>Ga0209674_100584_pt1 | contig 14031 bp, 20 predicted proteins | sample AraplaCvi_mMS_r2_FD_184279 | JGI IMG/M metagenome (GOLD analysis project Ga0209674, IMG submission 184279) | Arabidopsis root microbial communities from North Carolina, USA - plate scrape CL_Cvi_mMS_r2 (SPAdes) (version 2) | ecosystem: Host-associated > Plants > Roots > Endosphere | place: USA... | reverse complement strand
GGCCGCCAGAGCTTGCAGGCCGCACAACACCTCCTTAAACTATGCGGCTCCGCCGGAATAGCTCAGTTGGTAGAGCGGCGCATTCGTAATGCGTAGGTCGTAGGTTCGATTCCTATTTCCGGCACCACATGCTTGTTTCATACCGTCCAACGGCGTCTGATGAAACCACGAAAACCCGCTTATAGGCGGGTTTTTTTGTGCCATACCGTCCAAAGCCATCCAATTGAAGCCAGACGAACGTGGGGGTATCTTCGGGGGTACATCCCCCCGTTGGGGGTATCTGGCCCAGGAAAGCCCATGGCGAGCGACACCGGCAAGCTCACGGTCCTGAAGATCAAGGCGGCGAAGGCAGGAAAGCATTTCGATGGCGGCGGACTGTTCCTGCACGTCACCGAATCGGGGCGCTACTGGCGCATGAAGTACCGTCACGCCGGCAAGGAAAAGCTGCTGGCGCTCGGTGTGTACCCCGAGGTGGGCCTTGGCGAGGCACGGCAACGGCGTGACGATGCACGCACCCTGCTCCGCGACGGCAACGACCCAGGCTCGATCAAGCGCGACCGGAAAGCAGCCAATGCGGAGGCCGCGGCGAACACCTTTGCCGCCATTGGCGACGAGTGGCTAAAGAAGCAGAAGTCGCGCCTGGCGGACGCCACCTACGAAAAAGCGGTCTGGACGCTGCATGACCTGGTAAATCCGTGGATCGGCCATCGCCCCATCTCTGAGATCGACGCGCCGGAAATGCTGAAAGTGCTACGCCGGATTGAGGATCGTGGTGCGCACGAGACCGCGCATCGTACGAAGCAGCGCTGTGGGCAGATCTTCCGCTACGCGATATCCACCGGCCGCGCCAAGCACGACCCCACCGCCGACCTACGCGGCGCCCTCTCTCCGGTCGTCTCGAAGGCGCGCGCGGCGATCACCGATCCCGCGAAGGTGGGCGAGCTATTGCGTGCCATCGAGGGCTACACCGGAAGCCTGGTTGCGCGTTGCGCCCTCAAGCTGGCGCCGCTAGTGTTCGTGCGGCCGGGTGAGCTAAGGCAAGCCGAATGGACGGAGTTCGACCTGGACCACGCCCAATGGCGTATCCCCGCCAGCAAGATGAAAATGCGGGACGAGCACATCATCCCCCTCTCCACCCACGCTGTTGCCGTCCTGCGCGAACTACAACCACTCACAGGCCGTAGCCGCTATGTCTTCCCAGGAGAACGCAGCGCCAGCCGTCCGATGTCAGAGAACACGGTCAATGCTGCCCTGCGCCGGCTCGGCTTCGACAAGGACACGATGACGGGCCACGGGTTCCGAGCGATGGCATCGACCCGACTCAACGAAATGGGCTGGGCCGCGGATGTGATCGAGCGCCAGCTAGCCCACGCGGAGCGGAACAAGGTCCGTGCTGCCTACAACCGCGCCCAATATCTCGCCGAGCGCAAGAAGATGATGCAGGCGTGGGCGGACTATCTGGACACGCTCAAGGTTAGCGGCAACGTGGTGGCGATCCACAAAAAGAAGGCCAGCTAGCCATCTCTCGTCGAGATCCTCAGCTACCAACATTGAAGTATGCATCGAAATCATTTAGTGCTGTTTGGCAAATCGATGCGGCCTGCCTCGCACTTTCCTTCGCAGACTCGATTTTTTCAGCGGTTTCAACAGAAAGCTCACTACAGACAAGTCGTATTGCTCTTAGTGCGAACCGACACATACCAAGTCCATGGGCCGTTTGAGCCGCGCATGATTTTGGAAATGCGGAAAAATCGACCGCAGGGATATCTCGAATAGCATTTTCTAGCGTGTTCGATTGACCAATAAGTATATCGCCGAGTTCGCGTATCTTATGATCATCAGTGGCAGATGCAATATCTTTCAAAACAGGAATAATTACTTCGACCGCCCTGTTCAGCAATTGCACTTCGGACAAAATGGACACCGCGTATACGTACCCCGTGTGCTCCAAGTGTTCGCTCTGTCTTTGACGATCCTCTCTCGCAATTTGCAAGGCTAAGCTGGCGGCTCGAAAGCTTGCTAGTGCAGCGGCTATTCCACCAATCGCCGCCAACAGGCCTGCGAGTGCCGTTGCCCACGTACCTTGGTCTGTCGCCGTAAGAGATAGCCACCAGTGTAGCGTTGGCGAAGAGTGGCCCAAAGCTTTTGCTGCAATACAATCCGGGTCAAACATCATGCGCGAACTCTCCTCCTGTTCTGCCGACATGGTGCCGCGCGATAGTGGATGGGTGCAAGGAAATTTCCAATGACCGCAGACAAGCAATTCAACATCGCCGGCAAGGACTGGCTGACCGTATCCGAAGCCGCATTCTATTGCGGCGTTAGTGAGAGTCAGTTCCGCCATAAAGCAGCGGATCTTAGACTCGCACCACGCAAATTCATGGGCAAGCAACTGTACGAAAAGGCCGCCTTGTATCGAGCGATAGATGCGTCCCGAAATTGGTCTGATATACCTGCTGAACCAATGCGCTCGCTCAGCTCTCAGTATCCGAACCTGGTTGCAAGACCGCTAAGGCCGTACAAGCCAAGAAAGAAGAAGAGTTGAGTAACGACCTACATCAACGCACTGTTACGCACTTATTCGAGCGCCACACTGGAGGACCTAGATTGATTCAGCTCATCGATCTTTTTGCATCGATGTCGCCATCGATCCCGGGGGATTATCAGCATAGAGGAGGAAGTTGGTAACCCCGCTCACCTGGGGTTATGCACCAACTTTCTCCTAGCTCGGTCAGGCGTTGATTAACCCAATCACAGGGTACTTCGTCGACTCCTGCATCAATGAATTGAGCGTCCTGCGGAAATTTTTGCAGATATTCAAATCTAATCTGCTTTAGCAGGCGAAGTCTTCGATCGTATTCCGGTGCATTTTGTCCGGCGCCACCTCGTCCAAAGCCCCAAAGGGGCGTAGGGATGCCTAAGCGTTCTGTGGGACCTCGACCGGCACGGCCGCCACGTCCGTCGGAGGTTCCAGCACTTGCACCATCGCCTCCGATGATCAGGGCGTCATCGCCATGGACGGTGCCACTTCCCCCATGTCCTCCGACACCGCTTGCACCGCCTTGACCACCTTTTCCTCCAACAACCGTTCCCCGATTTCCAAAAATTGTTCCACCACCTCCGTTCCCGCCTACGCCCAGCCGTTTGTTTAAGTTCTCGGCAACCCATTCTTCGTGTTGACTTTTCCATGCCCTCAATTGGTCGGGGTGAAAGTCAGCTCCGTTATTTTTATCGATAAGATCTGCGCAACTGCTACACAAAAACAGTGCATTGTTGATGCTGCTACGCTCCGTCGACGAAATATTCTCGTCATATCGTGGGCCTCCTTTTGCTGCGGCGGAAATATGAGCAACCTTACCAATATAGAGAAATGCACCTACTCTCTTGGATGGGGCTAGGGTGTGCACTCGGCAATTTGGGTTTGAACAGATATACGCCGCCCTCTTGCATGCTGCATCAACAACGGATTTTTTGAAGTCGTCCCGGGACTTGGTATTCACACTCATGATGACCTATCGCTCCGTTTGACAAATCTCCTGCGTGGGTGCATGGTACAAGCGTCCCCGCCAATTCGGGGACCAGGTTTGGCGACCTGAGAAGTTACAAGGCGCAACGGCGCCTATGGCGCTTTTTTTGTGCCCGTTGCGCGTGCGCCTCCCTTTATGGCGGGCGTGCGGGGCAGCCTTCGGGCTGGCCGGTCTCCTTGTACACCGGTTCGCCAACCCTGCACGTCCGCCACCTCTCCCCGAGGTGGCCCATTAACCGCAGCAGGGGTGGGTCATGAACAATGTAGAAGGTAAAACAAACTATCCGGTTGAGCGCAAGTATCGAGACGCTGACATGGAACGGATGGTGTGCCAAATGAAGGCACTCATCCGGCAAGCATGGCCGGAAGAATTCAACGTCAAGCGGGCCGACCTGAAAGTTGTCCGGCCTGACGGAAAGCTGGTATGGCCGAAGAAGCAAAGGCGTCGCAACCTCGCGAGAGTCAAGGCCGCTCGCGCGAAGAATGACGCGGCCAAGAAATGCGGCAGTCCACGTTCGATGAAAGACGTCGCAACTCCCACACTCGCAACAGTTTTCCATTTCCCTGGCGCGTTGATCGGTGATGACCTACACGAGCAGTGGCAGTGGGTGAGTGATAACAGCCGCAAATGGGAGACGACTGACACGTACGGTCGAAAGCCGCTCAACAAGAATGTCTTCGCAATGCTGCAAGGGATGACGGTTGCGGATGGTGAGCCACCTATCACCGAACATACGATGCGGAAGGAAGTGCAAGAAGGGCGCACCCGTATCGAAGCGCGCAACCGAATCAAAGCATACCTAGAGCGACGCGGCGCGGATCTGGGCGAGATTCGCAACGCCGAGGAGGCACTCTTCGCGCTGTTCGACTTCGTGGAGGTAAACCCATGACGACCCAGTTTCGTGTTGGTCAGCGTGTACGAATCAGGTGGAGCATCGGTTATCCAGAACTGGCTGGCGAGGAAGGTGTGATCGTCGGACGAGACACCTCAAATTCAGGGCCTCTTGCTGGAGTCCAGGGGTGGGCGGTAGCACCGGATTGTTGGGGCTCTTCGACAGGCCCTGATGGCGACTGCTTCAGGCCGATAAACGAGCAGCTTGAACCGATCCAGGATCGAAACACAAAGATCGGATGGCGGGACTGTCTATGGCTGCCTGAGCATTTGCGGGTGACGCCATGACCGCGAAGATCATCCCCTTTCCCTCCCAGGGACGCGTCCGGCTTAAGCCCGTCGATGACGACAACGAAAACCTCCCGGTTGGAGTGCGCGCGCTGCTGGCCATCATGGAAGCAACGGGGTGCAAATATGGATCCATCATGCCGCCGAAGAGCATGACTCCAGGGGAACATGTCCGGGACATTGCGCCCTACCTGCTTCAGCCAACCTAATCTGATAGCTTGAAACAAGCCACGGCTAGGCCGGCCAGCGAAAGCGGGATCACCTTCACCCGTTGCCGTGGCATCTCTCGAAGGGCGCAGAGGTACGCGCATGCCTATCTACGTTCGTGACCCGATGGAACACGATCCGCAGTGGCGAGATCGGAAGAAGAAAGACCTGCCGCCCGAGATTCTCCGAGTGGCAAAGGTCTTGCACTTCGAGTTGCGCGACCAGCTGAAGAAGGATGCGCCGGCGGGCCTGATCCTGCGGACGGCCATTGCCGTGGTACGAGAGCTGCAGGTGATCACCAGCAACAAGGGCAAGGCTGATGTCATGAAACGCCATGCCGCCCCCGGCGGAAGCCACGACCTTGCAAACGAGATTCGGAAAGCCTGGGCGTCCGGCAAGTACAAGAGCCGCGAGCAATGCGCGCGAGATGAACACGATCGGATAGGGATGTCCTTCAAAGCCGCACGCACGGCCTTGATCGGAACACCGAACCCCAAAACCTCCGATAGGGGGTAAAGGGGAAGAAGTCTGCTGCCTTCGTGCGTAATGTCCATGACCGTCCAAGCCAACAAAGGGCGGTCAAATGCAGCTCGAAGCAACCCCACAATACATACGCGTCGGTGACATCGTCACAACTCGCAAAGCCGGCAAGCAGGAAAAGCCCGGCATTCTCCCCATTTCCAGCGCTACCTGGTGGGCGTGGGTCAAAGCTAAGAAGGCCCCGCAGCCCATCAAGCTATCCCCCGGCGTAACCGTTTGGGACAAAGCCAAAGTGATTGCCTTTGCTGAATCGATGGCAGGAGGCAATGCGCAATGAAGGCGCCCAGGCCATCCACCACTCCGGTTGCGCTTTTCCTGTTCTCGATCCTGCTGATGCTGGCAGCGGGGGTGATGCGATGAGCCAGCCCCAGATGCGACGAAGCCCGCGCGAGGCGGGCTTCAGAAACAACAGTCGTCTTGGCGGACGGCCAAACTTTACCATCAAAACCGATCCGTACGATCGCCTCCTGGAAGCGCACCAGCGGATCACCGGCTATGAAGCTCGCGGATCAGGTCGGCATGTGCGTATCACTTGCCCCGCCTGCGGTACGGGAACACTCAAGGTCTCCGTATCTCGCGCGGACAATGGGAGCGTGCTCGTACACGCATTTTGCGGGCACACACCCGCCGAGGTGCTGGCGGCGCTGGGCCTAACCCTCTCGGACCTATTCCCCCTTCGCGACCTCCGCACGCTGACGCCTGATCAGCGTCGAGAACTGCGTCAGCAATCCCAGGTCTCGCGCTGGCATGCAGCACTCAACATCCTGCGTCAGGAGACAACCGTCACGCTCATTGCCGCCAATCAGTTGGAGGAGAACCGCCCCCTCGCCGATGACGACCTGACCCGCCTCAGGATTGCTGCCCTGCGCATTTTCGATGCACAGGAGGTGCTCAATGCACGCTGACACCACCTCGTCCGCCGGCATCGATGACCTGGCCGCACGGGAAGCTATCACCGCATCCATTCCCGATGCGATACGGGACGCACTATCCAGGCTCACCAGCGACCCAGGCGCCCTGTTCGAATCGGCGGTGCTGGAGACCCTGAAAGAGATTCGCCAAGCGGACCCAGCCGCCTACGCACGCATCCGTGCTCAGGCCAAGGACGCCAAGGTCAGCGTAGGCCAGCTTGATCGATTGACCATGCCAGACAGAGACGAAGGTGCCGCCGACATGTTCCCGGCTGTGGAACTGTGGCCGGAGCCAGTCGATACCACCGCGGTGCTGGCGGAGCTAACAGAAACCATGCACCGCCACGTCATCGCCGACAGTCCGACGATCACCGCCGCCGCACTGTGGGCAATGCACACCTGGTGTATGGACTTCCTGACGATCTCGCCGCTGGCGCACATCACCGCGCCAGAGAAGCGTTGTGGGAAGACGGTATTGCTAACCGCCCTCTCCAAGGTGGTTTGCCGTCCCCTGCCCGCCAGCAACATCTCGCCCGCCGCGCTGTTCCGAAGCATGGAGCTTTGGCAGCCCACGCTGCTAATTGATGAAGCAGACACCTTTCTACGCGACAACGAGGAAGCCCGCGGACTGATCAATTCCGGCCTGTACCGCGAGACCGCCTACGTCATCCGCACGGTCGGTGATGATCACGTTCCGACACAATTCCGTACCTGGGGCGCCAAGGTCGTCTGCGGCATCGGCAAGCTGGCCGACACGATAGAAGATCGATCAATCCCCCTCCGTCTTCGTCGCAAGGTGCCTGGTGAGCGAGTCGACAACATTCGCCTTTCCGACCAGGCGCTCTGGAAGCGCCTGCAGGCCCGGATAGCCCGGTGGGCAGATGACAACTGCTATGCCATCGAGCAAGCGCGCCCAGCGCCAGCCATCGGCCTCAACGACCGCGCGCAAGATTGCTGGGAGCCCCTGCTGGCAATCGCTGACCTTGCAGGAGGGGAATGGCCGGCGCGTGCCAGGGTAGCGGCCCAGGGGCTTCACGGCATCGAGGAGGATGCACCCAGCATCAACGCCGAGCTGCTTGCCGATATCAAAGATATCTTTGAACGACGCCAAGCATCCCGCCTGGCAAGTGTACTGCTGATCGAGCAACTCACCCAGGACGAGGACCTGCCTTGGGCGAGCTGGAATCGTGGTCGCCCGATCAAGCCGCGCCAGCTTTCCGCGCGTCTAAGCGAGTTCGGCATCAAACCCAAACCGATGCGTGTTGCTGGCGAAGGAGTAGTCAAGGGTTACGACATTGAGGACTTCCGTGACGCCTTCCGTCGATACCTTTCTTTTTCGCAGGAAAATACCTCCATATCGGTTACACGGTCACAACCGCATAGCAGCGGCGTTTGCGACGGATCGCCCTCAGTTACGGCTTCGGTAACAGATTTGAGTGATCAGTTACCGGTTACACGAGACGTAACCGGTAACCGATCGGATTTGGGCGTAACTCATAGCGTAACCAACGAGCATGCCTCACAAACCGCGCCACTAAGCCATTGTGACCGTGTAACCGATAGCGGCCCCTATTCCGCCAAAAAAGAAGAAGGCGATAGGGAGGTGTTCGAGGTATGAACGCCATCGCCCTTATCCGCCAATGCAAGACCGCCGGTATCCAGCTGCAAGCCCGCGGTGATCGCCTGCATGTCGAAGCACCCGCCGGCAGTCTGACGCCGGAGCTGCGGCAGGCCCTCGCCGACCATAAAGCTGAATTGCTGGCGCTGCACGCCACCCGCAAGCGCCTGGTGGGGATCGCCGCCAGCCTGGGTATCCCTCGCGCCGTAGTGGACGACCTTCCTCTAGAAGAGTTGTTTGCCACCGCCGAACAGGTCGCACCAACGGATGGCCACAAGGACCGCAACGGTGACCCCTTAGCCCATTCCCTTCTCACCTTCTATCTGCGGTGTCTCGCCGATCAAGTGAGCACCTCACCATCAACCCACGGAGCAACTCCATGACATTCGTAAAGCGAAACCTGTTCTTTGAAATCAAGCTAGATGCAAACTCCTCTCAGCTTGGATCGAAAGACCAGTCGCAAGATGCAACGTTCGACAAAGGAGGCACAACGCTCTCCCTGCAAGGCATACGTAGCCGTGCAACGATTCAATCTTCGGTCGGTGGCGACACTGCATATTCCGGAATGGCCGTCGTCCAAATTTGGGGCATGGATCCCAACGATATGGCCAAGCTATCCACGATGGGATTCGATCAGGGCAAGATCGGCAGGAATACGATCTCAATCCAAGCCGGCGATGACGAATCGGGAAATTACGCAGAGGTGTTCTCGGGTGGCATTTTTAGCGCCCACATCAATTACAACGAAATGCCCGATGTCTCCGTAACGCTGGAGTGCTACGCAACCATCAATGAACAAGCCCAGGCAATTCCCGGAACGAGCGCACCGGGAGCAGCGGACGTGGCGGCTATGCTCCAAGGCATATGCGCGGCATGTAACCCGCCACTTAACTTCATCAATAGTGGAGTTACCGCGGTCCTGTCCAATCACGCAGTAGCAGGAAGCGCTGCGCAGCAGATCAAAGATATATGTCTCGCCGCTGGCATCTGCCATGAGTTCCAGCCAACGGGCACTCTTCGTATATGGCCTAAGGATCAGTCAAAGGACGGTGTTGTGGTCAGCGTTACGCCCGGCAAGGGAATGGTCGGCCATCCAGAGTACACGTCCTACGGTCTCGCCGTGACGACGGAGTTCGATCCTGCAATCCAGCTTGGACGTCAAATGAAGATCAATCAGCCCGATCCGGTCCCAGGCCGGCAGCCATATAAGGTGCCGGGCGTGCCAGGCACTTTCTGGATATGCATTGTCTCCCATGATCTGTCCGCAGAACTCCCCGGCGGCCCTTGGTTCACCCGAGCGGAACTAAGCAACCAACAGATCATCGGCTTCCATTGAGATCGCGAGGCCATCCAACATTTTCTAAAGTAGATAGGAATAGATATGAGAGCCAAAGGCACACCAAAGACCGGCGGACGCCAGGCAGGGACACCGAATAAGGTGACTCGCGATGTAAAGGAGCTTGCGCAAACCTACGTGGAGGAATCCATCGAAGGTTTGGCAGGCATCGCACGCGACAAAGGTAATCCACCCGCTGCTCGTGTTGCCGCCTATCGCGAACTACTGGATCGGGCATGTGGTAAGCCGATGCAAGGCGTAGCCTTGACCGGAGAGCTGGAACTTGGTCGATCAGCGCACGAGCTAACTGATGATGAGCTTGCCGCCATCGCAGCAGGGGCATTGAGCGGCGCTGGCGACTGAGCCTACCCCATGTCAGGCCGGCCCCGGGTTCCACCGGGGTCTAGCCACAATCTCTCAGCACGCATTCAACGGCGTTGGCTTTGAGATATATATGATTGCCTGATCATCGGTTCCATGGTGCGATATAGGTAGTAGTACACATCATCGACCTGGGATGGCCGAACTCCTGCGTATTGTTGCAAAGACTGCTTAATGCGTTCAGATGAGGCCGCTTTGCTAAAAAACGGATCAGAGCGGTCAGCAACATTTGCATCCATATTGCTGAGAACCTGTCCCGTGATGTCGATGTAATTGCATCCCGTCGCCTGCTCGGAAACGGACAACATAGCGTCGGCAGGTGTGATCCCCTGATAGCAAGAGACGGTTGCACCATGCACCATATCCAGGCCGTTCTGAATTGCAGATCCAACATGGATAGCTATTGCATTCTGCATACCTATTAAATCGAACAGTCCATTAATGGGTTGTCTTGAAAGATCAGGGGTAGATGTGTTGACCGATCGAGCTGTCGATGATGTCCCAGCCGAAGCGGTCGCATGAGTCGATTCATATGCGGGCGACAACGGGGTGACCGATCCACCACTTGTGTCATCGCTGGCCGGGGAATTAGCGGATTCCGTTGATGGCACCGGATGCAGATAGGCATAGCCCCCCAAGCACAACAGCCCAATACCGATGACTTTCATAACGGGATGTGTCTTACGCTGATGTGTCATTCGTCTACTCCTTTAGATAAAAGCATCTTTCAACCTTTGTAATTCAACTGATGCTCAAGCCCTCGACGGCCCGCTCTGTCTTGCTCGATATAAATTCCATCTTGTCTTTCGCCGTGAACGTAAACCTTGACACTAGGCCATCAAGCCTTTCGGCGAGAATATCCACCGACACTTCAAAGCTTCCACTATCAATCCTATTTTCTGGAGGTATAAAAATCTCGAAATCCCTATCGCCTTCCGCAGGTAATGGCATAGGAATAAGTGATGGCCCCTTTTTTATCGGAACGCCATTCGCTGAATTTTTTATTTCATAGGAAACCTGAAGCCGCTTTGCAGTGGCCCCATGGTTTCGAATTTTGAATTTATAGGTAGCGCCTTGCCACCCACTCAAACTTCCATTGGAGGTAATCTGGAGAAGAGGGTCAGATATTTCTTTCTGCTTCTCTCGATCGCGCAATATTTGCTCGTTTGCTTGTTTAAGAGCCTCCCTTTGCAGGCTGTTTTGTTCCCTCATCTCATCAAGGGTCTCGAGCATTTGTTGCCGTTGAAGCAAAAACGTTCTCGCAGCCCAGCCGACAGCCAGCGGTGTAAACACGCCACCAATAAATGCACCAACATGTTCTAGGTTATCCAAACCCAAGAAGTGGCCATGTACCCTAAATAGGCCGGCGCCCCAAAGCATCAGGATTACGGCACAGATGGCGGTTACCGTGGCAAATTCGAGTAATCGAGTAGCCAGGTCTTTTGATCGACTGTTCACTACCATTTTCCTTAACACGATCGTTTAATTTAACCACCGCGCCACACCACCATGATGCGAACAGGTGCCGCGGTGGTGCTGGCTGAAGCTGTAGCTTCCATCCTGACACTGAGCAGTCGCACCAGACGGGACGATTCCCGAAACGGTGTGGGCCGGGCTGTGCACCACTGAACCATCTCGATTCACGTAACTGCCCTGCTCTATTAGCTGAGCAGAATTGCCCGTCTCTTCCTGTTGCTTCGGGTTGGATACGTAGGCCGAGACGACAACACAGCCTGCGCTCGGCACGGCTGTAAATTCAACGGATCCATGGGACACGCACCGGTAAAGGACGCCTGATGCCGCGGCGCTCGGGCTCCCGGCGTTTTGTGCAAACAGAGACTGCCCCAACAGGATGCAGCCAAGGGCTACCACGCCACGGATAATGGCCGAACGGATCATTTCCCCTCTCCCCCGGTCCCTGCACATCGCTCGCTAGCCTGTGCGATCACTTGGGCCAGCCGTCCCTAGGATAGCCATCTCATCCTACCGCTACATTTGGCAATGTGCGTGACGCTAAGCGGTGCTGTTGCGGGGGTATTTTTGGGGGTACAACCCAAAACCGCACCCATACAATCACATGACTATCAAATAGTTGCGTGATACTTGCGGCTCCTATTTCCGCACCAAACTACGAAACCAAGGTCTTGATCGACCTTGGTTTTTTTTGTATCTGCTCTCCGAATTACCCGCATATCTACCCACACGATTTCATTCGTCGAAGTAGCAATCGATCTTCGATCGAGTGGCCTTCAAGACCTCCTCGGGGTGCCGGCAGTAATCGCCAGCATGCTTACATGTACTCCTTGTGTGCTTGTAAGCGGTGGCCACACTGTGGGAAAACCGTAGCCATCAGTCAATGTGTCGCCGGCTGACTGCGATAGCGATCGAGAAGGAATCTTTTGGGCGACGCCAGTGTTGGCCGCCCTTCGACCGGGAGCGCGCATATGAGAGTTCGATCACCGCAAAACGAACGGATACGCGAGCTTGAGAATGAACTCTATCGTGCGCGTGAGACAGTTTTCATGCTAATTGGCGAAGCAGCCTGTGCAATTCTGACCGTTCCCCATGATTTCGAATCTCACCGTGCGGTTTATGACTGGTTCGAAAAGGCAATCGAGAAAATATTCCAATCCGACCATTCCGAAAGCAAATCGCTCTGATCATGGCACTCTAAGTGATAGAGCAGTCTGCCCACTGTGTAATGGAAGTGCCGATGATTATTACAATCCAGATAACGATTTTGCATTTCCAGAGAGCCTTCGCCGTCACCTTCTAGGCTCGCACAACAGCAGACAGTGCGACGTAGCGAGAGAGCCCCTAGGGCAGGCAAGGTATTGCGCCGAGAGTCGCCACCGCGTCTGAGCGTCGCCACTCGACGCCAATCAACAGATTTGGCCGACGTTGATTGACAGCCACAAACACAGCTCATCTTCCTCTTCGGCCTGAGGAAGCTTCTTGGATCAGAGCAAAACTGATGTTCCGGACTTTGCACCAGCCACGATATTGCGGAAGTATTCAAAATCTCTGGCAAGGTCTCTCGCTCTCTCGCAAAACATTTCAACGTCTAGTTCCACCAATTTTGAGCGCGGAAGAATCGTCTCTTCAATCTCGTGGTGAAAGAGGCCGTATAAGTTGTGCGCCAAATAGTTGCGCTTATGTGCCAAATCCATGAAATGCATCTCACCGTTTGGGCTAAGTAAATTTTTCTCCTTCAGCAGTTGCACGAGAGCGCCAAGCGTCGAGTTGTCTCGGACCCCTTGCACTCCTCGCGCGCGTAGATACCGCTTCAAATGAGACTCAAGCGATCCCGCAATGAGCATAATTTTTCCGATACTCTCGCAGAATTCTGGCTCTAAATAGAGCAATTCAAAGAAGCGTTCTGATGGTACAAAGTTGTAATTCATGGCATTCCTTGTCGCACAGCGCCCTTTCTCGTGTTGGCGCATGTGTGCTTAGGGGGAAAGCGGTGCAAGCAGTCCGATTGCAGTCGAAGACCGAGCCCCACTCACAAGCATCGAACTAATCAATACTCGTCATCGTAGTCTTGCAGCGGCTTAACGTGCGTCCCATCGCCTTTGTCGAAGTAGTCGATGAGGCTATAGCTCGGCTCGTATCTACCCAGATGGCGCACGGCTCGTGCAAGTGCGGCCTGCGAAGCATCAAGCATCTCCGGCAGCTTCAATTCCCTTATCGCGTCGGACATCGTCTTGGTCGTGGCGTATTCTATGAGTCGGCTCACTTGACCGTTGTACATTGCAAGATTCGATCGCAGGGCGGCGATTGCAGGGGCTACCGGATACGGCAAATTTTGTAAATCAACACCGTGAGGAAGCTCCTCTACTCCTCGAAGTTGAGATTGCACGATAAGTCCGGGTACGTTGGCGTTGAAATAACCCTTGAGCGCCTCTTCAAAGATCGAGCGTAACCCAATCATGTCTCGACGCAACCGGAGAAAAAGCTCGACATCTCGATGGCTAGAATCTGAGCGCTCCGCGCCTCATGTGCGCTGCGTTCCTTGCGCTGTTGGTATCCCTGAAGCCATGGCACTCCAATTGCCGCGCAAACCGCCAAAAACGTTGCGGTTCCTGCGAACCAAGTAGCCCAGTCGCCGATCTTCAGGCCGCGCCAAATCGGATCAATGTCCATGCATGAATCTCCATTCCCCTGACCCCGATGATGGTGCGGCAGCCCCGGGCCGATCACAAGGTTTGAAAAACAAACAAGTGTGAGCTCGATGCCACACCGACTGAACCCTTCACACGGCTGGTGAATTAGGGAGTACAGTCCAGTTCCCATACCGCAGATCATCCAATGAGCGATAAGACCAAACCC
>Ga0209674_100583_pt1 | contig 14107 bp, 11 predicted proteins | sample AraplaCvi_mMS_r2_FD_184279 | JGI IMG/M metagenome (GOLD analysis project Ga0209674, IMG submission 184279) | Arabidopsis root microbial communities from North Carolina, USA - plate scrape CL_Cvi_mMS_r2 (SPAdes) (version 2) | ecosystem: Host-associated > Plants > Roots > Endosphere | place: USA... | reverse complement strand
ATGCGGGAAGGCAACACACAGTTGCCTTCCGCACAAGCGCGCGACGCATCGCCGCATGCATGGCAGCGGCCCCTACGCCTTGCAGCTCAACGCCAACGATCGCGGGAGCGCCCTACCATTCCTCGTATTCGTTCGTTTGTGCCATGTCTTCCGACAGGTTGTGCCGCGTGAGTGTCTCCCGCGGTTGTTCGCCGAATACGCTGCGATATTTCTCTGCAAAGCGCGAGAGATCCCACATGCCGCAACTCAGTGCCACCGACTTCACCGAACGCCGGCCGGCTTCCGCCATGACAAGGCTGCGATGCGCCGTGCACAGGCGAAGCATGGCGAGATAGCGATTCGGCGGAATGCCGAGCATGTCGTCGAATGCGTAGCGCAAGCCACGCTCGCTGGCGCCTGCCGCCTGGCAGAGCTCCTGCGAATAGATGTCACGGCGCAGGTTCGCCCGCATGAAACGCTCGGCGCGGCGCACCACCTGGTAATGCGCACGACGACCACGTGACGCGACCGGCCGTTCTTCCGGAGACGACGCGAGCGCCACGCGAATGTGCTCGTCGAGCAGATCCTCGATCGGCCCCATCGCGGCATCGCCCGACGCGACGCGCGACGCGATCTGCCGATAGGCGCGTCGCAGATGTTCCGAGCGCACCGAGAAAAGCCGCAAGCGCTGCGCTGCCATGTCGACGTCGGCATGGTCTGACGCCAGAAAGCGAGAACGGAATCGCGCGTACGGCGCCACCACCAGCGTCAGCCGTGTGCCGCGCTCGAACATGAAATCGGTGGGCGTACCACGCAGCAAGGTGACCGCCATGTCCGCTTCGACGCCGATACCCTGGCACCAGCTGCGCTCGCCTGCCTCATGCAGGTAAACCAGCATGCAGGCATCTTCCGGCACCGTGAGCGAACCGCGAACGTCGAAATCGATATGCGCGGAAAGATACGTCACGCCGTCGTGAGTCGTCGACGCAATGGCGGCGCGTGGTCGCACCGGGCTCAAGGTCAGAAGGTCGACTTCGCATACGCCGAGCATCGCGCCCAACGTCACGAGGTCAAAATCTTCCAGACCCTGCATATCGGAGGGTCGGCTCATAGGGTTTCCTCCCCGCTGTTGGTTCTCGTCGCCCACACCGGCAAAAGCGGCTTCCGTTGCGGAACCCTCGTGCCAGGCACGCCCCCTCTCACGATCCGGCCATTCCCCACGTTCATGCGTTCCCCCGCGTCCTCCGCGGGTGCTCCCCGCGCTTCCTGATGTCCTGCCCCTAGCCTTGCCTTTTCCCGGCGAAAAAGCCGCCGGTTGGGCATAACTTACGATGTATCGGAGCAAATGCCAGCACTTTGTGAATTTGCCGAATCGGCACATAACCCATGGTGCGCGAGGGGCCACTTGGCAAGCCTGATGCTTTGGCGACGCGCCAGCTACCCCACGCTGCGGCTACACTCGGCCAGTTCAGCCAAATGAAGGGATAGCCCAGCCGATGCGACGCCTCGTTCTCGCCTGCCTCACCGCCCTCACGCTGGCCGCCTGCCAGTCCCACGACGACGACAAGACCGCCGCGGCGCCACCCGCCGCTCCGGCGGGCCCCTCGACCGCACCGCCGCCGCCCCTGCCTGCGGTAGCCAACGAGCATCACGAGTTCACCCCGGATATCACCGCAGCCGACTTTGCCGCGCACCTGCGAGTGATTTCCTCGGACGAATACGATGGCCGCAAGCCGGGCACCCTGGGCGAACGCCTGACCACCAACTACATCATCGAACAGTTCAAGCGCATGGGTCTGGAGCCCGGAAACAAGGGCGAGTGGATCCAGACAGTCCCCGCCGTGTCCACGGCGTTGAATGGACAGGACACGCTCGCGCTGGACGTTGCGGAAGGCGGCGGCACCGAGCATTTCCCCTTCGGCAGCGATATGGTCGCCGGCACGCTCCAGGCCAAAGCGGACGTGGATCTGAAAGACTCCGACATCGTTTTCGTCGGTTACGGCGTCGATGCGCCCGAGGCCGGTTGGAACGATTTCGACGGTATCGACGTGAAGGGAAAGACGCTGGTGATCCTCGTCAACGATCCCGGCTGGAATGGCAACGATGCGTCGCTGTTTAAGGGGCGTGAAATGACTTACTACGGCCGCTGGACGTACAAGTACGAGGAAGCTGCGCGCCAAGGTGCAGCTGCCGCATTCATCGTGCATCAGACCGAACCGGCCGCCTACGGCTGGAACGTGGTGCGCAGTGGCTGGACCATGCCGCGCCTCGATCTACCCGAGAGCGAAGACCCGGCACCGCGACTCCCCGTCGCAGGCTGGCTCACGCATGAAGCGGCGCAGCGACTTTTCGCCAAGGCGGGAAAGAACTTCGACGAGTTAGCGAAGCAGGCCGATGTGCGCGGCTTCAAGGCGGTACCGCTCGACGCCAAGGCTTCCATTCACTTGCAGAGCACGATTACGCATTCGCTGAGCAACAACGTCATCGGCATGGTCAAGGGCAGCGAAAAGCCCGACGAAGCGATCGTCTATTCCGCGCACTGGGACCACCTCGGCCACGACCCGTCACTGAAAGGCCACCAGATCTACAACGGTGCCATCGACAACGGCACCGGTATTGCGGCCATGCTGGAAATTGCCGGCAAGTTCGCCCAGGAGAAACCGAAGCGATCGGTGATCTTCGCCGCGGTGACGATGGAGGAATCGGGCCTGCTCGGTTCGAAGTACTACGTGACGCACCCGCCCTTCCCGCTCGCCAAGACCGTGGCCGACATCAACATGGATGCCCTGGGCATTACCGGCCCCACGCATGACATGGAAGTGGTGGGTCTGGGCCAGAGCGACCTGGAAGACCTGTTCGCCGATGTGTTGAAAACGGACGGTCGTGTGGTGAGCGGCGATGCGTCTCCGGAAAAGGGCCACTATTTCCGCTCGGATCACTTCAACTTTGCCAAAGCCGGTGTCCCTGCGCTGTCCGCAGGTGGCGGTATCGACATGGTCCAGGGCGGCAAGGCCGCGGGCCTCGCGGCGGAAGAAGACTACACAAAGAACCGCTACCACCAGCCGACCGACGTCTACGACATGCGCTGGAACTTCGACGGGGTGATCCAGAACGTCAAGGCGTTCTACGCGCTCGGCGAGAAACTGGCCGACAGCGACACCTGGCCCAAATGGAAGGACGGCAGCGAGTTCAAGGCCGCACGCGAGAAGTCGCTGGCGGCAGGCTCGAAGAAAACGAGGTAAGGGCGAGAGTTCGGAGCCAGCCTGCGGGCCGCGACCTCGGTGAGAACTGGCCGTCCGGCTCTCGCTCCCGGTGTGAGCCAGCCTGCTGGCGATACGGGCTCGCGATATGCCCAGATCGCCAGCGGGCTGGCTCCCACCTAATGCCTCGTGGCTCCCACCTAATGCCTTGTGGCTCCCACCTGAGGCCTCAGTAGTTGACCTGCAACTGCACCCGCAGCAACTGACCCTTGACCCGTCGATACGGTGCGGTCGTGACATCGGTGCGGTGCATGTTCGCCCAAGCCACGGCCAACTCCACCGCACTGGACGGCTGCCATTCCACGCCGGCTTCGAGTTCGTCGACCAGCATACGTGGCGCATTGGTGTCGAACTTCGACGCACCGCGGTAGGTCTGCCACTTTGCGTACGGCATGAGCGAACCATATCCGCCGTCGAACTTGTACATCACCTGCGCATAGCCGCCGCGAAGGGACTTGGTGCGAATGACGCGGCGGGCGATGTCCAGCTCGGGGCCCTTACCTACCGTCCATTCCGCCTGGAAACCGAACGGCTGGGGGTAATACACCACATGCGCGGCGACACGGCGGTCGGTGGAACCGGCCACGGGTGCATCCACGGAAGGCGTGAACGTCACGCCTCCTACCGTGGCCGATCCGGTACTCACCTTGTATCGGCCGGCATACGCATCCGCACCAACCTCAAGATATTGACCGTTGGCGAATTTGAACGGATAGGAGAAGTGGATCACGCTGTGCAACTGGTCGTTGCGGTCCGGGCGATTCGCGCCCTGCCCGTTGTAGACGCCGAAGCCGACCACGCCGTAATCGCCCGAGCCTTTCAGGCCCGATTTCTGCAGGTAGGCGAAGCGTTCCTTCGCGACCGTCGGCGACCAATATGCCAGCACGCCCAGATCTCGCTCGTCGCGCACGCCGGAATTCAAGGCATCGGCGCGGTCCGGCGCGAGCCGGTTCTGACTCGATTGCAGGTCTTCCCAGCCGTACGGGATCTTCGACTGGCCTGCGCGGATACGCCAGGTCTTCTCGTCGTTGAGCCAGAGGTCGGCGTAGGCATCGCGCAACTGAGCGAAGTTCGTGGTGCTGGATCCCGACGGCGTACTGGCAAGGTCGGGCTGGATATAGATCGACATGCGATCGTTCACGTCACCACTGATGACGACGCGGGCACGGCGAATGCCGAAACCCTGCTCCGGGCCGATGAACCGGTCGCCCGGCGATTTCAGAGTGTCGGCGCTGCCGGACAGCTCCTGGTTGTAGCGCATCTGCACATAGCCACGGATACCGATCTTCTCGTACCACGCCTTGGACGACGCGGATTTGGGAGCGGCGGCCACCGTCGCGGGGCTCGCTGCCACGGGCTTGCTCTCCGCCTGCGCGGTAGCCGTACTCATCGCAGGCGTTGCCTCGTCGCTTGCCTGCACGAACTTGCCCAGACGCTGCCTGCCCGGACCCGGCTCCGCGAAAATCTGCCGTGTGGTGGTGTCCACGTACAGCTCGATGGCCGCTTGCGGCGAACCTTCGGCCGCCGCAGCGCCACACATCGTCCAGAAGGCGGCCGCCAGGGGTAGTTTCTTCATTACGCTACGTGCTCCGAATGATTTGAGAAAAACCTCAAACGTCGGCGATCAGGTCATCAAGTGTAGCCAAAGCACAAGATCGCCGAAGACGGGCGCACGTTAGCCTCGCTGCATGTCACTTCCGTGACACGCGTGAACGCCGTCACGCAGGAATGTGTTGCCGCAGCGCAACACTTTCGTCATGACGTCGTCACAGTGGATAATTCGCGATAGACGCGCCCTCGCCAGGGGATCGGTGTTCACCGCAGTTGGCGAGGCACTCTCACCCAGGACACCCCAGGCGGAACCAAACCATGTCTCTCGCAAGCTCGCGCACGCCGCGACGTCTCGTCATCGCGCTGTCCATCGCCACGGCACTCGCCTCTGGCACGACCCTCGCTCAAGACGCCACGCCCACGCCCGCGTCCAATGCACCGGCCAAGACCGCCACGCTGCAGACCATCAACGTGACCGCGGAAAAGCGCACGGAAGACCTGCAGAAGGTGCCCATCTCGATGACCGTGGTGACGGCCGAGAAGCTCGAGGCATTCGGCCAGGCCGGCGACGGCGTGCTGCAACTCGCCTCACGCGCGCCGAGCGTGTATGCCGAGACGTCGTATGGGCGCGAGTTCCCGCGCTTCTACATCCGCGGCCTGGGCAACAGCGACTTCGACCTCAATGCGTCGCAGCCGGTGTCGATGGTCTACGACGACATCGTCCAGGAGAACCCGATCCTCAAGGGCTTCCCGCTGTTCGATCTTGAGCAGGTCGAAGTACTGCGCGGCCCGCAGGGCACGCTGTTCGGACGCAACTCCCCTGCCGGCGTGATCAAGTTCGAGTCGCGCAAGCCGACGCAGGAAACCGAGGGCTACGCCCGCGTTTCCTACGGTTCCTACGGCACGGCCAACGCCGAAGCCGCGATCGGCGGCAAGCTCGCCAGCAACTGGTCCGGCCGCGTGTCCGCACTGGCCCAGCACCGCGACGGCTGGATCGACAACGACTACACCGGCAAGAAGGACGACCTGGGCGGCTACAACGACCGCGCCGTGCGCCTGCAGGCGCTGTACAAGGCATCGGACGATTTCGACGCGCTCATCAACGTACATGGCCGCTGGCTGGACGGCAGCGCGATGGTCAACCGCGCCAACGCGATCACCCTGGGAAGCGATCAGCTCGTGCCGGGCTTCGATCGTGATTCCGTGTCGCAGGACGGCCGCAACAAGCAGCACCTGTTCACCTGGGGCAGCAACCTGCACCTGAACTGGCACTTCGGCGATCTCAACTTCGCGTCGATCACTGGCCTGGAACGCGCCACGACCTACAGCCTCGGCGATGTCGACGGCGGTTACGACGCGTCCGGCACGCCCGCGAAGCCGAGCTACACCAACCGCGTGACCCCGTTCTATTCCGAGACGGCCGATGCACTGCCGAAGGATCGCCAGATCACCCAGGAATTCCGCCTGTCCAACGACAGTGCCGAACGCCTGAAGTGGCAGGTCGGTACGTACTACTTCGACGAAGACATCGCGATCACCAACTTTTCGTACGACACGCTCAACAACCACGTGCTCAACGGCTGGGTAGACCAGAGCCAGCGCACGAAGGCATGGGCGGTGTTCGGCTCAGCCGACTACCAGTTCACCGACGACTTCGACGTACGCGCCGGTGCCCGCTGGTCGCATGACAAGCGCGACTTCAAGGCCGAGCGCTTCCTCGGATTCACCGGCCCCGTCGGCCCGCTCACTTCGGATCCGACCGACGCCCGCTGGAGCGGCGATCTGACCGGCACCTGGCAGCTGTCGAAGAATTCGAACGTCTACGCGCGCATCGCCAACGGCTTCCGCGCGCCGAGCGTGCAGGGCCGCATCAACTTCGCCAACAGTATCTCCACGGCGAAGCCGGAGACGATCACCTCGTACGAAATCGGCTTCAAGTCGACCACGGAAGACAACAAGGTCCGCTTCAACGCTGACATCTACAAGTACAACATGCACAACCAGCAGCTCACGGCCGTGGGCGGCGCCACCAACGTCACGCAGCTCATCAATGCGAAGAAGACCGAAGGCTACGGCGCCGAGTTCGACCTCGAAGCCTACCTGACGCCGAACTTCTACATGACCGCTGGCGGCAGCTATAACCACACCGAGCTGAAGGACCGTAACCTCGCCGTCGCGCCGTGCGGCGGCGGCTGCACGGTGCTCGATCCGCTCAACGCCACCGGCAACGCGCTGATCGACGGCAATACCCTGCCCAACGCCCCGAAGTGGATCGGCACCTGGACGGCACGCTACGGCATCCCGTACGGCGAGAGCGGCGAGTTCTTCGTCTACACCGACTGGAACTACCGCAGCGAGGTCAACTTCTTCCTGTACGACTCGCAGGAGTTCCGCAGCAAGCCGTTCCTCGAAGGCGGTATTCGCGTCGGCTACAACTGGGATTTCGGCAAGCGTGAGGTCGCCCTGTACGGCCGCAACATCACCAACAAGAAGGTGATCACCGGCGGCATCGACTTCAACAACCGCACGGCGTTCGTCAACGATCCGCGCGTGGTGGGCATCGAGTTCCGCGCCGAGCTGTAAGCGTAGCGGTCATCGTCGTCCGCTGAAGGCCGGCCCCGAGGGGCCGGCCTTTTTTGTCGGGTCGCCGTCCGCCCGAATGAGCCGCGAGCTGTAATAAACCAAAGCCGGTGGGAGCCAGTCTGCTGGCGAAAAGCCAACGAAGCGATGTAGCAGCGAGGCGAGCTCCTATCGCCAGCAGGCTGGCTCCCACCGGCAAGTTCGAGGGATTCTCTGTGGGAGCCGCCATGGCGGCGAGACAAGGTTGCCTTGAGGTTTGGTGATACGGGGGCTGAGAGGTTCTAGCGTCGCCGCTCCGTTGGCTTCTCGCCGCCATGGCGGCTCCCACAGGGCTCCCACAGGGCTCCCACAAGAGGCACAGCCTGAGCTAAACCTTTGGCGGCATTCCGGCATCAGAACGGGTGCCACGCCGACGCGCCGCACTAGCACACCCGGGCAAGGCATAGGCCATAAGTCATATGGAAATTCCCGAATTTCTCGTTGACAGGTCATTTTCTGGTGTTATAGTTCACTACAACACCGGTCACCCACAGCACCACAGGAGCAAACACCATGAAAAGCCCGAACTACATCGCCCTCGCCGCCTCCGTCGTCATCGCTGCCGCCGCCCTGGGCGTCTTCAGCAGCACCTCGACCACCGCCGCCCCGCTCGCCGAGATCAACGGCACCAAGGTCACCAACCTCGCCCCGATCGTCGTCTACGCCGACGCGGGCGAACACGTCGCCTCCCTCTAACCACCGCGCAGCACGTCATCGGAGTCGTCCCATGAAAGCGCCGAACCTCATCGCACTGACCGCTTCCCTTTTGATTGCCGGCACGAGCGTGTTCGCCCTGCGCTCCTTCGATGACCGCGCTGCAGCGATGATCGCTGCACCCCACTTCGTCAACGGCACGCGTGTCGTCGACCTGCCCTCCCTCGAAGTAAGGCCCACCGACGCCGATGTGCGCGAGGCCATGCTGGCGAGCGAGGCCACTTTGGATTCCGCCGCGGATGCGCTCAAGCGCAGCGCGGAGGATCGGGCCGCTGCGCTGATCGGCGCGCAACTGGCCATGCCCTACTATTCGTTCGGTAACGCACTGCGCCAAACGGCGAAGGAATGACCTACATGTCCATCACCTGGAACGACAGCGTCCCGATCTACCGCCAGCTCCGCGAACGCGTGGTGGCGATGATCCTGGATGGCGCCTTGAACGAAGGCGATCCGCTGCCGTCGGTACGCCAGGTCGCGGGGGATTTTCAGATCAACCCGCTGACCGTATCCAAGGCGTATCAGGAGCTGGTCGACGAACAACTGGTTGAGAAACGGAGGGGGCTTGGCATGTTCGTGATCGATGGCGCGCGTGATGCGCTGCTCAAGAGTGAGAGGGAGCGCTTCCTGCGCGAGGAATGGCCGGCTCTGTTCGCCCGCCTCCAGCGCATGGGTCTCGATCTGAAAACCCTGATGCGTGAAGCCCCGGGTTCCAAGGAGGATGCGTCATGACTGCGGTCGTCACTGCCACTGGCCTGACCAAGCTCTACAAGTCGTCGCTGGCCCTCGACGGCGCCAGCTTTCAGATCGGCGCCGGCCGCATCGTCGGCCTGATTGGCCCCAATGGCGCAGGCAAGACGACGGCGCTCAAGGCCATCCTCGGCCTGACCACCTTCGACGGTCAGTTGAACGTGCTCGGCCTGGACCCGCGCAAGGACCGCGGCAAGCTGATGGAACAGGTCTGTTTCATTGCCGACGTGGCGGTACTGCCCCGCTGGCTGAAGGTGGGCGATGCTGTCGACTTCGTGGCCAACACCCATCCGCGCTTCGACCGCGCCAAGTGCGAGGCCTTCCTGGCACGCACGAAGCTGCAACGCGGGCAGAAAGTGAAGCAGCTTTCCAAGGGCATGATCGTGCAGTTGCACCTCGCCCTCGTGATGTCGATCGACGCGAAGCTGCTGGTGCTGGACGAGCCCACGCTGGGCCTGGACATCCTCTACCGCAAGCAGTTCTACCAGAGCCTGCTGGAAGACTATTTCGACGAGGAAAAAACCATCCTGGTCACCACGCACCAGGTCGAGGAGATCGAACACATCCTCACTGACCTGATGTTCATCCGTAACGGCAAGATTGTGCTCGACACGGATATGGACAGCCTTGGCGAGCGGTTCGCCGAAGTGCTGGTCAGCGCCGAACAGGCCCCCGCGGCACGCGAACTGAAACCATTGGACGAGCGCCAGGTGTTCGGCAAGAGCATCTTCATCTTCGACAACGTCAGCCGTCCGCAACTCGAGCAACTGGGTGAAGTCAGGCGGCCGTCGATCGGCGACCTGTTCGTCGCCACCATGAAGGGAACCTACGCATGAAAACCTTCTATTGGCTGGTCAAACGCGAGTTCTGGGAATACAAGGGTGCGTTCTTCTGGGCGCCCATCGTGACCGGCATCGTGTTCCTGGTGCTCAACACCATGGGCCTCATTCTCGGCGAGGTCTTCGGACGCCGCACGAACTGGGGCGGGTTCAAATACAACGGCGACATGCACTTCCAGGGCTCGATGAGTCCGGAAGACCTGCACAACGCAGGCGCGGGGCTCGACATCATGCTCTACGCCATCGCCGGCATCATCCTGTGCGTGTCCGCGATCGTGGTGTTCTTCTACTGCCTCGGCACGCTCTGCGAGGAGCGTCGCGACCGCAGCGTGCTGTTCTGGAAGTCGCTGCCGCTGTCGGATACCTCCACCGTGTTGTCGAAGGTCTTCAGCGCGCTCGTGCTCGCTCCCAGCATCGCGGTGGTGGTCGGCGTGGTCGTCGGCCTCGTGCTCAGCGTCCTGATCGGCACCGTCGCCTCCATGCACGGCCTGGGCGTGTGGAGTCTGCTCGCGGAAGCGCATCCGTTCCGCGTCGTGCTCAACCTGATCCTGCTGCTCCCGTTGTATGCGATCTGGGCGCTGCCCACCGTCGGCTGGCTGATGCTTTGCTCCTCCTGGGCCCGCAGCAAGCCGTTCCTCTGGGCGATTGCCCTGCCCGTCGGTGCCGGCGTGATCGTCTCCTGGTTCGGTCTCATGGGTATGGCGGGACTGTCGAGCCAGTGGTTCTGGGCCAACGTGGTCGGTCGCCTGCTCGGCAGCCTCATCCCGGGTGGCTGGATCAGCCATGCATCGACGCTCGAGGGGCTCGACCGCAACAATCCTGCCGCGATGGTGGATAGCCTGGGCCTGGTCTACAACTACAGTGCCCTCGCCAGCCCGACGCTCTGGATAGGTGCCGCAGCCGGTGCCGCGATGATCGCCGGCGCCATATGGTTCCGCCGCTGGCGCGACGACAGCTGATCCAAGTCACACGACGGCTCCTTCGGGAGCCGTCTTTTCATAGGGAGAGTGCCATGCGCAAGTCGCTCGTGTTCACCGTGTTTTCCCTCACAGCACTGACGTTCACCGCGGCACACGGGGCCGAACAGGCGCCACTTCGTGGTGCAGCATTGGACAAGCGCATCGCCTTTCTGATGCAGGAAGCGAACGTACCCGGACTGGCCGTCGCGATCATCGAGGACGGCAAGGTGACCTCGGTCAAAGCCTATGGGCAGCGCAACGTCGAGAAGAACCTGCCACTCACGACCGACACCGTGATGTATGCCGCGTCGCTGACCAAGGCCGCGTTCGCCTACGCCACGATGTCGCTCGTCGAGCAAGGCAAGCTCGATCTCAACGGCAGTATCGCGAACGACCTGCCCCGCCCGTTGCCGGAATACCCCAAGTACGCCGACCTCGCAGGTGACGAGCGCTGGCGAAAACTCACCCCATCGATCCTGCTCAGCCATCGCTCCGGCTTCCCCAATTTCCGCTTCTGGCCGCCGGGCAAAGACTTCGATCCCAACGGCAAGCTAGCCTTCTATTTCGACCCGGGCACGAAGTTCGGCTATTCCGGCGAAGGCATCAACCTGTTGCAGTTCGTGCTGGAGAACGGCAAGGGCATCGACGTCGCCACGCTCATGAAGCAGCGGCTGTTCGAACCCTTCGGCATGACCCGTACCAGCATAACCTGGCGCGACGACTTCGCCGACAACCTTGCCATCGGTTACGACGAGAATGGCAAGCCACTGGGGCACAAGCAACGGGAATCGGTCCGCGCTGCGGGCTCCATGGATACGACGATCGCAGACTACGCGCGACTCGTCGCAGCCATGTCGCGCGGCGCCGGACTGAAACCGGCCACCTATCGCACGTGGCTCACGCCGGTAGTGAAGATCCACTCCGTGCGGCAGTTTCCGACCATCGGCCAGCCCGATACGACGGCCTACGATGCGATCTCGCTCGGCTATGCACTGGGCGTCGGAAGGTTCGAGTCGCCGCGCGGCCCGGTGTTCTTCAAGGAAGGGCACGACGACGGCACCAACAACCTGTTCGTGTGTCTCGAGCGATCGAAGACCTGCGTGCTGTTGATGAGCAACAGCTCGCTGGGGGAATCGCTTTACGCCTATCTGCTCGACGACATCCTCGGCAAGGTGGGATTTCCACTCTGCTGGAATGGATACGATCCGTACGACAAGCCGCAGTTCTGCTCGGAGAAACCCTGAGGTCTCGAACTCAGCCGCCACCGCCTCCGCCGCCGTGAATGCCACCCTTGGTCAACGCGGCGGGATCGAGCAACTTCGTCAGTTCCGCCTTCGACAAGCCGGTGGTTTCCAGCGCCACATCCATGATCGGGCGCTTTTCCTTGTACGCCTGCTTGGCGGTTGCCGCGCCCTTCTCGTAGCCGATCACGGGATTAAGTGCCGTGACCAGAATGGGATTCTTGTCGAGGGCCTCGCGGATATGTTCCTCGTTGACCTTGAACCCCGCGATGGCCTTATCGGCCAGCAACGTCGTCACGTTGGCGAGGATCTCGATCGATTGCAGCAGGTTGTACGCGATCACCGGCAGCATGACATTGAGCTGGAAATTACCCGACTGCCCGGCGATGGCGATCGTGGCGTCGTTGCCGATCACTTGCGCGGCCACCATGGCGGCGGCCTCGGGAATCACGGGGTTCACCTTGCCCGGCATGATCGACGAGCCCGGCTGCAGCGCAGGCAACTCGATTTCGCCAAGCCCGGCAAGCGGACCGGAATTCATCCAACGCAGATCGTTGGCGATCTTCATCACCGCCACCGACAGCGTGCGCAACTGGCCGGACAGCTCCACCGGCGCGTCCTGTGCCGCCATGCCGGCGAAATAGTTGGCAGCGGATTCGAACTTTACGCCCGTCAGCTTCGACAGTTCCGTCGCCACGGCGGGGCCGAACTTCGGATCGGCGTTGATGCCCGTGCCGACGGCGCTGCCGCCTTGCGGAAGGCGACGCGTGCGCTTGAGCGTGTCGCCGATCCGCTCCTCGGCGTCCGCGATCTGCGCCGACCAGCCGGACAGCTCCTGGCCGAAGGTGATCGGCATGGCGTCCATCAGATGCGTACGACCGGTCTTCACCACCTTCTTGAGTTCCTTCGCACGTGCGTCGATGGTCTTGCGCAGGTGCTTCAGAGCCGGCAGAAGTCGCTCACTGGTCGCCAGGGTGGCACTGACGAGGATCGCCGTGGGAATGACGTCGTTCGAACTCTGCCCCGCGTTGACGTGATCGTTCGGGTGTACCTTGCGTCCCGCGGCGTCGGCGAGGTGAGCGATCACCTCGTTCGCGTTCATGTTGGAACTGGTGCCGGAGCCGGTCTGGAAGACATCGATGGGAAAGTGCTCGTCCACCTCCCCTGCGGCCACCCGCGCAGCGGCCTCGCGGATGGCCCTGGCCGACGCCTTGTCCAGATGCCCGAGTTTCACGTTGGCCTCGGCCGCGGCCGACTTGATCAGGCCCAGCGCGCGGATGAACTCGCGAGGCATGGTGAGGCCCGAGACCGGAAAGTTGTCCACCGCGCGCTGGGTCTGCGCGCCGTAAAGCGCCTTGGCGGGCACCTTCAGCTCGCCCATGCTGTCACGTTCGGTGCGGAACTTGCTCATGCGAAAACTCCGGTCGAGGCTCAGGGGTCTCGCTAAGGTAAGTCCATCCACCGTGCTTTTACAGGGATCGGCTATAACCGCTGCTCGGAAAAGCGGTTCGGTGCATGAATGTCCAATCGGCCGGCCAGATACTCGGTGAAGGCCTCAATCGGGACGCCGTAAGGGGTGGCAACGTGGTCGGACTCGACGATCTCGCTGATGGCCTTGGCATAGTCAGGATTCATGGAGTCGATGATGTAGATGTCGCTGGCAGGAATGTCCGCGGCGAAATGGACTTCTTCGAGCGCATGGTCGGCGCCTGCTATTTCGTTGTCAGCCACGTCGGCGACCTCTCGCCCGCGTGCCCAGACCGCGTACTGGTGGAAGTCTCCAAGATGCTTTTTCGTGGAATCCTGCGGCCAGTACTTGAAGACCACGCCGCTGCCTCGCAGCGAACGACTGCCGATCGTTGCCGGCCCCTCCAGCATGGGATCCACATCGAAGAACTCCTGGGACGGCCCGAACCCGCCGTTTTCCACCAGAGTCATAGGAGAACGGGAGTCCACACGAAACGCCATGGACCGGTCCGTCGATACCAGAAAGCCATGCCCATTACGTGTGGTCGCAGGCTCTTCGACATCACTCAGCTGGCGATGCAGTTCGTCGATCGTTTTCTTTTTCAGATCGATGACGGCGGACACCCGGTCGACACTGTTCTCCGGCACGACCAGAACCACATAACCGCCGCTGCGTACTTCGGCATGCGGACCGGGCTGCGTCCAGACGCTGCTCGTAGGCAGCGGATCGA
>Ga0209674_100582_pt1 | contig 14116 bp, 10 predicted proteins | sample AraplaCvi_mMS_r2_FD_184279 | JGI IMG/M metagenome (GOLD analysis project Ga0209674, IMG submission 184279) | Arabidopsis root microbial communities from North Carolina, USA - plate scrape CL_Cvi_mMS_r2 (SPAdes) (version 2) | ecosystem: Host-associated > Plants > Roots > Endosphere | place: USA... | reverse complement strand
GCCCTGGCTGGGGGCGATGGCGGACAGACCTTCGTTCCAGACCGTCTCACCCGTCCACGACGTGCCGCTGGTGGAGAGCTGCGTGCCGCCCACCTGGATCACGTACGGCGAACTGGCAGGCTCGCTCACGGAGTAATGCGTGAGATCGATCTTCACCGTGCCCGCCGAGTTGGCGACGTAGCCCGGCGACCCGGAGGTCGGATCGGACGACCACTGATAGACGCCCGCGTCGCCGGCAGCTACCGAGAAGGTCTGCCCCTGTGCCACGGCCTGCTGGAAGATCGCGTCGTCGGCAGCCTGCGTACCCGACTGCTCGGCAGCCGTTTCGTCTTCGCCCAGCGACACGTTGATGAGCTTCGCCACGTTGTCCGTCACGGCACGGTTGAAGGTCGCCGTGATGCCCGCGTTGGTGATGCCGCTGGAGCTGGAGTCACCATTGGCCGAGGTATAGAAGATCAGCTGCTTCACGGCGCCAGCGATACCGACGATATCCTGACTGTCCAGCGACCACTCACCGTTCGAGTCGGGATCGTTGGCGAACGTACCGCTGCCGACCTTGGTAATGGTGGAGTTCACCGTCGGTAGGCCTGCGCTGGCAGTGAAACTGTTGAGGTCGGTCACCGTCTGCGTGATCGAACCCCAGGTGATGATGCCGACTGCGGTGTTGCTCGCGGTTGGTACGCTGCTGCCGCCATAGATCGCCGCGAAGTCCTGCGGATGGTGCGCAGCGACCGCGGACGCGGCCTGCGTACTGCTGGCGGGGCCGGGCACGGTGACGTCCTCCGGCTTGTACACGTGGTGCAGCGGATGCTTCACCGACACGTTCTGCAAGCCGAGCACGGCATTGACGGAATCGCCCAATGCGGCAGGCACAAGGGCCGGCGCGTCGTTGGCGAAGAACTCGCGCCCATTGGCGTTGAAGCGCTTGATGGACGTATGGAAACCATTGACCGCGGCACCTGCGTTGCCGTCTGCGGAGACAAGCAGGCGGTTCGGCGCTACGTCGATGTTGGTGAAGCCCGCCTGCTGCAGATGCGCGACGACCGCGTCGACCTGTGCCTGAGTGGGCCCGAAGCGCGCGCTGAACTGCTCAGGGGTGAGGAACTTGCCGTAGAGCGGGTTGCCCGGCGTCGTAACGGCAGCAAGGAAAGCCTGCAACTGGTCGGGATTGCGCAGTTTCAGACTGACCGCGACATGTAGGGGATGATCGGCCGGCATCGCCGTGACCGCGGCGGCATCGATGTGTGGCGAACCTGTCATATTCAACGCATAGCCTGACGCCGTCGGCGTGGCTGCCGTGGACGACGTGGCAAGTGCCTGCGTTGCCGCGACGGGAAGCATGGCCGCCTGAGTATGCGTGGACACCCAGGCGTCCGCCGCGTGTGCGGAGAGCGACGACATCGCCAGTGCGATGGCCGCGGTCAGTACCGTCTTGCGAGTGATCCCTGAAGCAAAAGCATCGATCTTCATGATTGATCCTTCCATTAGCCCGTGGATTGCCGCCGCCGAAGCGGAAGCGCTGACACTGCAAGCGCAACGTAAGGAAACGCGTTCCCGCCGTCCGAGCGATGCTCGGTCGTTGATTTCGCAGGAAATTACGATGCCCCCATCGTTACGCCTCTTTGCTCCCCCTGTTCATCGAGGAAGCAATGCGCGTGCTTTCGTCAGGCTTTCATCGAAGTTAAACGCGGCGCGAGCAATCCCAAGATCTGCGACGTATGCCGCAAAAGCGCACAATCCTTTATCAATGGATTGACGATCGCGCGCGAATTCACCGCCGGATGGCAGACGACGGGTTCGCAAGTTGTTGCGCACGCATCAGACTCAGCGCTGCGGCGAGAGCGGCAGGAAGATATCGGTGATCGCTTCGTGTTCGGGCACATCGGGGAAAAACGCGATGCGTTGCAGGAACAACGGCGCATCGCGAGGCTCCTCGCCGCTGACCGACAACCAATCACCATAAAGAAACCGAATGGCGTCGCCGAGCAACGCATCCGACCCCGTATGCCGGAGCACCGCGCAGCGACCGCCTTCCAATAGCGCGGCATCAACACCCTCACCGTCACCCGGTGGCTCGATGCATGACACGCAGAGGTCGATGCGATAGTCCTCTGGCGGCGTGGTATCCGGATCGTTGTAGAGCACATTCCACGTCGCGCTCTTTGCAGGCGAGAGACCATGCGCCTTGCGCCATGCAATGAATCGACGGATCGATTCGCCTACACGTTCCGGTGGCCCCACATGGGAAAGGCAGGCCACCGCGGTCGCGGGAAAATCGACGATGCGCACGTCGTCCATCCGCTGTGTCTCGGGCATGTGGAATCTCCTTACGTCGTCGAGTTCGTGCCAGGCGGTGGCCCAGACGCGCCAGTCGGGCGCCTCGCGAAACGCCGAGGGCGATTGCCCGAGCCGTTGTCGAAAGGCGCGGGAAAACGCTTCTGCGCTGTCGTAACCCGCGTCCAGTGCGATCTCCAGCAGGGAGACGTCCGAACGAAACGCCGCCTGCCACGCAGCGCGCTTGAAACGCGTGAGCTGCACGTAGCGGTGCAAGGACACACCAGTCAGCGCGGCAAAGCGGCGATGGAAATGATGGCGCGAATAGAACGCCACGTCGGCCAAGGCATCGAGCGAGAGGTTGCCGCCGAGGTGGCGGTCGATGTGGTCGAGCACGCGGCGGAAACGTTGTGAGGTCGGGTCGGTCATGGGACGAGAGCCTAACGGGAGCGCTGCGCGGATGCCCGATCGATCTTGCGTTTATCGGCTGCCAGAACGCGGCAGGGCGGCCTTCCATCGTGTGACGCAATCGGCTTGCGACAGTCACGCCGGGCTCTGTACCTTCGGTGGCTACCCCAAGTGGAGGCTGCCGTGAATCGCCTGAGCGTGCTCCTGTCGACCTGCATGGCTGCGTCGGTAGCCCTCTTCTCCGTGCCGGCACTCGCTGCCACGCCACCGCACTTCGCCATCCAGGGGGATCAATTTCTCCTCGACGGCAAGCCATACGTCATTCGCTCCGGGGAGATGCACTACCCGCGCATCCCGCGCGCGGACTGGCGCGATCGCCTGCGCAAGGCACGCGCCATGGGACTCAACACCATCACCACCTACGCCTTCTGGAACGTCAGCGAGCCCGAACCGGGCAAGTTCGATTTCAGCGGTAACAACGACATCGCCGCCTTCGTGCGGACGGCCCAGGAAGAAGGCCTCAACGTCATCGTGAGGCCCGGCCCGTTCGTCTGTGCGGAATGGGAGTTTGGTGGTTTCCCGGCATGGCTGCTACGTACGCCGGGCCTTCGAGTGCGTTCGTACGACCCGCGCTTCCTGGCCGCCAGCGCCGCATGGTTCAAGCGCCTAGGTCAGGAACTGGCGCCACTGATGAGCACGCGCGGCGGCCCCATCCTGATGATGCAGGTGGAGAACGAGTACGGTTACGTCGGCAACGATCGCGACTACATGGAAGCGATCCGCAAGCAGATGATCGACGCCGGCTTCGACGTTCCCCTGTTCATGTCGAACGGTCCCGGACCGACCTGGATGAGCCGCGGATCCCTGCCCGGCCTCGTCTCCGTCATCAACTTCACCGGCGACGCGAAGAAGACCGAGCGCGCCTTCCTGCGCTCGGCGCCCATGATGCACGACATGCCGAAGATGGCCGGCGAATACTGGAGCGGCTGGTACGACCGCTGGAGCGAGCCGCACAAGACGCGCAGCACCGAGGAAGTCACCAGCGCTGTCGGCTGGATGCTCGATCGCGGCATCTCGTTCAACCTGTACATGATCGACGGCGGCACCAACTTCGGCTGGATGAACGGCGCGAACAACGACGACGCCAAGTACCTGCCTGTCACCACGAGCTACGACTACGACTCGCCCATCGACGAGGCGGGCCGACTCACGCCGAAATACGGGGCGCTGCGCAAGGTGATTCAAGCGCATCTACCCAAAAGCGAACCGCTCCCCGAACCGCCGGCGTCCTCGCCGACCATGGCGATACCGCGCTTCGAGTTGCACGAGGCCATATCGCTGCTCGACGCGCTCCCGTCACTGTCCAAGCCGCAGACCAGCCTCGTGCCGCACGGCATGGAAGCGTTCGGGCAGAACTACGGACTGATCCTTTATCGCAAGCGCCTGGATGCCGATACCAAGGGCACACTGGACGTCAGCGACGTGCACGACTACGCCACCGTGCTTGCGGATGGCCGCCCACTAGGCACGCTGGATCGCGTGAAGCAGGAACACGCGATGCCGGTCGATCTTCCCGCGGGCAGCACGCTCGACCTGCTGGTGGAGAACATGGGCCGCATCAATATCGGCCCGGGCATGGAGGACGACAACAAGGGGATCACGTCCGCGGTGCAGGTCGATGGCATGGACATCACCGGATGGACGGTCTATCCCCTACCCCTCGACGATCTCTCCGGCCTGGTCTTCAAAGCCGACGCCGCGCCGGATGGCCCGGCTTTCTGGCGCGGCAGCTTCGAGATCGCCAACGTTGCCGGCACCTTTCTCGACATGCGCGACTGGCACAAGGGCAACGTGTGGATCAACGGCCACCATCTCGGCCGCTTCTGGAACATCGGCCCGCAGCAGACCCTCTATGTGCCGGCGTCGTGGTTGCGCAAAGGTCGCAACGACGTGGTCGTGCTGGAGATGCAGCCCGGCGGCTCGCATGCGATCGTCGGGCTCAAAGACCCCGTGTTCGGCACCGCGGCGCAGTAAGCGTCCGCGTCAGGCGATCCCGCGCGACCTTAGCACCGCCGCTTCCGCGTTCATCCGCCGCGACGCGGAGGCGACGTCGGTGCTGACGATCGTCTTGCCGATCGGCGCCAGCGCAATACCCGCCAGCTTCAGATGCTGCACGCCGAACGGAATGCCGATGATCGTCACGCAGCACGCGATGGCGGAACACACGTGCCCAATCGCCAGCCAGATCCCGGCGAACACGAACCAGACGATGTTACCGATCGTGCCCAGCGGACTGGTGCCGATGTCGCCCCGCCCTGAAAGCTCACGGCGATCGATCGCTTCCTTGCCGAACGGAAAGAACGCGAACTGGCCGATGACGAAGCACGAACGCGCCCAGGGAATGCCGACGATGGTGACGAGTGCCACCAGCCCCGCCAACCACCAGCCGAGGCCCATGACCAACCCACCGAATACAAACCAGATGATGTTCCCGATCGCTCTCATGTATCGCTCCTTGTCTTGGTAGTGCCAAAGCTAGAGGGGCGCGGGTCCGGCAAACAGTGCCGAACGTTGGGCGACCAAGCCCCGGCGCCAAGCAAGCGCCCAACAAAAAACGGCGCGATCTACGAGAGATCGCGCCGTTAAAGTTGAAACTGGTAGCGGGGGCAGGATTCGAACCTGCGACCTTCGGGTTATGAGCCCGACGAGCTGCCAGACTGCTCCACCCCGCATCAGAGTCAGCAAGTATATGGACGTGGCCAGATTCTTGCAAGCACTTTTGTGACGATACGTGGAAAAAATGATTCACATATCGTTTGCAACGAAGGATCAGGCCGTAGTGCGAATGCGCTCGACGATGGCGTCACCGAACGTGTCGGTGGTGCCGGTGCCGCCCACGTCCGGCGTGGTGCGGTCGCGGGCGTCCATCACGTCGCGGATGGCGCTGCGCAGACGGGTCGCCTTCGCCACCATGTCGAGGTGGTCGAGCATGTCGGCAGCGGCAAGCAGCAGCGCGCAGGGGTTGGCCTTCTTCTGACCGGCGATGTCCGGTGCGGAACCGTGCACGGCTTCGAAGATGGCCGCGTCCTTGCCGATGTTGGCGCCCGGCGCGAGGCCGAGACCGCCGACGAGACCGGCGCAGAGGTCGGAAAGGATGTCGCCGAACAGGTTGGTGGTGACGATCACGTCGAACTGGTACGGGTTCATCACCAGCTGCATGCAGGCGTTGTCGACGATCATCTCGCTGAATTCGAGGTCGACGTAGTCCTTGGCGACTTCACGCGCCACGTCGAGGAACAGGCCCGACGAGGTCTTCATGATGTTGGCCTTGTGCACGGCCGTGACCTTCTTGCGGCCCTTCTTGCGCGCCATTTCGAACCCGTAGCGGCAGATGCGCTCCATGCCCGGGCGGGTGTTGCGGATGACCGAGACGGCCACCTCGTTCTCGCCCTCACCCTCGCGCGTCTGGCCTTCGGCCATGTACGCGCCCATGGTGTTCTCGCGCACCGTGATGATGTCGATATTCTCGTAGCGCGCCTTGGTACCCGGGAAGCTGATCGCCGGGCGGACGTTGGCGTAGAGATCGAACTTGCGGCGCAGCGTGACGTTGATCGAAGTGAAGCCACCGCCGATCGGCGTGGTCAGCGGGCCCTTCAAGGCCACCTTGTGCTTCTCGATGGCGTCGAGCGTGGCCTGGGGAAGCAGGTCGCCGTGCTTTTCGAGCGCCACCACCCCCGCATCCACGTAGTCGTAGGTAAGGCCGCAGTCGAGCGCGTCGAGAACGCGGATCGTTGCGTCCATGATCTCGGGGCCGATGCCGTCGCCGGGGATCACGGCAATGGTCTTGCTCATGGGGAAAACTCCTGAAGGGAAGCGGGACGCGGTGCGCGCCGAAAGACGCGCGAGGGGAAGAAAATCGCCCAATTATCGGCGATCCGGCCCACTTCCTTCAAGGTTTGCGCCGCCGCAGCGGCGCGGGCGACTCACGCGGCGGGATGATCCGCGCACGCGGCAGCGTCGGCCGGGGCGTCGGCTTCCAGCGAATCGAGGAAGTCCACGGCGCGGCGCAGGTGCGGGATCACGATCGATCCGCCCACCACGAGCCCGACGCTGAACACCTCGAAGAACTCGTCGCGCTGCACGCCCGCTTCCTTGCACTGGGCCACGTGGTAGCTGATGCAATCGTCGCAGCGGAGCACCATGGAGGCCACCAGGCCCAGCATTTCCTTCGTCTTTACGTCCAGCGCGCCGGGACGGTAGGTCTGCGTGTCGAGCGCGAAAAAGCGCTTCACGACCTGGTTGTCCTCGCTCAGGATGCGCTCGTTCATCCGCTTGCGGAATGCGGTGAACTCCTCCACGCGATCGCCGGCCATCAGTGCGTCGCCTCGAGGATCTCGGCAAGACGCCCGCTGCGGTCGGCCGCGGCGAGGTCGTCGAAGCCGCCCACGTGGGTGCCGTTGATGAAGATCTGCGGCACGGTGCGGCGGCCACCGCTCTTCTCCAGCATGACGTCGCGCTGGGTGGGATCGGTGTCGATGCGCACCTCGTTCCAAGCCAGGCCCTTGGCCTTCAGGAGGTTCTTGGCAGCCACGCAGTAAGGGCAGACGGCGGTGGAATAGATGGTGATGTCGGGTGTGGACATGGCGGAGATCTCGGAGAGGCCGAATGGCGGGAAGATGACGGCCGAAAGCGAATTTTACAAGGAGGTGACGAACCCCGCTCGGTGTTCGCGGTCGAAGCCATCCCAACGCGTTCCGCGTGGAAGGCATCTCTTCATTTGGTGATGGTATCGTCCCTCGACCTATGCGCCCGTCCCTCCCCCGTCTCGCCGTCCTCGCCGCCGCCACCCTCGCGACCCTGGTCGCCGGGGCCCAGGACGCCATTCGCCTGCCAGACCTGGGCAGTTCCGCCAATGCCTTGATCAGCCCGCGCGAAGCGGACGAGTACGGCGCGATGATGCTGCGCCAGATGCACGCGCTCGACCTGACGGTCGACGACGCCCTGCTCGACCAGTACATCAACGACCTGGGCTACCGTCTCGTCGCCGCCAGCGACCGCCCGAAGGACCATTTTTCCTTCTTCATCGTCCGCGACACCCAGATCAACGCGTTCGCCGCACCCGGTGGCTACATCGGCGTCAATGCCGGCCTGATCAACATCACGGAGAGCGAAAGCGAGCTGGCGGGCGTGATCGCCCACGAAATCGGCCACATCACCCAGAATCACCTTTATCGGGCCTTCGAAGACTCGAAGAAGAACGCCCCGCTGATGGCCCTGGTGCTGCTCGGCGCCATTGCCGCTGGCGCGGGAGGCGGTGCGGGCGATGCTGCCCCCGCGGTGCTGATGGGCGGTCAGGGCCTGCTGCTCCAGCGGCAGATCAATTTCACACGAAAGGACGAAATCGAAGCCGACCGCGTGGGCATCCAGACGCTCGCCAACGCCGGCTACGATCCGGACGCCATGGCCGACTTCTTCGGCCGCATGCAGGACACCATGCGCGTGGGCGAAGGCGAGGAAGCCCTGCCCGCCCTGCTCCAGACCCACCCGGTGACCCTCGCGCGCATCAGCGATGCCAAGGCGCGGGCCCGCGTGCTCGAAGAACGTCAGGCGAACAAGCCGCGCCTCTCCACGATCGACAAGGCCACCTGGGAGAAAAGCACCGCGCCCGTCCTGTTCGTGAAGGATCCCACCGCTCTGGTCGGCACGACCGGCAAGGTGGCGAAGGACAGCGTCGGCGACACCTATGCCCTGATGCGCGAGCGGGTGCGGGTGCTCTCGGGCGACGCCCAGCGTCTGGCGACCTATTACGCCACCAATCTCAAGCGCAAGGATTTCGACACCGCGGCCAACCGCTATGGCTACGCCCTGACCCTCATCCGCACCGGCCACGGTGCACAGGCGGTGGAGCAGCTCCAGCCGCTCCTGGCGAGCCAGCCGGGGAACGTGGTGGTCCGCCTTGCTTTGGCGGATGCCTACGAGGACGCTGGCCGGCACGGCGACGCCATGGCCATCTACAAGGCCCTGCACGACAACTCGCCGCGCAATCGCGCAGTGGCGCTGGGCTATGCCAAGGCCCTGGCCAACAGCGGCCGGGCGGAGGATGCCCGCACCGCGGCCACGATGCTGCGCCCCATGCTCGACGACAGCGACGACCCGGAAATCTTCCGCACCTTCGCCCGCGCCAGCGAGCGCTCGGGCGATTCGGTCCGTGCCGCGGAAGCCTACGCGGACAGCGCGTATCTCTCCGGCCGCCCGTTCGATGCGATGGAGCAACTGCGCCGGCTGCTCAAGCGCGACGATCTCGATTATTACCAGCGCTCGCGCATCCAGGCCCGCATCAGCGACCTGACCCCGCTGCTGATGGAACTGCGCAAGCGCCGCATCACGACCGACGACAATCCGGACGGCCGCAGCCAGTAATCGGGCCCGGACGCCGGCTTCCGGCACGCCATTGTGACGATTGTCATTGCCGTGTAACACGGCAGGGCTGCAATATGACGGTCACAGGCCATCCGAGCGGTCCCAGCGTGCACAAACGCATTCTCATCGTGGAAGACGAAGCTTCGATTCGCGACATGGTCGCCTTCGCGCTTCGCAAGGCGGGTATGGACGCGGCGCATGCCGCCGACGCCCGTGCCGCGCAAATGGCCATCTCCGAGCGCGTGCCGGACCTGATCCTGCTCGACTGGATGCTTCCGGGCACCAGCGGGCTCGAACTGGCTCGTCGCCTGCGCCGCGAGGAACTCTCGCGCGAGATTCCCATCATCATGCTCACCGCGCGCGGCGAGGAGATGGATCGCGTCAACGGCCTGGAGGCCGGCGTCGACGACTACGTCATCAAGCCGTTCTCCACCCGCGAGCTCATCGCCCGCATCAAGGCCGTGCTTCGCCGCAGCCAGGGCGACGACGGCTCCGGCGTGGTCGAACTCGGCGGCCTGCGTATCGACGGCCCGGCGCACCGCGTGTTCGCGGGCGAAGACGCGGTGCCGATCGGCCCCACCGAATACCGCCTGCTGTTCTTCTTCATGACCCACCCCGAGCGGGTCTACTCGCGCGCACAGCTGCTCGACCATGTCTGGGGCGGCAGCGTCTATGTCGAAGAGCGGACTGTGGACGTGCACATCCGACGCCTGCGCAAGACGCTGGAGCCATGGAAGCTCGACGACATGGTGCAGACCGTTCGTGGCGCGGGCTACCGGTTCTCGTCCAACACCTAGTTATTGGCGGGCCAGTAGGTATCGGCGGGCCAGCCGCGCTATGGTGCGACTCACCAGACCGTTACCGGCCGTGTCCATGCCTGATCGTTTTCTTTCCACCTGGCGGTTGCCCGCCGCGTGCGCCGCACTGCTCCTGGCAGGCGGCGGCGTGGGTGCGCTCGCCAGCACGCCTTGGCTTGGCGTGACGATCGTCGCGCTGGCGGAAATCGTCGTCCTGCTGTCGCTGTTCCGTCACAAGTCGGGGCCAATGTTGCAATCGTCCGCCACGCCCCACCCTGAGCATGACCGTCTGATGACTCGCACCCGCCGAATCGCATCCCGCCTGCGCGACCTGCGCAGTGCGGCCGGGACCCTTCCCGACGCCGTGGTCCTGCTCGACCACTCGCTGCACGTGCGCTGGTTCAACCATGCCGCGGAAGAACTCCTGGGCCTGAAGCGGCCGCGGGATCGCGGGCGGACGCTGGCAGACCTGCTGCGCAACACGGAACTCGCGGACTGGCTGGCCGATGGGGCCCGCGAACCGCTGAACGATGTGACGGCCCCGGGCCATCCCAATCGCCACGTCACGGCCACGCTGCTGCCCTTCGGTAGTCGGCAGCGGCTGCTTCTGGCGCGCGACACCAGCCATCTCACGCGGCTGGAGCAGATCCGTCGCGACTTCGTCGCCAACGTGTCGCATGAACTGCGCACACCGCTGACGGTGATCCACGGCTACCTTGAACTGCTTGATCCCGAAGACGTGCCCGAGCTCGCGCCCGTACTCGACGAGATGCGCGCGCAGTCAAAGCGCATGGGCCAGATCGTGGAAGACCTGCTGACGCTGTCGCGTCTCGAAACGCAGGAGCACGTGGCCGACGAGCAAGTACAGATGGCCCCGCTGCTGGCCAGCCTGCGCAAGGAAGCCGAGGCGCTCAGCCAGGGCCGGCACACCGTCTCGCTCGACATCGCCACCTCCTACGACCTGCTCGGATCGCCCAAGGATCTGCACAGCGCCTTCTCCAACCTCGTGAGCAATGCCGTGCGCTACACGCCGACGGGCGGACGCATTGCCATCCGCTGGGCCGAGGCCGAGGATGGCGCGCAGTTCTCCGTGCAGGATTCCGGCTTCGGCATCCCCGCTGCGCACATCGCTCGTCTGACCGAGCGCTTCTATCGCGTTTCGTCCAGCCGCTCGCGCGACTCGGGCGGTACGGGCCTGGGCCTGTCGATCGTGAAGCACGTGCTCAACCTGCATCAGGCGCGTCTTTCGATCGAAAGCGAACCGGGCAAGGGCTCCACCTTTGCCTGCATTTTCAGCAGCGAGCGCTTGCTCGACGGCACGCGGTTGCAGGAAGTGGCCGGGCTGCATCCTTGACAGCGGCCGCGCCGCGCCAGCCGATGCAGCACAGGTTGCTGCATCGCCGCTTTTCGGCATGATCACGGATGAGCCACCATCGCGCCATGAACGGACCCCCGGAACGCATGATCCAGCCTATCGACCTCGGTGCCCCCGAGCTCTACATCAACCGTGAACTGGCCGCGCTGGAATTCAACTTCCGCGTACTGGCGCAGGCACGCGATCCCGATGTTCCGGTGCTTGAGCGGCTGCGCTACCTGACCATCGTCAGCAACAATCTCGACGAATACTTCGAGGTGCGCGTGGCGGTGCTCAAGCACAAGCATGCGCTGGGCGCGGCCATACCGGGCGCCGATGGTCTTTCATCCACCGAGATCCTCACGCGCATCCGCGAACGCGCGCTGGAGCTGTTCTCCGAGTTGTTCGCCATCTGGCGCAACGAACTGCTTCCTGCGCTGGCTGAGGAGGACATCCGCTTCCTGACGCGTGACGACTGGAGCGACAAGCAGCGCCGCTGGCTGCAAGGGTATTTCCAGAACGAGATCATGCCGGTGCTGTCACCGCTCGGTCTCGATCCCGCCCATCCGTTCCCGCGCATCCTCAACAAGACACTGAACCTGGCCGTGGTGCTGAAGGGCCGCGACGCCTTCGGTCGCGAAGGTCACATGGCCCTGGTCCGCGCACCACGTTCGCTGCCGCGCATCATTCACCTGCCTGCCGAAGTGTCCGGCGGCGAAGGCGACTTCGTCTTCCTCGCCGAAGTACTCCAGGCCTTCGCCGACGAGATCTTCCCTGGCTTTCAGGTGTGCGCGGCGTACCAGTTCCGCGTCACGCGCAACAGCGAGCTGACCGTCGAGGAAGCGGACGTGGAAAACCTGGCCCGCGCCTTGAGCGAAGAGCTGGCGGGCCGTGGCTATGCGCGACCGGTGCGCCTTGAGGTGGGCGAGGACTGTCCGCGCGCGATCACGGAGATGTTGATCGCGAACTTCCAACTCGAGGAAACGGACGTCTATCGCTGCGAGGGCCCGGTGAACATCATCCGGGCGGGCGTCATCTACGATCAGCTCGATCGGCCCGAACTCAAGTTCCCGCGTTTCACGCCGCGCCTGCCGCCCGTCTTCGAGAAAGGCACGAACGAGTTCGACGTACTTGGAACGCGCGACGTACTGCTGCACCATCCTTACGAATCGTTCGTTTCCGTGGTGGAGCTGCTGCGCCGGGCGTCGCAGGATCCGGGCGTGCTGGCGATCAAGCAGACCCTGTATCGCGCGGGCAAGGATTCGCCACTGGTCGACATCCTGGTCGAGGCCGCCCGCAACGGCAAGGACGTGACCGTGGTCGTCGAGCTGCGCGCGCGCTTCGACGAGGAAGCGAACATCGGGCTTGCGAACCGTTTGCAGGAAGCCGGCGTGCAGGTGGTCTATGGCGTGGTGGGCTACAAGACGCACGCCAAGATGCTGTTGATCGTTCGTCGCGAGAACGGCGGGCTGCGCCGCTACGTGCATCTGTCCACCGGCAACTACCATCAGGGCAACAGCCGCGGCTATACCGATATCGGCCTGATGACGGCCGATCCGGAGATTGGCGAGGACATCCACAAGGTGTTCCAGCAACTCTCGGGCCTGGGCCCGATGATCCAGCTCAAGCGTCTTCTGCATTCGCCGTTCACGCTCTACTCCAGCGTGATGGGCAAGATCGAGCGGGAAACCGAGCATGCGCGCAACGGCCGCCCCGGGCGCATCGTCGCCAAGCTCAACGCACTGAATGAGGCCCACGTGGTGGAGGCGCTGTATCGTGCCTCGATGGCGGGCGTGCAGATCGACCTCATCATCCGCGGCGCATGCACGTTGCGCCCCGGCATCCCCGGGATCTCCGAGAACATCCGCGTACGCTCCATCGTCGGACGTTTCCTCGAGCACAGCCGCGTCTACTGGTTCGGCAACGACGGCGAACCGGAACTGTACTGCGCCAGCGCCGACTGGATGGAACGCAACCTCATGCGTCGTATCGAGATCGGCGTGCCGATCCTCGATCCCGCCCTGGCGAAGCGCGTGTACGACGAAACGCTGGACAACTACCTCCGCGACAACACACAGGCCTGGCTTCTGGGCAGCGACGGACGCTATACGCGCAGCCACCCGGCCAAGGGCGAGGCACCGCACAACGCGCAGCAGGCGCTGCTCGTGGCCTACAGCGGATGACGCGGCGGATTCTCCTGCTGTCTGTGTCGGCCGGCGCAGGGCATGTGCGCGCCGCGGAGGCACTCTATGCGACAGTGGGTGCGCTCGCCGCGCAGGGTGCCGACATCGAGGTTCGGCATCTCGACGTGATGGACTATGTGCCGTCGAGCTTCCGGCGCATCTATGCCGACTTCTATCTGCGCCTCATCACGCGGCATCCGCAGTTGTGGGGCATGCTCTACCGGATCACCGACGACACCCGGCCCGAAGCCGTGACCCAGCGCATGCGCCGCACGATCGAGCGGCTGCATACGCGGCGGTTGCGCGCCGCTATCGCGCAATTCGCGCCGGATGCGATCGTCTGCACGCATTTCCTGCCCGCCGAAATGCTCATGCGCCAGATCCGCAAGGGACGCATCAGCACGCCCGTCTGGTTGCAGGTGACCGATTTCGATCTGCATCGGATGTGGGTCATTCCCGAAATGACCGGTTATTTCGCGGCGAGCCCGGAGATCGCGCACCGCATGCGTACCGTGGGGCTGCCCGCCTCCCGCGTGCATACGACGGGTATCCCTGTGATGCCTGCGTTTGCTGGGACGCACGACCGACGTGCGCTCGCCGCGACGTTCGGCCTGGACCCCGCCCAACCGACCTATCTGGTCATGGGTGGCGGCGCAGGCGTCGGCGCGCTCGATGTGTTG
>Ga0209674_100579_pt1 | contig 14218 bp, 10 predicted proteins | sample AraplaCvi_mMS_r2_FD_184279 | JGI IMG/M metagenome (GOLD analysis project Ga0209674, IMG submission 184279) | Arabidopsis root microbial communities from North Carolina, USA - plate scrape CL_Cvi_mMS_r2 (SPAdes) (version 2) | ecosystem: Host-associated > Plants > Roots > Endosphere | place: USA... | reverse complement strand
AGTTGGCGCGGTGAGGGGGCGAGGGCTTCGGCGGGAAGATGGCCGGATTCTCTCCGCGGTGCGGAGAGAATTGGGAGCGCCCAGCAGGGTTCCGCCGTCGCTGAGATTCCGGTAACGTGGTCACTGCTGGCGCACGCCGGCCCGCCGATTCCTCCATTCCCAACAAGATGACCGAACTCGTCCCCGCATCCCTCTTGACCGACATCCGCCGCATGATTGATTCGGCGCGCGCCCGGGCGGCCGCGGCCGTCAACGCGGAACTGACCCTACTTTATTGGCAGGTTGGTCGTCGCATCCGAGATGATGTGCTGGGTGGGGAGCGCGCGGGCTACGGACAACAGATCCTCCCCGCGCTCGCACGACAACTGCGAGCTGAGTACGGCCGGGGTTGGAGCGAGCAGCAATTGCGCCACTGCATCCGCGCGGCCGAAGTGTTTCCGGATGAACCAATTCTCTCCGCACTGCGGAGAGAATTGAGCTGGACCCATCTGAAGATGCTGATGTACGTCGACGACCCGCTCAAGCGCGACTTCTATATTGAACTCTGCCGCTTGGAGCGCTGGTCGTCGCGGCAGTTGCAGGTGCGGATGCAGTCGATGCTGTTCGAGCGCAGCGCGCTGTCGCGGCAACCCGACGAAGTGATCCGGCGCGAAGTGGCGCACCTCCGCGACGCGCAGCAGATGACGCCCGATCTCGTGCTGAAAGATCCGTACATCCTCGACTTTCTTGGCCTCAACGATCACTACCTCGAGCGCGATCTCGAAGATGCGATTCTGCGCGAGATGGAACAGTTCCTACTGGAGCTCGGCGCAGGTTTCACGTTCGTTGCTCGCCAAAAGCGGTTGCCAATCGACGACGACGACTTCTATCTTGATCTGCTGTTCTATAACCGCAAGCTCAAACGTCTTGTTGCCATCGAACTGAAGCTCGGATCCTTCAAGGCCGAATACAAGAGTCAGATGGAGCTGTACTTGCGCTGGCTCGCGAAGCACGAGCAGGAGCCGGATGAAGCGCCGCCGATCGGCATCATCCTGTGTGCGGGAAAAAAGCAAGAACAGATCGAATTGCTTGAGCTTGGCAAAAGTGGCATTCACGTCGCTGAGTACCTCACGGTGCTACCGCCACGCGAGACGTTGCAGGCGAAGCTGCACCAATCGATCGCAGCGGCACGCGCCCGACTTGATGATAAACGCGAGTCGTGATGACAGTGCCTTGTCGTCGAAATTCGCGCAGAGCGAAGGCTAACGCGCACCGAGATTAACTTGGCACCCCGCGCCAGCGCATGCGATGAGGACTGGCGCGACGCAACCTCTCCGATATTTCTCGCCGCTCGTACTAGATCGCTTCGGTGGCCAGTACTAAGAACCGCCTCATCACGCGCCACAGTCGCGTGCTCACGAAGCCGGTGCCGTCTTCCGCAAGGCTCGCAATAAGCGGTGACGCCGGATTCCAGCACTCACGCGAAACTAGCTGACCGCGCTGCACGAGATACTGGTCGAGTACGGTCCGGGCCAGTGGCAATGGGCGTCCAGCAGCGCTGACGGTAGAATGCAGTGATAAAAGGCAACGCAGCAGCCGGCGCAGGACGACAAGACGGGAGAAGGGGCATGGCGGCAGAACAGTATCCAGTTGAGGTGCAATCGGACTTTCTCGAGAAGATCACGCGCGCTCGCCCCATCCCGGCGCTCGCTGAACTAATTTGGAACGCGTTCGACGCCGACGCCACAGTCGTGGACGTCTCGTTCGAGTATAACGACCTAGGGTCGCTAGACGCCATCGTTGTCAAGGATAACGGAGCGGGAATTGCCCGGACGGACGCCCCGGGATTTTTCCGTTTTCTCGGCGGCTCGTGGAAAAAGTCCAAATCGCACACTGCGTCCGGTCGGTTCCTACATGGGCAGGAAGGTCGTGGGCGTTTCAAGGCGTTCGCGCTTGGCAACGTCGCCGAATGGGCGGTGATCTACCGGCAGGATGGCAAGTGCTGGTCCTACACCATTCGTATGACTGCGCTCGACATCCGCCACGTCAACGTGAGCGACGAGGCGCAAGTTAATGACGATGCGCAGCCAGGTGTGACACTCACCATTCGTGAACCCAGCAAGGATTTCAGGGCATTCACTTCGGATGAAGGACGTCAGGAGTTGACCGAGATTTTTGCGCTATATCTAGCGGACTACGAGGAAAGCGCAAAAATAGTTCTGGACGGTCGATCCATCGATCCCGCATCGGCCATCGTGGGCCGGAAGAACTTCAACCTCGACGACATCGAGTTCGACGGCAAAGAGCACTGGGTACGTTTGCACGTCGTCGAATGGAGGGCCGCCGGCAACCGCGCGCTGTACCTTTGCAATCAGCAGCGTTTCCCTCTTGTGCAGGTAGACCGTCGCTTCCACATCGGCAACTTTACGTTCTCTGGCTACCTGTCCTCGCCGTATTTCGATCTCGCGCAGAAGGAAGGGATGGTCGATCTCGCGGAAATGCAGACTGCAGTCGTTGACGCCATCACGCAGGCGCAGCAGACGATCAAGGACTACTTCCGCACCCGAGCGGCGGAGCAGGCGAGAACGGTAGTGGATGAGTGGAAGGACGAGGAGGTCTACCCGTTCGCAGGCGAGCCGGTGACGACGGTCGAGAAGGTCGAACGTCAAGTGTTCGACATTGTGGCTGTCAACGTAGCGCGACATCTGCCGGACTTCAGTACGACGCAAAGTAAGAACAAGGCGTTTCAACTTCGGATGTTGCGCCAAGCAATCGAGCGTAGTCCAGAAGACTTGCAAGTCATTCTGGACGAAGTGCTTCGACTGCCGAAACGGCAACAGGAAGAGCTTGCGCAACTCCTGCGCGACACGACACTCTCGTCGATTATCGGTGCTGCTAAGGTAGTCTCTGACCGCTTGAAGTTTCTAAACGGTTTGGAGGCCGTGCTCTTCGACCCGGAACCGAAGAAGCGCTTGAAAGAACGATCACAGTTGCATCGCATCATCGCTCAAAACTGTTGGCTCTTTGGTGAAGAGTTTAGCCTGTCCGTAGACGATCAGTCCCTGACTCAGGTTCTGATTGAGCACAAGAAGGCGCTAGATCCGAAGATCGTGATCGACGAGCCGGTGAAGCACATCTCACAGACACGGGGCATCGTGGACCTGATGCTTTCGAGGGCGACGAAGCAATATCGGGCGAACCGTTTGTCGCACCTCGTCGTCGAGCTGAAAGCGCCGAAGGTGCCGATCGGTTCGGACGAGGTGACGCAGATCCAAGGCTATGCGTTTTCCGTTATGGCGGACCCACGTTTTTCTAAAGTTGGGGTGACGTGGAATTTTTGGGCTATCAGCGACCAACTCGCGACATACACCGAGCAACTGGTGAAGGACGAAACCGGCCTGATTCTCGAAAAGCCGAACGTCAACATCTACGCTAAGACGTGGGCGCAAGTGCTCGACGAAAACCGTGCTCGGTTGAAGTTCTTCCAGGACCATCTGGACGTACAGGTCGATCGCGACGCTTCGCTCAAATACCTGCAACAGCGTTACGCAGCCTACCTCGAGGGCGTGTTCGAGACTGAAGATTCGGACGCGGAATCGGAGCTAAGCGCAGCACCCGCGGCCGACGAAGCATCGGCCTGAGCACGTGCCCCCACGCGCACAGCGCAATGACGCTCGTCCAGTGTGTCGAGCATCAGTTGAAACATTCGTGGTCGCTTGATGGGTCGAACATTTCCTACGCAGGGGAAACGACCGAGGCGAGGTCGCTTTTGTGGCCGTACCCCGTCGCGGTCGCGGCACCGAACTGGAAACCCACGGTTGATTTATAGACAGCAACATACTAGCTAGCGCGCCTGTGAACACTGCTAGCGCTAATTGTGAGTGGAGCAGCCCCCTGAAACGCCGGACACAGTCACCCACTTACAATAACGGGTAGGCATAAGACTGTGTTTTTGACTAACACCAGGCAGGAAGTGATGGAAGTGTTGACGGGCCCGGAGCGCCGGCGGCGCCGGACGGCGGAGCAGAAGCTGGCGATGGTTCGCGAGAGTTTCTAGCCGGGGAAATCGGTTTCGATGGTCGCGCGCAAGCACGGCGTGAATCCGAACCAACTGTTCCACTGGCGTAAGCTGTATCAGGATGGGAGCCTGTCAGCGGTTAAAGCTGGCGAGGAGGTGGTTCCGGCCTCGGAACTGGCCGATGCGCTCAAGCAGATTCGTGAGCTGCAACGGATGCTCGGCAAGAAGACCATGGAGAACGAGATTCTCCGCGAAGCAGTCGAGTACGGTCGGGCAAAAAAATGGATAGCGCACTCGCCCTCGCTGCCGGAGGACGACGAGTGAAACTGGTTTGTGAAGTTCTCGGCGTGTCGCGCTCGAACGTATCGGCACGGCTGTCGCGTCCGGCGACGTGGCGCGATGGCCGTCAATCGAGGCAGACTGACGACGCGGCCGCGATCGAGGAGATCCGCCGGGTCATTGGCGATTTGCCCAGCTATGGCTATCGCCGGGTTTGGGGCATCTTGCGCAACGAGCGCGTTGCAGTCGGACTGGCGCCGTTTAATGCCAAGCGAATCTATCGCGTCATGCGCACACATGGGCTGCTGATGCAGCGCCGACCGATTCCACCTCGGCCCCAACGTCGACACGACGGCAAGGTAGCCGTAGCGCGCGGCAATCAGCGATGGTGCTCGGACGGCTTCGAGTTCCGCTGCGACAACGGCGAGCCGCTGCGCGTAACGTTCGCGCTGGATTGCTGTGACAGTGAGGCAATGAGCTGGGCGGCTACGACGGCAGGCCACAGCGGCGACATCGTGCGCGACGTGATGCTGGCTGCAGTGGAAAATCGGTTTGGCAACGAGCTGCATACGCCGTCCGAAATCGAGTGGCTGAGCGACAACGGTTCGGGCTACACGGCCGACGACACGCGTCGGTTCGCAGTGGCCATCGGCCTGAAGCCATTGACCACGCCGGTATGCAGCCCGCAAAGTAACGGGATGGCCGAGAGCTTCGTGAAGACGATGAAACGCGACTACGTCGCCTTCATGCCGAAGCCGGACGCAGCGACTGCTGCACGCAACCTGGCCATCGCGTTCGAGCATTACAACGAGAAGCATCCCCATAGCGCGTTGAAATACCGCTCGCCTCGCGAGTTCCGGCGCTCGATGGATTCAGCAACCTTAGTGTGATGCTGTGTCCGGTATTACAGGGTCAACTCCAGTGAGCGCCTATACAAACTTCCGCGGGCGCATCGTCGGCAGACTAACGGCAAGGCTGAACGCTTTATCCAGTCAGCTTCACTTGGTGCAAGCGGTCCCAAACCTCGACGCTTGCCAGCATTCGCCCGGCATGAGCCTTCGGCCTATGGCCGAAGGCTCAGGAAAGTCCCGACACTGGCGCTCGGCACCTTCCAGGGGGATCCAGGCGGCTCAATTGCCGGGAGCGCGATTCACGGTGACCCGATCAGAGAGCCGGCTTTTCCCACAAATTGAGGGGCGTGCCGATCTTCCTTTCCCGCGCGTTGTTATAGAGCTCCGTCCCCCAGCTGATGTCGAAAACCGCCATCCCGCATGCTATGAAGATGACACGCTCCTTCGTGCTCTCCCGGCCCGGCTTGTCGCCATTCACGACATGACCGAGGCTGGTCGAGTCAGGCAGGGCGGGCAGCTTGCCTGCATCGATCAGACGGAAGAACGGGCCGCCAATGACGCTGCTGTAGTAGCTTTCCTTATTGCCCGATGCGATTGCGTCCTCGACATAGGCTTCCTGCAGCGGGGTATGGTCGTATACGACCCTGGCGCCGGTCAGGAACGACTCGTCGGTATTGAACGGGCCTGAGACGAGAATGGTCGCGCCCTCCTTGATCCATTCGTCCTTGAAATAAAGCGGCTTCAGACGCGACGCTGCCACGGTGATGACATCTGCATCACGGAAGCCTTTCTCGGCCTCATCGGTACCGGTGGCGGAAATCCCGTACGTTTGCTGAACCCAACCGGCGAACTCGTTCGCCTTGTCGAGGAAGACGTCGAAACAGACGACGTGCTGGATCGAGCCGAGCTGGGTCATGATCGCGGTGAAGCACGCCTTGTTGATCGGGCCGCAACCGATAACAGACATACTTCTCGCATCTTGGTTGGCTAGATACTTTGCCGCCACTCCCGGCACGGCTCCGGTTCGGGCCGCGCTCAACAAGTTCGCCGACATCAGCGCCAGAGGCGCGCCCGTGTCCTTGTCATTGAGCATCATGGTCAAGATCGAGCGCGGCAGGCCTTTCTCGGCATTGGCGTGATTCGATCCGTACCATTTGTTGCCGCACACGTCGAAGCGACCGCCCAGATAACCGGGCATTGCAGCAAAGCGGCGGTCCGGACCGGCAACCGGCATGTTCGGGAACTTCGTCTCTTTCGGGAAGACGATGTTCATTCCGTGGTTATTGTGATTGGCGCCACCCATCAGATAGTCGCCTCTGCCGAGGAGTCCGAATGTCTCCTCGCATACGGACACGCAGCGCGCGGCATCCAGCACGCCAACTGCGATCATGTCCGGCTCGGAAAGGTACAGAAAGTCGATTTTGGGATACATGGTGCAGACCTCGTCGAAAAAGGAAGATGTTGGGTGTCAAGCTTCGATCCCGACTCAGTGGTCAGAATCGGAGAAGTGGTGAAATGTCGTAGAGGCGGCAACCCGGGCTTCGCGCATTTGCCCGCAACAGAAAGTTGAGCTTTTCGATCCGCTCGCCGGAACGGGGGGCGCCATTCTTCTGGAGCGGAACTTCGAGGCCGACCGAAAAATCCATCACGACGTCATCCACGACACCACCGGAGCGGCCCGAGGGCACCGCGATCATTCCGTGTTGCAGCGCAAATCGATAGGCGTCCATCGCCTCCGTGATCGTTCCGACCTGGTTCGGCTTCAACACGAACCCGTCCACGGCACGAGTCTCGAAAGCCCGCTCAAGTAACGGGAGACTGGTGACCGTGAGATCGTCGCCCAGAATGATCGATCGTCGAATTTCTCGAACCGCCGTGCTGTAACCTTCCCAGTCGTTTTCATCGAGCAAATCCTCGATGAAGACCAAATTGAATTTCTCGGTCAGGAAGCGGGCATAGGCAATGAGTTCGGAGGTGGACACCCGTTTGCCTTTCAGCAGATACGTGCGGGTTTCCTTGTCGTACATCTCGCTTGACGCGCAATCGAGCGCAAACGCGATCCGGCCTGTATAGCCACAGGCGTCGATGGCCTTTTGCATCAGCGTCAACACGACTTCCGGGTCATCCGAAGGGGCGGCGTAGCCATAGGAACTGGCGACTTGAGGTTTGTGGCCCAGATATTCGGTCAGTACATGGCCAAGCTTCTGAAACACGGCCACCGCCATTTCGATGGCGAAGTCGACACTGTCAGTGCCGTACGGCACGATCAGGAACTCGTTGAACGGCTGGGTGAGCCCATCGTATCGTCCGCCGTTGATCACGTTGAAGCATGGGACCGGCACGGTCCTGATGTCGCGGCCGGCGATGTGAGCGTACAGCGGAATCGATCGGGCATTCGCCGCCGTACGGAATGCCGCGATGGATACCGAGTAAATCGTGTTTCCGCCGAGGCGGGACTTATTGGGTGTGCCATCGAGCGCGATCATTTTTTCGTCGATCGCTCGCTGATCAAACACGTTCATGCCGATCAGCGCCGGACCAATTACATCGACCACGTTGTCGACGGCCTTATGAACACTGAGCCCGCCGTAGGTCGCTGGATCGCCGTCCCGCAGAACGAATGATTCGTGCATCCCGACGGAAGTGCCGGTGGGTGCCGCACCTCGACCAACCGCATCGCTTTGGGTGCGCACCTCGACTTCGACTGCGGGCCGGCACTTGCAATCGATGATCTGAAGTGCCCGGACGGATGTGATCTTGTCTTCCATGTCACTTGCTCCCGTTCGGTTCAGGAACATAAAGGATGTTCAAGTCACACAGGTTGGTACCGGTGTTGCCGGTGAAAACGGCGGAGTCGATCGACTCGAGTGCTTCGAAGCAGCTGTGCTCGCGCAGTGCCTGATAGAGGTTGACTCCCTTTGCGGCGGCCGCGGTGAAGCTGGTCGAGTCCGTCATGCCTCCCGCCACCGTCGCCGTGCCGTCCGTGCCTTCGCTGTCGATCGACAGCAGGCAGGCACGCGTGGTTTTGGCCGCCGCGATAGCGAAACTTGCGGCCATTTCCTGGCCGGGCCCGCCGTGCCCCTTGATCACGCTGTTATCGTCGATAAGCGTCGTGACCTCACCGGAGCTGAGAAGCACGCAAGGCGGTTTGATCGGATTGCCGTACGTCTGGATTTCGCGCGCCATCGACGCGAGGAAGGTGCCGGCGTCGCGACTTTCTCCTTCAAGGAACGACGACACGATCATTGCGGGGATACCCATCTCCTCGCAGACTGCCTTGGCGTAAATGCAGGAGTCGGGCAGCGTGTTGAGCAGGAAGTAGGTATTGTCCGGAAAGGCCTTCGGGGTCTCCGCGTCGGGGCCTGCGTTCATCAGATAGTCGACAACGCTCTTGGGCAGGCGATCGGCCACGTTGCGATTGATGATCGTGGCGCGAGCGTCGTCCAGGGTCGTCATGTCGGGACCGATCGGCGTGCTTTTGTAGGCTGCGTAGGGCACTGAAATGTCACCCGTGGCAGGCGATCCGACCGCGTCGCTGATGCCGAAGCCGATCAGTTCGGCACCCGTGCGCTGGATGCGCTGCGCCAACATTCCGCCGTTCAAGGCCGAGATGTGCCGGCGCACGGCATTGATCTCGTAAATGCCTGCACCGGATTTCAGCAGCACGTCCGTGGTATCGATCTCGTCCTGCAGGCTGATGCCTTCGATCGGACAGGACATGAGCGCCGAACTTCCGCCGCTGATCACCGCGATGAACAAGTCGTCTGGTCCGGCCTGATCGACGAGTTCGATGATTTGCTTCGATGCCCGATGGCCTTCTTCGTTCGGGAGGGGATGCCCGCCGACGAACACCTCGGTCTTGTTGAAACGGTCCGATTCTTCCCGGATTTTCACGATGGCAATACCGTGCGTCAGGTGATCACCCAACACATGGTCGACTGCCATTGCCATGTGGTTGCAAGCCTTGCCAGCGCCAATCAGATAGACGTTTCGCTTGCGCGAAAGGTCCCACGAGCGCGTTCCGATATGCAATACGCTACCTTCCATGCGCATGATGCTTCGAATGCGCTGGTAGCTGTCGAGCCTGTCGAGTGTCCGGTCCGCGATCTCGAGTACGATCTGCCGTGACGAAACGACGCCATTCGAGAGGAGTACTTCGTAATTTCGTATCATTTTCATGCTGTAAATTGATCGGAGTTACCGCCGCATCGAAGTCATGGGCGACGTGTTGTCCGTCAATTTATGCAATCGAGCTAAACAGATACATGCACACTGCGGTGGATCGTTAGATAACTGTAGAGGCTTTGTTGCCTGCACAGTTGGATCCGCGCACGGCGTGGACGCCAGCCGTGAAGTTTCAGCAGGCCGTGTCGATTGTTCTGAAAACCGGCCGGATGAACACCCGTAAAAATGCCCGACGCACATGCGCGCGCCGACTCGAGCGGTTCGAGAGATCACCGGTGCGTTGTGCGACACCGATTCCCTGGCGGCTTAGTGACGAGACCGGGTCAGTGTGCAATGGCATGCGCCAGAAACGCATAAAGACGATCGAAGTTGCAGTGCGCAACATTGAATCGCAGCCAACTACTGGTTGGATTGGTGGCGTAGAAAAGATTGCCTGGCGCCAGAAGAATCTTGTGGTCGACAGCACGTACAGCGAGTTCGGCCGAATCGCAATTGATTCCCGCGGGCCGTGCCCATACGAACATTCCGGATCGAGGTTCGCAGAACACTTCAAAACCGATCGATTCAAGCCGGCGACAGGTCCGTTCCTGAGCGGTAGCGAGACGATCACGCAATTGCTCGGCCTGCTTCCTGAAGTGTCCTTCGGACAGCACTGCATGTGCCAGCTGCTCCGTGATCGTCGGTGTCGACATTCCGGACACCAGCTTCTGGTAAAGCAGGCCCTCGAGAAGCGCGGGCTCCGCGGCCACGAATCCCACGCGCAGGCCGGCACCGATGGTCTTTGAAAAGCTGCCGACATAGACCACTCGTTTCAATTGATCCATGGACGCGAGCGCGACTGAATTTCCGGACACCAGACCGGCAGAGACGTCGTCCTCGACGATGATGCAGTCGTAGCGCTCGGCAAGCTTCAGGACCTTGAATGCCGATGCCGAGCTGTAGCTTGCACCGGTCGGATTATGCAACCGCGTATTGGTGAAGAACACTTTGGGGCGATGAGTCTCGAACGCCTGCTCCATCGAAACGACGTCCGGACCGGTGGGTGTCATCGGAATCCCGACTGCCTTGATCCGGCGCAATCGCAATGCAACGAGCAGATCGCTGTAGCAGGGCTCGTCTACCAGCACGGTATCGCCCTCGCGCGTAAGGTGACGAATGGCGAGATCCAGCGCCTGGTTGGCACCCAGCGTAGTGACGATGCCCGTGGAACTTGCCTCGATCTCGTGTTCCGCAAGTTGCCGCACGATTTGCTCACGCAACGGCTCATACCCCTTTGCGTGCCCATACCCCAATAGCGATCGCGGCTGCGCCGCTACCTGTCTTAGCGCCCGCCCAAGGCCGTCCGCGTCGAACCATGCCTCCGGAATCCATCCCGAGCCCGCGTGAATCGTGCCTTCCGTTCCCTCCAGAACGTTACGCAGCGACCATCCATTCGTGAATTCCTCGTTGAGTTTCTCGATGGTCGGAGGTATCTCGCTACGGCTTCGATCCGCGACATAAAAGCCGGATCCACGTCGTGCCATCAAGACGCCTTGCGCCACCAGGCGATCGTATGCTTCGACGACCGTAAATGTCGACACGCCATGTGCCTCGGCGAATACGCGGATGCTCGGAACCTTGGCCCCGGACCGCCAGGTTCTTTCGTTCACCGTTGCCGTCAGCCCGGCCACGATCTGTTGAACCAGGGACGATTCCCCCTGGGGATCGAGCGTCAGTATCGGTTTCATCGCCGCACCTATCACATCAAAAATACCGGCCCATATAACCGTGCAGGCGACGAACCCAATACAGTTAGTCACCCTCGTTTTAAAGTGTACATGTATCCGTGCAGGTTTGATTCACTACATTGAAGGGGAATCGCATACGCATACTTGCACTGGACGACCCCATGGCACACGCCACCGATTTTTTTCCTGGATCGAAGACCGATGAGCTCGCGAATGCTCGCGACGATCTGGCCGCGGCATTTCGCATCGCCGCGCGCCTCGGCTTCCACGAGGGCACATGCAACCATTTCAGTCTCTTGCTCCCGGGCAGTCGGGAAACGTATCTGATCAATCCGTTCGGACTCAGCTTCGAAGAGATCCGACCGGCTGATTTGCTGCTCGTCGATTCCGCCGGCTCGGTAATCGACGGAGTCGGACGAGTCGAGAAAACCGCGCTCAACATCCATTCCCGAGTTCATCGCGCCTCGCCTGATGCCGCATGCGTACTTCATACGCACATGCCTTATGCCACGGCACTGACGACGCTCGACGGCTTTTGCCTCGAAATGTGCCATCAGAACAGCCTTCGCTTTTTCGATCGCATTGCATACGACCGTGATCAGTCGGAATACGGAGGACTTGCACTCAGCGAACAGGAAGGAGACCGGATTGCCGCCGCGTTGTCTTCCAAGCGTGTCCTGATGCTCGAGCACCACGGCGTGATAGTCACGGGCCCTTCGATTGCCGCGGCACTTGACGATCTCTACTACCTCGAACGAGCCGCCCAGGTCCAAATCCTCGCGATGTCGAGCGGGCGTCCGCTTAAGCGCGTGAGCGATGAACTGGCTCGTCGGACTTCTCGTGAATTCGCCCGTGATCGAGATGAATATGCACGACTTCATTTTCGCTCGCTCAAGCGGCTTCTGGAATCTGCAGAACCGCACTGGCGGGACTGACTATCCCACGTCAAGCGAAATCGGCCATCTCGTGCCCGCGCTCCTGACGCTGCAACCATGTCGACTACCCAATTTGCCCACGCCACGGAGGTTTCACATGAAGTACTGTCACAAACTCACCATCGCCACCCTGTTGCTCGGGGGAATCAGCCCCGCATTGATTTCTGCCGCGCATGCGGATCAGACTGTCAGGATCGGTGTCGCGGGCCCGTTGACGGGCGGCCAATCGAATTTCGGCAAGGACGATGAGCGAGGCGTGCGGCTGGCGATTGAAGAGCTGAATCGGACGCCGATCGTCGTCGACGGTCAATCCATCAAGTTCGAAATGCTGTCCGAGGACGATGCTGCAGATCCCAAAACGGGCGTCTCTGTCGCTCAGAAGCTCGTCGATTCGGGTGTGAAGGCGGTCATCGGCCACTACAACTCCGGCGTGACCATTCCCGCGTCCCGCATCTACAACAATGCGCGTGTTCCGATGATTACCGGCGCCGCTTCAAATCCGGCGATCACGCAGCAGAGCTTCCCGTATGTCTTCCGGCTTGCGGCCAATGACAACGTGATGGGCGCACGCATGGCCGAATATGCGGCAAAGGTATTGCATGCAAAACGCGTGGCGGTGATCGACGATCGCACGGCATACGGATCAGGCGTAGCTGACGTGTTTGCCGCGACGGCGAAGAAGAACGGTATCGACGTCGTCGCCAGGGAATATTCCAACGACAAGGCAACGGACTTCAACGCGATTCTGACGCACATCAAGGCTCAGCGCCCGGACGCGATCTTCTACGGCGGGTACTACGCGCAGGCAGCCGCCATCGGGCGACAGTCCAAGCAGTTGGGTCTTGCGGTCCCGGTGCTAGGCGGGGACGGGATCTGCTCGGTCGATATGCCGAAGCTGGCTGCCGGAACGCTGAATGGGCGGGGGTATTGCGCCGAAGGCGGCGCACCGCTCGCGACGTTGCCCGGTGGTCCGGAATTCGCGGCGCGGTATGAAAAGCAATTCGGTGTGAAGAACGATGTTTACTCGCCGGCATTCTATTCGGCCACGATGGTGGTCGCGCAGGCGATGAAGGCGGCGAATTCGACGGACCCCGAAAAGTTCGTTCCGATGCTCAAGCAAATCCAGTTCTCGACGCTGGTCGGAAAGGTCGCGTTCGACAAGAACGGTGAATGGATTGATGCGCCGGTGACCGTGTACAAAGTGTCGGGCGATAACCTCAGTCCGACGCAGTGATACTTCGAGCGAGAACGACGAGTAATCGGCGTTCTCGCATGCCGATCCAATAGTAATCAACTCTTGGGAGTGACATGGACATTTTTGTCCAACAAATTCTGAACGGGCTGGTGCTCGGCAGTGTCTACGCCATCATCGCGTTGGGCTACACGATGGTGTACGGCATTCTCGGCATCATCAACTTCGCGCACGGCGACGTGCTAATGATCGGCGCGATGGTCGCGCTGTCGGCCATCACCGTGCTGCAGAACCATTTTCCCGGACTCGGCAACGTCGCGACGCTGACGATCGGCCTGGGCATCGCCGCGGTCGTCTGCGCGTTCGTCGGCTTCACGATCGAGCGCGTCGCGTACCGGCCGCTGCGCCGCGCGCCGCGCCTCGCGCCGCTGATCACCGCGATCGGCGTGTCGATCCTGCTGCAGACGGCGGCGATGATCATCTGGTCGCGCAACCCGCTGCCGTTCCCGCAATTGCTGCCGACCGATCCGATCAACGTGATCAAGGCCACCGACACGACGCCGGGCGCCGTGATCTCCGTGACTGAAATCGTGATCATCGCGGTCGCGTTCATCGTGATGGGCGGCCTGCTGCTGCTCGTGCACAAGACCAAGCTCGGCCGCGCGATGCGCGCGATCGCCGAAAGCCCGAATACGGCCAGCCTGATGGGCGTGAACCCGAACTTCGTGATCTCCGCGACGTTCATGATCGGCTCCGCGCTCGCCGCGCTGGCCGGCGTGATGATCGCCTCCGAATACGGCAACGTGCACTTCTACATGGGCTTCATCCCCGGCATGAAGGCGTTCACCGCCGCGGTGCTCGGCGGGATCGGCAACCTCGGCGGCGCGATGGTCGGCGGCGTGCTGCTCGGCCTGATCGAGCAGCTCGGGGCCGGCTACATCGGCAACCTCACGGGCGGCGTATTCGGCAGCAACTACCAGGACGTGTTCGCCTTCGTCGTGCTGATCATCGTGCTGGTGTTCCGTCCGTCGGGCCTGCTGGGCGAACGGGTC
>Ga0209674_100577_pt1 | contig 14260 bp, 17 predicted proteins | sample AraplaCvi_mMS_r2_FD_184279 | JGI IMG/M metagenome (GOLD analysis project Ga0209674, IMG submission 184279) | Arabidopsis root microbial communities from North Carolina, USA - plate scrape CL_Cvi_mMS_r2 (SPAdes) (version 2) | ecosystem: Host-associated > Plants > Roots > Endosphere | place: USA... | reverse complement strand
CCAGCCTCGGCTTCCTTCAGGAATCCGATGATTTGCTCTTCCGTAAACCGCTTCTTCATGTCCGTCTTCCTCTCCGAAAACGGACTCTACTAGCTTCCCGCTGGACCGGTTTATTGGGGGCAGGTCATGTAGGCCGAGCGTCGGCGTACGGTCCGCAAAGATGCCGAGGTCAGCCCGGCCATCTAGCACCGCCAGGACAATATCGCTGCTGTTCTTCTCTTCCAGCTCGATCCGGATGCCCGGATTGGTCTGGGTGAAAGTGGCCAGTTGCTGAGGGAGGAATTGCGTCACCGCAGAGGTATTCGCCCAGAGCCGCACGACGCCCACGATGCCCGAGGTGAAGTCCGACAGCTCGGCTGCAAGCAGATCGATATCCGCGAGGATACGCTGCGCGTGGCGGTAGAGCGCTTGGCCAGCCACTGTGAGCGTCACGCCGCGTGAATGGCGCTCCAACAGCGACGTGCCCATCCCGACCTCCAGATCGGAAATCCGCTTGCTCGCGGCTCCTACCGCCAGATGCGCCAATGTGGCCGCCTTGCTGATGCTGCCTGTACGCGCCACTAAAGCGAATAGCGATAGAGAAACAAAATCGATTCGATGTGGGTTGATCATGGCAGCAAATTGACGGGCGTTGCTCAGCGAATGGTATAGCTAGGTTAGCCGAACGGCCGCTTCTGGCCGAGAGCGGACACGTGAGTGGCCGGTTGAACTATCGAAGAATGCAGTTGACGCGGTGGCTTGCTCTTTATCGACCGAGATACAGCGTTTCGAGGGCGCGGTCGAGTAACTCCTCGTGCAGTCTCTCGCTTCCCTTGGGAGGGAGGAAGACTACCTCTGGTATTCATCGCGTACGGCCGGATGGGGCGAAACTCCGATTGAGTCCCAGACGTAGTACAGAATTTCATCCGCTCTTCTGTACAGTTCCAACTCGGGGGAGGTCATTTTCTCCCCCATGACACGTCACTCCTTTTCTCAGCCGTCTCCATGCCGCCGCGCTTGTCGACGGCTGGACAGCTACTAACGCAGGACTCTTCTGGGCTCAGGAAGGCTATTACAACGACCGGCCAGGGCGGAATATCGCGCTTGTTCGCAGACATCGCTACCTCCGTGGGCTCAAGGCGTTTGCCCACCTGCTTGTAAGGGCGACCACCCCGCCGCGACACCATTCGTAGCGACAACAACAAAGCCACGGAACTCTCTGTCGCAAATGTGAATATTCGCCTTGCCTAGGTGCTCAGAGACGAACCGGATGACACCTTCCTTCGGAAGAAACGCCGCGATTTTCCGATGGGCCTCAACAAGCAAGAGTTCAGAAGGGATGTACTCGTCCAGTAACTTCAAAAGTTGCTGCTCGCGCAAGCCGTCTTGGTCTGCAACATTTACCCAGACCCACGTCGCCTCGCCTGAGGCAGGGAAATTCTTGCGCATCAGTTCGTGAACTCTTCTTGGATTCATAGTCACGTTAAGCGAATACGGTGTTGGGTAGCCTTTCGGTTCGCGGACCTTCGCGTCAGACGTCAGTCCGTCGGAAAATGTGCTGTCCTAGAGGGACCACTTACTGACAACCTGTTCGGGAATATCTGCACGCACCCCGCGTATCGCCGCGACGCCGTCCAAGAAATTTGTCTGGAACATGTGCAACTGAACTGCGCACCCACGTTGAGTCCATATCTCGAAGCGACTCAACTTCCCATTCGAATTCGGGCGGGAACGGAGCTCAGTAACGTCCGACATTGGAACAACGAGTGGCTCTACTAGCCCAAATGCTCGCTTGACCACAATCCGCTTGGGCTCAATCGCGACGACATACGTCAGTACCCACAATGCATAGGGAAACATGAGCCCCAAGACTGGATACAAGGCGTCGCTCCACTTGTGCAGAGACCAATGCGCGAGAAGCGCGTAGGCATACAAGCATGCGCAGCCGGCAACAAACCAGAATGTTGCTCGAGAGTCGAGGGTCACTGTCATCGGGGTTGTATGTGCCACGTCTGGTATCTCGCTAACAAGGATTCTGATTTTGCTCATCAAGAGCGGCCATCATAGCTGCCTTCTTCCGACGGTCGCGTTAGAAGGCTCCCTGCTAGGAGGAGGTAGCGTGGGGGCCTGTAAGCACGGGTCCCAGCGCTATCGGGCTTCTTTTGGCCGGAGGTGGACGCTGACTGCAGCGCGTTCGCCATCCATGCTGTGACGGCGCTAGGCTAAGTCAGCGGGGCCGGCAGTGCAGTTCCATCCTCAAACGCGCCGAGTTCGGTTCGAGCAATCCTGAACAAGGGCTCGACTTCGACGAAGGGCAAGCCGCTATCGAATAAGGAGACTTCCAGCGAGTTGTTAGCATCGCGCCGGAAGACCTCAGCAACCACCTCTCCACTATCGTTCAGCAGTTCAAGTCCGAGGCCATCGCGCCGGACATCCGATGCAACCTGAAGTCGGAATCCCATTCCCTGTCCTCTTAAACTGTGAGCCATTGCCTTGCGTGGACGAAGCTTCGCTGTGACCGCCTCTCAGAAATGGCCGTCATAAAGGTGAGAGTCTTCTTTTGGCCGAAAGCGGTCAGTTAGCCGACAGGGGGCGGCCTCATAAAGCGACTGCTCTTACGCTCTGCTCACTATTCCGCGATTTCCAGTTTCACGATTGTGTTGCCGACGTAGGACACGCGGACTTGCAGCCCCTCATGAATTGGACCACCATGAGACCTCGTGTTGTTGAACCCGCTCGTGACTATGTAATCGGAATACTCGAAACACTTCCCCGACACACAGAACCGTTCCATAGCGTGACCAGTCACTGGCATTGGCTTGAAGTCAGTCACCAGCCCTTCAACAACTCGAACGCAATTGTCTGCCCTGGCCTTCGACTGCGCCGAGTACTGACTGAATGTGGAAACCGCCGCCGTGCTGGTCCACAAAATCGCGAAGCCGAAGAAGTAAAAGACGAACGCGGTACTTGCTCTGGGGTGCCACTTCGACCAGCCCGGAAGCCTCTTGCGGTACGCAACGAGCACACCACCGATAGCAACGAAAATTAGGCCGAATGCAGGGAAGGTCCACGCTTTATAGCCCACTTCCGCCACATCGAATACGGTCCGATATTCCATATTCCTCACGCCTCAATAGGCGACCTGAAGTACATGGATGTTAGCAGGCAATACTCGACACCACCTGGCGTGTATCGCCGAGCGATGGACTGCATTTCGGCTTCGGCATATATCGCTGTGAGACGAAAACTGGCGGATGGCATAGATGAATGTCACCTCAGCGCCGCGAGCGGACCAACATTTTGTCGGCCATCACGACTTCTTCGTGTCAGTCTCGCCCTGGCCCTGCCCTGGCGAAAGAATAACAACCCCAACAAGTACTAACCCAACAGCGACTGGTGTCGAGAACACCACCAACAGCACTGAGACCGCGGCATGCTTAAATACGTAGGCGCTGGTGAAAAAAAGTATCCCCACCAATGCGCACCTGACGAGAATCTTCCCGGCGAATTGAAGGGCCTTCTTATCAGTTCTCATATGCAGGCATTCCTATGCAGCGCAATCAATGCTTCCCTCCAGTGGCGGTTGCGTCGGGCGTTCTAATCAACTCGTTGGAAGGAATTGAGCTGTCCAGACGACCGCTTCTGGCCGGAAACCGACGGTCGGCCTTCATTGGCGTGGAGGCACATTGCCACACCTATCCGCCAGAGCTTGTGCAGGTGCTTTCAAGGGGAGCCCCAAGGGCTGCGGCGCTGACGACTCACCTCTTGGCGTTTTGAGCCGCAACTCTCCGCCAGAAGTAATTTCGTACGTTAGTGTTGTCCCGAAAGAGGATGCTTGACGCCATGTACGCGGAATCAAGACATCGTCGTGGTCTCGTAGTCGAAGCTTCTCTTGGCTGAAATGAAGTCCGCCAAACCAAACCGTCGAACCGACGCGAATCATCATGGTGGGCGTGTGGTTGACGACGCCCGACTTGATTAAGGTTGATTCCCCGGGGTTGGCACGATGCCCATCATGTTCTTCTATCACCGTTACACTGCAACTAGTGCTATTCAGAATGTAGACACGGTCGCCGGTATATCGACTGCCGATGGTGATGAGTATGGCCGGCACCGCAAGTACAAAAAGCAGAAGTGCCACAATGCGGGCAAAGCGAACAATGATGTGCATTCACGTCCTAACAGATATGCAATTCGGCAAACCTTAGCGGGCGAACTGAACCGTTCCTATCCCCAGAATGGGCAATCAATGTCCGCAATGCTGGGTTGCGGCCTGACTGGGCCGCTTTTGGCTGGAAGCGGACCGCCGACATCATCCAAAGCAGACATCGACCGCACTCCGTGCCCTAATTCCTCACGCCGTGGAGGACCCTGGCAAGGTAGGTTTGTGTTTTACACCACGGAAGAGAACGAGCGCCACGCCGAGCATAATTCCAACGTCTGCGACGTTGAACACACCCGTTCGCAATTGCCCGATGCCTATGTTCAGAAAATCAAAAACCCTGCCATCGTAGACACAACGATCGAACAGGTTGCTGAACCCTCCACCCAGAATGCAAGCTATCGCAATGACTTCGGTGCGGCCGAGCTTGGGCGAACGCAGAAGCCAACCGAACAGGCCGACCAGAATCGCCAAAACGCCATATATGAAAATGATATTGCGAGTCGCATCAGACATTCCCGCCCCGAGGCTTAGGAACGCACCGTGGTTATAGGTAGGAAGAACCAGCAGGCCTCCTGAAAGAAATGACACGACTTCGCCGGGCGTCAATATTTGTTTGAATAAAGCCTTCGTCGACTGATCGATGATGATCCAGGCGAGCGCGCCAAGGAGCGCAGTGGCAACTCTTTGTTTCGTCGTCATCCGAGAGGTCATCTGTAGGCAGGATCCCATTCTAGTCGGAGTTAGATTCCGGGATCGGAAGCAGGAGCGCGGGGATGGTCAACAACCGCTCTGACGATATGGACGGGCCGCAGTTGGCCGGAAGCTGCCCCGCAGGAACCCGTTCGATCGACGACCGCTTCCGACCCGTTGCGGCCAGTGAAACATCTCGGCAATGACGTCCGCTTTCGGTGCATGAACCGCCGGAGCCGGCTGCGCGGATGTGGGTCACAGCGTGTCGCCGTGAATCGGGTCGCGCAATGACATGGAATGGTGTCAGCCCGGCGATGAAGCGTCCGTATCGGGCAGCGCCGCGGGCTGCGCGTCATCTTGTTCCGCTGAAGCGTGCCCATAGTACAACTCGCCCAGCCTGATCCGCTCGCGTCCTGTAGTGATGCGATGCTTGTTGGTATCGCGTAACGAATAGACGCACCCGCAATATTCCTGCTGATAGAAATTCTCGCGCTTGCTGATTTCGATCATGCGAGCCGAACCACCACCCTTGCGCCAGTTGTAATCCCAATACGATAGTTCCGGATAGTGAGAGACCGCGCGTTTGCCGCAATCGTTGATCTGCTGCATGTTCTTCCAGCGCGAAATGCCAAGCGAGCTGGTGATCACCGGAAAGCCGTGTTCGTGCGCGTACAGCGCCGTGCGCTCAAATCGCATGTCGAAGCACATCGTGCAGCGAGCGCCGCGCTCGGGTTCGTTCTCCATGCCGCGGGCGCGCGCAAACCAGTTGTCGCGATCGTAGTCGGCATCCACAAATGGGATGCCGAATTTCTCGGCAAAACGGATATTTTCATCCTTGCGCAGGTCGTACTCCTTGCGCGGATGAATGTTCGGGTTATAGAAGAAGATCGTGAAATCGATCTCCGAAGCGACCATGGCTTCCATGACTTCCCCGGAACACGGCGCGCAGCACGAATGCAGCAGGACCTTCCGATGGCCGCCCGGCAAGGGCAGGGATTTGCGTTCGAACATGGGATTGGGGTCTTGGAAGGAAAAAGTATCTGACACTCAGGGCCGAGTTTCAGGCGCGAGCATTGCATGATGATGCAGCGCGGTCCGACGCGGGGTACGGGTTCGCAGCTGGCCAAACGGCCAAAACGCTTCGACGAAAATCATAGAGGCTGAGCCGTGCAATATGAAATGGCATCTTTTCATCTTGCGATTAGTTTTGTTCATGTTTCAAAACAAAACTAGTCTCGCATCTTCGATTCCGCCCATTTCCATTCCCGCGCCGCCTTCACAAACGCCGCAAGATAATCGATGTCGTCATCAGTCTTGCGCGTGCCCAGGAAAATCTGCTTCGCAATACCTTTCTTTCCAAGTTGCACGGGCGTGAGCGGCATCCAGCCCGCGTATTCTTCCGCGAGCCAGCGAGGTAATGCCGCCACGCCTCGGCCGCTCGCCACCATCTGCAGCATGATGTCGGTCGTCTCGATCACCTTGTGGCGCTTCGGCACCCGATTCGCAGGCGTGAGGAACTGCGTGTATATATCGAGCCGGTCCGTTTCGACCGGATAGGTAATCAGCACCTCATGCGACAACTGCTCCGGCGTCACATAGGCTTCCCCGGCCAGCGCGTGGTCGTCGCCGACCACCAGCACCTGCTCGTAATCGAACACTGGCTGAAAATGCAGCTCGGATTTCTTGAGCGGGTCGGGCGTGACGAGCACGTCGATTTCATAGCCGATCAACGCGCCGATGCCGCCGAACTGGAAGCGCTGCTTCACGTCGACGTCGACATCCGGCCAGCGCGCGAGATATGGCGACACCACCTTCAGCAGCCATTGGTAGCAAGGCGCGCATTCCATGCCAATCCGCAACGTGCCGCGCTCGCCCTGAGCGTACTGCTTCATACGCTCTTCGGCGAGTTCGAATTGCGGCAGCAGCCGATTCGCGAGGCCCAACAGGTACTGTCCGGCCTGCGTGAGCCGCATGGACCGTCCCTCGCGCGTCCACACCGGCGTACCGAGCTGCTGCTCGAGCTTCTTCACCGCATGGCTTAGCGCCGACTGCGTGAGATTGAGGGTATCGGCGGCGGCCGTGAGCGAGCCCTGCCGCTCCACTTCCCGCACGACCTTCAGATGACTGCGATCCAGCATCGCTCACTCCATGAGCAGTTTTAATGTTTGCATGAAATAAATCCATTTTTATTCATGTAGGGGGCACTATATCATCGCTGCCAGTCACTTTTCTGCCGATCGGCACACGGCACACGGTCCCTACGCAATCCACACGTACACCGCACCATGTGCATGACTAATGGTTGCATGAAACTGCTTCATGCCCAGTGAGCCGGAAGCATTGAAAAGCAAAGAACAGATGCGGTTTTCATTTCAGAAATCAGGGTGCAAGAATCACAATGAGTAACGACTTCACATTTTCCATTAACAGCATCCCGTTCGATGAAGACTATCGCCCTTCAGAAAATACGCGCATTACGACCAATTTTGCCAATCTGGCTAGAGGAAAGAGTCGCCAGGAGAACCTGCGCAACACCTTCAGGATGATCGACAACCGCTTCAATGCGTTGGCGCACTGGGACAATTCTGAAGGCGATCGCTATACCGTCAAACTCGAAATCATTTCCGTTGAAATGAATGTCAAAGGGAAAAGCATCGATAATTCACTCCCTTTGATCGAAATATTGAAAACCAATATTATTGACCGAAAAACCAACGAACTCACTGAAGGTATTGCGGGAAATAACTTCTCCTCCTATGTGCGCGATTATGACTTCAGCGTGGTATTGCTTGAGCATAACAAGAAACAGCCTGGATTCAGCACGCCAGATAATTTTGGCGACCTGCACGGAAAGCTGTTCAAGGCCTTCATCAATTCCAGCGCTTACAGACATAATTTCGCCAAACCGCCCGTTATATGCCTGAGCGTTTCGAGTAGCAAGATCTATCACCGGACTGCCAATCATCACCCGGTATTGGGCATCGAGTACCAGCAGGATGAATATTCTCTGACTGACGAATATTTCAAAAAAATGGGTTTGAAGGTTCGCTATTTCATGCCTCCAAATAGCGTTGCGCCTTTGGCTTTCTACTTTACCGGTGACCTGCTGGCCGATTACACCAATCTCGAGCTTATCGGCACCGTCAGCACGATGGACACCTTCCAGAAGATTTACCGGCCCGAGATTTACAACGCGAACTCTCCAGCAGGAAAATTCTATCAACCCAGTTTGAATCACCAGGATTTTTCTTTGACTCGAATTGTTTACGATCGGGAAGAACGTAGCCGGCTGGCCGTCGAGCAGGGAAGGTTTGTTGAGGAGCAATTTATCAAACCATACCAGGCCATTCTTGAGCAGTGGTCCGCTGACTACGCTCTTTGATCAATAACAACGCAAGGTCGTCTACCATGAAAAAACTGCTACCCACATCCACTGCCGGCAGCTTACCCAAACCCTCCTGGCTTGCAGAGCCCGAGAAACTCTGGTCGCCCTGGAAATTGCAGGATCAGGGGTTGATCGAGGGCAAACAGGATGCTTTGCGTTTATCGTTGCAAGAACAGCAACATGCAGGCATCGACATCGTCAGTGACGGCGAGCAAACACGCCAGCATTTCGTGACCACGTTCATCGAACACCTCAGCGGCGTTGATTTCGAGAACCGCAAGACCGTTCGAATTCGCGATCGTTATGATGCAAGCGTGCCAACGGTCGTCGATGCGGTTGCCCGACAGAAACCGGTTTTCGTTGAAGATGCCCGGTTCTTGCGCCAGCAGACCACGCAGCCCATCAAATGGGCTTTGCCAGGCCCGATGACAATGATCGATACGCTTTACGACGATCATTACAAAAGCCGCGAAAAACTGGCCTGGGAATTCGCAAAAATCCTGAACGAGGAAGCCAGGGAACTGGAGGCTGCCGGGGTCGATATCATTCAGTTTGACGAGCCCGCATTCAATGTCTTCTTCGATGAGGTGAATGAATGGGGCGTCGCGACCCTGGAAAGGGCGATTGAAGGTCTCAAGTGTGAAACCGCCGTGCATATCTGCTATGGCTATGGCATCAAGGCAAATACGGATTGGAAGAAGACGCTGGGGTCGGAGTGGCGGCAATACGAGCAAGCCTTCCCTAAGCTGCAAAAATCCAGTATCGGTATGGTTTCGTTGGAATGTCACAATTCTCACGTTCCCATGGATCTGATCGAACTCATTCGCGGCAAGAAGGTGATGGTGGGGGCCATCGATGTGGCAAGCAACACCATTGAAACCCCCGAGGAAGTCGCCCACACGTTGCGAAAAGCACTTCAATTCGTGGATGCCGACGATCTCTATCCTTGCACCAACTGCGGCATGGCTCCCTTGTCGCGTGCCGTCGCGAGAGGCAAGCTGAGTGCTTTGAGCGCGGGCGCCGAGATCGTCCGAAAAGAACTCTCGAACTAGTTTCCGGCTGAACCCGGCAGTAGTGCTCGAGGGATCGAAGGCGGTGTGGATTTCAGGGAGTGCCATGAAATGGCTCCCTGAATCTGTCGGAATACGCCACCTCGACATGTCCGAGCTGCACCCAGTTTCACCATCTACCATGTCACTTTCCAGCATGGCCATCGAGCCTTTGAGCTTTCGCGAAGCGCTCGGGCATTACGCATCCGGTATCACGGTGATTGCATCGCACGTCGATGGCGAGCCGATCGGCTTCACTTGCCAGTCTTTCTATAGCGTGTCGATGAGCCCGCCGCTGGTGTCATTTAGCGTCATGGCCAATTCGGCCAGCTATCCAAAAATTCGCCAAGCGGGTCGATTCGTCGTCAATATCCTGTCGGACCAACAAGTCGGGATTTCCAACCAGTTTTCCCGACGAGGCGCGGACAAGTGGCGTGGCGTCGACTGGCAGGAATCGCCGCTGGGTAATCCGATCATTGCCGGCAGCCTTCACTGGCTCGATTGCGAAATCTACGCCGAACACGCCGCGGGCGATCACCTGATCGTGATTGGTGAAGTGAAGGCGTTAGACCTGCAAGAAGCTGCTGCTACGCAGCCATTGCTGTACTTCAAAGGGCAATATCGCAACATCGCCGCGCGTAGCGCGGTTTGAGCGCAAACCTTCGCTCGGCGCCCACGCAATTGTTCCTGTTCCATGCCGCCAGCTTGCTGCTGGCTGCCATCGCAGATGTTGCCCAGCACTCTCACGAAGAGGCTGCTGCAGCGGCGCCCCTCTGATTTAAAAGGTGTCGAGCTGTCTTGAGTTCATTGAAACAGGCGCTAAACGAAGGACGCTTCGTCTGCGTGCTTGAGGTCGTTCCTCAATAGTCCCCTTCGCGTCTGGCCGCGGACAACGGGCACCGCAGCTCCTGGCCTGAATGGTTCAAGCCGGAAGATGCTACGCGGGGCGTTGAATCAAACCCCGGAGAATGATAGGGGGCTAGGAGGTCTTCAAGATGCCGACCTCGAACACCACCAATGGGCTCGATCACGCCCCCGTGACCACGATCTCGCTGCGGTGCGGCACCATCAACGGCAGTGATCCGGTCTTGCATGCCCCGAACAATCCGGAACATCAGATTTCGATATTTTTCATCGAGATTCGCAAAGAATTCCCGATAGCATCGTGCCGGGCACGCAGCGCTACGCGCAATGGCGCCGCTCGCGGCCGCAGGCGCAGCAGCCCAACAACAAAAGCTGATCGCAAAAACCTTCACTACGGAGCCGCGGTCGGCAAGAGCGCGGCGCTTCCTGATTGCCCCATGTCGTGGTACTCGCGAGGAACCCCAAATGTTTGCTGATATCGTCAAAGGCGCACAGCGTGGCTTGCTGCTGCGGCCGCTGTTCGGTCTGATGACCACGCTGGAGCTGCGCAACCACGATACCGATACCCAGCGCGCGGTGTTGGCGCTGGTGCGCAGCCTGAACCAGGCTGTGGAAAATGCGCCGCAACCCAGCGGACTCGTCACGGCGTTCTCGCCCGAACTGTGGGGCCGCTGGCACAACCGTGAAATCCCGGTGAGCCGCCGCGTATTGGATCATTCGCCCAAGCTGCGCAATACCGGCGGAGACGTGTTCCTCTTCCTGAAGACGCCGGATGCGCAGACCGCCGAGCGATTGATGAGCGATTTCCGCACCGAGCTGGCCGCGCTTTCCAGCCGGATGGATGAAGTGGCGGTGGGCAAGCGCACGGACGGGCGCGTGATTGGCGGGCGGTATCTGGACGGCATCACGAACCCGAATGACCCGGTCAGCCTGGCGGAAGACATTCTGGTGGACGGCCCGTACGCGGGCGCAGCCTTCGGCTTCACGCAGAAATTCCTGTTCGACTGGACGGGCATCGCAGCCATGGCGCCCGATACCGAGGACGCCATGCTCGGTCGCGATCCGACTGGCGCCATCCTGCCGCAGAACGCCACCGACGCCCACATCCACCGCGCCCACGCGCTCGATGCCAACGGCGACAACCGGAAGCTGCTGCGCCAAGCCCTGCCTTTCGGCGAACAGGCCGGCCACCCGGCGCGCGAGGAAGGATTGATGTTCGTGGCGTTCTGCAATGAGCAGGAACGCTTCGAGACCATTTTGCACCGCCTCATGGGCGACATGCCGGACCGCCCGGCCGACCGTCTCATGAGCGTGGTGCAGGGTGTGGCGGGCGCTTACTGGTACGTTCCAGCCGCGGCGGAGCTGGGCGTGCCCAGCGTGACCAGCCTATCGGAAGCCGCCGAGGATCCCCACTGGCAGGTGCGCAGCAGCAACGGATATCTCTTCTACAACTCGCAGGATTATCTGCACCAGATGGCGGAAGGCCGCTATGCGCCCGGCGACCCGCCGAGTCCACGCTTGCTGGCCTTGCTGGGGCGGACGTTCTCCCACTGGAACGATGGGTGGCTGCGTCGCAAGCCGTTCCCGCGCTTGCCGCATCTCTCCACGCTGGTGACGCCGCAAGACGCCGATGTGATGCAGCGTTCGGCACAACTGCGCAAGGGGCTGGCCAACAAGAAGACCTTGGCCGACCTGCTGTCCGCGCCAGCGTCGCCGATTGCCCGGGATACCCAACTGCTGCGCATCTATCCGGAAGAGCTGATCGTCGGCGTGATTCCCGACTTCACGCTGGGACGCGGCAAGGAGGTGGTGCCGTATCTGAGCGAAGACGAAACGGTTGCAGCCTGGCTCAAAGGTGAACTCAACGAGTGGTCTGCCATGGGCCACGTGGTGCCGGATTACCAAACACTCGTAGCGCAGGGAATCGGTAACCTGCTGACGGATCTGCGCCAAAAGCAGGCGCAGGCGGGACTGTCTGTCCAACAGGCCGAGTTCTTCCAGTCGGCAATCTGGTCGCTTGAAGGCGTGCAGGCTTATCTGCAGAACTGGGCCCTGCTGGCCGACCAGGCTGCCGCCCGCGCGCAGCAGCCGGACGACGCACAGAACATGCGGGATGTGGCGGCTCGCTTGCGGCGCCTGAGCACCGACAAGCCGGCAGACTTCCACGATGGCGTGCAACTGATCTATTCGTTCCACTGTTGCCTGCACCTCGTGGGCGAATTGACTTCGTTTGGCCGGTTGGACCAGATTCTGTGGCCGCTGTTGCAGCAAGCGCCCATCGATGACGCGCGCGCGCAGGACATCATCGACTGCCTGTGGCTCAAGATCGGCGAGAACGCCTTCGTCAACCGCGCCAACATCACCGACTACGTGAACTACGGCACCACCGCAGTCTGCGGTTTGGGCGGCAACTTCCCGCAAGGCGGTGGCATCAACCAGTGGGTCCAGCAGATCACGGTGGGCGGCTACCTGGCCAATGACGATGCCACCCCCACGGGCGGCGTGAACCCCGTCACCATGCTGTGTCTCAAGGCCGCGCGTCGGATTCCCGTCAACGCTCCGACGTTGTCGCTGCGCGTGTACAAAGACATGCCGCAGGCCGTGCTCGATGCTGCAGCGCAGTCGCTGCTCGCGGGCGGGGCTCATCCCATCCTGTACCAAGACGACAAGCTGTGTGAAGCGCTTCATCGTTCCGGCAGCGGGGTTTCTCTGCGCTGGGCGCGCGACTATGCCGCCGACGGCTGTTATGAGCCGATGTTCGCCGGTGCCACGGAGTTTGCGTTTGCCAACGTCACGCCAATGCTGGCGCTCGAGCAGGCGCTGAACCAGGGGGCCACCTATGGTGCGGCGGGGCCCGTCTATTTGCGCGGGCTCAAGCAAACCTTCCGGTCACCGCCCGTGCAGGAGATTGATAGTTTCGAGAAGCTGCAAGCGCAGTTCCTGCACCAACTCGAATGGTTGGTGATCCAGACCTACAACGTCATCCTTGGGGCCTACGGCAACCTCGCAGGCATCTGCCCGAGCCCGCTGCTGTCGGTGCTGATCGATGGCTGCGCAGCGTCTGGACGTGACTTGACGAGCGCCGGCGCGCGCTTCCATGTCATCGCACCGCTCTGCGTGGGTGTGTCGAATACCATCGACTCGCTCTATGCCATCAAGAGGCTCGTGTTCGAGCGCGACAGCGCCATCGCCACCCTGCCGGAGCTGGTGGACTGCCTGATCAACGACTGGGGTTCCAACCTGGTCGAGCCCTATCAGAACAGCTTGATGGGCCCGGCGGCGGCCGGCGAACGCACGCGCCGCTACCAGGAGTGGCGCGAAGCCGCATTGCAACTGCCCAAATGGGGCAGTGGCCATGCCGAGGTGGATGCGCTGGGTGCCTGGTTGATGGAACATCTGGTGCGGCTGTGCGTGGACGTCGTCCGGCGGCCACACCCGGCACTGCAGCCCGCGCTGGACAATATCGCCAAGACGTACGGTGCGTTCGAATTCGTCATCACCCCGGGTATCGGGACCTTCGAAGGTTATGTCGGCGACGGTCAGGGTTGCGGTGCATCAGCCGACGGCCGGCGCAACGGCATGCCGATCGCGTCCGACCTGTCGCCAGCGCCAGCACCACAGGATCTGCCGGCCAGCCCCGCTTTCCGCAACATTTACCAGTCGCTCAACAGCTGGAAGGTAGACGCCATCGACTACGGCTTGTCGAACGCGTCGCCGGTGGACATGAACATCCCGGAGAGCTTTGCGCTCGACGACCTCAAGCGCTTTCTGCGCGTCTATGCGGACGGCGAGACCGGCTCGAACCTGATCACGCTTACCTGCGCGGATCTCGCCACGTATCAGGCGGCCAGCAACGATCCGGAACGCTATGACCTGCTGCGGGTACGCATGGGCGGGTGGACGGAGTTTTACGCCGTCATGTTCCCGATGCATCAGGAGCAGCACCAACGGCGCCAGTACTTTACGCCGTAAGCGTCCCAGGCATCAGCATCAACCGGAGGGGGAGTACGGGACCGATACAGGTCGCTTCGCAGCAAATCGCCATAAACAAAAACGGGGGTGGACGATGCAATGCAGCACACCGGAAGTCGACCAATGCCAGGCAAGCCGCCCGGCGAATCCAGTGGG
>Ga0209674_100576_pt1 | contig 14298 bp, 19 predicted proteins | sample AraplaCvi_mMS_r2_FD_184279 | JGI IMG/M metagenome (GOLD analysis project Ga0209674, IMG submission 184279) | Arabidopsis root microbial communities from North Carolina, USA - plate scrape CL_Cvi_mMS_r2 (SPAdes) (version 2) | ecosystem: Host-associated > Plants > Roots > Endosphere | place: USA... | reverse complement strand
CTACTACACCAACCTGGTGAAGCAGCGTCCGCCGCTGGCGAAGTTCCTGAAGGGCTGGTTGGCGCGGGTGGATTCGTTCCCCGACCTCACCGCCGCGTCAGCCGGAGGGGCCTGAGCCATGGCCGCGCAGACCTCGCTGAACACGTTGATCGAAGCGATTGCCGGCGCCGTCGTGGACGCGCAGGACCGCATCGAGCAACACCAGATGTCCCACCTGAGCGACTTCTTCGACGAGGACAACCGTCCGAAGAGCGTGGTGATCCGCATGCCGTCGCTACACCCGCAGGCGGAAGAAGGCGACGAAGACCTGTACCGTGCGCCGATCCTGCCGCTGGTCTCGACCAACGTGCTGCGCATCAAGGACGTGGAAATCACCTTCGACGCGGACATCGGCCCCCTGGTAGAAGGCGACCCCAACGCGGACGACCACCCGCCGCAACCCGGGTGGAAAGGCAATGCTCCTGCATCGCGGCCGCACCTGCGCGTGGACCCGACCTCGGGGGGCGGGGATCGGAAGTCCGGCGCCGTACACGTGGTGCTGCGCGTGGAAGGCAGCGAGCCCACCGATGGCGCAGCGCGCCTCATGAACCACCTCTCGCAGACGCAAGGGGTCTTCAAGACGTTCAAACCGGGCGACTGATCGGTCGACCGCGTTGAGCCGCGGCGCGCATGTCGTGCGTCGCGTCAGATACCACAAGGAGTCACATCATGGCTGACGAACTCGTCAATCTATCCAGCCAGTTCAAGGGTCTGCCCATGGGCGACCTGATCGGCTCGCCGCTCAGTGCCGCCTGCGAAGCGCAGGTGAAGCTGGCCCAGGCCACAGCGGATTTCATCAAGGTCATCGGCTTTCTGCCGCCGGCCGCGAACGATCCCAATGGCGTGGGCGCGACCCGTACCGCGCAGTTCCGCTTCAAGCGTCCCGTGGACGATCCGAACAAGGCGGGCGGCATCGCCGAGGAAGACGTCGAACTCGAAGTGCCGCTGCTTGCCATCGTGAAGGTGCCCAACCTCAGCGTGACCAAGGTGGACATCACCTTCGACATGGAAGTGAAGTCGTCCTTCAGCTCCGCCGAAAAAGAAGACAAGTCGGGCTCGTTCAGTGCCGAGATGTCCATCGGCTGGGGCATCTTCAAAGCCTCGGCGAAAGTGTCCGGTTCCGTTGCCACGCACAAGGAAAATACCCGTTCGTCGGACAACTCGGCGAAGTACCACGTAGAGGTGCACGCGGAAGACAGCGGCATGCCGGAAGGTCTCGCGCGTGTGATGGACATCCTGCAGACCGCGTGCGCTCCGCGCAAGATCAGCGCGCCCGTGGCGGTGCAGGACTCCACCAACACCAACACCAACACCAATACGAATAGCAACACCAACACGAACACCAACAACCAAAATCCTTGAGCAGTTCGTTCCAAGCGTGAATCGCGGCGTCGGCGTGGCGTCGCGGTTCCTTTCGGGAGATCACGATGTTCGACCTGAGCGACGTCAAGTTCGTCAAGCGCGTGGTGGTGGGTAGCGACGATCCGAACCACATGCAGAGCGAGGCGAAGATCGAGGAAGCACGCGCCTTGCTCAATCGCTGTTTCACGGAAACACCGAAGGGCACCATCATCGGTGTGGAGAAGAGTTTCACCGTGCTGCAGATCGGCGAGCACCAGATGGTGCTGCAGTGGCTCTGCTACCACGTGGGATTTCCGCGCAAGCCCGCCTGGCTGGAGGGCTAGACCATGGCGACATGTACCCTCGATCAATGGTTGTACGCGCTGCGCATTGCGGTCGAAGCCGCCAATGAGTCACTGCGACGTCGCCGCGCCATGCAGTACGCGGTGGGCGATGCGAGCGGACAAGCGTTGCACGTGGACGTGCCGCGTGATGCATCGGCGGATTCCCCCTTGGACTCGGTGGTGATTCCGCTGCGCTGGTTTCGCGATCCGCACGTGCCGCAGGTGACCGAACTGTCAGTGGAGTTCTCCTGCCGTCTGCGCTACGAGCGCGGCCGAGGAGGAGAGGGTGGACTCATCATCGACCTGCATCCGCCGCGTCCGACGTGGTTTCGCCGCCGCTCATTGCATCGCATGCGCATTGCCTTCCGCGCTGCCGACGCGTGGGAGCCCAGTGTTTCGATCGACGAGCGTGTCGCGCTCATTCCGTGGCGGGGGAGGGCGTGATGCAGAAGCTATCCGGATTGCGCGTGCCGCCCGAGTGGGAGGCCGCTCTCATCGCCTGCCTCGATCAACCGCCACGACGCGCTCGCAGCCGGCGCTCGCTATGGCTCGGCATCGTGCTGCTCGCGTTCGTTCTCGCCGGTATCGCCGGCACCGTGGCGTGGTTGGACCTGCGGGCCTGATCGCGCCATCTCACACCAGGAGACTGTCATGCATCGAACCACCGTAAAGACTTTTGCCCTCGCCGCGTTGCTCGGCCTGTTGCCGTCGCTGGCTTTCGCCGCCGCGCCACAAGGCGCCTGGCGCGGATCGATTCAACGCGGCACCGACAGCGTACCCGTGGAAGCGAGCTTCTCGACCAACGCAGTAGAGGTGCGTTTTCCCAGCACCTTCGCCTGCAAGGTAAAGGCCGACTATGTGCGGCCCGACGGCAAATCGCTCACGTATCGCTTCGGCCTGTCCATCAATGGCGGTGCGTTCTGCGACGGGCTCATGGGCAAGACGCTGATCGTCACCGCACCAGACGGCAGCAACACCGTGACGCTGGCCTTCAGTTCCTCGGGCGACTGGACCGGCGAACTGAGCAGGCAATCAACGAGCCCATAAGCGAGGTGCCGCCATGGACACGATGCTGCTCTTCACTCAGTTCTGGTTGCTGCTGGCAGCGGTAGGAGGGGCCGTGCTCCCGGTGGCGCTCGGCAACGAACCCTCGCGCAAGCGCGCCGTGGTCCAGGTGGTATGCGGGGCGATGCTGGCGATCTTTCTCGCCCCCGCACTCGAACAGCGCTTCATCCCCGGCGCGTCGGCGCAGATACAGGCCGGCGTGTCGTTTCTCATCGGTTGTTTCGGCCTGCGCGTGACCATGATCGTGCAGCGCCTGATCGACAACCGTGGCGAAGCGCTTGCCCAACGCGTGATCGATCGGATTGCAGGAGGTCGCCCATGAGCGACGGGCCGTTCTACATGTACGCCAACATCATTTGCAGCCTGGTGATGACGATCTGCGGCAGTTGGCTGCTTACCGACCGACGCCTGGGCCGGCTGCTGCGCGTATGCCACGCCTGCATCGTGGCCGGGGCGCTGGTGAATCTGCTGGGCATGTTTGCCGACCGCCTCGGCTTCCACGGCGTGAGCTACGGTCATGTGTGGCCGGGGGAGGTCGCCACCAATGCGGGCATCGCGGTGATCATGGCGACGCGCGTATGGCAGTCGCTCCGCGACACCACCGCAGAAAAGGCCGAAACGTCCTGATCGACAGCCCCTGCCGAAAGGCCGATATCGCTCGCCGCCGCGTGGTCGTACGCTCGGGCCACCGGACCAGGGAGACGGATCATGCGTATCGCCATAGCGGGTTTGATCGGCGGGTTGGTGATGTTCTTCTGGGGTGCGTTTGCGCACATGGTGCTGCCGCTGGGCGAGATGTCCATGCGTGCGCCGCTGAACGAGGACAAGGTGCTGACGGCCCTGCACGATGGCCTGCCGCCGGAGCACGGCATCTACGTACTGCCGCATTTCGATCCCGCCATGCACGACGACGACACGAAGCTGGCAGCGTATTCGGCGAAGGCCAAGGCCTCCCCCTATGCCTTCATCGTCTACACGCCTTACGGCAAGGATCCGCTGGCGATGGGCAACAATCTGTTCCACCAGTGGCTCTCCGACACCCTGGCCGCGCTCATCATGGCCCTGGTGCTGATCCGCGCCGGCACCGGTGCCGTAAGGGGCCTCTGCATCGGCCTCGGCTTCGGCGTATTCACCTGGCTGGCGCTGAGCGTGCCGTTCTGGAACTGGTACCGGTTCCCCGGGACATTCACTATCGGCTATCTCATCGAACAGGCCTTCGGCTGGCTGCTGGCTGGCGCGGTCATGGGGTGGTGGCTGGGGCGGAAGACGGCGCCTTCGGTCAAACCGCTGGCATAAGCCATCCGTTATCTTCCTGGTCGGGGTGCGCACGCGAGCTGTGTCATCCCGGAGGGGCCGGCGCGCTGCCGGATCTATCAGACCAGGAGGGTTTCATCGATGTCTCATCGCATTGTCGCGGTCATCCTGACCGTGTTTCTTTCGCTGTTCGCGTTTCCCGCATCCGCGGATACCGTGGTCGGCGGCCATGGCGTGGTCTATTTCGCGTACGACCGAGGTAGTTATTCCTCGGAAATACCGACGTCGGACTCGAACAACTGGTACATACCCGCCCGCCAGTTCAAGACGCCCATTTCGCTGTACAACCTCAACCCGACGCTCGTCGACAGTCAGCTAGCGAACATGCGCGCTTCCGGCATGGACTATGTCGTTCTGCAATTCAATCTGGCGGAGCTCGCGCCCTGTATCGCCAGCGGGGCATGCAATAGCGGCTTTCCTGACGACTGGACGTGGGGATATCTCATCGATTCCAGTCTTGGAAAACCGCATCCGACCCACATGGACAATCTGCGCGCCATGCTGGTCAAGATCCGAGATCTAGGGTTCCGCAACGTGATCTTCCGCTTCAACGATGGCCGGGCTTCCGGCTGGGCATCGTGGAACGAGGTCGAGTATTCCCACGCCTGGAATTACATCGTCAACGTTCACGTTACTGCCGACGAACTATTGCGCGACAGCGCCACAGGGGCTATCTACGACCTCGGCGGAGAGGCGCCAGGCACGCCGTGCAACGCGGATGTTCCTAACTGCCCAGCCACGGCCTATCTCCAGCGCCTATGGTCGGATTACACCTCAGTCTTCGGTTCGGACGACACAGTGGGCTTCTCGGCCATCGCTGTTCCTGGGCGGGTGCAGGCTCAGTTCGCCGTCTACGGCAGTCGTCTGCCGTCGCGCCATGCTTATACGGCGTATGACAACGTCTATACGGGCCTGCAGAACATCTACAACAACATGCCGATCTCCGAGCGGTCGAAACCGGTGATGTTGATAGAGACCTATCAGAACGACCCATTGACGGCGCTGCAGATTTCCGACTTCCTCGCCGCGCATCCGGACTTCCACCTCTTCGCCGTTACCGAGTGGCCGGCTACGCGTGACGCGATCTGTACCGGCTGCGACGGCAATGTGAGGGATTCGTCGCTCGCGGCGTTGAACACGACGACCCAGCTGTCGCTCATGGGGCGGATCGTTGCCCACTTCTCGCAGGAGTCCGACCACCCAAACCTGATGTCCTTCAGCGACGTCAACTGCGCGGCGACCACGAACCCGACCTGCACAGTGCAGGGCAACCTGACCTTCGCGCCGATCGACACCCGTCTTGCCTACCAGGTGTACATCACCACACCCGGGCAGCCGCGCAAGCTATGGACCTGCATGTCGGCTACCAATCCGGTGCTCGCAAGCTGGATCACCCGAAACCTCGAATACCAGTTCGACTACTACCGCACGTCCGCCTGCTCGACCGATGTGAGCGGCCAGAAGCCAGACGCCACCACGCGTCTGTTCGTCCGCTAGGCTTCCGGGAAAGGAGAGGGCGCCCCCGCGGCGCCCTCCACCGACGCCGGCGTCCGAATTTGCGATAATCCCCCGTTCGCCACCCACGGAAGCAAAGAAGATGCTGGATCCCGCCCTCCTGCGCGGCCGCCTCGCCGAAACGGCAGAGCGCCTTCGCGCCGCCCGGAACTTCGAACTCGACGTGGCCACGATCGAGCGCCTCGAATCCGAGCGCAAGGCGCTGTCCACCGAGACGCAGGAACTGCAGAACCTGCGCAATACACGCTCCAAGGCCATCGGCCAGGCCAAGGCCAAGGGTGAGGACGTGGCGCCGCTGATGGCGGAAGTGGCTGGCATCGGCGACAAGCTGAAAGCCAACGAGCACGCGCTGGCCGAGGTGCAGGCCAAGCTGGCGCACATCGCGCTCGGCATCCCGAATCTGCCCGACGCGTCCGTGCCCATCGGCAAGGACGAGAACGACAACGCCGAGATCCTCCGCTGGGGCCACCCGCGTCCGTTCGACTTCCCGGTCAAGGACCACGTGGACCTCGGCGCACGGCATGGCTGGCTCGACGCCGAATCGGGTTCGAAGCTGTCCGGCGCGCGCTTCACCGTGCTGCGCGGCCAGCTCGCCCATCTGCATCGCGCGCTCGCGCAGTTCATGCTGGACATGCACACCACGCAACACGGCTATCTCGAACACAACGTGCCGCTGATCGTGAATGCCGACGCGATGGAAGGCACGAGCCAACTGCCGAAGTTCGAGGAAGACCTGTTCGCCACGCAGGTGGGCGATACCCGGCGCTATTTGATTCCCACCGCCGAGGTGGCACTGACCAACCTCGTACGCGACAGCATCGTGGAAGCAGACGAGCTGCCCATGCGCATGACGGCGCATTCCATGTGCTTCCGCGCGGAAGCCGGCAGCTACGGCCGCGACACGCGCGGCATGATCCGCCAGCATCAGTTCGAGAAGGTCGAAATGGTGCAGATCGCCACAGCGGAGACCAGCTTCCAGCAGCTCGAGGAAATGGTCGGCCACGCCGAGGCGGTGCTGCAGGCGCTGAAGCTGCCCTATCGCAAGGTGCAGCTCTGCACCGGCGACATGGGCTTTGCCGCCGCCAAGACCTACGACCTGGAAGTCTGGCTGCCCAGCCAGAACACCTACCGCGAGATCAGCAGCTGCTCCAACTGCACCGACTTCCAGGCCCGCCGCATGCAAGCCCGCTGGCGCAACCCCGCCACGGGCAAGCCGGAACTGGTCCACACCCTCAACGGCTCCGGCCTCGCCGTGGGCCGCACCCTGGTCGCCGTCATGGAAAACTTCCAGCAGCCCGACGGCTCCATCGAAGTCCCCGAGGTCCTGCGCCCGTATATGGCCGGCATCGAGGCCATCGCCTGAGGGCTAGGGCAGGGTACAATCACGCGCCGGGGGATCACCCCCGACGCGTGCGAAGTTGCAAACCGGCACGGGTGCAATGCCCAGCCGGTGCAAAACACAACGGAGAGATGGCCGAGTGGTTTAAGGCAGCAGTCTTGAAAACTGCCGTAGGTGCAAGCCTACCGTGGGTTCGACAAGGCGGCGCAGCCGCCGCAGGACGCCCGGAGGGCGGTCCCGACCATCGGGAGGGATTCGTCGCGAAGCGGCGAACAATCCCACTCGGCGTCCGAGCCACCTTGTCGGTGATCGGAGCATGCGTTTAAATCAGGCGCGCAACGCGCCGAAGACAATACGGAGAGATGGCCGAGTGGTTTAAGGCAGCAGTCTTGAAAACTGCCGTAGGTGCAAGCCTACCGTGGGTTCGAATCCCACTCTCTCCGCCATGAACCCTCAAGGTGATCTTTTTCAGTCACTTAGACGAGACTGGAGAAATTCGGTGGTAGGCACCCGCATAGGCACTTCGCATGCGGATAGCACATCATCTTGATCGTTCCCCCACGGGGATGTTCCATTTTCGGCAAAAGGTGCCACTAGACCTCCGAGAGGTGTTCCGGCTCACGGTGATTCGCCGTAGTCTTGGGACGCGGGATCCTCGAATGGCGAAGGTGCAAGCCTATGCCTTGTCGGCGCGCTACGCGGCCCTGTTCGACCAGGCAAGGAGGCTAAGGGGAATGAAGCAACCGGCACCCGACGATCCCTTTCTTTTGGATGTGGACGACCCCCGGCACCCACTGCACATTGCGCCATGGAAACTGGAGCAAACCCCTAACGGGTTTACTCTGGCGACGGAGGGCGATTCTGATAAGGAACATGCCAAGGCCGTTGAGGTGCTCCGTGTGATGATGGGCGCCCAAGCGTTGCCGACGCCCTCGTTGCCGGTCGATGCACCGTTGCGCGGCAGAGCGTCCGCGTCGCGCACCAAGGTTGGTATCACGGTCGGTGAAGCCGCGCGGAAATATCTGCTGACGCTGGACTCGTCGTTGCTGCCAGATAAGACGCGCAGCCAAAAGAAGGCTGCCGTGAACGGATTCGCGCAATGGAAGGGCTCTGCAGAGCCTCTGGCATTTTGCTCGCGCACGGACATTGCGGAATGGGTGCAAAGTCTTCGTGCGGCACAGCTTGCGACGCCGACGCTGGCGAACAAAGCTTCTTATTTGAAGGCATTCTTCGCCTGGTCCCAGACGGCCGGTCATTACCCTGCGGGCGATAACCCTGCTCAGGGTCAGGTCAAATACGGTCTGCGCGAGAAGCGCTTGAGGCGAAAGCTGGGGTTTGAGGCGTTCACAGCGGAACAGCTTGCGGCGATCTACGGGCCCACATTCTCTAAGCTCAGGAAGGATATTCAACTTGGCGCGCTGCTGGGTCTTTACACCGGTGCACGTGTGTCCGAACTCGGCCAACTGCATCTTGGTGATTTCGTCGAGGAAGATGGGCTGCCATGCATCCGAATTTCGGCTGATGGACAAGGGCAGAGCCTAAAAACTGACGCGAGTGCCCGTACTGTGCCGCTTCATCCGCGTCTCATCGAGTGGGGCTTGATGCGGCATGTGGAGGCGCTGCGAAACTCTGGACAAACCAGATTGTTTCCCAGGACCAAAGTCGGCTCCGTCAACGGTCATGGCAACTTCTTGTCTGCCGCATTTGGCCGCTATATCAAGTCCATCGGCGTTGAACCGCGTGTTGGAAAAGTAGGCTTCCACAGCCTCAGAAAAACAGTCGTTCAGACGATGCAGAGCGCAGGTGTGCCCTCCGAGTACCGTGCGCAGTTTGTGGGTCATGAACTAGGTGACGAGCACCACGCAGCTTACTCTCGACGATACAGCATGTTGGAATTGGCGGCTAAAGTGCATCCTGCGCTGTATTCGCTGGGATGACGGGTTGGGCGCCGACGGTTACACGGGCAAAATTCCGCCCATCCCATCCCATCCCACGCCTCTATTCGGCAGGGAGTTGCCATCGCGGTTTTTCACCGCTTCGGCTGTCGAAGGCGCGCCTCGCTTCACGGAATGCCTCAACGTTTTCCACGACCCAGGTCCAGACAGGGGAAATTCGCACCAGTAGATCCATGCCGAGCGGCGTCAGCTCATATTCCACACGGGGCGATATCTCGTCTAATTCGTGTCGGGCGACTAGACCGTCCCGCTCCATGGCGCGCAGCGTCTTGGTAAGCATGCGCTGGGTTACCCCAGTCATCTGCCGCCGTAGCTCGGCATGGCGCATCGTACCGTTCACACCCAAAGCGTGAAGGATACCCAGAGCCCAGCGACTGCCCGCGTGCGCAAGCACCTCCCGCCGCACACCGTCTTCGTCCTCTCCGAGGGTCTGGCAGACGGCTTCGGCGTGGTAAAGCGTCTCCTCATCGGTCATGAGTTTCTCCTGGTATCACGCGTGTGCCTTCTTATGGCGAAGGGCAAATCGTGGAAGCATTCACGCATCTTACAAGCATAGGTCTTTGTCATCCTCATGACTGACATCAAGCAATTGCCCCCGCAATCCATTCTCGTTCTTGGCGCTGGTGAACTCGGCCTGCCGGTGTTGCGCAACCTCGCAAAGGTCGCCACGCGTGCCCCGGGGTCGAGCATCAGCGTCCTCCTGCGGGAATCCACCATCCACACCACCGACCCTGGCAAGAAAGCGGAAATCGACGAACTGCGAGGTCTGGGCATTCGGATGGTCGCGGCCGACCTGGTTAACGATTCCATTGACGAGCTGGCGGCCGTCTTTGGCCGGTTCGATACCGTCATTGGCTGCGCCGGCATGGTCGCGGGCCGCGAAACGCCCATGAAGCTGGCTCGGGCAGCGTTGAAGTCCGGCGTGAAGCGCTATTTCCCGTGGCAGTTCGGCGTGGACTTCGAGGTGATTGGTCGAGGCAGCCCGCAAGACCTGTTTGATGCCCAGCTAGATGTGCGCGAGCTGCTCCGCGCTCAGGACAAAACCGAATGGGTCATCATTTCGACGGGCATGTTCACCAGTTTCCTCTTCGAGCCCGTGTTCGAGGTGGTCGATGTCGAGCATGACACCGTCAACGCCCTCGGCAGTCCCGAGACGAGTGTGACGCTCACGACCCCCGACGACATCGGCGTGCTCACGGCGGAAATCGTCTTCTTCGAACCCCGCTTTCGAAACGAAATTGTCTACCTCTCCGGGGACACGGTGACTTACGGCGAGGTGGCCGGTGTCCTGGAACGCGTGCTGGGCCGCCCGTTCAAGCAGAACGTCTGGACAGTGCCCTACCTGCTGGAAGAGCTGAAGAAAGACCCTACCCACCACATCAAGAAATATCGCGCTGTATTTGCCCAAGGGCGCGGCGTGTCTTGGCCCAAGTCTGGGACGTTCAACGCTCAGCAGTCCATTCCTGTCACCACCGCAGAAGCGTGGGCGCGCAAGCACCTCTCGGGTAAGTAGGCTCTGACGGCGAGTTAGTCGGGCTGTCGGGCAGGGCTGGCTTTGGAGGCGGAAGTCATGCACCGACTAGCCCGGGGGGATGCTTCTGTTACGTTCGGGAGGTATCGCTTCGGGTATCGCTTCCCGTAAGCCGATGAAGATGCTGCAGAAATCACTGCGCGGGTCACGGGATGATTTGATCTTCTTCCTTGGAGACGCGCCAATGCATCACCGCCGCCATGCGTCCCACGTTGATCGGCATAAGTAACTTCTCGTCGTCGGTTCCGTCAGTGAAAGCGGCCATGATGGTGCGCACCGGATCCGCAAATCGTCGCTCACGGTCGGCCTTCATGGCCTGCATCTTCTTCACCGTGTAGCGCTTCACGTTGTTGGTTTTGACGTGGTGCTCCGCGTGCAGACGCTAAAGATGACACGTGGGCAGAGCACGACATCGCAAGTTCGAAAAGTATTCAAGGTTCTGAACGATGCCGTCGACGCCGCCAACGGACGCCTACAAGTTGTTGTCATGGATCATGCCCATGCAGACGTTTGGGGAATGTGCCATCGTCGTCTGTGCCAAGAATGGTGCGATGGTGTCAAGCTAGTCCCGGTCGAGTGGTTGGAGCCGCCATCTGGGCAGGGCAGCTAGGCTCATCTGGACATGGAAACAGTTGCCGGTAGCCTTGTTAGCTTGTGGCGTAAGGCCGCCCAGGATGCTGCGATGGGCACGACGAAGCGATCCCCCGGCTGGTTACCCTGATCAGCTAAGGTCCGTGCGTCGTGTCCCTTTAGGTAGACCCGTTACTTTTCGCGTGGGCGGGTCTGCCACGGTGCGCTGCCAAACGCGCAAGGCTTCTTCGGCCGTTGGCAACAGTGCATCCATCGCCAATCGTCCTTCCGACCAATGCCGACCGTCGTCCCAGATGGTGCGAAGCGCCTGACGCATGGGCTCGAAACAGTGGGCCAATGGGCCGGTGCGGGCGGGCGTGGAAAAGTGGGTGACCCCTTCGGCGATGCCCAGGCCATCGAGGTGCCCGGTGAGGTAGGCCGCAGATCGAAGCGGCTTAAGGGCAGCCTCGACGATTTTGATAAAGGCGGGAGCGGCTGCGGGAACGTGCCAATGCTTGCGTGTGGTACGTCGGAGTCGCAGTGGGTAGCCGCGAAGATCGCAGGCCAGGATATTCTGGAAGTTAAAAAAAGCGGTCTTGTAGTCGCCGATCAAGGCGCTCAACCGGCATGCGGCGTATTCGTTCCAGAGCGGGCGGGCAAGCACGAGCAAGACGTGCGTGCGCTAGTCGTCCGTGGTTTGTCGCGTGCACTCATCATCGTAACGGCTTGGCGCGAACACCACATGCGCCAATTCATGGGCGATGATGTTGCGTGCGAAGTTTGCCATCTCGGTGTGCTCGACAAGGGGCGACAAGAATTGCGCATCGAGCACGATGTGTTCGAGGTTGCGATAACGGGCCTTGACGGACAGGACGATGCCGGCGGTAGCGCGTTCCCCCTGGTCGAAGCGTTCAACACCATGCGACACGCCATTGCGATGCCATACGATGGCGTCGACCGCCGCAGGCAGGTCGTCGGTCACCGTGATGCCATCCAAGTCGCGCAGGTCCCAAGAAGCAGCCAACTCGGAGGCGACCATGTGGACGGCCTTCAACATCTGCTGGGCGCGATCGTTGTTACTCGGTTTCCCAAAAAATACGATCGCGCAACGACGCGAGGTCTGTGGCCGGAGGCAGAGAGCAAGGGGAGGAACCCAGGACCGAGGCCGGCGGCGCGAGCGTTCCTGGACTGGATCCGTCGATAGCGGGAGCGTGGACAAGTCCGGCTCTGTCGCGGCAGTCAAGCGGCAGGGCGCCTGAGAAATCTCCATAAGTCTCCCATGGCGCTGAAGGCGGGTGAACGTCGGGCGGGGCTATTCCCGACGGCATCATGTACGGCATCATGTCGCGGAGTGGCGTTCCTGTGGAGACGGGTATCGCGCGGATGGTGGTCGCGTGCCGGTGGGTGCCTTACCTCGCGCTATTGCGCAGATGTTACGTTGTCCGGCTACCATGGCTGCCATGAGCACTTGGGACGAAAGTCGCATTTTGACCTTGGCCGAATTGTCCCTGGAGGGCGGGGCGATGAACGAGGCAGCGCTCGCCGGGGACCTGGATGAGTCCCGATTCCGAGCTGCCCTGATTTCCGTCAAGGCTGAAGAATGCGGGCTCACGGTCATTGCCAGGGCCGCGCGAGACGTTGAACGCTTACTCGGAGTGCCAGGGACCGAGCCTGCGGGCGCGTATGGCGAGTCCATGCTGCGCTTGGCGACAGTCATCAGCCAAGACCCCGGGTTTGTACCTTTGTAACCGGCTTTACCTGAAGCGCCCGCGCGGTTACTTCTCAGCCGGATTTGCAAAATCTTGGCTTCAGGTGTTTCCCGAGGAAACTGTCTCGATAACAAGAGTCATCGGGGGGCTTGGATGCCATTGATAGCACTAGCATGCGTCGAGAGCGCGGATGAACGGTAAAAAGGGGGGGGCTTCGGACTTTACCGCGCTAATGGCTGCGGAGTATCGCCGTTCCCTCACGCGTCACCGCCCGCCCCGAGGCGCCATGGCCTGACTTGAGTCGCCGTCCATGTCATTCCTGCTGCCCGCTTGACGAACCGCGGCGATCTGATATGGATCGGGTGGTCCGATGGAGCAGCTCATGAAAATCGTCTTCGAATTCTATAAGCCCAACTATGCTCGTGGCCTGCTGTTTGCTAGCCAAGCCGCCGTCACTCTATCCGTCCTATGGTTGGCAATGCATCTTTAATTCCAGCTAATTTACGCCGGCCTTTGCTGCCGCCCAGGTCGCACACAGCAGCGCCAGATTGATCACGAACAAAATCCAGTTCCAAAGCTTTGGATCTACAGCGGACATCCCAACAAACAGACTCACGAAAAGCATGCCAGCGGCGGCCGTGATCAACACCATGTTCACGGACAGTGGCGCGATGAGAAGCACCACGGTAGCGATGATCACAACGAAGATGGCGGCGACGATGTATCCATCGAACCGGAGAAATGTTTCTTTGTCCACGGTGCAATAAATCCTTTTGATGATGACGCTCATATGCTGCCGCACGGGGCCTGGATCGTCTGTCGGAGAATTCCTACACGTTTTCGGGGCCGACGTTTGGTCTGCCAGGTTTCATGCGTGCATGGGCAAGGCCTTAACCTATGTAATTTCGCGAACCGAAGCCCGGTAGCGAGCGAACATCCCGTTAAGGCCAAGATGGGCGAAGCGGGATTCGAAACCCCAGGACATCAACAAGCCGACGAAATACGTGGAATGCATTCGTACTTCCTCAGGTCACCGCGGTGCTGCGAGCATCCAACTGAGTTGCCGGAAGCGTGCATGTGCGAGGTTGAATCAGCCCATCTGGCCGATGGCAGGCGGTCGGGAGCAAGGGTAGGGTAATCCTGCGGATTCACCAGGGAACCCTCCATGACCGTGTCCACCGCTCGCGCCATTCTGCTGCGCCACGACGATGCTCTTTCGCTTGACCCGCACGCGCTCATCCAGCCCGGGCATGTTCGTCTTTCCACGACGCTTCGGCTCGAGGCGTCGCACGTGCGGGCACCGCTGCCGAGTCCGGCCGGCGTGGCGTGGTCCTCGGTGCCCATCGAACCCCTCGTGCCCGCTGCTGTGGATGCCGAGGCGCCCGACGCGGTGGCGAGCGCATGGGATGCCGCGCACGCGCTGGTCATCCACGCGCGAGCCGAAGGAGGATCCGATGAGACCTACGCTGAGCCGGATCTGCTCTACACGCTCCCCTCCGATGTTCAGGCCGCTGCGGCACGCTCCGCGGCCCTGAAGCCCTCCCCTACCGGGCAATGGAAGCCTGAGTGGCCGCCT
>Ga0209674_100574_pt1 | contig 14317 bp, 14 predicted proteins | sample AraplaCvi_mMS_r2_FD_184279 | JGI IMG/M metagenome (GOLD analysis project Ga0209674, IMG submission 184279) | Arabidopsis root microbial communities from North Carolina, USA - plate scrape CL_Cvi_mMS_r2 (SPAdes) (version 2) | ecosystem: Host-associated > Plants > Roots > Endosphere | place: USA... | reverse complement strand
ATCGAGCTTGCGCCGGATGAGTCCTGCACGCCCGGACGCATCGAGCAACCACCGGGCCTGCAGCTCGCCGTCGCCATCGCGGGTGGCGAAACGTACGCTGTGCGGCGCCTCGCCCGAGCCGATGTCGAAGCCGCGCACGGTGACGCCCTCGCGGAAGTCGATGCCGCGTCGCCGGGCCTCCTCGCCGAGGAAGTTCTCGAGAATGCCGCGATCGATCTGATAGCTCGGGGTCGGCAGCACAGCGCTGACGCCCAGTTCCGCGACGTCGGCGAGATCGTCCTTCCCTTCGGAAAAGAAGAAACGGAAACCGAATTTGCGGATGTGCGCCTCATCGAGATGCGCGCGCAGGCCGAGGGTGTCGGCGAAGTAGTGCGCGGCGATCTCGACGGTGGATTCGCCGACCTTGTGCGCCGCTTCCGGCAGCGGATGGACCTGCCGTTCGAGCACGACGATGTCCATGTCCGGGTAGCTGCCCTTGAGTTGCATGGCGAGCGTCAGCCCGGCCAGGCCTCCCCCGAGGATGACAGCGTTGTGTGGCGTGCGGTCCATCGATCTCTTCCTCGTGGTGTCAGTGCGACTCTTTGGCGGCGCCGATATCGGGGGTGACAATGGTCGGCCGCGCCTTGGCTTGGCGATAGCAGGCCAGGAAGTTTCCATAGTGGAACACCCGGCCGATCGTATAGGTGGTGATCCGCGTCACGTCGCGCACGGGGCTGAAGTGACTGAGACGGAACTCGCCCTGATAGCGCGACGCGATCGGCACCGATACGACGCGCACGCCGCGCTCGCGACAGGCGGTGATGAGCATGGCCGCCTCGAACACGAAGTGTTCCGCAGGCAGGTCGACCAGATCGAGCACCGAGCGCGGATACAGACGCTGACCGCTTTGCGTATCGGCAATGGGCCAGCCGCATGCCAGCGAGATTCCCCAGTCGGCCACGGCGTTGGCACGGCGTCGGCCGGGGGGTTGCTGTTCGCGTTCGAGCAGGCGGGCGCCTATCACGATACTGCCGGGGTAGTGCTCGCCTGCTGCGATGATCGCAGGCACGTCGGCGGCGAGGTGCTGGCCGTCGCCGTCCATGGTCACCACGCCGTCGTAGTCGTGGCGCAGCACTTCGCGAAAGCCGGTACGCAGCGCCTCGCCTTTGCCGCGCCGGGTCGGATGCCGCAACAGCGTGACCGGCATGGCGCCAACGATGTCGGGCGTGCGGTCGTCCGAGCCGTCGTCCACGACGATCACCGGCAGGCCGAGCGCCAGCGCCTCGCTGACCACGCGGCCGATGGCCTTTTCCTCATTGAGGCAGGGAATCAGGATGCAGTAGCGCCCCGCGGTGGTATTCATGCGACCACCCCGATGTCGATGTGCAGGTCGAGACCGCGCGCGGCAGGCACACGCAGCGCCGTGGGACGCATCAGTGCCAGGGCATGCATCAACGGCACCGAATGGGCCGCCGGGTTGCTTGCCACAAGGCCGTCGAGCCACGGATCGCCGATCGGCTCGGCGCCGACGTTGCCGCGCTCGGGCGTGATGTCGAGTCGCGTGGCGGCGCCACCGGCGCGCGGCGACAGGACCATGGCCACGGCAAACGGGCCGGTGGTGCTGGTCATGGCGCCGAGCGGGCCCGAACCCGCGATGTCGTAGCTGGCCAGGAGTACGTCGCGGTCGTCGGCGACGGCGAGGCTCGCTGCTTCCAGCAGCCCGGCACCGAAGGCCTGTTCGCCGCCCGACACGGCGCTGGAACTCGCGTGGCAGTGCGTGGCGATCGTCCAGTAACCAGCGGGCGCGTTATGCACGGAGTTATGGAACTTCGTCGGCGAGAGTTCGAGGGGCGCGGTGGCGAGGGTCTGGCACATGTAGTCGGTGATGACCTGGTCGCCGTGCGCCGAGGCGAAGACGCAGGGCAGGGTGGCGGCATCGCGACCACTCATCCGCACCGCCTGACCTGCGGCGGCCGCCGCGAGCAGAACGCTCTCCGGTGCGCGACGACGCTCGTTGGGCGGCAGCACGTCGGCCACGGGCCGCTCGCTGGCGCCGGCTGGCGCACCGCCACTCACGACGTCACGGAAGGCATCCCAGGTCGACGCCCCCGGCGCCCACAGACCGATACCGCTTACCCAGACCGAAAGCGCTGCGCTCATGCTGCGTGCTCCGCGTGAGCGAAGGCAAGGCATGCGTTGTTGCCACCGAAGCCGAATGAATTGCTGAGCGCGATGCGGATTGGCTTGGATTCCTCGTGCCATGCCATCTGCGGTCCGCACAGCGGGTCGGGCTGCGTCGCGCCGAGGTTGGCGGGTACGCGGCCGTCGCGCATGGCAAGCAGCGTGATCGCGGCTTCCAATATGCCGGCCGCACCGAGCGTGTGACCGGTGAAGCCCTTGGTCGAGCTGGCACGCGTCGAGGCCGGGAAGGTCCGCGCGACCAGCGCGGCCTCGACTTCGTCGTTCTTCTGGCTCGCGGTGCCGTGCAGGTTGATGTAGTCGACGTCGGCGGGTTCGATGCCGGCGCGCTCGAGCGCGTCGCGCAAGGCGAGTTCCGCACCGAGGCCTTCGGGATGCGGCGTCGACATATGGTGGGCGTCGCTTGCCTCGCCGTAACCGATGAGCAGCGGCGCATCGGCCACGCCAGCGATACGCTCCACGATGGCAAAGCCGGCGGCCTCGCCAATGGATATCCCGTTGCGCCGTGCGTCGAACGGCCGGCACGGTTCCGGCGACACCAGCTCCAGCGAGTTGAATCCGAAAAGAACGCTGTCGCACAGCGTGTCGGTACCGCCGACCACGGCCGCGTCGATCAGCCCGAGGCGGATCATCCGCTCGGCATTCGCAAAGACCTTGGCGCTGGACGAGCACGCCGTGGCCACGGTGAGGCAGGGGCCTTCCAGTTCGAACGCCGCGGCGACAAAACCAGCGAGCGAGTGGGGCGTGTGCAGCACCGGGCGATGGAGGTCGGCCGGCATGTTGCCGTTATCGAGGCGCCGGTAGCCTTCTTCGGTGGCGCCGATGCTTGCCGTCGATGTACCCAGGAGCACGGCAACGCGATGGGCGCCGTAACGCTCGCGTGTCGCACGTACGGCGTCGGCGAAGCCGTCCTGTTGCAGCGCCATCCATGCGAGTCGGTTGTTGCGGCAGTCCCATTCCGCGAGTTCCGGCGGTAACGGTGCGTCCTCCACGCCGGCAACGCGGCCGATCCAGCACGCCAGTGGCGCGAAGCTGAAATCGTTGGGAGCAAGACCGCCGCGCGAGGCGGCGAGAGCGTCGGCGTGGGCCTGAAGACCACGGCCGAGAGCGGAGGTGGCGGTGTACGCGCGGATGGCGAGCGGAGGCATGGGATGCGGCATGCGGGGAGCCTATCCTTTTTGCTCTCTTGCGTCGCGTGAACGCGCGGAGGCGTTCAGCCGATTGCATGGGACGTGCCGAATCCGCAAGACTTTGCTTCTCCCCCGGGACGGTCGCATGTCCGGCATCCACGCTCCGAAAATCCTCCGCCGCGGCGTCTGGCGCTATCTCAGCGACCGGGACATTCTCGTCGCGGCGCTGATGACCGCCTTGGCGTTCACGGCAACGCTGGGCCTGCTCTACGTCGCCCATCTCGCCCGCGTCTGCTGGCATGCGGGCCGGAGTACCACGCGACCGTCGGAGCGTCGCACGATGCTGATCTTCGGCCGCCGATTGGTCGATGACCGCCCTGAAGCGGATTTCGTCGCGCGCCTTGCCCGGGGACGGCAAGGCGCATGGGCAGGCCGCACCGACCGCGTCCTCGTGCTGGGCGGACAGAGCGGCGGCGAGGTCAGCGAGGCCGAGGCGGGGCGCCGCTGGCTGGTGGAGCAGGGCTGGCCGGCCACCGTACGCATGGAGTTGGAACAGGCATCCATCGACTCGCTGGAAAACCTGCGCCACGCTCGCGAGTTGTTGCGTGAAGCGGCCGACGCGTCGCTGCCGCCGGTCTGGCTCGTCACCAGTCGCTACCATCTGGCGCGCTGTCTCTATCTTGCACGCCGACTGGGTTTCGATGCCGCGCCGGTTGCAGCGGAAGAGCGCCTTCCGCTGGGGCGACGCTACGTCATCCGCCTGATGATGGAAGCGGGTTACCTCATGTGGATCGACACCGGCATGCGCTGGGCCGCGGTGAGCGGGAACCGTCGCATGGCGGCGCGCATTTCCTGAGCACATATGCCAGGGGCGTCGTGCGCGGCGGCATGTCACAGCGATGTCATGCGGCACCTTGCTAAGCTCTGGGGCTAGCCGTCGTCAGGATCGATCGTCATGTCCGAGCAAGCCGATATCGCCGAAGCCTTCCTGCGCGGTCTGCAAGACCGCATCTGCACCGCGGTCGCGGCGCTCGATGGCGAAGCGGACTTCGAGGAGGACGTGTGGACGCGTCCCGCCGGAGGCGGTGGACGCACTCGCGTGCTGCGCGACGGTCGCATCTTCGAGCAGGCGGGGGTCAACTTTTCCCGTGTGTCGGGGTCGCCCCTACCGCCGAGTGCCACGGCGCATCGTCCCGATCTCGTCGGCGGCAGCTTCGTCGCCACGGGCGTGTCGCTGGTCTTGCATCCGCGCAATCCGTACGTTCCGACTACGCACGCGAACGTGCGTTATTTCGAGGCCAGCAAGGAAGGCGCCGAGTCGGTGTGGTGGTTCGGTGGCGGGTTCGATCTCACGCCGTTCTATCCGTTCGACGAGGATGTCCGTCACTGGCACACGGTGGCGAAGGACTTGTGCGAACCCTATGGCGACGATGTCTACGCGCGTTACAAGCGCTGGTGCGACGAGTACTTCTATCTCAAGCATCGTGGCGAGACGCGCGGTGTCGGTGGCCTGTTCTACGACGATCTCAACGAAGGCGGTTTCGAGCGGTGCATGAACTTCATGCGCGACGTGGGGCAGGGCTTCCTCGATGCCTATGTACCGATCGTGGAGCGGCGCCGCGATATGCCCTACGGCGAACGCGAACGCGAGTTCCAACTGTATCGCCGCGGGCGCTACGTGGAATTCAATCTCGTGTATGACCGGGGTACTTTGTTTGGACTCCAGTCCGGCGGTCGCACCGAGTCGATTCTGATGAGCCTGCCGCCGCGCGTGCGCTTCGAGTACGGCTATACGCCCGAACCCGGCAGCGCAGAAGCGCGGCTGCAGGACTACCTCGTCCCGCGCGACTGGTTCTGATCGACGCGGCGCCGTGCGCGCCGCGTCGCATGACGCACGACCTCAGGGCGAGGCGCCGGCGAACGTCTTCGCCGTGGTGCCTTCGATCTTGCCGACGGTGGCCGAATCGCTGACATAGAGTTCGACAGGGCGCTCGAAGGTCAGCGATCCCTGCACGACGGCGTGCGGGCCGATGACGATCTTGGGCAGCCGGTTGTTCTCGTGGAACCAGCTCGAGGAAGGCTTCTTCACCAGGATGCCGCCTTCGATTCGGGAGCCATCTCCCACCGTGATGTCGGCATTCACCGTTTCGATGCCACCGCCGACATGGGCGCCGTCGAGATTGATGTCCCCGTTGACGTTCGAAAGGTGCCCGGTCACCTCGGCGCCTCGCGCGAGTTCGACCCGTCCATTCACCGTCTCGACCTCATTGGCTCGCGACTTCTCGTGCAGTCGTACTGCGCCGTTCACTGTCTTGACTGTGGACGCTGTTGCCGCGTCGCCCAGTTCGACGGAACCGTTCACCGTGGTGGCTCGTTGCACCACGGCGCGGGCGCCAATTCGCACGGAACCGTTGACCGTGTGGACGTCCCCGGCATGCTGCCCATCCTCTACCGAGGCAGTGCCATTGACCTTGCTGATGTCGTCGTCGGCCATGACGGCGCCTGAGACGGACAGCGCAATGAGAAGCGAGAGAAGGGTACGGCGCATGGCGGAACTCCGGTGGCATGGACCCCTAGGATGCACCCGGGGCGCCCAGGGTTTAGCGTGACTCACGGCAGGGGCGGCCCAGGCGGCCCGGCGCTCGCTGGCTCGGCGAAGGGAAGGGCGCCCCGAAGTTGACGGCCTCCGGCGCAGGTTCCACCATCGGATTTTTCCTCCCCATCGTTGGATGCCATGTACAAGCTCGTCATGATTCGCCACGGCCAGTCGGCCTGGAACCTCGAGAACCGTTTCAGCGGCTGGGCCGACGTCGACCTCAGCGAACAGGGCGTGGCGGAGGCGCGTGAAGCCGGTCGCCTGCTGAAGGAGGCCGGTTTCACCTTCGATGTGGCCCATACCTCGTACCTCAAGCGCGCTGTCCGGACCCTCTGGCACGTGCAGGACGAAATGGACCTGATGTGGGTGCCGGTCGTGACCGACTGGCGCCTCAACGAGCGGCACTACGGCGCGCTGACCGGCCTCAACAAGGCCGAAACGGCGGCCAAGTATGGCAACGAGCAGGTCCATGTCTGGCGGCGCAGCTACGACACCCCGCCGCCGGCCCTGGAGCCGGGCGCCACCTCGTTCGCGGACGATGACCGGTACAAAGGCATCGACGTGCCGCTGACCGAGTGCCTGAAAGATACGGTGGCCCGCGTGCTGCCCTATTGGCACGAAGTGCTCGCCCCGGCCATCCGCGCGGGTCACAACGTGCTGATGGCGGCCCACGGTAATTCCATGCGTGCGCTGGTGAAGTTCTTCGACAACATTTCCGATGACGACATCGCCGAGCTGAACATCCCCAACGGCATCCCGCTCGTCTACGAATTCGACGCCGACCTCAAGCCCGTGAAGCACTATTACCTGGGCGATCAGGCGGAGATCGAGGCCAAGATGGCCGCCGTGGCGAATCAGGGTAAGGCCAAGTAGGCCTGGGGACCCTAGCTGTCATCACCGGCCGCGGTCGCTGCCGGGATGACAGCCGTCACCTGCGACGGGTCACAATCGCCCCTCGAACGAAAACCGTGGGTCGCTAAGCTGGCCTTACACGATCCCACCGAGGTTTCCGCCATGCTGGCTCCGTCCGTCCTCCCGCTGTTCGTCGCTCCCGTGATGGTGTTTGCCGTATATCGCCGTGTGCGCGGCAGCTTCGGTCGGCAGCTCATCCGCACCCGTCGAATGACGGCTCGCGTGGTGATGTTCGCGATCGTCGTGTGCCTGATGATGACGTCGGGGCTGCAGGACGTGCGCCTCGCCGAAGGCGCGCTAGGGGGTGCGGTCGGTGGTGCCACGCTGGCGCTTCTGCTTGGCCTGCGCTTGACCCGTTTCGAGTCAGGCGCGGATGGCGCGGACTTCTACGTTCCCAACCCCTGGATGGGCGGCGTACTCACGGCGCTGCTGGTGGGGCGCCTCGCCTGGCGCTTTCTCGCCCTGATGCCTGCCCTGACGGGAGACGGCGTCGTCCAGGGACCGGCACCGGGCAACAGCCCGCTGACCATGGCGATTGTCGGACTGACCGTGGGTTACTACCTGACCTACTACGCCGGCATCCTCGTACACCACCGTCGGCACAAGCGCGCCTTGCAGGTCGTCTGACCGGTAGCGACGTCCAGGATCAAAGGGCGTCGTTATCCAACTCGCCAGTTCGGATACGGATCACCTGATCCAGCGCGCTGACGAAGATCTTGCCGTCGCCGATCTTGCCGGTGCGCGCAGCCTGCTGAATCGCCTCGACCACGCGCTCGACCTGTTCGTCGGCCACGGCCACCTCGAGTTTGATCTTGGGCAGGAAGTCGACCACGTATTCGGCACCGCGATACAGCTCGGTATGGCCCTTCTGCCGCCCGAAACCCTTCACCTCGGTCACCGTGACCCCCTGCACGCCTACGTCGGCGAGGGCCTCGCGGACGTCGTCCAGCTTGAAGGGCTTGATGATGGCGACCACGAGCTTCATGTTGGAACTCCTAGGGGCACGGCCGGTCTCCGGCGGGCGGAACGACATTGTGCCACCGGGTCCCGGACCCGTCTCCATACGGTAGCTTGTAGGAAAACCCCTACACTAACTGTAGGCGTAGGCCTATAGCGCCTACAAACCCATCACTTAAACTTCATTCCACGACATCGAGGTGCGCAAGATGGATGTGCAGGGTATCGATCAACTCGCACAGCGGTTGGCATCGTTGGTTCCGCCAGGGTTGGCGCAAGCGCGTGAGGACATGCAGGCCAACTTCAAAGACATTCTGGCGCAAGGACTACGCCGCCTCGATCTCGTAACTCGCGAAGAATTCGATGTTCAGAGTCAGGTTCTGGCGCGTACGCGCGAGCGACTCGAGCTTTTGGAAAAGCGCCTTGCCGACCTAGAAGTCAGCGCGGCAAACCGCGGCCAGTAAGGACGGCCGCACGTCCCGGGACCGCCCCCGATCCGTCACCCTCACCCCGAGAGCGGTCGGGGGCGGTTATTTTTCCTGTGATCGCAAAGGAGTGCGCATGCGAACCCGGTCCCACTTGGATCACGAAGGTTCGCTGCTCGTGACGGTCCGTTACCGTTTACGATATTCGTCGCCATGAGCCTCGCCGTCACCCTTTCGCGCGCGCAGGAAGGTGTCGCGGCGCCGCAAGTCGTCGTCGAAGTTCATCTTTCCGGCGGTCTGCCATCCACGTCCATCGTCGGGCTGCCCGAGGCGGCGGTCCGCGAAGCGCGTGACCGGGTACGCGTTGCCATCCAGAACACCGCCTTCGAGTATCCCAACCGACGGGTGACGGTAAACCTCGCACCTGCGGAGTTGCCGAAGGACGGCGGCCGATTCGACCTTGCCATTGCGCTGGGCATCCTGGCTGCGGGTTCGCAGGTGCCGCGCGAGCGACTCGACGATTGCGAGTTCCTCGGCGAGCTGGCGCTGTCCGGCGAGTTGCGGGCGGTGACCGGAATCCTCCCTGCGCTGATCCGTGCCCGCCGCAGCGGCCGGCGTATCGTGGTGCCACGCGCGAACGCTGCCGAAGCCGCGCTGATCGGCGAAGGCGATGTCCTGCTTGCCGATAGCCTTGCCGAAGTCTGTGCCTGGCTTCGCGGCCAAGCGGAACTGACGGCTCCCGAGGCAGCCGACTTTTACGACATGCCGACCTGTGGCCCGGACATGCGTGATGTCCGCGGCCAGCATCAAGCGCGCCGCGCGTTGGAGATCGCTGCGGCCGGTGGTCATCACCTGCTGCTGATCGGTCCGCCCGGTACCGGCAAAACCATGCTGGCGGAGCGGCTTCCCGGCATCCTTCCGCCCATGATCGAGTCCGAAGCGCTGGAGAGCTGCGCCATTCGTTCGCTGTCGGGTGAGGACATCGATCCGAGCTGCTGGCGTCGCCGCCCCTTCCGCGCACCTCATCACACGGCGTCCGGTGTCGCGCTCGTGGGTGGCGGGTCGTCGCCGCGACCGGGCGAGATTTCCTTGGCCCATAACGGCGTACTGTTCCTCGACGAGCTGCCCGAGTTCAGTCGCCACGTCCTGGAAGTGCTTCGGGAACCGTTGGAATCCGGGCAGATCGTGATCTCGCGGGCCGCACGGCAATCGACGTTCCCTGCCGAGTTCCAACTCGTCGCCGCGATGAATCCTTGTCCCTGCGGGTACGCGGGTGACTCCTTTCATGAATGTCGCTGCACGCCCGATCAGGTGCAGCGCTATCGCGGCCGGATCTCCGGGCCGCTGCTCGACCGCATCGACCTCTGTGTGGAGGTGCCGCGCGTACCGCTTGCGGAAGTCGCATCCGTGCGTGGTCCGCGCGACGATGACAGCGCCACCGTGCGTGCGCGCGTGATCGCCGCGCGTGAGAAGGCGCTGCTGCGGGCCGGCCAGGCCAACGCCGAACTCAGTGTCGTGAACCTCGAACGCGACTGCGCCTTGCAGAGCTCCGACCGCGAATGGCTGGAGACGGCGCTGGACAAGCTCGGTGCCTCTGCGCGTGCATACCACCGCATTCTCCGCGTGGCGCGCACGATCGCCGATCTCGAAGGCGGAACGGGTTGCGTGGAGAAGGTGCACCTGGCGGAAGCGATGCACTACCGGCGGTTCTGATTCGGGCACAGTCCAACGAAAGCCGCGCGGTCACATGGCGGGTATACGGCCCGTCCATCACGCAGCGGAACGTCAGGCGGCATCGCCCGGAACGAACCCAAGGAAGCTGACGCCCTGTCCCACGAGAGCCGAGGCGGGCAGCGACGCGCACCCGGCCGAGTGAAGCAAACCGAGTGTGGCCTGCCGGTGGGAGACGATCTCCCAGGGCGCGCCGGGCTGCTTCGCATGATCCCCGCCAGCGGTCGCCAGCTCCAGGGCCGCAAGCAATCGTTGACCATCGGGAACATGGATCACGACACCCTCGTTCGACAATCCGCTGCGCGCGACGCCGAGGATGGCGCACAGGCGTGCCTTGACGTCGGCGTCCCGTGCGTCGGCTTCCTGCATGCCGACCACCGACGCAGCCACCTCCGGATCGGCCCACGTTCCATCGTCGCTCTTCAATACCTGTGTGGATTCCCAAGCCTCAGGCGGACATAGCTTGGCATCCCGTTCCAGCACGACGAAGGGGTTTACCTCGGCGGGATACACCCGACAGGCACGAGGCCGCCGCTCATAGATGCCGCAGCGGAAGTCTGGCAGGAGGTTCGGGCAGGCATCCGTAAACGTCGCCATCAGCGAGACGATGACCCGCAAGGGAAGCTGTCCGCTGGTCGCCGCGAATGCCCGGCGTCGTTTGTACCAGGCCAACAGGTTGTCGGCCGGCGGCTCCGCTGGCCAGGGAATCGCTTCGCAGAAAAGCTGCACCTGGCCGCCGTCGCGCAGCCATGCCACCGCCTCGTCCACGCCGACGGGTAATCGCAAGCCGTGGCAACAGCGGCCGCACATGGTGCAAGAAAAGTTGATGGTCATGAGCCCCTCGATCCCTGGCGCCGATCCGACATCGGCGAAGGGGTGTTCGCGCAGCGGCGGAGTTCGGTTACGGCAGGCCTGCTGATTCTAGGCGATGAGGCGAGGTAGCCAATGCTGACAGCATCCCGGGTCTGAAATGCAGTCCCGTACGAGAGATGCGCGGGGCGTCGTCCGTGATTCGTCGAGGCAACGACTTGCGCTGCAATGCAGGCGCGAGCCGCTACGTTGGGTGCGATGAAGCGGTGAGTCTTTCTGGGGCAGTCAACGGCGACTTCTCGATGTTCTGCCAGAAGACTTGGAGCCTTCCATGAACACATCAACGATCCGACGGATGAGCCGGTTGACCATCCTGCTCGGTCTCGGTTGTATCTCGAGCACGGTATTCGCCGACGCGCTCAACACCCCGCCGCCTGGCGCCCCTCTCGAAGAGCGCATGGAGCTAGAGCCCATTCTCTCTTCGTTGGTACATAACCATATTGCGAAGGAAGAGCGTCTTCCCGGTCAGCAGCCCTATGTTGTACCCAAGGTCTGGTATAGCGAAGAAGGTCGTGTGCTCAACGTGGAGTTGGGTAAAGCCTATCTACCGACCGATTACACGATCTCATTCGAAGAGCGAATGATCGCGATCGCCGACCTACTCTATATCTATACAGAAAAGAGAACGCCTATATACAAGGTCGACCTGTGGTTCGATGGGAAGAACGTCTATGACTATTTTCCGGAGGAGCGTGGACCTGCGGAGCGCGTAGATACTGAGTCACGTAGCGATGCGCGGCGACGCTCGAAGAGAGTTGCCGGTGGTGGTCGCGTTATGGTCGCAGCGGGTCACGGTATTTATTACAACTCGAAATACAAGGACTGGCGCCCACAACGCGGTCCATCTAACTCAATCCTAGAGGACATGATTACTCCTACGTTCGCAGGGTTTCTTCAAACCTATATGACTGAGAGAAGTGGTGTCGAGGTCATTAGAGCCAGGCCGCCCAGGCTCGCTGTTCATGCTGAAAGTGGGCGGCGCTGGGGCGCGATTGCGGCTCGGTACCACATCAAGGACGCCGTGCCTGAACTGCCCGCTATCTGGAGTAGCGCCGGCAAACGAAGCTCCGAGGGCCTTGAGGAAAGAGACCAAGACATCAGAAGTCGCCCGCTGTACGCAAATCATCTGGGCGTCGACACACTATTCCATCTGCATACAAATGCACACGCTGATTCGAGCGTTCGTGGAATTCGAGCCTTCCATCATCCCAAGAGCCCTGAAAGTAAGCGTCTAGGTCAGCTGGCCCTCTGCTATATGAAAGAGAGTCTCGGCACGAATGCATCCTTCGCGAAGTTTCCTGTCGCACGAGATCCCTTGGCTGCGGATCATGGCGAGAACCGCCTCGCCGATATGCCGAGCATCATTGTGGAGCTAGGTTTTCACACCAATGCCGAGGACGCGGCAGCCATCCAGAATTATGTGTTTCAGGGCCTTGCCACTCGCGGCCTCGAAAAAGCCTACCGCATGTTCAAGGAAGGCAATGGGTGCGAGACATTCAGTGCCACTTATTCCGAAGTGACCGTGGTGTCCGACTCGACCCGTGATGCGGAGATCGTCTTCGGAGGGTTCCCGCGGTTCCCGGTCAAGTACACGTCGACGGTGGCCGAGTGCCCTTCCGGGATTTTGTGCGTGTCGTTGGGAGGGCGCTTCGCCACCGCGGAAACGCCGAGGACCATCACGCATAGCTGTTCCTCTTCGCAGCCGATGACGATGAAATGGAACGTCACCTTCACTGACGCGGACGGGGTCAAGGCCGAGGCGCTTTCAACCGTTCACTGCCAACCGAAGGCCTGACCTTCGCCGAGCCGCAGAGAGTCGCAGAGCCCACCCTGGAGAGTTAATACTTATTTCATGTACCGATGGGTTGACAAATAGGGGGTGCGCGGGGAGAATTCTGTACCAGGCGGTTCTCTTAATGGCTGCCCGCCCTGTCCCGGTGCTGGATACCCCTCCCTCCCCCCGCTCCAGCACCGGGACCCGGCCTTTTCTTAGCGGGACCACCCTTTTGTCCGCACATCGGCCCGCCTTCCAGGCGTAGGCCGATGTTCTTATGCGTGCCGGCCTTGCCGGATCACCGACCCGGCAAGGCCAGGGGCCATCTCTCAGGCAGCGGAAGCCGGATGGAACTGTTCTTCCTCCGTCGAACCGCTGAGTGCCGAGAGCGAGCTGAGCGAGCCGGCGATGACCTGGTTCACGGTGTCGAAGTAGCCCGTGCCGACTTCGCGCTGATGCTTGGCAGCGGTGTAGCCATCCTTTTCGGCGGCGAATTCCGCTTCCTGCAGCTCCACATACGCGGCCATCTGCCGATCGCGATAACCACGCGCCAACTGGAACATCGAGTAGTTGAGCGCGTGGAAGCCCGCCAGCGTAATGAACTGGAACGCGTAGCCCATCTCGCCCAGGCGCTTCTGGAAGTCCGCGATGGTCTTCTCGTCGAGATTCTTCTTCCAGTTGAAGCTGGGCGAACAGTTGTACGCGAGTTTCTTTCCAGGGAACTTGGCGTGGATCGCGTCCGCGAACTGCTGCGCCTGGGTCATATCCGGCGTGGACGTTTCGCACCAGATCAGGTCGGCATACGGTGCATAGGCAAGCCCGCGACTGATGGCCTGCTCGATGCCCTGGCGGCTCTCGTGGAATCCCTCGACCGTGCGCTTGCCAGTAAGGAAGGGCTTGTCGTAATCGTCGACGTCGGACGTCACCAGCGCGGCACCCATGGCGTCGGTACGCGCGACGATAAGCGTCGGCACGCCCGCCACGTCGGCGGCGAGACGGGCGGCGACGAGCTTCTGCACCGCTTCCTGCGTCGGCACCAGCACCTTGCCGCCCATGTGTCCGCACTTCTTGGCGCTTGCGAGCTGGTCTTCGAAATGCACGCCTGCCGCGCCGGCCTCGATCATGTGCGACATGAGTTCATACGCATTGAGGACGCCGCCGAAACCGGCTTCCGCATCGGCGACGATCGGCACCAGCCAGTCAATACCGTTCTTGCCTTCGGCGTGATGAATCTGGTCGGCGCGCAGCAGCGTCTTATTGATGCGACGAACCACGTTCGGCACCGAGTCCACCGGATACAGCGACTGGTCCGGATACATCGTGCCTGCAGTGTTGGCATCGGCGGCGACCTGCCACCCCGACAGATAGATGGCCTGCAGGCCGGCCTTGACCTGCTGCATGGCCTGGTTACCTGTGAGCGCGCCCAGGGCGTTCACATAAGGCTGCTCGTTGAGCGAACGCCACAGGCGTTCCGCGCCACGTCGGGCCAGGGTGTATTCGACCTGGATGCTGCCACGTAGGCGCAGCACGTCCTCGGCGGTGTAAGGCCGTTCGATGCCCTGCCAGCGGTCGTTGTTCTTCCAGTCGAGCGTGATCTGTTCAGCGGTATGCGTCTTCATGGTCGGGCTCCTAGGCGCGTGATCAATGCAGGTGTTCGTAAGCGGGCAGGGTCAGGAAATCGCGAAGTTCTTCGGCGTGGGTCAGCGCGGCGATCAATGCTGCGGCCTCTTCGGCGCGACGGGCG
>Ga0209674_100572_pt1 | contig 14378 bp, 14 predicted proteins | sample AraplaCvi_mMS_r2_FD_184279 | JGI IMG/M metagenome (GOLD analysis project Ga0209674, IMG submission 184279) | Arabidopsis root microbial communities from North Carolina, USA - plate scrape CL_Cvi_mMS_r2 (SPAdes) (version 2) | ecosystem: Host-associated > Plants > Roots > Endosphere | place: USA... | reverse complement strand
TGGTTACAACCAGCGGCGCAGGCCGCAACCTGGTTGTACTCAAACCAGGATGCCGCCCTGCGGCATCCAACTCCACACCTGTCTGCAACAGGCGGCTGTGCCAGCCTTGTTTCGCGCCCTGCGCGAGAAAAGCTCTTCATGTTTCGACGGCATTGTTACCAAACTACCCCGTCTAGCAACTCCCAAAGACTTAACATTCGCACAAATCCAACATACCAAAATGAGCAATATGTGTGTGTAAAACCACTAATTTTAATGTCGAACTTGATCTATTTTGTTTTCCAATATGATATAGTTTGGACGCAAATTAAGTGTCTAGTGCGGTCTATTTATGTTAGGGCGGGGCAATGAAACAAATTACTGGCGTAACTGTAGTGGTGCTGGGATTGTCAGGATGTGCTTTTTCAGGTCCTAGCGTCCCTGTCAGCCCGGACGGAAACTCGAAAATGAGTGTGAACAGCGCGGCCATCGTTGCCGAAGTCACCGCTCAATATGCGCAACAACAAGCAGCGCTGAGATTGAAAACTGCGGCTCCGCGTGAAGAGATTCAGCTGCCATTGGCACAGATCGTTGAGCGCTATGTGCCATCAGATTACAAAGTATACGTGGATGAAAGCGTCGATCTGCGGCAATCAATTTGGTATGACCCTTCTAAAGCCTGGACTGAATCACTGGGCGGCGCGCTGACAAATGCTGGTATCGAAATGACGGCAAATCTGCAAAATAAAGTAATGGTGCTGAAAACCGGCACAACCAGCATCACTCAGGCGATTGAAAAATACGTTCCATCCGAATACTTGGTTTTTGCCGATAAAAATATTGATCTTTCCAAAAGGATCAAATACGACCGGTCCAAACAATGGACTGAAGAACTCGGCAAAGCTCTATCAGCAATCGGCGTGCACATGATTGCGAACCTTGAAAAAAAAGTCGTCGTTTTGAAGTCACTGCCTGTTGTTGACCCGGGAATCTCCGTCGCCGGTAGCACTTCGCGAATCCAGATTATTCAGCAATAAACACTCCTATTACACAAGCAAGGAACACCAATGAATATCTATAAGAAGCTTTTAGTTGTCGTCTTTGTGGGGTTTCTCTGCCATTTACCTATGGCTGGAGCTGCGATCACATGTGTAGTCAATAAAGCTACCGGATTGGTGGACGGTGGTGGGGCAGGAAGGGCTGCAAATCCTGAGTGCAATACACAAAGTCAGGTGAACGTCATGGCGGGCATGCTGGCCGGGCAGGACATTGAAGAATCCGAGGGCACGAAGATTATCGGCGGAACCATCATCACCAATGCACCGAAGCTTTCTGACGTTGTCGCTGAAGCTGGCGCCGCCAAATTGGCGTTGGCAGAAGGGACATTGAAGAAATCCGGGGCACTTAATAATGCTAAGAAGACCGAAAGCAGTGATGAAATTGGGTCGCAAATTAATTCTAAATTAGCGATCAATGAAAGTGCAGGAAGCTCTGTAAAGCGGTCTGCGGTTACCAACAGTGTAGCTCCGGTAGGAGTCAAAATTGAAGCCGTGCTAGCTGCCCCTGAAGTTAAGGAAGTCTGGACATTGACCGCTGGTCATACCGTTGGCCAGGACTTGCAAACGTGGGGAACAAAAGCAGGTTGGAAAGTAATCTGGAGCATGTCAACAGATTGGACAATACCTGCATCAACGTCATTTCCCGGTGATTTTCACGCAGCAGCTTCCGATGTAATCAAAACTTTAGCAGCTAACGGTGCGCTGGTAAGAGCGCAATTTTACGATGGCAATAAAACGATGGTAGTCACCGGTCCTGGTGCAGCTGCTCAATAAACAGGGGGAAAACATGCTTCATACATCTACACAGAAAATCGTGTCATCGGCCGTGGTTGTTACGTTTCTGGCAGGATCATTATCAGGCTGCGGAGCCGTACAAACACAGGTAAGCGACATGGAAACCAAGGCTATGCGCAGCGTTGAAGCTGAACAGGAAAAAGCCGCACAACCGATTCCTGTCGTGACTACGACCACAGCGGCTTGGTTGATGGGTCAATCGGTGCAAGTATTGCCAACACCGTCCCCGATGCTGACGCAGGACGTTTCGTATTGTCCGCGACAGCGTGTGGCACTGTCAGATTTAGCTGCATGGATTACCCAAAATACTGGTCTGGTGGTCGATACGGCCGAGGTGCAGGCGACAGCAAGCAATAGTCCGGTTGCAGGTCCAGGCGCAACACCATCTCCGGCTTCTTTTCCTGGTATGTCCTCTTTACCACCACTCCCCGCATTAATGGGTGTCGGTTCAAGTTCTGGAATGACGTCGAATACGCAATCATTTTCCATTTGCTACAAAGGCACACTCTCAGGCTTGCTAGAGATAGGAGCGAATACGGCTGGTGTTTGGTCAAAGTTCAGCGAGGGCCGGATAGTGTTTTATCGGACGGAAACAAAAACATTTTACCTGCCTGCAATCTCACGTAAATGGGCCGGCAGCAGTTCTATCGCCACAAGCTCAGGAACAGGCGGTGCATCGGGTGGATCATCAAGTGGCCCATCAGGCACAACTACCAATTCATCCTCCGGCTCTTCAAACGGTGGTGCTACTAGCACCAGCGATTACCTGGTAGATGTTTGGGGCGAGCTGGAAAAGACTGCAAAAACGGTCGCTGGCAACGCCCAAGTCGTTGCCAGCCCCTCAGCAGGTAGTCTGACAGTAACAGGAACGCCTACACAAGTTCGCAATGTTGAAGCGTGGGCCAAGAATTTAGCTGACAACTTGAGTCAACAAGTCTCTATCACTGTGCATGTCTACAAGGTCAAAGTAACGAACGAAGACAACTACAACTGGAATCCGAACGTTGTCTTTAATAGCTTATCTGGCAAATACGGTTTCAACTTGTCAGGTCCTCAGACACCGGTTGTTCTATCTGGCCTATCCCCATTTAATCTGTCTGCAAACGTGCTGAAAAATGCAACTGGAAAAGCGGCGGAATTTAGTGGGTCACAACTGGCATTTCAAGCACTTTCTACGTTAGGGCACGTCACCGAGACGATGCAACAAACTGTTGTCACATTGAACGGGCAACCTGCACCTATTCAAGTAGCCAACCAACTTACGTATCTCGCTGCCACGACGCCAGGTGCGTCGGCCATTGGAACAGCGCCAGTTCAGCCTACGTTGACACCAGGTCAAATCACTACTGGATTCTCGGCCATGTTCTTGCCGCGAATAGTGAATGGAAAAATCTTGATGGCGATGAATATGACAAGTAGCACCCTCGTCTCCTTGGGCAACGTTACGAGCGGTGGCGCCATGATTCAAACACCAAACGTTGATATCAGTACCTTCCCAAACAGCTTCATATTGACGCCGGGCGATACGCTACTGCTGACCGGGTTGCAATTGAATAACGGTAAGTCGAATCAAAGTGGTGTGGGTTCGCCCAGCAATTACCTCCTGGGTGGCGGCGTCGATCACAACATTGAAAAACAAATTATCGCAATCGTAATAACCGCAAAGGTGCTTTGATGAAATCGAAACTGACGATGATGGCCTTATTTTTGTTTTCAGCCTTTGCCCTGCTGATCGGGCAAAACGCTCTCGCTGTAGATGTTGCTTCCATTCCTGTAAAAAAGGGCGATGAACCGAATGCCGCGCTGTTTCGCCAACTGGACGATCTTAGATCACAAAATGCACTACTTGCAGAAGCGCTCAGAAATGCGGAACTGAAAAATAAGATCAGCACTGCTGGATACCCATCTGGCCAGATTGGCTCTCCAGTCGCGGCAGGAGCCGGACTGCCTGGTGCCGCTCTGCCTGGGGTATTCGCACCGCAATCTGCGCAAGTGCTGATGGTGTCCGGTATGGGTAACAACTTGACTGCGCTGATTTCTCTACCGAACGGTAGTCGTGTGAATGCACGTGTTGGCGGCACTATTTCCGGGATGGGAGTTGTGAAATCTATTTCAATTAATGAAGTAATAGTTGGAAATAAATCGCAATCATCAAGCTTGCCGTTTGCCAGTGATTCTTCAGGGGGAATTGCGAATACCTCCGGTGGCACGAACAATTCTGTCGGTCCACTTATGCCTCCAGTTCCACAGGTAATGCTGCCAGGCGGAGCGCGTTAAATGTTACGCACAATTCAAATAGGAAAGCGTCGTTGGCTTGCGGGGTTGGCATGGAGCAGTTTCGAGGACGCTCCTAGCAACGTTGAATTGAAGGAAGACGCTCAACGATTAAAGGCATCCTGGGCTTGTGTTCGCATCGGAGAAAAAGTAATTCAAGCCGGATTCTGCGCGCCTTTGCCTGGCGCTAAGAAGCCGGTCAAGCTGTTCAGTTTGGCTGCGATGTTGGCCGATTCAAGAGAGCAACCGTGGCTCGGAACATTCAAAATTGAGGAGGGCGTTTGGTGGTATATCGCCGTCCGTGATGGACACGCCATATTGCCTGATGGAGATGTAATTGGCGGGCAAGATGAAATTCTAGCGGCGAGAGAACGCCACTCCGGATATACCGATTGGAAGTATATCGAGGGTGATATCAATCTTCTAGAAGAGTTAATCAACGAAGTTGAAGCTAAACCGACTCCGATACGTTCGTTGTCAGGTCAAGTCATACCGGCAGCGCCCCTACTTGCTTGCTCAGCTGTCCTTCTGGGCCTCCTGGGTGGTGGGTACTGGTGGTATCACAATCAACAATCTCAGGCCTTGGAACGTGCTGTAGCGATGGCTAAAGCACGCGCTCAGCTATTGGCGGGACAGCCACCTGTTGTTGCACCTTCACCGTTACTTACTACTCCACAACCTAACGAGTGGCTGGAAGCTTGCGGAAGTGTGATCTTGGCACTTCCGCTTTCACAAAATGGGTGGACATTGGAGCAGATCTCATGTGCTTCGATGTCCGTGATTGTCCATTGGACGCGGCGAGATGGTGCAACCGTAGCGACTAAACCAACTGGCGCCTTGTCACAAGACGGTGAATCTATAGAACAGGCCATTCCCCTCGATGGGATGATCCTATCCGGCCGAAATGATGCAGTTGAATTGCCTACGGCCAAACTGGCTCTCTTATCGTGGGTTCAAGCAGCTTCCTTTGAGCTGACCTTCAACACCATAGCCCCGGTCACGGCATTGCCTGGCGCCGAATCCAATAATCAGAACACGCAAGCACCGCAGCCTCAAATAAGTTTCACATTGAAGATGCCCATATCGCCGTTCTCGCTGGATATGACATCTATTCCCGGTTTGCGTTTTACCACCCTGAAATCGACAGATAAGGGTTGGACTTTAGAAGGGATGTTGTATGGACGCTGAATTAATTCAATTGCCGGCATCTATTGCCGAGCGTGTAGCTGTAGATCGGCTATCTAAAACGGTCTATGTTGATAAGCGCTACGCTGGCGACCCAATACTGTTGACCTGGCAGGACCGGAATCGGTCCGCTGGACATATCTTTGTAATAAAACAGGCTGACGTTGATGAAATTGCCAAGATGCGTTCTGGCGGTATGCGCATTAATGAGAGCGCCGATATAGACCAGCTCGTGCGCGGGCAGGCAATCGATATCATCCTGCAAGCTGCTGAATATGGCGCCTCTGACATTCACTTCATGATGCGGGGTGAGCATACCGAAATTCAGATCGTTGTGAAGGGTGGGCTTCGCGTTTTGAACCGTGTTACTCAAGCTGAAGGAGAACAGCTTACTCGTTCAATTTATCAAGGTATCGCAAAGACACGTGACGCAAGTTACAACCCTTTGGAATTCCAAAACGCGCAAATACCGGGGGACGAAATACCTCCTGAAGCCGGACTTACTTCTTTGCGGATAGTTCGCGGTCCCTGCTATCCACAAGCAAAGAACGGTTCGTTTATGACGATCCGTTTGCAATATGGTCCTACTCAATCTGTAGCTCAGCACAAAATTCTGAGAAAACTTGAACTGCCTCGCAGACCTGAGGGCGAGTTTCAGCTACGCAGAAAAGGGTTCACGGACATCCAAGAGGCCAAAATGCGCGCACTCATGGATGCTCCAAATGGGATTGTAATTTTCACTGGGCCAACTGGCTCAGGAAAAACCACAACCATGTTCGAAGCGTTACAAGAAATCGCACGTTCCAAGCCTCACCGTCGTCTGGTAACAGCTGAAGACCCAGTTGAAATACCTGCTGACTGGGCAGTACAAATGGCGGTTACTGGCGCTCGTAACGATTCTGAAACAGGCGATGCAGTCGGCGAGCGAATCAGAGTCGCGCTTCGGATGGCGCCTAACATAATTTTGATCAGCGAAGTACGCGGTCCTGATGTTGCAGTTGCAGTGCTTCAAGCAGCGGTGACAGGCCACCAAGTCTGGACAACGATGCACATCACCTGTCCATTTTCTTTTGTAGGACGATTGGAGTTGATGGACCGTGTCAGGCTTGATAGGCGAGTCTTCTGCGATCATAAAATTGTGCGCGGTGTAGTAGGACAGCGGCTCCTTCCGAAACTTTGCCCTCATTGCAGTATTCCGTTGAGCGACACGTTCAATGTTCTTCCTGAGCGGATTTCCTCTGCATTAGCGACCTGGGGTGATCTGACACATGTGCGTGTTACTGGCGAAGGTTGTGAAAAGTGCGATCACGATGGGTCGATGGGACGTTTTGCTGTTGCCGAAATCGTAGTGATGGATGCGGCCGTCATGCGAGATTTTATAGAACATGGTTCCGAAGTCGCCAGAGTCAACTATAGAGCGAGGCCAGATGCTGATCCGTCCATGCTGGAATCAGCAATTGAGTTTGCGCTAGCGGGGATTGTTGATCCGGTTGCGGTGGAAGATTGGGTCGATCTTATCGTTCCAAAATCCGTGGAGTCGTCAACATGATGCAAATTTTCAAATCCCTATTTCGCGGGTCATCAAAATCATATCGTTCTCAACCCGCAAAGCAGCAACGCAAATCATCCAGGAGGCCAAGGAGCTTTGCTGCACGTATCACAGCAGCCGGTGATCGTATCGCATTCTCATGGAAAATCCGTGAGGCCTTATACAGACACATGTCGGCCCAGGTCGGTAACGGAATTACTGTCGAGGTTGCGCTAGATACTTTCCGGGCACGACTGCAAAGACGCAAGAAAATAAGTTCGGACAAAATCGTGATGGACGTTGCACGTCGAATGCGGGACGGTGCAACACTTGCTTCAGCATTGGCAATCTGGGTGCCTCAAGATGAGGTCGGAGTTATTAGCAGTGGTGAATTGTCAGGGAATTTGCCACGCTCCCTCGATCTTGTCATAGAGGCAAAGAGTCGAGTTACACGTGTCAAAAGCTCTTTGAAGATAGCGATGGTAACGCCTGCTATTTACACTATCGCCGTGTACGGGATGCTCTGGGCAATAGGCCGATACGTTACTCCTGGCCTGATGCAAGTATTGCCGAAGGAAAAAGCCCGGGGATTGGTTTTCAGTCTTTACGCTGCTGGTGATTTCGCGAATAGTTTGTGGGCGATCTTACCGCCCGTCATTCTTATATTTCTCGTTTTCGCAGTAGTGCGTTCATTGCCAAAGTGGACCGGCAGATCGCGAATTGTTGCTGAGAGATTTTTCCCGTACTCGTTCTATCGAGACATCAACGGCTACACGTGGTTGATGAGTTTTTCTGCACTGCTACGCGCTGGAATGGCGGATGTAGAAATTTTGAAACGGCAAACAGATCAGTCGACGCCTTGGCTCAAAGAACGTCTGCATGCACTTTGGTGGCGCATGGATAACGGCGCCAGTCTATCGGCAGCTCTACTATCCAAAGGCAAAAAGGGGATGCCGCCGTTCGGATTTCCAAATCCAGACATTGTTGATGACGTTGGTTCGATGGCTGGCTTCCCTGATTTCTCTGAACGTATCGCAAAACTTGCCATGCAATGGGCTGATCGTCTTGAGAGCGAGACGCTGGCTCGAGCAAAGACATTTGGATTTGGAATGGAAATATTTATGTATGTAGTGATGGGCCTGCTTATGGTTGCCATCAATTCGATGTCATCGCAGCTGGGCAATATTCCGGGGTAATTAACCCGATTTTTGTAGTTTTTTTAACCTGTTAGGAGTCTTAAATGAGTGAAATTCTTGGCGTGCTTTTCAAATATCTGGTTGCACTGCTTGGCGTTGCTGCTGTAGTCGGCATCCTGTATCTGGTGTTTGGTTCAAACAAGACCCAAACTGCAATTTCTGATGTCACGCTTTTGCAAACTAATACGCAATCGCTTTACAACGGTTCCAACACCTTCACCAGCTTAACTAATACGATTGCGATCACTGGGAAATTGGCGCCACAGAGCATGATTTCTGGCGCCACGCTGGTTAATCCTTGGGGCGGTACAGTTACTGTAAGCGTTAATGCTTCTAATGCTGCCCAATTTGATGTAGCGGAATCAGCATCTGTTCCCGCTGATGCTTGCGCACAGATGATCCGTGGCGTTGCAACGGCTATCGCTTTGAAGGTGAATGGAACCGCGCAAACGCTACCATTGGATCCCGGATCCGCTGTTACTGCCTGCAACTTAGCGGCAAATGCTTTGACCTTCACGTTCGGCCGATAGTTCTCGCCATGACACTCACCGATCTGGTGTTCTCCGACTTGTTCGTGGCTGAAGAAGCCACGGCAAGTTGGTTTAAAGCCACACCTGATTCACTCAACGTGCAACCCGTGCCTTCTGAATGCGCGTCGGAGCTGCTGGAGCTTCGCCGCCATCTGGACGCCCGTTCTGGACCGACCGCATTTAAAGCCTACTGGCCGGATTCAGAGGGCTTGGGATTGCGTATCGAGCGAATGCACGTTGCTGAATCAAAAATCATCTATGTATGTCGTCGCTTTCGATTGTTACCGGGTCCACTTGCTAGCCTTGGGATGCCTACTGCAGTTGCAGAAAAATTGATGGCGCCGGATTTGCGAGAGGGGTTAGTTGTATTTTTCGGTAAAGCCGGGTCCGGAAAAACCACCACTGCAGGATCATTTGTTAGTGAACGACTGAATAGATTTGGCGGTGTGTGCTGGACCGTGGAAAATCCAATTGAACTGCCATTGCAAGGAAAACACGGAAGAGGGTGGTGCTATCAGACTGAAGCCCCTTCTGATGATGGAATCGGTCCTGCTGTACGGAATATGTTACGTGCAACGCCAAACATTATCATGATTGGTGAGATGCGCGACGCACTAACGGTGCGCGAGGCTATCACGGCAGGTAACAGCGGCCACCTGGTCGCGGCAACGTTTCACGCTGCCGATTTGGTATCAGGTATAGCGAGGCTGGCTCGTCTAGCAAATGATGACAAAGCCTCGGCCGCACTTGCCGATGCTTTGCGGGTTGGAATACATCTATCGCTACAGAATGCAGAATCTGGTATGCCGCTCCCTGGTTCAGCTCTATCAGTGCCTGGTACGAAAGGAACTGGTACTCCTCCACGTGTCCTGTCGGTGGAACCACTTTGGATGTCCGGCCAGGCAGAAGAAGGCTTGAAATCGATTGTAAGAGAGGGCGACTTCCATATGCTTAAGAGCGAAGTTGAGCGCCAGCGTAGAAATTTTCTAATGAGTAAATTACCGTAAAGGTTAGTATGGGATTCTATTTGTTGCCGCTTGTCGTGTTGTCTTTTTTTATCGGTCTAGGTGCCATTGAGAGCTATCACGCTCAAGACATAACACCACCCACGATAATTTCTCAAGCGGAGCAGAGTGGGCAGACGTTTGTTATTTATCGCGATGCTGTCGCAACATTTCAGCGCAACAATCCTGCCTTTATTGGAACGGTTTCTAACGCTACGTTATTGGCACAGGAACCTCGATTGTCAGGTTCGTTTGTATCTTCAGCCAGCAACGTAATTTCTTCAACGGGCATTGCTGGGCGGGTCATCACGTGTTTTGCTACGTTGCCTTCTGGCGCAATTAGCGCAGCATTGGACGCAACTGAAAATGATGCTTCACTTGGTATCGCTTCAGGAAGCACCTGGACAAGTGCTGCACTAGGCTCCCCATCCACGCCGCTAATGACCGCAGTACCGAATGGCGCCGTTGTCTCTGTCATTCAAATAGGGAGTTAAACATGAGTGAAATTTTAGGCGTGTTATTTGCGGTTTTTGTGGGAATACTCTTCATTCCAAAATTTGCAGATTATCAGACACAAAGCAATGAAAACTCTCGTTATGCGGCTACCGCCCAACAACAAAAACAAGTTTACACGGCTGCCACGCAGTACATAAAACAGAATGCTCTTGCTATCCAAGCGATAACCACGGCCACAACACCAACAGTTATAACGGTGCCGATGTTGAAGACCGCAGGGTTGCCTGCGCCGTTTAACGCGGTGAACCCTTACGGTCAAACCTGGCAAGTTGCGGTGCTACAACCGACTGCAGGTAATTTGCAAGCTTTTGTGACCTCAACTGGCGGCACGGCTCTGACGGACAAACAGGGCGGCAAGATTATGGCCATTGCCGGCAATGCCGGTGGTTTGATTCCGAACAATGACAGCGGGATATACCCAGGAGGTGCCGCAAACGCTTATGGCGCTTTTGCTGGGTGGGGACCGGTATCTACAGCAAATTATCCCGGCGTCTCAGGTGGGCACCCGGCATCACTGTTGACGTTTAATAACGGGCAAATAGTCAGCAACTACCTGTACCGAAACGCAATACCTGGTCAACCGCAATTGAATCAAATGAATACGGCAATTGACATGCAGGCGAATAATATTGATCACGCTGGCCAGGTGACCACCGGCACTCTGCTGGTGGGTAGTACAGCAGCCATCGGTACTAATGCGACCGTTGGTGGCAATTTGGGAGTCGGTGGTACTGCTAGTGCTGCCAAAGTTGTTGTTCCAGCTGGGAATAACCTCCAAGTGGGTAACTCCCTTCTCTACGGTGACAGCGCAAATACAGCCATCAGACAAAGCGGTGGCCTTTACGTACAGCATCCTGATGGTTCCGCCGCCGATATTTCGCAGGTAGGTAATGTAAATGCCACTGGAAACGTTACCGCCGCTCAAGTGGTACTTAGCCAAGGCAATACGGCTAATTCACTGTGCGGTCCAAATGGAGCTATCGGACTTGAGGCCAGCAATGGCAATATGCTTGCATGCAAAGCTGGTTGGTGGAGACGTATTGGCCAGCTCAATATTTCATATTTTGGCATTGTTACTGCAAATGGCCAAACGGACCTGGGGTGGCATAGCGTATGCACCTTAACTGGTGTTACAGATGCGAACCTGGGTGGCGTAACACAACTCAATGTCGGTCCGTTCGGCACCCCAAGTTGGCCGGACGGCTACTGGCACTGGTTCTTGACAAACAATAGTAATGGTGGGCAAGCTTTCATTATTTGCTATCAAAATACTTAAGGTCTGAAATGATGATTAATAGAACAATAAAAATACTCGGGAAAGACAGGAAAATTCAAGGTGACACAGACTATTTGGGGAAAATGGGCGCGGAGTTTGAGCCTGACACCGTAGCTATTTTAGCGGCGCTATGTGATAACGGTTCCTACGCTCTTGATATTGGTGCAAACATCGGTTTAACCGCCTTAGCGTTATCTGACATTTGTTCTCAAGGGAAGGTAATAGCGATAGAGCCTGTGCCACGCACGTTTGAATTACTGAAGGCGAATCTTGAGAGCGCAAGTATTCAAAATGTTTCAATTTTCAACGTGGCAGTTGGAGCGGTGGACGGTTCCGTGTCGATGTACGTCGATGAAAACAATCTAGCTACATCATTTGTGGTTGAAATTGACAAAGGGAACAACCAGGAAATTCCGCTCACGTCGCTTGATTCTATGGTTTCGCGGCTGGAAATCCCTCGGTTGGATTTCATCAAAATTGATGTTGAGGGTTGTGAGCTTGAGGTACTAAAAGGGGCTGTGAATACAATCAATCTTTTTAAACCTATCGTTCTGCTAGAAATGAATCACTGGTGCTTGAATGTATTTAGGCGTATTTCATTGCCGGAATTTCGTGACCATTTACTCAATATCTTTCCGTTCGTCTACGCAGTAGAACAAGGAAAGTTCTTAGATTTTTCCGACCCAATAAACACAGGAAAAATTTATGAGTCACATGTTTTTGGCAATAAATACATGAACATAGTGGCTGGTTTCGATAAAGAAGTTCTGCTTGCCCGGCTCTCAACTTTGGTTCAGCGAGAAATGTTCGAGTCAACACCGACCACGGCACAAATTGATTATCCTGTTGTGAGTTCAGCTGAACTGGAATTGAAGGCAATGCTTAATTCACGAAGCTGGAAAATCACGGCACCGCTCCGACAACTGCATGCATGGATAAAAGCGATGCCGTGAGGGGCGTAGATATGAAAATCACTAAAACCTGTACCGCAATAGCTCTAATTCTCGCAGCTGCAACACGAGTTTTTGCGGCAGATTGTTTCGACAGTGCTGCGGCTTATCACGGTGTGAATTCTGGCGTTCTTAGAGCGATTTCTATCAAAGAAAACCGGCGTTGTGATGCGACAATCAGCAAAAACAAGAATGGATCGGTTGATCTTGGGTGCATGCAAATAAACTCCGTACATCTGAAGGAATTATCGACATACGGCGTAAATCAGCAAGATTTACTAGATCAATGCAAGAACATTTATGTAGGTGCTTGGCACTACAAAAAAATGATTCTGAAATATGGTGATAATTGGACGGCCGTCGGTGCATATCACAATGAAAAGCCTGTATTTCGTGACCCATATGCCGCTGATGTTTACCAGATTTGGCTGCGCTATGGTCTCTACAGATAAATCCCAATCTCAGATTGTAACCATCTAAGTTTATTACAACCAGGTGCCTCGATCGGAACCTGATTGTAACCAAATCATTCAACGCCTAGCAGCAAGCAAGCATGAAAGATTTTTCTTCTTTCACATTCAAAAGCGACCTAAAGCTCTTAGCGATGAGCTGGCCAATGGCGACGAATGGCGAATATACAATCGACTGGCCAAGGGCTTCATGGGCCGTCGTCGCGCACAAGTCGCCAATCATTGCCGGTGGAATTCCCTTGGCTCTAGCATGTTCAATCGGGGTAGGGATGCGCAACAACTGCGGATCCTCCGGGTGTTGAATTTTTGCGTCTGTGCTGCGATTTCTCTGCATGCCTTTGGTCAAGGTGCAAATATTTTCTGAGCTGGCGTCAAAGATCTGCATGGAAAATGATTTATTGGCGGCCGCATCGCGGATCTCTTTTTCTTTCAAGCCTTCCATTGCATTCCAGCGTGGGTCATCAAGGGCGATAGGTTCAAGAATTTCTGCCAAGGTGCGTTTAATCTTCGCCGGCATGACCAGATCAGAGAAAGAGAATGGCATACCTTTTGTAACGGCCACCATTACCATGCGTTTGCGGTGTTCCAACTCGTTCCAATCCGCACCATCTATGACGATTTCGTGAGTTTCATAATGCATGTCCCGCAGTTGACTCCTGATGATGTCCATCGTGGCGCTGCCGGCATACTGGACGACATTTTCCAGCAGGATTGCTAACGGATTACAGCGAGCTACCATCGCCAGAAACGAAACAACTAAATGCCCGACTTCTGGATGTGATTCTGGATGGACAAGCTTACGCTTCACCCGGCCGGCGATACTAGCGCCGCTGCATGGCAAACCTGCGGACAAGAAATCACAGCGCCCTAATTTGTGCATCAGATACTCATCAAAAGCCAGTTCCTGCATCTTCCCATTGAGCGCAATTGTGTCGTCCGCCCATGTCCGGCCGAGCGTCATTGAGTGTTCGGTCAGATCGAGGCGAATTTCATTGGCGAATTTCAGTTTAGAGCAAATTCCCTCTTGCTGAAAACCCGCGTTCAGAGCGTCATCAAGTACGCCCATGCCATGCGCGAGACTGCCAAAGGATAAGGGCTGGCCGGTGCGCAATAATTCTTCCGCGCGGGCCACTCGCTCACGGGCGCGTAGTTCGCTGGCAAGCGGCAAGATGTGGATCTCGCCAGCTTTGAAAATCACACGTACATGGTCAAGGCCGTCAAACATGGCAAGCAATTGCGCATTGTTGATATCGATAATCGGAATGTCTGTATCGGCTTTTTTACGGGCGGATACAACCCGAAATCCAACATCATGTTTGATAAGGACAATAGCGCCATCTTTCTGCGTAACTTCATAACGAGTTTTTGGGTCGAACCCGGAGCGGGTCAGCATGGGGCCTTGAAGCCACACCCGTTTTGCGCCTTTGTTCATACCAATGGAAAGAATCGATACGTTCATGATGTTGCCTTTCAGTTGTTGAGGTTAGAGTGATCGGGTTACAAAGATTTTTGAGCGGGGGTCGTAAGGTTTTGCTTTCACGATGGTGTTTCTGCTCTGGGTATCTGTGTATCGGTTCACATGAGTTTCGTCGCGGTATGGCTGGCAAAATCAAGTGC
>Ga0209674_100570_pt1 | contig 14403 bp, 9 predicted proteins | sample AraplaCvi_mMS_r2_FD_184279 | JGI IMG/M metagenome (GOLD analysis project Ga0209674, IMG submission 184279) | Arabidopsis root microbial communities from North Carolina, USA - plate scrape CL_Cvi_mMS_r2 (SPAdes) (version 2) | ecosystem: Host-associated > Plants > Roots > Endosphere | place: USA... | reverse complement strand
CGTACGTGACCAGTGCGGAGCGAGGGGTGGACGCCAACCACTGGCGGCGGACGGTAACGCAGGGATCAGCCACCGACACCACCTGGTTCGATGCCGAGCTGCGACCGGTACTGGACGACACCTCCAACGGCAGCGCAGACATCAGCACCGCCACAAGCTACGACTGGCACGGGCTGACCACGTTCGCCGCGTATCCAGAAGCCGGCAGTCCGGCGCTCTCGGCCATCACCACGGGCACACACCGCACTTACGATGCATTGGGCCGATTGACCCAGAGCCAGCAGGACTCGGAGCTCGGCACACTGACAACCACCACCGCCTACCTGTCAGGCGCACAGGAGCAGGTGACCGATCCCAAAAGCAACGTCATCACCACGGCCTATCAGGTCTTCGATGAGCCAAACTATAAGACGCCGATCCAGGTACAGGCACCCGCCGGCATCACGCAAACGATCAGCCGTGACCTGTACGGCAACCCGTTGTCGATCACCCAGTCGGGCAGCTACGGTACCGAATCGGACAGCGTCACCAAGACGCTGATCTACGACAGCTATCACCGCCTGTGCCGCACTACGGAACCGGAAACCGGCAGCACGGTCATGGCCTACGACGGTGCGAACAACCTCGCCTGGAGCGCGGAAGGCCAGAGCATTAGCGGCACAGCCTGCAGTCAGAGTTCTGTCGCGACCGCCGCGCAGACCACACGCAGCTACGACGCGATGAACCGCGTGCTGACGATGGCACCGCCGTCGGGCACGCAAAGCACGGCCTACACCTACGATGCACTGGGCCATGTGCACACCGTCGTCTCGGGTCCGGCCACTCAGGGCTATGCCTACAACAGCTTGGGTGCGCTGACCGGCGAAAGTCTGCAGGTCAGCGGCAGCGGCTTCACCTGGTCGCTCGGCTACGGCTATGACGCCTACGGCCACTTAGCCAACGTGAGCTACCCGGCCGCCACGGGCACGAGCGAAATCGTGGGCTATGCCCCCGATGCGTGGGGTCACCCCACGCAGGTGGGCAGCTATGCCACGGGTGTCAGCTATTTTCCCAACGGCCAGGTCGAAGGTTTCCTCTACGGCAACGGTCGCAGCTATCTCACCCAGCAGAACGCGCGCCAGCTCACCAGTAACTTCAGCGACGGCGCAGGCAGCACGCTGGACCTGAGCGAGGACTTCACTTACGACGCCGACGGCAACATCACCACCGTCGCTGATCTCACCGGATCGCTGCGCAGCAAGAATTTCGGTTACGACGCCCTGAACCGCCTGACCAGTGCCAGTGCCCCGAACCTTTATGGCACGGAAAGCTACACCTACGATCCGATCAACAACCTGCGTACCCGGCTGACCGGCGGTCAGACCCTCGCCTACAACTACGATGCCACGAACAAGCTGACGAGCATCACGCAGGGCGCCAGCACGATCGACAGCCTCACTTACAACCCGCAGGGCGACACGATCACCCGGAACAGCACCACGCTGGCCTTCGATGCCAAGCATCAGCTGACCAGCCTGTCGGGCGTGGAGAGCTACAGCTACGACGCCGCGGGGCGGCGCGTGGTGAAGCAGCCGGCGAGCGGCGCGCCCACGTACTACCTCTACAACCAGGCCGGCCAACTGATGTATCAGTACGCCCCTGGCACGGCCACGACCAGCAACTTCATCTACCTGGGCACCAAGCTGGTCGCCCAGCACGATCACGTGCAACTGACGCAGCCCGGCGCCATCAGCTTCGGTACCAACCCTACTGCCGGCAGCTCGACGGTGAGCTGGGGTAGCGCCCTCGCGGCGACCAGCTACACCTTGCAGCAGAGCAGCAACGGCGGCGGCAGCTGGAGCACGGTTTACGGCGGCAGCGCGACGAGCACGACAGTGTCCGGCCTCGCTGCCGGCGGTTACGTCTACCGGGTGCAGGCTTGCATCAGCAGCAACTGCAGCGGCTGGACCACCTCGGCCACGCTGGGTGTGTGGCCGGCGATCCCGACGGTCAGCGTGCCGACCGGCACCATCAATGGCCCCTACACGGTGAGCTGGACCGCCGCATCCGGCGCGACTGGCTACACCGTGCAGGAAAGCCTCAACGGCGGTGCGTGGACCACGATCGCCACCAATACCACGGCCACCTCGATCAGTCGGCCGGGAACGACGACGGGCAGTTACACCTACCACGTGCAATCGAGCGATGCGTACGGTACGGCCGGCTGGAGCGCGACCTCGGCCGCCGTGAGCGTGAACACGGCCTACGGCGTGGTGCCTTCACCGGTACCCACCTTGAGCGTGCCGGCTACCAGTAGCACCGGCAGCGCCACGGTAAGCTGGACGGCCGCTTCACCGGTGACGGGCTACACGCTGCAGCAAAGCAGCAATGGCGGCGGTAGCTGGACGACGGTTTACAGCGGCACCGCCACCAGCGCGGCCCTGACGGGGCTCGCCAACGGTAGTTATACCTACCATGTGCAGGCCTGCAACGTCACCGCCGGCAACTCGGTGTGCACGACGTGGGTGACGGGCAGCACGCTGGTGGTGACGCTGCCGCCGACGAGTGCGCCCAGCCTCAGCGTGCCGGGCAGCAGCGGCACGGGTAGCTACACCGTGAGCTGGGGCAGCGTCGCCACGGCAACGAGCTACACACTGCAGATCAGCAGCAACGGCGGCAGTAGCTGGAGCGCCGCATATAGCGGCAGTGCCATGAGCTGGGGTGCCAGCGGCCAGGGCAATGGCAGCTACGTGTACCGGGCACAGGCTTGCAACGTGGGCGGCTGTGGACCATGGAGCGGCACCGGCACGACCACCGTGCTGTTGCCGCCGGCCAGCGCGCCCAGCCTGAGCGTGCCGGGCAGCAGTGCCACCGGGAGCTATACGGTGAGCTGGGGAGGTGTGAGTACGGCCACCAGCTACACGCTGCAGATAAGCATCGATAGCGGTGGCTGGAGCACCGTGCAATCGAGCGGGGCGACCAGCTGGAACGCCAGCGGCCAGGCTACCGGCACCTACGCGTATCAGGTGCAGGCCTGCAACGCGAGCGGCTGCGGGCCATGGAGTAGTGCCGGCACGACCAGCGTGCTGTTGCCGCCTTCTAGCGCGCCCAGCCTGAGCGTGCCGGCCAGCAGTACGACCGGTAGTTACACGGTGAGTTGGGGCGCGGTAGCGACGGCATCGAGCTATACCTTGCAGGAGAACGCCAACAGCGCCGGCTGGAGTACGGTGCAATCGGGCAGTGCGACGAGCTGGAGTACCAGCGGTCGTGGTAATGGCAGCTATGCGTACCAGGTGCAGGCGTGCAACGCGAGTGGGTGCGGACCGTGGAGCAGTGCCGGTACGGTTGCAGTGGCGCTGGTTCCTGCAACGCCAACACTCACGGTGAACCAAAGTCACTCGGGCTCGTTCATTATTGCATCGCTTACCTGGACCGCCGAGCCCACAGCAACGACGTACGTGGTGCAACAAGAGAATGGCGCCACCATCACGCAGATGTATTCGGGACCCAACACAACGTGGTCGGGCGGCTATCCCTACGGCCCATTGCGCTCCTTCCGAGTGGAGGCATGCAATAGCTCCGGGTGTTCGCCTTGGACCGGTTGGCAGTAGTGGCCTCGACGATGATGAGGTCGTCGCCGCGGCGTGAGGCCATTGCGATGGCGTCACGCACGACGCGTCGCCATACGTTTGATCACTCGTGCATGTCTATACGCATCGGGCTGCGTCAATGCCATTGCTTGTCCGTGATACGGCCATGATGATCGAGAAAGGACACACTATGAAGATCAGTCAGCGCGTCATCCGCTCCCTGTGCCTGCTCAGCCTGTGGCTGGGACTGGGGCTGCAAGCTCATGCGCAGACGGACACGGTGACCTATGTCTACACCGACCCGCAGGGCACGCCCCTGGCGGAAGCGGATGCGCAGGGCAATGTCATCGCGCGGTACGACTACACGCCTTACGGCAACGCGGTGGCGTCGCTGGGCAGCGCGCCGAATGGGCCGGGGTACACCGGGCATGTTAACGACCCGGAGACGGGGTTGGTGTACATGCAGGCGCGCTACTACGATCCTGCAACGGGTAGGTTTTTGAGTGTCGATCCAGAAGCGCCTGCTGCAGGTAATGCGTTTAACTTCAATCGATACGACTACGCCAGCAACAATCCAATCGTCAATATTGATCCGGACGGTCGGCAAGCACAAACAGCAGCAACGGAGCTAGGTCGAGAACTTCACGCGCTTTGGATCAGTAAAGGAGACAGCAAAAAATACAATGCGATAATGGCCAACTATAGAGAGCAGGATCGTGAGAACTTGAAAGTGGCACTCGGGCTCACCGACATTGGTATCGTCGCAGATGCTGCTGAGATTACGGTCAGGGCGGCTAAAGGCGATGATGCGACTGCTCAAGGGGAGGGTGCCATTACCGGCGAGATCGCGGAAGAGATCGCCAAGAAATTTTTAGCGAAAAAAATAGGCGAACCTGCCGCGGGGGCTGTTGCGGCTGTCGCAGGGCAGATCGCGGGGGATATTGCCGAAACCGCAGCCGGCACTTCGCAAAATAAAAATTCTTCGCAGCAGCCTAAAAATACTGTTGAACGGAAAGAACATCCCTCTAATGAGCCGTCGAACACTCCGCAAGAAGCCCCTTACCGACGTCCGCCGCCTCCTCCCATTGAGGATTATTCACATTGATGATTATTCACTAATGCAATAATAAATGGCAGACTTATAATAAGTTACGGCTTGTTCGCCATGGATAAATTTTACATATGAATCGATTTCTCCAAAAAATGGTGTACTTTGTGAATATGCCAAGAATCGTCGTTTTTTCGGTAATACTTTTTGTGCTGCGAGTTTTGGTGGTAGTTGTCATTGAGGGCTTATTTACAAACGTTGAAGCAACGGCGCAGATTTTTTATAAATTATCGATCGAATATATTTGTGGTGGGCTTGTCGTTTTTTTTGTTTTTAGGAAGCTTGCGCAGATTCAGGTTCGTTTGTTATATGTGCATGTATTTCTAATTGTCATTATTCAGGAGCTGATTGGTACCGCTTTGCTTCATGCAATTGGCTCAAACAATCCACCGTCACCTCTTTGGTTTGTTGATTGGGTTGTTTTGGCTGTTTCGGTTCTGCTAGGAACCGAAGTTGGTCGAAGACTGCGCGGCTCCGTCGAGAGAATTTAGATAAATGTAAATCAGTTCAACGATAAGTTTTTGCAAACTCTATTTGTCGCGCGCTGCTATCAGCCGAACGGACGGTTTTAAGTCCGGATCCGATGTGGCCAAGCCCGGGCAACATCTACAGCTTCAACCGATATGCCTACGCCAACAACAATCCCATCATCAACATTCATCCGGATGGACGTTGCCCTGATGGTGATATGCCAAGCGGTTGTGGCTATATAGCCCGATCCCATGCTCAACCCCCTGGGGAATTAAAAGCACTAGGTCCCAATGCTGCGGGTGCGACAGCAGTAATAGTGGGTGTAATCGACCGCGCACAGGTCAACAGCCTGCTGGGTTGCGACTGGATTGCGAAGCACTAGAACCTGATCATTACCGGGCCGACCGGGGCAGGAACAACCTGGCTGGCCTGTGCGCTCGCCTATCAGGCGACGCGGAGGGGATTGCCGGTGTTGTACCATCGCCTGCCTCGGTTGTTGGAAGTACTGGAGATCGCCCGCGAAACCGGAAATCTGCATGCCTCGCATACGCAAATGGCGAAGGCAAAGCTTCTGGTGCTGGACGATTGGGGCGTCGCGCCGATGGGCAAGCGCGGTCGACAGGATCTATTGGAAGTGATTGATGATCGGGTCAACGCCAGCTCGATCACCATCACCTCCCAGCTTCCGATCAGCGGGTGACATGCGTATGTGGGTGAGCCCACAATTGCCGATGCCATCCTAGATCGTATTGTCCACACCGCCCATCGCATCCAGTTGCAAGGGGAGTCCATGCGCAAGCTCAAAGACTCACAGCCATAGTCCTGCACGACCGCAAAATGTTGTGATCAGCCGACTCAGGAACGAGTCGGCTGATCAGCAAAGCACGGCGGTCAGCACCGGAGAGAAGTTCAGCTATTGCCGGATCAGATGGTCAGTCAGACCGGAATACGCAACTGCGAGCTAAAACAGGGTCAGGTTCGCTTACTGCCGTGAGAAAGTGAACCTGGCCGCGATCTCGACAGGCGCGCGCTTCGCAAACCGGCGTGGGCGAAGAGCGGGCTACTTACCATGCCGGGCCAGCGCGATTGGCCCCTGTCGCTGAATCGCGCCAGGATGTATCGCATTGGCATCGCACCAGGAGGTTTCATGAAGACCGCGACTATCCCCTCGCTGCGTGTGGAGCCAGCTCTGCGCGAGGCTGCAGAACAGCTCTTGCGTGACGGAGAAAGTCTGTCCGGCTTTGTCGAGTCCGCGTTGCGGGCGCACATTCAGCAGCGCCAGCAGCAGGCCGCCTTCATCGCCCGTGGACTGGCTTCGAGGGATCAGGCGAAGAGTACCGGGGTGTACTTTTCATCGGGTGCGGTGCTGAAAAAGCTCGAAGCGCGATTGGCCATGGCAAAGAAAGTCTCGGTATGACGTTCAAGATCCGCTTCACGGGGGAGGCGTTGGCCGATCTCCAACGAGTATGACTTTGCCTTGGTACGTGAGGATGGCGACTGGACCACGACCGAGCGCGCGCTGGACGCCATCCGCGATGGTTTGGGCTTGCTGGCGAGTTCACAGTCGCAAACAGTCCCGAGCTGACGAACGCACCATTGACCAACAATACGAATTGCGCCGTTAGAACGTCCGGGGTGACAAGGGGCTCTGTTCGGGAAATTTGGCGGCGACCTTGTGACTGCAAGTGCCGAGTGCAACCGCCGGCAGTCTTCGCGTATCTATGGATTCGGGCGGATCGGACCGGCCAAGACAGACGCCAACTTGCATGCTGCGTGCAGGTATTTCGCAACTACTGATTGATTGGCAATTAACTCAAGGAAACACCCATGCATCTGCGCCAAGTACTCGCCCTGTCACTGCTGGGTCTGATCGGCAGTTCCGCAGCACTGGCCCAGACATCACCGCCATTACCCACACCGATCACCGCTGCTGAACAGAACGCGGTCATCGAGACCCTTGATCAGCAGTTGAAGTCTCAATATGTTTTCCCCGACGTCGCTGCCAAGACAGCCACCGCACTCTCGGCCAAGGCTGCGCACGATGATTACAGCGATGCCACGACCACGACGGCATTTGCCAAGGCGCTGTCCACGGACTTGAGGTTCATCGGCAACGACATGCATCTTGCCGTTAAATTCGCGCCGGACTTATCTCAGCCGCCGCCAAACGATGACAAAACAGCGGATGACAAGGGCCCGACCGCCGAAGAGATCGCGCAGATGATCGCACAGATGCGCTCCGCTTCGACTCGCGAGAGCTATGGCATCAGCCGAGTGCAATTGCTGCCCGGCGACGTCAGCTACATCGACCTCCGGAACTTCGGCCATCCGGAAATCGTCGGCGCCGCGTACGACGCGGCCATGTCATTAGTGGCTGGAACCAAAGCGCTGGTAATCGACTTGCGGAAGAATAACGGCGGCGAACCGGATGGCGTGGCCTATCTGCTTAGTCACTTTTTCGCTGAAGGCGATGCCAGGCACCTCAACGATATTTACTACCGCGCCGACAACAGCACACACCAATTCTGGACGATTCCGTCCGCGATGCCCCGCTTCACCGGCCCTATCTACGTGCTCACCTCGCACCATACGGGCTCGGCCGCCGAGGAATGTGCTTACGACCTGCAAACCCAGAAGCGCGCCACGCTAGTCGGTGAAACAACAGTCGGTGGCGCCAATCCAGGTGGCTGGATTCCGCTCGGACATGGCTTCATGGCTTTCATCCCCATGGCACGTGCCATCAACCCGATCACCAAAACCAACTGGGAACATGTGGGCGTGAAGCCGGATGTGGCCGTACCGGCGAGTTCGGCCATGGAAACTGCTTACGTCACTATTCTCAACGATTTACTGAAAGGCTCGAAGGAGCCGGACGAACAAGCGGGGTTGAAGAACATTCTGGCCCGTGTGCAATCAGGCAAGTTGCAGCTACCCGAGTACCCGTCGCCTCATTGAAGCGATGATGGCAACCCGCCACTTTTGGCCGACCCAAAAGCGGTGTTGTTGCGATGATCTTGGAGCGAATACGCCTCTGGTCAGGACCAGCGTTCTGCTACAGCGCTCAACGTTTCGCGAGTGGTCGCTTTACGGCGCGCATTTGAAGAGCTCGACCGACCGTTTTTGGCCGGTGAGCGACCGTTGATCACCGTTCGCGGATTCGTCGGTTGATGAGTATTGCTTGACGGTCGCTGTGCGACCCATTGCTGTCGGTCGCGAACGGCTGCTTTCGGGAGGTCAGTGTGTACTTGTGAGCCGTGTGCGTTCCAGTCGATGGTTGGGCGTGGCATTGAGTACTTTCCCCAACAGGGTCTCAATCGACTGATGTGCCCGCTTCGTCTTCGGCGTGCCAGCCAGTAGCGCCAGCTGACTGCAAGCCAAAGTCCCGGCCTAACGTTCACACTTGCGGCAGAGCGTCTCGAAAGCTCGGAAGAGTGGAGCGGCGTGGCAGTTGGGGCCGAGCGCGCATGGAACTGATACGCACAGGCGCGTTGGCTGGCCTCGCTCAAACGAATGGATCGTTTCGCGATTGCTTCGCCATGCAACCGACGCTTCATCTCCGTCCATTCGATAAACGCCTCCGTGGAAGACCCGGGCGCTATGCCTGGCGGCCCGGTGTCTCCCCACCGCTTTAGCGTTGAAGCGGTGTCTTTTTCACGACGACGAGCACGACGTCGTTGGTCCGCATCGTAATGGGCAGGGTGGCGGCACCTGTTGGGCCGATGGTCAGCTGGCGCACCTCAGGAATGTCCTGGGTCGCGTCCTGAAGTTTTCGCAGCTGCTCGGGGCTCAGTGACACCGGCGAACCCATACGCAGGTAAGCCGTATAGGCGTCGTTGGCGTCGAAGCCGGTGCGGTGGATCTCGACCCGGTACGCGCCCGGGCGCAGGTGTTTCAGGTCGAGGCTCACCGGCGGCGCGGAACGCGCAGGCAGAACCTTGGTGTAGAAGTCGCGGTCGGTCTTGTCCTGCCGGGGCGTGACGAAATCCCAGACCAGGGTTTTGAGCACGCCGTCGTCCCACGTCGCGAAGCTCTGCGTGTCCGTGGTTTTCAGTTCGCTCTGGCTCAGCGCGTTGAGGTACTTATAGGCGAAGTAGGCCGGCTTGCGGATGCCTTCGGGCGTCATCAGGCCGAAGCCGCCCTGAAACGGTGCGGTCGGCGGGCCGGGCTCTTCGAACAGGTCGCTGAAGGTCCAATAGCTCATGCCCTGGGCCAGGCCTTCGCTGGCCTTGAGCTTGGCGAGAATGTAGGCGGCGCTCACGTACGAGTCGTGCACGGCATCGCGCGGGGTGTAGCTGGTGCTCCATTCGGTGATGTAGAGCGGCAGCCCCGGCCGGGGTGATGCCTGGATTTGCGCGCGCACCCGGCGCACGTCGCCGACGATCGCATCGGGCGAAGGCGAGAGCTTGGTGTCGGCTTTGCCGTCCTGGTCGAGAAAGCCGCCGTCCACGCCGTAGGTATGAGTGGTGATGAAATCCAGCGGTGCCCGCACCTGCGCGACGTGAGCGATGAACGTCGGGATCCACGCGGCGCCCGCGGTGGCCGGGCCGCCGACCCGCAGCTTCGGATCGATGCGCTTGATGGTGCGCGCGGTAACGTCGTAGAGGTGGAAATAGGCTGCCTGGTCGGCGTCCTGCCAGAAACCGGCCAGATTCGGCTCGTTCCAGACTTCGAAGTACCAGCTGCGGATTTCCCGCCTGCCGTAGCGCTGCTCCAGATGGCGCACGAAGGCGGCGACCAGCCCGGCCCACCTATCCATCCGCGGATGCGAGGTGTTGCCCTTCCAGTAGAAGACGTGCTGGTCCGAGGTCTTCATCGCTTCGGGGGTGAACCCCAGCTCGACGAATGGCCGCACATCCATGGCGAGGAGGTGGTCGTAGAGGTAGTCGATCTTGGTCCAGTCGTAGACCGGCCTGCCTCGCACCTCGCGATAGGTTCCGAGTACGTCGTGGAAGACGGCGTGGAGGCGGACATAGCGAAAACCCAGTTCCTGTCGCTGGGTGCCCAGCTGCGCCAGGCTGCCGGCGCGGATCAGCGTTCCCGGATAGTCCGAGCCGACCGACAGATTGAAAAAGCGATCGAGCGACGCCTTCGGGCCGCGCACATCGACATCGATGTGACGGACGGGCTGCTCGGCACGGGCCGTGGACGCAAGGCCGCCCAACAGACAGGCCAGCGCCAATGTGAATGGCCATGCGTGCCGCGTCTTCATGCCTGATGCTCTGCCGTTGAACCGCATGGAAACCTACCACCGCGGTGTCGTTCGTCCCTTCCGGCCGAGCACAGGAAAGCAGAAATCGTCGAGCCGATACGAATTTTCGCAAAGCAAGACGATAGCCCGGATACAACAGGGCGCAGGCGCGCAAGCATGCTTTTGGCTCCTGCTCACCGCGTTCTCAAACACGATGCGCATCGAAAAAAAAGCAAGCTTGTCGCGCGTACGATCTTCGTAAAAGAAGCTTCTTCCTGCGATATTCGGCGCGTGATTTGAGTTTGAATGGCCGCTTTTCGGCAGGCAACTTAGGTGGCAGACGGTCCATTCCTGGCCGATGCTTGCCCTTGCGAGCCCGACGGCGAGCGGGCGAGCTGCAGCGGGCAGGGACCGACCCTGAGCGGTCATAGTTCATCCCCTGAAAGCAGACTGCCGTTGATCTACTTTGCGGGCGTTTGTCCATGAGCTGTAAGCGATGCGGGCTGTTACTCGCGCAGGGGGCCCTCAGGCTTTTGCGCCTTTACCTGAAACGGGGTGCCGCCTGGCTTCCTTTGGGGTGCACTGAGGTTTGCCAAGAAGCTCGACCAGCCGCGATTCGCATGGGGAGAGGTCATAACCCCGTCGTTGCGAGATCACGAACGTGAGCGGACCGAGGTGCCAAGCGCGGCGTTCAAGTTCGACGAGCTCTCCACTCGCCAGATCCTCGCCGATGAGATGTCGCGGCAAGTGCCCCCAGCCGAGACCGGCCTTGAGAAAATCACGCTTGGCGCCGAGATCATTGACCAGCCACAGGCGCTTGCCGGCAACTCCCTGTTGGGTCTTTTCCGCTTCCGGCTGGTTGTCCGTAACGACGATCTGAACATGTCGGCCAAACTCGTCCACCGGTATGGGTTTCGGTGCCGAAGCGAGCGGATGGGATGGCGCACATACCGTCACCATCTTCGCCTCGCACAGCCAGCGGCGTTCCATGGCATCCGGGTTCACCTCCGGCACGTTCTCGATCGTGACGGCCAGCGCACATACCTTTTCGAGCACCAGTCTCTCGCCGCCCTGCATGGTCGTGATTCGCAGGTTGATCGCCGCGGTGGGGAACTCCGCTTGCAGCGTCTGCAAACCGTCGATCAGGTGGGCGCGCGGGAAGTAGACATCGATCGCCACCGAAAGCTGGGGCGCCCCGGCTCTGACGATCGAGCCGGCGCGGGTCTTCATTTCTTCCGTGCGTGAGATGACCGCCCGCGCGTCTGGCAAGAGGCTGCGCCCCGCCGCGGTGAGCTGCGCCTTGCGGGTGTTGCGATCGAACAACTCGACATCGAATGCGCCTTCCAGCGCCTTGATCGCGTGGCTGATGGCCGACTGCGCGCGACCGAGTTTCCGCGCCGCACCAGAGAAGCTTCCCTGATCGCATACCGCAACGAACGAACGCAGCTGGTTGATGGTGACGTTGTCGAGCATGTACATCCATAAAATAGATCGTATTAAGCGATATTTCGTCAATTGTCTTGATGTGTCAACGGGTCCATCCTCGTGTCGACTTTCGACAACTACGGATGCATGACATGAACAGACTCAACGGAAAGACCGCCGTGATCACCGGTGGTGCTACCGGCATTGGCCTCGCTGCAGCAAAGCGCTTTATCGAGGAGGGCGCCTTCGTCTTCATCTTCGGCCGCCGGCAGGAAGCACTCGACGCTGCTGTGGCCGACCTCGGGCCCCATGCCCGCGCGGTGAAGGGCTCAGTCTCCGATCTGGCCGATCTCGACCGACTCTACGCGGCGGTAAGGGCCGAGCGCGGAACCCTCGACATCATCTTTGCCAATGCCGGGGCGGGAAGCCAGCTTCCGCTCGGCACGATCACTGCCGAGCACATTGACGAAACCTTCGACACCAACGTGAAGGGCACGATCTTCACGGTCCAGCAGGCGTTGCCGCTGATGGGCGAGGGCGGTTCGATCATCCTGACCGGATCGAGCGCCGGCACCACGGGCGCCCCGGGAATGAGCGCCTACAGCGCGAGCAAAGCGGCAGTGCGCAACCTCGCGCGAACCTGGGCGGAGGACCTGAAGGGCACCGGCATCCGGGTAAACGTGCTGTCTCCCGGAGCGACGGCGACCGAACTGGCGAAGGAAGCGCTAGGCGAGGAGGGCCAGAAAATCTTCGCCTCGATGACTCCGCTCCAGCGCATGGCCGATCCGGCGGAGATCGGAGCCGTGGCTGCCTTTCTCGCGTCGTCGGACAGCAGCTTCATGACCGCCAGCGAAGTCGCCGTCGACGGTGGTCTGGCGCAAATCTGACGAGCTACGCCCGCCAGGCGCTCCATTCGATTGTTCGGAGCGCCGTAGGGCGTGCCATACCCAAGGAAAAACTATGAGCTACGCAATTATCGGCTTCGGCAATATCGGCCAGGCCCTGGCCAAGGCGTTTGCCCGTAACGGCAAGGCGTTTGCCCGTAACGGCATCGAAGTATCCGTTGCAACCACGCGCGACCCGGAAAGCTTTGCATCCGCCGCGGCCGCGATCGGACCCACGATCATTCCCAAAAAGCTGGCGGAAGCGGTCAAGGCGGACATCGTCTTTTTGGCCGTCCGTTTCGAGTCGCACCAGGATGTCGCGAAGGCGCTGCCCACCTGGAAGGGTAAGACGATCATCGACGCGATGAACACGTTTGCCGATCCGGTCGAAGAGCTCTCCGGTCTTCCGTCCTCTGCCTTCGTTGCCAAGGCCTTCCCCGGCGCCAAGCTCGTGAAGGGATTCAATCACCTGCTTGCCGGCACCCTTGCCGAAGATCCGAACGTCAAGGGCGACCGCCGGGTGGTATTCCTCTCGAGCGACGAAGAAGGCGCGGCAGAGACGGTGGCGGCACTCGCCGGACAACTCGGTTTCGCGCCCGTCAATCTCGGAAAACTCGGGGAAGGTGGCGCGCTTGTACAGGCGCGGGGCAAGAGCTGGGGGCCTCTGATCTTCCAGGATCTTTTCAAGAAAGAGCCGTGAACGACGCACGGCGATCGCAGCCAGATAGTGATCGCCCTGTAGCGCGAATCACGACTCCGGAAACATCAACCCATCTGCGAGGAGACATCTCATGTCCAACAAACTCGATCTCTCGAATGAACTCATCGGCCGCCGTGCCCTGGTCACCGGAGGCTCGCGCGGCATCGGTGCGGCCATCGCACAGCGCCTTCTCGATGCCGGCGCCAAAGTCGTCGTTGCTGCGCGTACACCCAGCAACGATATTCCCGCGGGAGCAACGTTCGTCGCCGGCGACGTCAGCACGAACGAAGGCGTGGAGGCGATCGTGACGAAGGCGCTCGCAGTGCTGGGCGGCCTCGACATTCTCGTGAACAACGCGGGCGGTGGGAGCGCGTTTCTGGAAGGGTCATGGACGATCCCCGACAAGGAATGGCACGACAGCATCGCGCTCAACCTTTTCGCCGCGATCCGCCTGACGAACGCCGTCCTCCCGGCGCTCCGGGCATCGACGGCTGCGGCCGTGGTGAACATCTCTTCGGCGGCCGCGACGATGCCGTTCGGTCCCTTTGCGCACTATGGGGCCGCAAAGGCGGCGCTGAACTACTACTCGCGTACGCTTGCGATGGAACTCGCACCGAGCGGCATCCGTGTGAACGTCGTGTCGCCCGGCGTCATCGCGACGCCAGGCTCCGAAGAGTTTGCCAAGACGACTCCGGGATTTTCCACTGACGCTTGGCTACGGAATATTCCGCTGGGCCGCATCGGCGCCACCGAAGACATCGCTGAGGTCGTCGCACTGCTCGTGTCGGAGCGCGGGAAGTTCCTGACCGGCGTGAATTACGGTGTCGATGGCGGAATGACGGCGCGCTGACAAATGCCGGGCAACCGCCCCATGCCAAAACTGCCTGAACCCGCATCGAAATCGACTGTCGACGGTTATCGAGGCCAGGTTCACTTGCTGACGTGAGAAAGTGAGCCTGACTCCGATCTTCGTGTCGATTTGGCCATGGGTCGTTCGTTGCATGGTTGGAGGAGTACGCAGATGAGACGTACGACGCCGGGAACCGACATGCGAACAG
>Ga0209674_100569_pt1 | contig 14429 bp, 9 predicted proteins | sample AraplaCvi_mMS_r2_FD_184279 | JGI IMG/M metagenome (GOLD analysis project Ga0209674, IMG submission 184279) | Arabidopsis root microbial communities from North Carolina, USA - plate scrape CL_Cvi_mMS_r2 (SPAdes) (version 2) | ecosystem: Host-associated > Plants > Roots > Endosphere | place: USA... | reverse complement strand
TCAAGTAAAGGTCAAACCCAATGCCCGAGCCAGTCTCATCGAGGAAACCACCGATGGCGTATGGCTTGCCCAGCTGAAGTCGCAGCCCATTGACGGCAAGGCCAACGAAGAGTTGATTGCGTTGGTAGCCAAACGCTTCGGCTGTCCCAAATCCGCCGTATCCATCAAGAGCGGCGCCTCCGGCCGAATAAAGCGTGTTTGCATCCAGACCGCCTGACGTTTAGCTCGCAGAACGCGCCGATGCGGACAAACGACCAGCATCGGGATCATCGGCCGGCAAATCGAAGTCCTTGCTCAACGCCGCGATGCTCGCCTGCAATGAATCCAGCTGCCGTGCCTGATCCTCCAGCTTTTGCTGCGCCGCTCGCGTGGCATTGATAACGACGAGCGCTTGCGCATCGATGCGCTCGATCAGTTGGCGTTGCCGCGCGGCTTCGAACACTTGAAGCGCGTGCATGCGTCCGTGACGAGCCGCTATACGCTGCAGACGGGTCACGACGCGCTGCAGACGGGCGATCTGTTCGTCCAGCCACGCTTGCTCGGCAGTTCGTCGATCCGGTGGGTTCATGGGCTGCGACTTGCGGCCGACGGGCGGCGGCGAAGCGATGTCCGGCGAATGCGCCGGCGAAGGCGTTGGTCCTGCCGTTGGAGCGACGACAACGGATTTCTCCGGCTCGGCAGCGGGCAGGCGCAGGTCGTATGCGCGACTGATTTTTCCGAACGGACCGTCTAGCGCTACCTGCAAATGAACGACGGGTTTGTCGATCAGCCGGCGGCCGGCAAGACGAACGAAATATCGGCCATCATCTCCCTTTAGCCATGCTGCCTTGATGGCCAACGGGTATCTGGTATCGGCGTTTTCCTCGTCATGCACGAGGCCGGTCATGCTTCCTTCGACAGCTAAGCGCAGCTTGGTCAGATCGACGTTGGCGACATTCATCAGTTGCACATCGACCATCAGCGGCTGGCCCAACGCCGAGCGAAGGCTTGCGTGGCCGAGTTCGACAGCTGCAGGTAGCGTGTTCTTACGCATACGGGTGACTGCGGCAATGAATTTCGCAAACATGCTCATGTTTCTCGCCCTGCATACACGGAAACAATCCCCTCGACTCGCCGAACTTTCCGGTAGACGCCAAGGCCACGAAATCATGGGAGGGGCGTACTGCCCCTCCCATGCGTGGCGCCTCACGGCGGGACAGGTGGCAAAGCACTGCACAATGCCACCTGATCGGCCCGCGAACCGCATCGCGTACAGTCGCGGACCTCGAGTCAGCTGTGGCCAGAGGGCCAGCCACAGCTGAAACCCTTTTGACTATGTTCCATGCTCCTGTTCGACATGGCTGCTACCGACCATGTCGACCTTCACCTCCACGCGGCGGTTCGGCGCCAGGCAGGCGATCAGCTCGGCTCGTGGACTCTCGGGGCAGTTCTTGACCGGGCCTTCCATGCCCCTGCCCTCGGCGACGATGGATTCTTCCGGCACGCCACGATTCACCAGGTAATGCATCACGGCATAGGCGCGACGTTCGGAAAGCTCGCTGTTATAGGCCTCGCCGCCAAGCCGATCGGTGTAGCCGGCGATGTGTACACTCCGAACGCCGCTACCAGCCGTGATCGTCGTGTGCGCCAAGTCATCGAGCTGTGCCTTGCCGCTGTTCGTGATGTCGTCGACAGACGACTTGCCGAAGGTGAAAAGGGCATCCGAGGACAAGGTGAATACCTGCTCTTTGGACGCCTCCGTTGAGGATGCGGCGGCAGCGACCGGTGGCATCGAAAGCTGGCCGCACGACGTCGGCTTCCAGTAGAAGCTTTGCGCCAACCGCTTGTCGTCGAACAGGATCTTGTACTGGCATACCGCCACTCGATCGCTGCCGGACTGACGGAAGTTGAACAGGTAGTTCCACTCGCGCACCGCCATCGCGCCTTCGCTGAAATGCGGATAGCCGATCAGGTTGGCAATCTGCTGCTTGCTGAGCCCCGCACGGACCTGACGCAAGTTATCCAGGTTCGGAAAAGTGCCGCCGCGATGCATCGGCGTCGTAGTCTCCGGCGCTGGCCAGATCAGCTGTCCGGCACTGTGTCCATCCCTGGCCACGTCGCGGCTCACATTTCCGCATGCTGCCAGGCTGCCCAGCGCCATGCACAACAGGCCCGTGCCTGCAAATTTCACTATCGAATGGAACATGCGATTCCTGCTTATCAAGTTATGGCCGCACATGGACGATGCACACGACCCGTTGAGGTCGGTACGCGCCGATAAACACCACGCTCAATGACCTCGTCGTTCACCACACCATGGCCGCACCCACACCTACGCCTGCGTCGCCGCGGGTATTGGTGGTGGCATTGACTTTGAACACGTAACGTCCGCTTTCAGTGATGGTCGACAAGCCGATGGCGATACCTGTCTCACCGTGGAAGTTGCCCAGCGCCACCGCCGCCGAGTTCTGATTCGGTTGATAAGCCTGCGGCAGGCTGGCCATCGCCATGGCGGATGCAATGCCGCCGTTGGCGCGATTGCCGATCGTGTTGAGCTGGCCATTGAGGGTGTTGAATCGCTGGTCGGTGTAGCTCTTGGACCAGTCGACCGCCCTATTGATGCCGTCGGTGAGCTGGCCGACATTCACCGCATCGGTGTTCGCCACGCCCCTGCCGATGTTGTGGATGATGGCGGGGTCGCCACCCGGATTCATGGTCACACTGTGGTTGTTCACCGTGCCATCGGCGTTCTTGTCGTACTGGACATTGCCGGCTTGCGATGCCTGCAGCTGGCTCACGTTCACCGCATCGGTCGCCGCCGTACCTGCCGCTACGTTGGTGACCTGGCGTTCGCTGCCCGCCGCACCCACCGACACGCTGTTGGCGCGCTTCGCCACCGAGCCCTGGCCGACCGCCACGCTGTTCGCGGCCGTGGCCTGCGATCCATTGCCAACAGCCGTGCTGTTGCTGCCCGAGGCCACTGCTCCCGCGCCGCCTGCCGCCGAATCGGTACCGGTCGCCGCCGGCATCGCGGTGTTGTCCGCACTCACCTGGAACATGCCGTCCTGGCCGTTCTGCAGGTTATTGATCGTCGTGTTCGCTGCGCCGACCTGGTCGCCGATGCGGGTTACCTTGGCGTCGAGACTGCCCACCGCCTGATTGGTGGCGTACAGCTGCGAACCGTTCACCGCATCCGTACTGGTCGCGCTGAGCTGGCCAGCCGCCACGTTGCCGATCTGCCGCTCCGCACCCGGCGCGCCCACGCTGACCACGCCGGCCGGTGTGGCACCGGCAAAACTATAAGCAATCCCTGCGATCGTCGCGCCCGCTGTCGGAACAGCGGAACCTGTCACCGAACCCGCACCCAGAGCCACCGAACCGCCGCTGGCCTGGGCACCGTTGCCTATCGCCACTGAGTTCGCATCGTTGGCAACGGCTCGCGGGCCAACCGCAATGCTGTCGGTGCCTGCGGCCAAGCTATCCGCCAGGTTCGAGCTGGCATGGAAGTACTTGATGCCGCCACCGCCGAAGACGCCGCCGATCTGGTCGAACACACTCTGTACCGAGCTGTAGGTGCCGCCACCGAAGGTGAAGCGGGTGCTCAGCCTGCCCGTGACCGGATCGTAGTTGCTGTTGCCGCCCAGGCCGGTGGCCACGCTGTAGCCGAGGTTGCTGAGCTGGGTGCCGACCGTGCCGATGGCTTGGTTGGCGGCGAACAGCTGCGAGCCGTTGATCGCATCGGTGCTGGAGGCGTCGATGCGGCCGGCCGCCACGTTCGTCACGGTGCGCTCGGCGCCCGCTGCGCCCACGCTCACCGTGCTGGTCGGGCTGGTGCCGGCGAAGCCGTAGCTGGCGCCGTTGATGGTGGTGCCGGCGGTGCCGACTACCGTGTCCGTGGTCGAGTCGCTGCCCAGCGCCACGTCGCCCGTGTTGTTGGCCTTGGCGCTGCGTCCCAGGCTGACGGTGTCGTCAGCAGCGACCGCAGCGCCGGCCATCATGCCGATCGCCACGTTGTTGTAACCGGTCATGCCCGTGCCAGCTGTATTGCCGAACGCGAGGTTGTTCTCGCCGCCCATGGCATTGCCCGCGTACTCGCCAATCGCCACGTTGCGGTTACCGATGTTCCCTTGGCCCGCGGAGTAACCGATCGCCACATTGTTGGCCCCGGTGCTGCCGAGGCCAGCCATCATCCCGATGGAAGTACCGTTGATCCCCGCCGCCGCGTACGAGCCCACCGCCGTGCTGTTGCTGTCGTTCGCCTGCGCCCCATAGCCGACGGCCACGCTGTTTCCGCCCGCCGCCAGGGCGCTCACGCCTGCCGCGACGCTGTTGACGCCTGTAGCGCCGTCGTTGGCATAGTTGCCCTGCTGGATGCCCCCGTCGTTGACGCTGTAGTAGTGCGTAGTCGCCGCCGCCTGGGACGCCTGCAGCTGGCTCAGGTTCACCGCGTCGGTCGCGTTCGTGCCCGCGGCTACGTTGGTGATGCTGCTGCCGCCGGCGTTGATGCCGCTGGTCGTTACGCTGGGGCCTCCGGCGATGGCGATGCCGGTGGAGCCGTAGCTGGCGCTGTGGGTGCCGTCGTTCACGGTCAGGCCGCTGGTGCTGAGAACGCTGTTGCCGGCCGTCACGCTGTCCACCGCGATGTTCTTCGCCAGGTCGAAGGTGACGTTGTTGTCGGCCGTGGTCTTGCTCACCACCAGGTTGCCGTCGGTGTTGCTCAGATCCACCGCGGCGCCCGGCGCCACGTTGGTGCCGTTGGCGCCCTGCGCACTGATGTTCCAGCCGCTGTTGGCGACGACCGCGACGTTTTCGATGGCCTGGTTGGTGGCATACAGCTGCGAACCGTTGATGCCATCGGTACTGGTCGCGCTGATGCGGCCCGCCGCTAGGTTGGTGATGGTGCGTTCGGCGCCCGCGACCCCTACGCTGACTGTGCTGGTCGGCGTAGCGCCGGCGAATTGGTAGGTCGTGCCGTTGATGGTTGTGCTGGGCGTAGCAGCCACCAGCGCCGTGGTCGACCCCGAACCCAGCGCCACGTCGCCAAGCTGGGCGTTGGCTTGCGCGCCACTGCCAATCGCTGCCGCACTATTTTGTCCGACTTGAGTGGCGCTGCCCAAGGCAACGGTATCGTCGGCGGCTGTACCCATACCAGCCGCGAAACCGATGGCAATGTTGTTGTTGCCGACGGTTGTCGCTCCAGCAGCAAGACCCATGGCAACGTTGCCGCTACCAACGGTTTGCAGACCGGCCAGCGTACCGTTGGCCAAGTTGTTGTCGCCGGCAGTCAAAATCCCCGCCTGGGAACCGATAGCGGTATTGGAGTTGCCTGTCATACCCACGCCAGCACTAACACCGAGTGCGGTGTTGCCGTTTCCCGACATGCCGGTGGCTGCACCGGCGCCGATGGCGGTCAAACCGCTGCCCGTGCTGCTGTTGCCTGTACCGAATCCGATAAAGGTGGAAGACGTCGCGGTCGATCCGAAGCCAGTCTGCGTGCCGAACGAAAGCGTTCCTTCGCCGTTGGCCATGGCACCGTAACCCACCGCAACGGATTGCAATCCCCCAGCTGAAGCACTCACGCCAACGGCCAGCGAATTCACCCCCGTAGCGCCATCATTGTTGTAGTTGTTCTGCTGAATGCCGCCGTCGTTGACGCTGTAGTAATGCGTCTGACTGGCCGCGATAGCCTGATTAGTGGCGTAGAGCTGCGAGCCGTTGATCGCGTCGGTGCTAGTGGCGCTTACCTGGCCGGCCGCCACATTCTGGATTTGGCGCTCCGCACCCGCCGCACCGACGCTCACCACGCCACCCGCTGCCGGATTGCCGCCTGCATAGTTGTAGGTGTTGCCGTCTACGGTGCCCGCCGGCGTCGGTGTGGAGGCTGTCACCGTCGAGTTGTTGCCGAGCACCACCGCGCCGTCGAGACCGGTCAGGATGGTCACGTTGTTGCCCACCACGAACGCGTTGTCGGCGCCGATGGTGGTGTTGTTGCCCAGCGAGTACGAGCCGCTGCCGGTGACGATGGTCGGGTCGCCGATGGCGCCTGAGTAGTCGCCGCTGACTACATTGCCCACCCCGATGCTGATCGACCTGCTGCCGCTCGCCGTGGCGCCTTGGCCGATCGCGATGGCGCTGCCTCCGCTGGCCAGCGCCTGGGTACCCATCGCAATCGTGTTATCGGCGGAGATACCGCTGCCGGCCTGGATTCCCAGTGCGATGTTCGAGCTGCCGGTTACCGAGCTGCCTGCCCCCAGGCCGCCCGCGAAGTTGGAATTGCCATTCACCGCGTCGCCAGCGCCGTTGCCGATGGCCGTGTTGGAAGACCCCCTAATACCCGCGCCGGCATTATTGCCTACACCGATGTTGTCGCTGCCGGTCACCGTCGAGCTGGCGAACGTGCCTATGCCGACATTGTTGTTGCCGGTGGTCTTGTAGCCGGCCAGCGCGCCGATACCCACATTGTTGTAGCCGTCGACGGTGCGGCCGGCCTTCCAGCCCATGCCGACATTCAGCGCGCCCTTCACGCCGTTGCCGGCGACACCGCCGACGGCGAGGTTGTTGCCGGTGACTCCGGAGAACACGACCGGCTGCGTGCTGGTATCGGAGACATTGCTGCCGGTGCCCAAGGCGCCGACTGCGATGTTGGCCGTGCTGGAGACCGTATTGCCGACCTGGAGACCGACGGCGACGTTGACACTCGAACTGTTGTTCTGCCCGGCCTGAACACCCATGGCGAGATTGTCGAAGCCGGTGGCCCCCGCGCCTGCCTGATTGCCGATCGCGATCACGCGGTTGCCGGATGCCGCGGCACTCGTGCCGATGGCAATGGCGTTGGTTGTCCCCGAGGCTGTGGTCCCCGAGCCGATGGCGACAGCACCGTTTCCGGTGGCCGAAGCGCCCACGCCGGCAGCCAGCGCGTTCTTGCCGGTCGAACCGTTGTTGACGTAATTGCCGCCCTGTGTGCCGCCGTCGTTGACGCTGTAGTAGTGCGTGGCCGCCCCTGCAAGCGCGGTCCCGACGTTGGTGTAGGTGACGCTGTTCACCACGTAGTTCGGCGCACCGATCGCACCCGTGGTGCTGTTGTAGGTCGAACCCCCGCCCAGCGCCGAGGCGGCGCTGCTGCCGAGGCTGCTCATCTGTGTGCCCAGCGCGCCCGCCGCCTGATGTGCGGCATAAAGCTGCGAGCCGTTGATGGCATCGGTGCTCGTGGCGCTGATGCGGCCAGCGGCTACGTTGGTGATAGTGCGTTCGCCGCCCGTGTTGCCCACGCTCAGCGTGCTGATCGGGCTAGTACCGGCGAAGCTGTAGCTGGTGCCGTTGATCGTGGTGCCGGTGGTAGCTACCGCCGTGGACGTCGTCGAGCCCGCGCCCAGTGCCAAGTCGTTGGCGTTGTTCGCAACCGCGCCCGAACCCAGCGCGATGCCATTGGCAGCATTGGCAATGGCCGCGTCGCCCTGGGCGATGCCGTAGGCGCCACTGACAGTGGCGCCATGGCCCAGCGCCATTCCCGACGTGGCGGTCGAGACGACACTCGAGCCACGCCCGACCGCTACCGCGTCGGGGGCCTGGGCGCTGGGCCCGTCGCCCTGCGAGGCGTTGTTGATGACGGTGGCGCTACCTAGCGCGATGGAGCCCACGCCGCCGGCATAGCTGCCATAGCCCCAGGCTTGCGCGCGTCCGGCGGTCGCCTTGGCATCGCGTCCCATCGCGAACGAATAGTCGCCGTAGGCCAGCGCGTTCACGCCGAGCGCAAACGCACTGGTGCCGTAGGCCCAGGTCGGATAGCTGCAGTTGCCGCCGATGGCGATGCTCTCGGTGCCGGTCGCGATGGCGCCCTGGTTAGACGTGGTGCCGCCGCCGTACAAGTAGTAATTGCTGTCGGTCTGCGGCGAGCAGCTGGTCTGGGTGCTTCCTATCGCTATGGAGCGTGTGCCATTGGCAAGGCCGCCGCCGACGGGCATCGCGGAAAATGCCGTTGGGGCGGTTCCCAGCAACAGCGTCAGAGCAAGAGCCAGCCTCGCAGGCCTGGCACAAGCGGAGCCGCCGTCTGTGCAACCAGTGGTATCGCTGCCCGCCAGTTCCGAGGCCACTACCAGCTGGCCAAGGGAACGGTTCCACACCTTGCTATAGATCCTGTTCACGACGCCATGCCCCCGGCGACTCGGTCAATGAGTACCAGCGGCGGGTACATCTGCGGCCCCGAGGCAGCGCACATCACCTCCATGAGCCCGATAAGAGAGGAAGAAGAGTCGACCCGCGCGCGCCGACCGGCGCCCTGCACGGTATCCACCTGGATTTTCATTCGAGTCACCTTCGTAGGAGATTGCGATTGGAGGAGTTCAGGGCAGTTGCCGGAGGTGGCGCAGGGACAGCGGCGGATCGGCGCCCACAAGGCAGGCAGGAGACCGTTGATGGATGCCGAGCTGACCGTTCTGCTGCCGGTGAAAATCCATTCCGCCAACGGAAATGGCTTGATCAAATTGATCGTGACCCTTGACCAGACCAGCGGCAAAAAACTCGATGCCGCACAGGTCGAAGCCGGATAAAATTCGACGTCACGAGTACCATGTGTTATTTGTTACATTTATATTTTTTGCGTGAGACGTGAAAAGACGCTTCGACGCATTAAATGTGAATCCCTTTAACTCAAGACCATGACTGGACAAGGCATTGACAGCGACGCGGCCATGCAAGGCATGACGCACTGAAACGCCGACTCGAACGCCGTAATAAGCTTGTGCAAGCACTTCAATCATGGCTCGCACAAACACGCCCTTTGCAGTGGCGCACCTCCATTCCGAAGAATGGTGTGCGGGGCACGACTACGCGCTGGCGTATCGCAAATTCATTGCACTTAATGAAGGCCAAACGCGGGCCATTATCAAGACCTAACGACTATCATTTGACACGATCTAATAATACCCATGCCGTTACGTTTTTTATTATCAAAATACGAACAATTTCTATCTAGAAACGACCCTTGCTTCAAATACGTGATCCATTAGCCAATGCCTCCAGAAGATACTTGCAAAGCGGCCCAAGACATCTTGCAAAGCGGGCCGCATATGACGGGCAGCGTGGCCGGATCGACGACGCTCCTGAGCGTGAATCCGGAGAACGGACAGCAAACCGTCCTGGCAAGATCTTGTTGATATTCGAAAGAAAACGCTGATACCGTCTTTCTTGAGCGTCAGGTTCTTGCGGGTTGGCGGCAGGAACGCGGCCCTCTTCGAGTGGGGACCAGAGACTGGATTGGGCAGGTGCGGTGCATGCGGACGTTGATCACCGAGAGCGCGTTGCTGAGGCGGACCGAACCGCCGCCGCGCATCATCGCAAGCACCGACCGACTGGAATGGGCATCGATGCAGTCGGTGATCCTCCAGGAAATTCCGCATCACCATGTCTACGATGGCGGCTCGAACCTGTGGCTCTCCACGGTTCCGGAGCGACCGACCGACATAGTCAGCACCCTGGCCGGCAGCCGGAAGCACGGCCCCCTGGCGCCAGGATCGGTCTGCCTCACATACAAGCACGGGGAGGCAACGGTCTCGCTCGACAGCCATGTCGAGGTGCATCACACCTACGTCCGTCCCCACGTCGTGGAGGAAGTAGCGTCGACCCTGTTCAAGGGAGACGCCCGGAAGATCGAGCTGATCCCCATCTTCGGGGTCGATGACCCGATCACCTCGATGCTGCTGGCGAGCGTTCGGCATTCCATGGCAATGCCGGACGGACATCTCGGGCAGCTCTACAGCGACTATGTCGCCAGAGCGCTTGTCGCGCATCTGCTGAGGAGCTTCTCGACCCGCATGGACCTCGCCTTGCCGCGAACCTCCGTCGGCCGCTTCAACACATGGAAGATCAACGACCTCACCTCGTACATGCGCGAGAACATCGCACGGGACATCGGCATACAGGAATTGGCCGCGATCACCCACTACAGTCCGACTCACTTCGCACGCGTCTTCAAGGCAACCTTCAACTGCACGCCGTACCAGTATCTGGCGCGCATGCGCATGCAATGCGCTCGCGAACTGCTTTCGGCGACCAGGCTTCCCATCGCATCGGTCGGCGCGGCATGCGGCTTCCCCAGTCACGCGCATTTTTCGTCCGTGTTCAGCCGCTATGTAGGTCTCACCCCCGCTGCCTATCGAGGCATGCGAATCCCTGTGCGGATCGCCGAACCCTGAGCTGCTCAGATGGCAAGCGCGATACCCGCTCTGCACGCCCACGAGTGGTCGCCCGAACAGCGGGACGGCCGCGGCCAGCGCGCGGATGGGGTCCACTGATTCGCCGCAAGGATTGAATCGGCCGCGACACGCCCCACCTTGAACGGCATTGCCCGCGTGCGGGCCCGCGTCATCTCCGATCCGTCCTGCGAGAGCCCATGAGCGACGCCACTACCGACGCACCCCGCCCCATCCGCCGTATCGGCGCATTGCGCGAACTCTGGCCCTTCGTGAAACCGCATCGCGCGCTGGCGATTGGCTGGCTCGTGTTCCTTGGCTTGTCATCCGGCGCCTCGCTGGTGCTGCCGATGGCGTTTCGCCACATCATCGACCAGGGCTTCGGGCATTCCAGTCAGGCGGTGATCAACGAGACCTTCATCGCCTTGTTCGGTGTGGCGCTGGTACTCGCCATCGCCACCGCTGCGCGCTACTTCTGCATCACCTTGCTCAGCGAGCGCGCGTTGGCCTCGCTGCGGCAAAAACTGTACGCACAAGTGATCCGGCTCGACGTTAGTTTCTTCGAGCGCAGCCGCGTGGGCGAGCTGCTGTCGCGCCTGAGTGCCGACACCGAAGTGGTGCAGGCGCTGATCGGCTCCGGCGTCTCCGTGGCATTGCGCAGTGCCGTGATGCTGATCGGCGCGGCAGTGGCGATGGTGTGGACCGCGCCCTCGCTGGCCGGCCTCACCGCGCTGGTGATTCCGGCCGTGATGCTGCCGATCCTGGTGTTCGGCCGCCGCGTGCAGAAACTTTCGCGCGCCAGCCAGGATCGTCTCGCCGATGCCGCCGCGATCGCCAACGAGACGCTCAACGCATCCACCGCGGTCAAGGCGTATGCGCGAGAGGATATCGAGAGCACCCGCTACGGCAGCGCGATCATGCGCGCGCTCGCCACCGCGCGCCGGCGTATCGGCATGCGCTCGCTGCTGACCATGGCAGTGATCGTGCTGGTGTTCGGCGCGATCACTCTGGTGCTGTGGGCCGGTGCACGCCACGTGCTGGCCGGCACGCTGGGCGCCGGCGTACTGGGTCAGTTCGTGCTGTACGCCGTATTCGCCGCTGGCTCGGTAGCAGGCTTGTCCGAAGTGTGGGGCGACGTACTGCGCGCCGCCGGCGCGATGGAGCGTATCGGCGAACTGCTGGCCGAGCGCGCCGAGATCATCGATCCGGCACAACCGCTCGCCCTGCCCCGTCCCGTCCATGGCGCGCTGCGTTTCGACGGCGTGACCTTCCATTACCCGACCCGGCCCCATGCCCCGGCGCTGCACGATTTCACGCTGGATATCCGCCCAGGCGAAACCGTCGCCCTGGTCGGTCCTTCGGGCGCCGGCAAGAGCACGGTGTTCGCGCTGCTGCTGCGCTTCTACGACCCACAGAGCGGCCGCATCAGCGTCGACGGCATCGACCTGCGCGCGCTGACTCTAACCGAGCTGCGCGGCGCGATTGCGCTGGTCCCGCAGGAAACCGTGATCTTCAGCGGCAGCGCCGCCGACAACATCCGCTTCGGCCGCGAAGGCGCCAGCGACGAGGAAGTGCGCGAGGCCGCCCGCGCCGCCGAAGCACACGACTTCATCAGCGCACTCAGCGACGGCTATCAGGCCGAAATGGGCGAACGCGGCGTGCGCCTGTCCGGCGGCCAGCGCCAGCGCATCGCGATCGCTCGCGCAATCCTGCGCGACGCCCCGCTGCTGTTGCTCGACGAAGCCACCTCATCGTTGGACGCGCAATCCGAAGCAGCGATCCAGCAGGCGCTGGAACGTCTCGAAAAAGGCCGTACCACTCTGGTCATCGCCCATCGCCTCGCCACCGTGCAGCGCGCCGACCGCATCGTCGTGATGGATGGTGGGCGCATCGTGGCGCAGGGCACGCACGAGAGCTTGCTGGCCGAGGGCGGCCTGTATGCGGAGCTGGCGCGGTTGCAGTTTGTGGCTTGACGTTCGGAAGTGCTGCCGAGTTTTTGGATTCCGCAAAATCGATGGATCCGATCGAGTGCGTCGACTATCGAACTAGCCCTTCGCATCGGACTTGGCGGGGGAAAACCAGAGACGCTGATGCGCAAGGTCCATGGTGATGATCCATTGGCGCAGGATCGGCGCACCGATGTTTCCATCGACGACGAGGTCCTGCACCTGTGCTTTTGCCTGCAACTGAACGTGCGGGGCCAGGGCGATATTCGCGGGTTGACCGTGAGTCGCTGCAGGATCCAACCCTAGGGCGGCGGCGACGGCACGATTGACGATCAAGACGCCGTCGCTGCCACAATCAAGCTCGAACCAGAGCTTTCCCTTCGCGGTGGGTACTCCCACCAGCGGAGTGAGCGATGCGCCACCCACCTCCCGCGCCAGACGCATCGGCAGCTCGGTCGCGTGACCAGTGCGCACTTTCGCACTGGCTGGCGTCTCGACGATCAGGCGGCCGCCCGACAGGTCGAGCGTGACCACCTGCCCCGCAAAGGCATCCAGCGCCACCGATCCGTCCAGCGGGGGTGCATCCTTCGGCAGCAATTTGGAGAAATCCCACACCCCCGCCTCGGGGATCGTGATCGAGTGGCTGGCCACCTTCAGCTTCACGCCATCGCAGCGCGGCAAGTCGAGGCGATCCCCCCGCATCCGCATCCCCGATAGCCGTCCCCATGGTTCGCAGCCGGCCTTGTCCGCACCACCGGGCGTGAGCACCGTCAGCCCGCCTGCTGTGTCGAGCAACACGGTGGCGGGGCTGCCGCCCACCTGCACCTGCATGGAGGGCACGGCGCCCAAATAGGACGTCAGCGGAATCACCCATGCCGGCGCGGGCTCCGCAGCGTGGGACACTCCGACGGCACCGAGAGCGATCACGAAGGCGATGGACCATCTGCGTTTGGGCACGTTGCTGCTCCTGGGCTGGACTCCGCGCAAGATAGCGGACCCGCCAGCGCGCACCATCGGTCGAAAGTCATTTAACGCGACTCAGTGCGCGGACTCCTCCCGTTCCGCATCCACCGCCCGCTTCACCGCGGCAACGAACTCGCGCCGCGCGGCGACCAGTGCGTCGGACGTCGCGTGCGGCCATGCGCCAACCTGGGCGATCACCAGCTGGCGCGCGGGATCGACGTAGACCATCTGGCCGAAGATGCCGATGGCGGCATAACTGCCGTCGCTATCCGTCCACCACAGATAGCCGTAGCCGCGATCGGGCTCGTCGACGCTGGTCTGACGGCGCACCGCGCCCTGCAGCCAGGCCGCGGCAATCACCGGTTTGCCCGCGATGCGGCCACCGTCGAGCATGAATTGTCCCAGCCGCGCGTAGTCGCCCAAGGTAGCCGACAGGCCGCTGCCGCCGGTGTCTTTGCCATCGCATTCGTCCTTGATCCAGTACGCATCGGCGGCCATGCCGTACGGTTTCCAGATGGTCTGCGAAAGATACGTAGCCAGTGAACGGTGCGTAGCCCGCTGCACCAGGATACCGAGCAGATCGGTTTCCGCGGTGTTGTAGTTCCAGTGCGCGCCGGCGGGCCATTGCCGCGGCTGTTTGCGCAGGTACGACAGCACATGCGCCTGACCGTCGACGCAGGCACCGAGATACATCTGCGCCACATCCGACTTGGCGTCGGCATAGTCCTCGTTCCAGTGCACGCCGGAGGTCATCGTCAGCAACTGCTGCACCGTGACCTTGGCGTAGGCGCTGTCACGCAATTCCGGGATATAGGTGCCCAGCGTGTCGTCCATGCTGCGAATGTCGCCCCGCTGCAGCGCGATCCCCAGCAACGTGGAGGTAACCGATTTCGCCACGGAGAAAGACTCCCAGCGCTGCTCCGGCCCGAAGCCCAGTGCGTAACGCTGCAGGCGGATGCGGCCGTGCTGCAGCACCATCACGCCGGCGAGGTGGTGCTGGTCCATGTAGCCGGTCAACCACGCCGATGTGTCCTGCCCCGGCATCGCCAGCGGCTTGCCCTGTGGCAGCTCGTGGACACGCGTACCGTGTTCGGCACGGTCGCTGGGAAACAGCTTGCCCATCTGCCGGAACTGCGCCTCGCGCTGCGCTTGTGGCCAGAACAGCACCGCCTCGCGTTGCTGACCGATAGTCGGGGCGGGCTGCTCGCCAACCGCTGGCAGCGAGACAGTCAGGCAGAGTGTGGCGACCAGCAGACAGATGCGGATTTTTGAACCCATGGCGGTGCGTGTCGGGTAGTTGCGGAATCGACATGTTACTGGCCCGCGCCGGCGTTGATCGCTAGTGGCGCAGGCC
>Ga0209674_100568_pt1 | contig 14437 bp, 10 predicted proteins | sample AraplaCvi_mMS_r2_FD_184279 | JGI IMG/M metagenome (GOLD analysis project Ga0209674, IMG submission 184279) | Arabidopsis root microbial communities from North Carolina, USA - plate scrape CL_Cvi_mMS_r2 (SPAdes) (version 2) | ecosystem: Host-associated > Plants > Roots > Endosphere | place: USA... | reverse complement strand
GGGACTTGCCGGCGGCGAGGGCAAACGCCACGCACTGCAACAAGCCTGGATAGACGAACAGGTGCCCCAGTGCGGTTACTGCCAATCCGGCATGCTGATGGCCGCGGCGGACTTGCTGGCCCAACACCCTGATCCGACTGATGCCGACATCGACGCGGCCATGACCAACATCTGCCGCTGCGGCACGTATCCGCGCATGCGCGCTGCCATCAAGCGCGCCGCCAAGGCGTTGCGGGAGGGCCGCGCATGAACGCGAAATCAACGAAACCGCGCAGCGGACGCCGCCGTTTCCTGCTGGGTGCGCTCGGTATTGGCGGCGCACTGGTGGTGGGTTGGGGCGTGATGCCACCGCGCAGCCGCGTGGGCGACGCGAGCGTCTTCCCCGAGCACAACGGCGAGATTGCGCTGAACGGCTGGATCAAGATCACGCCCGAAGGCAACGTCGTGCTCGCCATGCCGCGTGTGGAGATGGGGCAGGGCATTCACACCGCACTGTCGATGCTGGCGGCGGAAGAGCTGGACATTCCGCTCTCGAGCGTGAGCATCGAAAGCTCGCCCGTGGAGCGCATCTACGGCAACGTCGTGGCCATGGGCGACAGCTCGCTGCCGCTGCATCCTGATAGCGCCGACAAGACATGGGCCCGCGCACTGCACTGGATCATGGCCAAGAGCGCGCGCGAGATCGGTCTCATCATTACCGGCGGTAGCAGCAGCACCGCCGATGGCTGGCAGCCGGTGCGCGAGGCTGCCGCCACGGCGCGGGCGGCGCTGGTGCAAGCTGCAGCACGCGAATGGAATGTGTCGGCTGCGGAAGTCAGCATCCGTGATGGCCAGTTGATTGGCCCCGGCGGCAAGCAGTCCACGTTTGGCGAGATGGCCAAGTCGGCGCGTGGTATTTCTGCGCCGTCCAACGTCACGCTCAAGCCGGCTTCGCAATACCAGTTGATCGGCAAGCCGGCGCCGCGCAACGATCTTGCTGCGAAGACGGATGGCAGCGCGCGCTTCTCCATCGACACGCGCCTGCCCGGCATGCTGTATGCCGCCGTCGTGATGTGCCCGGTGTTTGGCGGCAAGCTCAAGACGTTTCAATCGAAAGCGGCGCTTGGCATGCCGGGCGTGCGTTACGTGGTGCCGTTTGAGGGCACTGCCGGCGGCGCACCCGGCGTGGCGGTGGTGGCTGATCATTACTGGCAGGCGCGTCAGGCGCTGGCAACGATCGAGCCCGTGTGGGACAACGGCCCGCATGCCAAGCTCGATTCGGCAGGCATTCGGCAGCAGCTCGTGAGCGCGCTCGACAGCGACAAGGGTGGCTTCACGTATCGATCCATGGGCGATGGCCTGAAAGCCTTCGACAAGGCCGATGGCGCCGCCCTCGTCGAGGCGGAATACACCGCGCCGTATCTTGCGCACACCACGATGGAGCCGATTAACTGCACCGCGCAGGTGACGCAGGACGGCGTGCATCTCTGGGCGCCTACGCAGGTCGCCACGCTGGCGCAACTGGTGGCGGCACGCGCGGCAGGTGTGAGCGGCGACAAGGTGCATATCGACATCCCGCTCATCGGTGGCGGTTTCGGGCGTCGGCTGGAATCGGATTTCATCGGTCAAGCCGTCACCATCGCCACCAAGACCGATGGCAAGCCCGTGCAGGTCATCTGGTCGCGCGAAGAGGACGTTCGCCACGACTTCTATCGCCCGCAAGCCATCGCCCGGCTCAAGGCGCGTGTCGAGAACGGCAAGGTCACAGCGATCGCGTCGCGCAGCGCCGGCCAATCGATTCTGGCAGGCGAGCTGGATCGCCTGTTTGGTGCGCCGTCGGCGGGTATCGACCGCTACACCGCTGAAGGTTTGTTCGACTTGCCGTACGAAATCGAGCACGAGCACGTCGCGCACCTGGCAGTCGATCTGCCGATTCCCGTGGGGTTCTGGCGCAGCGTTGGCCACTCGTATAACGGGTTCTTCATGGAGGGCTTTCTCAACGACGTGGCGGCCGCTGCCAAGCTTGACCCGCTGGCGATGCGGCGTGATTTGCTGAAGGCCCATCCGCGTGAGCTGAAGGTGCTGGATACAGCCGCACAGGCAGCCGGCTGGGGGCAACCGCTCGCCCCGGCGGCCGACGGTGCCCCACGCGCGCGCGGCATTGCGCTGCATCCGAGCTTCGGCTCCGTGGTCGCGCAGGTGGTCGAGGTGTCGATGAAGGACGGCAAGCCGCGCGTGCATCGCGTCGTCTGCGCGGTCGATTGCGGCACGGTGGTCAACCCGGGCATCGTTGCGCAGCAGATGGAAAGCGCGGTCATCTTTGGCCTGACGGCGGCACTATATGGTCGGATCGACATCAAGGACGGCCAGGTCGTGCAGTCGAACTTTCCGGACTATCCGGCGCTCAAGATGGCCGAGGCGCCCGTTATTGAAACGCACATCGTGCCGAGCACCGCAGAACCCAGCGGCATGGGCGAGGTGGGTGTGCCGCCAATTGCGCCGGCCGTGGCCCATGCCGTGGCGCAGTTGACGGGCAAACCGGTGAGGCAGTTGCCCATCGTCTGACGGTCTGCTGCCGCGGCGTTGAACTCACAGCAGCGCATGGCGGATGGCAAACGCAGCCGCCTCCGCCCGGTTGGCGCTGTGCGTCTTGCTCAGGATGCTGCTCACGTGGTTTGCCACTGTGTTGGGGCTGACGAACAACTCACGGGCAATCTGGCGGTTGCCCTTGCCCTGCGCGACCAAGCGGAGCACCTGGGCTTCGCGTCGACTCAACCCCGCAGGATAGTGCTCCACCGGAGCAGCCTTGACCGACGCTCTGGCGGCCTCGATGCGCGCCAGCAAGCTGGCCATCCCGAGCGTTGCCGCTTCGTCTTCTGCGGCGCTCAACAAGGTATCGGCGCGATCGAGATCGCTCGGCTCGCCGCGACGTAAGAGCATCTGCGCAAAGTCCAGCCGCGTGCGTGCGAGCGCTGGCCTTGCACCTTGGCGTTCGTTCATCTCCAGGGCGGCCTGAAAATGTTGTTGCGCTTGCGGCCAGTTGCCCATTGTTGTGGCCAATGCGCCCAGGATCGCATCGGCTGCGCCAAACGAGGCGATCGCGGTGCCGAACACCAGGTTGCGCCTACTGAACGGAGCAAGTAGTTGGTACAGCGCCGTCGCCCTGGCGGCGTCGCCAAGCGCATGGCACACGATGGCCAGATACGTGAGATTGGCTACCCAGACACCATCGCGCGCGATCGTGAGAAAGTCGGCGTTGGCCAGCGTGTCAAACGTCTTGCGTGCTGCCTCCAACTGACCAAGCTCTGCGTGCATCAAGGCGATGCCCGGCTGCCAGATGCCCATCGCGCTGGTGTGCTCAACGAAATGCTCGACCAGAGGCGCCACCTCGTGCAGCCGGCCCTGTTCGCGGCGCAGCATGAACATCTGGACACCGTAGACGCCGGCGGCATCCATGCCGGGCATGCGCCGCGCGATCTCGTAAGCGTTGGGGATCAAGCGCTCTGCATCGGCAAAGCGCCCTTCGAACAGCGCATGCATGGCGCGCGACATGCTAGCGGTGTAATGGATGAAGGGCTGGCGCAGCGTCTCTCCACCGCGCTCGTATTCCTCAAGATTTGCTCGCCAGGCTGCCATGTCGCCGAGTTCAAAGTCATCGAAGAAGCGCCACGCACGTGTTGCACACATCAGCGTGCGGTCGCCGGCCTGCCGGGCCAGTTCGTACGCTTCATCGGAGGCGGCGATGCGCTCGGCAATGTGCTCCTGCTGCCAGCGCAGCGACACGGTCGCAACCAGGGTGTCGGCCAGTGTTGCGGGGTCGGCGGCCCGGCGCGCCACTGCGATGGCCTGCTCATGCACCCGGCTTGCTTGTGCCTCCTCGCCGCTGAAGATGAGGGCGCGCGCCAGGGCGCTCAGCAGGCGGGCGCTCATCACGGGCTCGTCGCTGCCCTGAGCTGCGAGGGCCTCGCGCAGGAGTTCGGCCGCGGGGCCGCCTGGCAGTCCTGGCGCCCAACTCGCGGTTTCGAAGCCAAGCGCGGCGTGAGCGAGTTCCCTTGTATTGCCGTACTCCGCGCTCAAGCGAGCCGCCTCCTTGAACGTCTGCATGGCCTGGAGCCAATCACCGGCATGGCTGTGCGCGGCACCTAGCGCATTGAGCAGGCCGCAGCGTGCCTCGCGCGCAAGGCCGCTGCCAGCGTCCATGGCCTGCAGTGCCATCTGGCAGTAGCGTGCCGATTCTTCGTGCGCGAGCTGGCGGTCGGCACGCCGCGCCGCACGTTGCGCGTAATCCACCGCGAGTGCGGCGTCCCCTCCGGGCAGGGCGGCCCAGTGGTGATAGGCCAGCGCTGGCAGATGCTGCTCGGGGTCGTCGCCGTGAATCATCTCGATGGCACGCGCCAGCTTCAGATGGAGCCGGCTGCGTCGAGGGATGGGAATCTCGTCGTAGAGGGTCTCGCGGAACAAGGCATGGGCAAAGTGATAGTGGCCGGGGTCGCGCAAGGCCTCGACCACACGCGCCTGCAGGGCTTCGTCGATGGCTGCGCTGCAGGTCTCTTCGTCGACATCGCCGGCCAGCGCGGTCAGCAGACGGAATTCGAATGCGCGGCCGATGACCGCTGCCGCGGTAAGCACCTTATTCGCATTCGCGGACAGACGACTCAAGCGGCGCCCGATGACTTCCTTGATACCCTCCGGAATGCGCAGTACATAGCCCGTGCTGGTGGACGAATTTTCCTGTGCCAGCAGACGGGTCATTTCTCCCACGAACAAGGGGTTGCCTTCCGTTTGCGCATGGACCGCATCGACCAGCGCGGGGGCGACGGTCGTGTCGTCAGCCAGTTCCATCATGTGCGCTGTTTCCGCATGGGTCAGCCCCCTCAGTCGCAACCGTTCGAAGCGTGGTTGGCGCGCCAGTTCGCCTAGCGTGGCCGACAGCGGGTGCTGTCTCGATAGCTCGACATCACGGTACGTCACAAGGAGAAGAATGCGATTGCTGCACACGTCAGGTGCAAGAAACTCGAGCAGTCGCAGGGACGACGCGTCGGCCCAGTGCAGGTTGTCGAGGATGAGCAGCAGCGGATGCTGTTGTGCCGCGCGCTGCCAGAAGGTGTTCACTGCGTCGAAGAGTCGGAAGCGCGCCTGCGCGACTTCGGTACTTGGCGTGGCAACTGCGCGATCACGCACCGGATCGGGCAGCCGATCTGCAAGGTCGGGCACGATTTCCGCGAGCGGCGCTACCCCACAGGCCAATGCCTCGTGGGTGCTGTCTTCGTCGTGTGAGGCAATCCAACTTCGTACCAGTTGTTGCCAAGGCCAGTAGGGCGGTGCGCCGGGCTCCTCGTTACAGCGGCCCCAGAGCACTTGCATGCCGCGTTGCTCGGCCTGTTGGGCAACAATTTCGGCGGTGCGTGTTTTGCCGATGCCGGGTTCCCCCGCCAACGCAGCAATGCCACCAGTACCGTCTTGCGCTCGCGCCAGCAGGTGGCCCAGTACCTCGAGCTCACGCTCGCGGCCAACGAAGCGCACCGTCGCTGGCGCACTGGCGGTGTTGCGGGTGCTGTCGCTTAGCGCTGCAGATTCAGCCGGTAGCGGCATGCCGCAGCCGTCGCAAAACCTCGCGTCGGGCCGGCACAATCGGTGGCAGCGAGCGCAATGCATGGTTGCAGAGCGTCACACGAAGCTCTCCGGACGCACTTGGGTCACCTCGATCACGACGTCAGCAGGCAGGCTTGCCAGGTGTGCCGCCTGTCGGATGGCATCCGCGCTTGGGGCCTCGTAAAGACAATAGGTTTTCTTGCGGTCGGCAGAGAGGAAAGAGAAGACCCAGTTCACACCAACATCTGCATTGATGTGCTGGATGTTCGCAACGCTTGCGGCGCCGATCTCCAATTGTTCCGCAAACTGACGTTCGATGAGAAACAGCGGCATTTTTCTTCCCTCCTGACGCTTCGACGGGCCATGCCGCCATTGCGTTTTATTGAAGGCCGAAGATGGGGCAAAACAAATAGTCAGTATTGACTATCCCAGGGCAGACCGACCGCCACACAAGAATGATCAAGGCAGCGGATAGAACTGGCGATGTCCCGCTTCTAGACTTCCTTCACCATCCCCCACGCCTGATGTTCCGCTCTGCAGACCCAGCCAGATCGGTTCCGTGGCGCTTGCCCAGGAGATCAACATGCTCGAAGACACCACGGTGCAGGCCTTCCGTGCGCAATTGCGGGGGCCGCTCGTCGAACCGGACGATCCGCATTACGACGCGGCACGCCGTGTCTACAACGCGATGATCGACAAACGGCCGCGCCTCATCGCGCAGTGTTCAGACGTAGCCGACGTGATTGCGTCAGTCAACTTTGCGCGCAACAACGGCTTGCTGCTGGCCGTGCGCGGTGGCGCTCACAATGGCGGCGGTCTGGGTGTGTGTGACGACGGTTTGGTGATCGATCTGGCCCGTCTGCGCGGCATTCGTGTCGATCCTGTCGCCCACACGGTGCGCGCCGAAGGCGGCTGCACATGGGGAGACGTCGATCATGCGACGCACGCATTCGGTTTCGCAACGCCGGCGGGCATCATCAGCACCACCGGGGTTGGCGGGCTAACCCTGGGAGGAGGGATCGGTCATCTGGCACGGCGCTTTGGCCTGACGATCGACAATCTGCTGTCGGTCGATATCGTGCTGGCCGACGGCAGCTTCGTCACTGCCAATGCGCATGCCAATGACGATCTGTTTTGGGCGGTGCGCGGCGGCGGTGGCAACTTCGGTGTCGTAACCTCATTCGAGTTCCGCCTGCATGCGGTGAGTAGCGTGGTCGCGGGTCCCACGCTGTGGCCGCTTGATAAAGCCGCCGACGTTCTGCGCTGGTATCGCGACTTCCTGCCGAAGGCACCGCCCGAACTCAACGGCTTCTTCGCTTTTCTTACGGTGCCGCCAGCACCACCGTTCCCGCCCGCGCTGCATCTGCAGAAGATGTGCGGCGTTGTGTGGTGCTACACGGGCGACCCTGCAGCGGCGGAAGAGGCATTCGCGCCAGTTCGAGCGCAACAGCCCGCGCTGTACGGCGTAGGGGCCATGCCCTATCCGATGTTGCAAACCGCCTTTGATGCGTTGTACCCGCCCGGCCTGCAGTGGTATTGGCGGGCCGACTTCGTCAACGACCTGCCGGAAGAGGCTATTGCACTGCATGTGGAACATGGTTCGAAACTGCCGACCATGCATTCCACGATGCACCTGTATCCGATCGACGCTGCCGTGCATCGCATGGGGCGCAAGGAGACGCCGTTCGCCTACCGCGATTCGAAATGGGCGGCCGTCATCGTGGGCGTTGACCCCGACCCTGGCCAGCGCGAGCGCATCACGAATTGGTGCAAGGGGTACTGGGACGCACTGCATCCCTATTCGGCAGGCGGCGCCTATGTGAATTTCATGATGGACGAGGGGCAGGAGCGGGTGCAGGCCACCTACCGCGACAACTACGCCAGGTTGGCAGCGATCAAGGCCAGATACGATCCCGGCAACCTGTTCCGTGTCAACCAGAACGTGAGGCCCGCGTCGTGAGCATGCTCATTTTGATCAGTTGGTTGCAGGACACCCATCCTGCAGGAAAGGAGGTGTGAAATGGACAAGAGACTGTGGGTCGTCGTCACGGCAATTATTGGGGCGTTAGGTGCAACCGTGACGTATGCGAGCGCCTCCATGGAGGCGCGCAATCCTTACACCGATGGCGGTCTGGCCACGAGGTTCGACGTCTATGCGGATGGCGCAAGGGCTGGAAAATTCGATTCCTATACCGAAGGCATGCGTGTACCCACGACGGACGGCGTGCGCTAGTCTGTCTGCAAAGAAAAAGCCGCAGGTTTGTGCCTGCGGCTTTTTTTCTTTGGGGCGATGCCGCCCGGCTCAGGCCGCGTCCGGAAACACGGGCTCGCCCAGATTCAGCATCAGGCGATTCGCCCACGCAAAGATGGCCACGGCATGTATCAGGTCGAGAATCTCCGCATCCGTCAGGCCAGCATCCTTGAGCGGCTTCAGGTCTTCGCCACGCACATCTCCAGGGCGCAGTGTCAGGTCGATCGAGAACAGCACGATGGCACGCTCACGCGCATTCGTGCCTGCGATGTGCGGATCTTCAAAGACCTGCTTGATGACGTCGTTGCGCTTGGCAAGCTGCTCGAAGCGTTGCGCGTGGACAGACGCGCAATACACGCAGCCGTTCACGCGCGACACCACGGCGCTGGCGAGTTCACGTTCAGCACGCGACAGGCCGCCCGGCGCATACATGATCGCGTTGAACGCCGCCGAGCGCTGTCGCAGGATCTCGGGCTGGTGAACGAGAAAGCGGTAGTAATCCGAGGTTTTCGCCTTGGGGTGGCTTTCTTCCAGCACGGCGATCTGCTCGGGCGTGGCGCGGTCGAGGTCCACCACATCGAGCCACGCCTGCCACTCAAGCGATTCGTTGGTGAAACCGTGGGCGCGGATGATCTCGGTCATGCTGCGGTCTCCGTGGAGGCGTTGGCGCTGCCGGTGCCGGCAGCTTCGCGAAGCGCGCGCAGGCCGGCGACGAGCCGCGTCTGATACGACAGGAAGGCAATGAGCTGTGCGAGCGTTACGACGTCGGCCGTGGCGAGGCCCGCTGCGGGCAGGCGCAACAGCGCATCGCGGTCGCCTTCGATGGGGCGCTCGACGAGCGTGCGCGTGAAGGTGAGGATGGCGCGCAGGCGTGCGTCGGTCAGCGTGTCGATATCGCCATGGTCGACCGCTTGCAGGGCATCTGTGTTGACAGGCGCGTTCGCGAGGCGCGCGCGGTAGTGCTCGGCCAGTTCCGGCGCGGGCGTCAGGCTGCAGGCGTACAGCGCCACGAGCAGGCGTTCGCCCAGCGTGAGGCCGGGCAGGGCGGCGTCGAACAGCGCTTCGTAGCTGCCTTGCGTGGCCGTTGCGACTTTTTCGCGGGCGTGGCGCAGCGCATGCGTGGGGCTACCGTCGCCGAGGTCGGCAACCTGGTCGACCACGTCTTGTGTGGGCGTGAAATCCATTGATGAAAGGCTCCGGGAGTCGGGTACGGAGGCGCCACGCGCAGCCACTGCGCTGGCGAGGAAGCGCCGCACCGCTGCCCACGATTGGGCATCGGCGCGCGCGTTGGCGCGTGGCTCGCCGCCGCCGGTGCTGATGCGCCCAGACACCGGATGTGCATAGACGAGCTGCGTGGTTGGCACGTAAGGGAAGACGATGGCGTGGCCCGCGCCTTCGTAATCGAAGTGCTGGACAGGGTAGGGGTGGCGTACCTCGGCCAGCCTGCCGGTGACCATGCGTGAGTAATCGCTCGAGGGCCAGGAGCCGTCATCCGTGGCGGATAGCAGCAGCACCGGCCCGCGTGCGCGCTCGATGCGTATACGCGCGCGTGCCACCGCGTCTGAATCTTGCAGTGCCGTGCGGATGGCGCGTTCATGCCGATGCGGCGCGGGACCTTCGTCAAACGGTGCCCAGGTCGCGGTGCGGTTGCCTTCCCACAGATGCGGCAGCGGCTGACCGCGATACAGCCACGTCGGGCCCTCGCGGCCGATAGCGGGGTCGGCAGCATTCTGCCCGCTGTGCACGACGGCGCCTGGCACGTAGCCGATGACCGCAGACACCGCTTCAGGGAATGTCGCGCCCAGCAGCAATGCCAGTTCACCCCCGCGCGACTGGCCGCTCACGGCAACGAAGTCGTGCAGCGGCTCCACGCGTTTGCGCAGCCAGGCGAGCGCGCGCTCGAAGTATTCCAGCGGCGTGTTCGAGATGTAGTCCGACAGCCCCGGCGCTTTGAAGTACGCCAGCGCAAAGGCGGCATAACCGTGCGAGGCAAACAGTGCCGCGCGTGGCTCATTGATGCCGCCGCCCGAGCCGTTGAGGATGAGCACGGCAGGGCGCGGGCCCGGGTGCGCATACGGATCGGGGAGGTAAAGCGTGCCGACAAGACCTTCGTCACGCACGTCGTGGCGCGTCACGCCCGGTGCGGCCAGCCGTTGCACGAAGCTCGCATGGACCGACTCGCCGTTGGCCGTGGCCGTCAGCGTGGTCGTCAACGGCTCCGTGGCTGGCTGCGGAAACACCTCGCGTGCTTTTCCGTCATCCGGGTGCTGGCTCCAGATGATGCCCATCGCGCTGACGCCGGCGTAGTCACCGGAGACGGGCGCGTCGCGCGTCAGGTCCACGATGCCGTGCGCATCGGCGACGAATGCGGCGCGGCTGTGCCACAGCACGCCATTGCCACGGCGCGTTTGCGCGACGATGCCGACCTGGGCGCCGGGCGCAAGCCCCGTCACGACGATGCCGCGCGATACGTCGATCAGGTCATCCGCCGGCGTCACGCTGAGCGCGAACGTTCCCATGGCGCTTACTTGCCGTCCTTGGTGACCATTTGGGCGGCCGTGCGATCGCTCGTCATCGGCGTCACCTTCAGCCCCTTCTTGGCGGCCCATACGTTCTGGTAGTGGTACAGCGGCATTACGCCTACGTCATCCGACACCAGCTTGACCGAGTGGCGCAGGATGGCCGCGCGCTTTTCCACGTTGAATTCTTCGGTGGAGGCGTTCAACGCGTTGTCGACAGCCGCGTTGCTGTAGTGGCCCCAGTTGGATGCGCCCAGACCCTTCTTGGTATCGACGGTGGCCAGCACGTTGACCAGCGCGTAGCTTGCTTCACCCGTGCCGTTGCCCCACGCCAGCATGCTCATCGCATATTCATTCTTGTTGGCGCGGCCCGAGTAGACCGACCAGGGCACCACTTCCACGCGCGCCTTTACGCCGATGCGGGTCCAGAACTGCGCCACCGCCTGCGCCGTTTCGGGGCCTTGCGGATAGCGGTCGTTCGGCACGTGCATCACGAGGTTGAAGCCCTGCGGAAAGCCCGCATCGGCCAGCAGCTTCTTGGCCTGCGCCGGGTCGTAAGCGATGTCCTTCACGTCGGGGTTGTAGCCGTACGTGTCCGACGGCATCCACTGGTTGGCGACGGTGGCGGCGCCTTGCAGGATGCGGTCGACGATCGCCTTGCGGTCGATCGCCAGCGACAGCGCGCGGCGCACGCGCACATCCAGCAGCGGGTTGTTCGGCAGCGGTTTGCCGTCGTTGCCGGTGATGTATTGATTCTCGCCTTTGCGGAAGCTCGGCTGCAGCAGCATCACGCGCAGGCCGGGGTAGGCAAAGACCTTCACGTTGGGCGACTGGCGCAGGCGCGCCAGGTCCGACACTGACACCTTGTCGATGACATCGACCTCGCCTGAGAGCAGGTTGGCCGTACGTGCGGCAGCATTGTTGATGTAGCGGTAATTGACCTTCTCCCAGAGCTGCTTGCCGCCCCAGTAGTTGTCGTTGCGCGCCATCACCACGCGATCGCCCGGCACATACGAGACGAACTTGTAGGGGCCGGTGCCCACCACGGCGCGGCCGGCGTTGTAGTCCTCGGTGGACGATTTCTCGCCCACATGCTTGCTGACGATGTGCACGGACGCCAGATTCAGCGGCAGGTCCGGGTTCGGGATGTTCGTCTTGATGATCAGCGTCAACGGGTCTTTGGCCGTGACCGACTCCACCGTGCGCAGATAGCCCGCGAACGTTGCCACGCTGCCCGGCACGCTGCGCGCGCGCTGGTACGAGAAGATGACGTCATCGGCCGTGAACGGCTGGCCGTCGTGCCATTTCACGTTCGGGCGCAGCTTGAATTCCCACGTCTTCGGATCCAGCGTCTTCCACGACAGGGCCAGGCCCGGCTGCAGCTTGTTCCACTTGTTTTCGACCAGCAAATCCCAGAAATGCACGTCGACGGAGCGGTCGCCGGCATGGTTGTTCAGCTGCGGGTCGAGCGACGACAGCGGATCGGCAAAGGCGATGTTCAGCGTCTGCGCGCTGACAGCACCGGCAGCGGCAAACAGCGCTACAGCAAGCGACGAGGCTAGGAGGCGTTTCACGTGGGTTCCCTTTTCCTGTTTTTGGAATCGTTGGCTTATTGAATGTCGTTCAGGTCGCGTCGTTCAGGTGGCACGCGCTGACGTGGTTGACCGCAATGCCGCGCAGCGTCGGCGTCTCGGTCTTGCAGCGGGGCATGGCGTGCGGGCAGCGCGGGTGGAAATGGCAGCCGGTCGGCGGGTGCAGGGGGCTGGGCATCTCGCCTTGAATGGCGGTAAACGTCTTGTGCCGGGCCGACAGGCGCGGAATCTCCGCCAGCAAGGTCTGCGTGTAAGGGTGATTCGGGCGGCGGAAGACTTCCTCCGCCGGGGCCGATTCCACCACGCGCCCGAGATACATGATCACCACGCGGTCTGAGAGGTGCTCCACCACGCCCAGGTCGTGGCTGATGAACAGGTAGGTCAGGTTGAGCTGCTCGCGCAGGTCCATGAACAGGTTCAGGATCTGCGCCTGGATCGACACGTCCAGTGCCGCAACCGCTTCGTCGCAGACGAGCATCGACGGCTGCACCGCCAGCGCGCGCGCAATGCCGATGCGCTGCCGCTGGCCGCCGCTGAACTGATGCGGATAGCGGTCGCGCAAGGCAGGGTCCAGGCCGGCGCGCTGCATCTGCGCAGCCACATAATCGGCAAAGTTGGCGCGGTCGGTCAGGCCGTGCACGCGGGCCGCTTCGCCAACGATCTCTTCCACGCGCAGGCGCGGGTTGAGGCTCGCATACGGGTCCTGAAAGATCATCTGGATCTTCAGGCGGGCCGCGCGGGCTTCGTCTGCGGAGAGCGTGTCGACAGCCTTGCCGTCCACGCGCACCTCGCCGTCCGATGGAGGCATCAAGCCGGCAGCAATCCGGCCAAGCGTGGATTTGCCGCAGCCCGATTCGCCGACGAGGCCGACGACTTCACCGGGCTGGATCGCGAGGTCGACGCCGTCGACCGCACGAACGATTGCCGGCGGATGTGCCAGGCCGAAGCGTTGCAAGACGCGATCACCCACACCGATTTTGCGATCACCAAAGCGTTTGCTGACCTGTTTGAGTTCGACAAGCGGCGTGCTCATGCGACCTCCCGCGAGGAAGCGTGCTGCGCGCCCGGATGGAAACAGCGCACGAGGCGACCAACGATCGGTTGCGTGATCTCCGGGGGGACGCTGCAGACATCGGTGGCACGCGGGCAGCGTGCCGCAAACGCGCAGCCTGCCGGCAGCGACAGCAGGTTCGGTGTCATCCCGGGAATCTGGCGCAGGCGTTGGCCGCGGCGGTTCTCGCTGGGCAGGCTGTCGATCAGGCCCATGGTGTAGGGGTGCAGCGGCGCATCGAGCACGGCATCAACCGGGCCGTGTTCGACGATGCGCCCGGCATACATCACGGCCACTTCGTCGGCCAGGCCGGCGACGACAGACAGGTCATGCGTGATCCAGATCAGCGCCGTGCCGTGCATGCGCGCGAGCTTTTGCACTTCAGACAAGATCTGCGCCTGGATGGTCACGTCCAGCGCCGTGGTCGGTTCGTCGGCAATGATCAGGTCGGGCCGATGCAGCATCGCAATAGCAATCGCCACGCGCTGGCGCATGCCGCCGGAAAGCTGATGCGGATACGCGCGCAGCCGTTCTTCGGGGCTCGGAATGCCCATCAGGCCGAGCGTGTCGCGCGCGTGCTCACGGGCTTGCTTGTGGGTCATGCTGCTGTGCGCGCGCACGGCCTCGATCATCTGGGCATCGATGCGCAGCACGGGGTTGAGCGTCATCATCGGGTCCTGGAAGACCATGGCGATGCGGTTGCCCTGCAGCTTGCGCAACTCGCGCGGGGCGAGCTTGGTGAGGTCGCGGCCCTGATAGAGGATCTCGCCGCCGACGACGCGGCCGGGCGGGTCGACCAAGCCCATGATCGAGAAGCCGGTGACGGACTTGCCTGAGCCCGATTCGCCCACCAGCCCGAGGATGCGTCCGCGCGCGAGCGAGAACGACACATCATCCACCGCCGGCAGCACGCCTTCACGCGTGAAGAAATGCGTGCGCAGGTTGCGGACTTCGAGTGTGGTCGCGTTGGTGGACGCCGTCATCGTTGCGCCCTCGGGTTCAGGACTTCACGCAGGCGGTCGCCCACCAGGTTGATGGCCACCAGCGCCAGCAACAGCGCGATGCCCGGATAGAAACTGATCCAGTACTGGCCAGACAGCATGTATTGGTATCCGTTGGAAATCAGCAGGCCCAGAGACGGCTCGGTAATCGGCACGCCTAGGCCCAGGAACGACAGCGTGGCTTCCAGCGTGATCGCGCGCGCCACCTGCAGCGTGCCCACGACGATCAGCGGCGGCAGGCAGTTCGGCAGGATGTGCCTGAGCGCGATGCGCCAGCCGGGCAGGGCGAGCGAGCGCGCGGCTTCCACGTATTCGCGCCGACGCTCGACGAGGGCCTGGCCACGCACCGTCCGCGCGTAATACGCCCACTCCAGCAGCACGAGGGTCAGCACGACATTCGTGATGCTCTTGCCGAGATAGGCGAGGATCATCATCGCCACCAGCACCGACGG
>Ga0209674_100560_pt1 | contig 14677 bp, 14 predicted proteins | sample AraplaCvi_mMS_r2_FD_184279 | JGI IMG/M metagenome (GOLD analysis project Ga0209674, IMG submission 184279) | Arabidopsis root microbial communities from North Carolina, USA - plate scrape CL_Cvi_mMS_r2 (SPAdes) (version 2) | ecosystem: Host-associated > Plants > Roots > Endosphere | place: USA... | reverse complement strand
CCACCGAGAAGACCGGCTTGCCGCGCGGTACCGCGACGCCGAATTTCCGCAGGATTTCCTTACCCTGGTACTCGTGAATCTTCATGCGTGATTCCCTTCAGTCTGAGAGTTGGATTAAACATCGCTTCCGCTACCGTCCAACATGCCGGGCGCATTGCCCCTGCCTTCGTGGCGGGCCGCCCCGTTGTCTGGCGATGCCGGGCGGTCTGCTGGGCGTGGCGCATGGCCATACCAGCGCGGGTAAAACTGCTGCACTGCCTCCCCGTCGAAACGCAGCGCATGGCAGCGTCCCAACTGGAACGGCGGTTTTTCGTTTAAACGTTCGGCGTCGCCGTCAGTCGACCCGTTTTCTGAACTGGCACTCCCGCCTCGCGTGTCGTCACCGGTGTTCCATACGTCGCCGGCGAACGCCTGAATCGCGGCGGTCGGCAGGACCGCGCACAACTCGGTGAGATGCGTGCAACCAGCCGTGCCGGCCAGCAAACGGGCAGCATCGCGACGGAAGTTGTGGAACAGATTGAGCCCGATGAGGGCACGATAGGCGGGATTGCTGGCTTGGCAGAGCCCAGGATAGGGCACCCAGTCGGACGACGCCTCGGCGTCGACGACATTGAGCTTGCGATCGATGGTGATGCGAAGCCAGAGTTCATGGATCGGTTGACCATTGGGCCGGACGCCCGACGCAAGCACCACGTCGCGTGGCTTTTCGTCGGTCAAGCACGCTTCCACATCCCACAAGCCGTCCGCTCGTTCATAAGCTTCCGCCCGGATTGCGCGGCGATGGCGCAACTGACGGGGCACTGACGAGGAAAGCGGCATGCGAAAAGGAAAGGCCGAATTGGAAAACCCGCGAATTTTACCATACTGGGTATTTGAGACAGGCGGGAGTGCGGCAGCGGCCGGCTGCGCGCCCGTTATGGGCGGGATTATGGCGGGGTTGGCCGCCCGCTTATTCGCCGCTCCAGTCTTCGTCGATGCCCTTGAGAATCTTGCCGATGGTCGCGCCCGAGAAACCCCGCGACGCGAGAAAACGCGCCTGCTTGGCACGCTCGGCTGGGGTTTGCGGAAGCTGGCCGAACTTCTTGCGCCATACGGCCTGCGCGCGCGCCAGCTCGGTTTCGCGCAACTGGGCGCTGGCTTCCTCGACGAGTGCCTGATCCACCGCGTGCTGCTTCAATTCGCCGACGATCCGGCTAGCGCCGAGCCGCGACGACCGGCGATGAATCAGGCTTTCTGCGAATCGGGAGTCCGACAGCCAGTTTTCGGCCTCCAGTGTGTCGAGCAGCGTATCGAGCGAGTCGTTTTCTTCGACGAACGGCTTCAGCTTGCGTGCGAGTTCGCTACGGCTGTACTCGCGACGCGACAGATAGCCTAGCGCGCGCCCTTTGAGCGAACGCGCGGGACGTTGCGATTTCTTTACTTCGCCTTGAGTGTGCTCGGTGTCTGGGCTCGGCGAGCCGGGGCTGTGGCGAGAGCCGGACGATCGTGATGAACCCCGAGAGCCAGATGAACCACGCGAGCGCGTGTAAGTGGGCTCGGCGGATGGGTCGGGTTGGGTTGACTGGAACTGCGCGCGCCGCGGGCCACGGCCTGCGGCGCGATCGTGCGCGTCGAATGATTCGAAGGGATCGAATGGGTCGACAGGCTGGAAGGGAGCGGGGGAATGCGACGGATGCGATGAATCCGGCAGGTTCGCCGGACCCGAAAGTTCGCGCGAACCGCTACCTTCATCGCGCGGGCCGGCCGCGTTGCGTCCGGTATCGGACAATGACCGGCCCTTGCGTATCACGTAGTGGTTACTCTTCTTCGTCCGCGACTTCTGCGCCTGCGCCGGTCACTGCTTCGGCCATTGCATTCACGCCCAGCGATTCGCGGATACGGTTTTCGATCTCACGCGCGATGTCCGGATTTTCGCGCAGGAATTCACGCGCGTTGTCCTTGCCCTGGCCAATACGCTCGCCGTTATAGCTGTACCACGCACCGGCCTTGTCGACGATCTTGGCCTGCACGCCCAGGTCGATGATTTCGCCCTGTCGCGAAATACCTTCGCCGTACAGAATGTCGAAAATTGCCTCGCGGAACGGCGGCGACACTTTGTTCTTGACCACCTTGACGCGGGTTTCGTTGCCGATCACTTCGTCGTTCTTCTTGATCGAACCGATGCGGCGAATGTCCAGACGCACCGACGCATAGAACTTCAGCGCGTTGCCGCCCGTGGTGGTTTCCGGATTGCCGAACATCACGCCGATCTTCATGCGAATCTGGTTGATGAAGATGACGAGGCAGTTGGTGCGCTTGATCGTGCCGGTGAGCTTGCGCAGCGCCTGCGACATGAGACGCGCTTGCAGACCCGGCAGCGAGTCGCCCATTTCGCCTTCGATTTCAGCCTTCGGCACCAGTGCCGCGACCGAGTCGATCACGATCATGTCGATCGAGCCCGAGCGCACGAGCGCGTCGGCGATTTCCAGCGCCTGTTCACCCGTATCCGGCTGCGAAACCAGCAGGTCGCTCACGTTCACGCCGAGCTTGCCGGCGTATTGAATGTCCAGCGCGTGTTCCGCGTCGATAAACGCTGCCGTACCGCCGAGCTTCTGCATTTCGGCGATGACCTGCAACGTGAGCGTGGTTTTACCCGACGACTCCGGGCCGTAGATTTCGACCACGCGGCCACGCGGCAGACCGCCGACGCCCAGTGCGATATCCAGGCCGAGCGATCCAGTGGAAACGACCTGGATGTCTTCGACTGCCTCACCTGCGCCGAGCCGCATGACCGACCCTTTGCCGAACTGCTTTTCGATCTGCGCGAGGGCGGCAGCGAGTGCCTTGCTCTTTTCAGCAGTCAGTCCAGCCGAGCCTTTCTTGCTTTCTTCCATGAATCGTCCTTTGCTATGATGAACGGCGTCTGAGGCAGATGTGCGGCCCACCTTTTGAAGGACAGCACACGAAACCCAGACACTGTATAAAAAAACAGTGGTTTTGGCAAGCGCGATTCTCATGCGAACGCGCATGTTTACCGCCGCGCCGCACAAACCACCCACAATAATTTTCGGAGACCGCTGTGCGCCGCGGGGACACCCGAGGTGCCGGCCAAGCCTTGAGCTGGCGCACCATGCGAATTCTGATTGCCGAAGACGACAGCATACTCGCGGACGGTCTGGTTCGATCACTCCGCCAATCGGCCTATGCTGTCGATCACGTGAAGAGCGGCGTTGAGGCCGACACCGCGCTGTCCATGCAAAGTTTCGACCTGCTGATTCTCGATCTCGGCCTGCCGCGCATGTCCGGACTCGAGGTGCTACGCCGCTTGCGCGCCCGCAACTCCAATCTGCCCGTACTGATCCTGACCGCCGCAGACAGCGTCGACGAACGCGTCAAAGGCCTCGATCTCGGCGCCGACGACTACATGGCCAAGCCGTTCGCGCTCAACGAACTCGAAGCGCGGGTGCGCGCGCTGACGCGGCGCGGTGCGGGCGGCGGCCCGACGGTCGTGCGGCACGGTTCGCTGTCTTTCGACCAGGTGGGCCGGATCGCCTATATCAACGAGCAGGTGATCGAGCTTTCGGCGCGTGAACTCGGACTGCTCGAAGTACTGCTGCAGCGAATCGGGCGTCTGGTTTCGAAGGAGCAACTCGTCGATCATCTGTGCGAATGGGGCGAGGAAGTCAGCAACAACGCGATCGAGGTATACGTGCACCGGCTGCGCAAGAAAATCGAGCCGAGCGGCGTGCGCATCATTACCGTGCGCGGGCTCGGGTACTGTCTCGAGAAGGCCGTCGCGCCCGCAAACCCCAATACGAACGCCGTCGCGGCCACGCCCGCCGAGCCCGAACCCGAGCCGCCTTCTTCGCCTTCGTCGCCGCAGTCAGACGGGATGCCGGCGAGCCACCACTACAAATAGAGCACACCCATGTCCGCACGCGCCGATCGCGCGACGGCCCGCGCGGCGGATCTCGACGAGGCGCGCGACGAGCGCTACGCCAATCCGTTCGCTCCGCCCGACGAAACCGAAGCCGCCGCCGAGGCCCGCCCGCGCTCGCTATTCGGCGAAATTCTCGACTGGATGCTCGCGCCGCTGTTGTTGCTGTGGCCGATGAGTCTCGCGGTGACTTATCTGGTCGCCAAGTCGATCGCGAACGGACCGTTCGACCGCGCGCTCGAAACCGACGCCTATGTGCTCGCGCGCCAGATCCATCCGGTCAACGGCGTGGCCGAACTGACGCTGCCCGACTCCACACGCGACTTTTTACGCACGGACAACGTCGACAGTGTTTTCTATCAGGTGCTCGGCACGCGAGGCGAACTGGTGGCCGGCGAGCGCGACATGCCGCTGCCGCACGAAGAAGACCGGCCGCAACCGGGGCTCGTCGCATTTCGCGACGACATGCTGCGCGGCAACGACATCCGCGTGGCCTATACGACGGTCGAGTTTCCGCAGACGCCCGGCGCTGAGCCCGTGCTCGTTCAGGTCGCCGAGACGCTCGACAAACGCAGTCAGCTTGCCAACGACATCATCAAAGGCGTGATCCTGCCGCAGTTCGTGATCCTGCCGCTCGCCATCCTGCTCGTGTGGTTCGGCCTGTCGCGTGGTCTCGCGCCGCTGCACGCATTGCAGGCGCATATCCGCGCGCGGCGCCCCGACGATCTGTCGCCGCTGGAAGCGCGTCGCGCGCCTCCGGAAATCGAGCCGCTCGTCACGTCGTTCAACGATCTGCTGACGCGCCTCGAACAGAACATGGAATTGCAAAAGCGCTTTATCGCCGACGCCGCGCATCAGATGAAGACGCCGCTTGCCGGCCTGCGGACCCAGGCGGAGCTGGCGTTGCGGCAGGACGCGTCGGCGGAAGTGCATCGCTCCCTCGAGCAGATTGCGACGAGTTCGGAACACGCCGCCCGCCTCGTCACGCAGTTGCTGGCGCTCGCTCGCGCGGAAAACCGCATGTCGGGACAGATTTTCACGCCGGTGGAAGTGACAGAAGTGGCCCGCAACGCCGTGCGCGACTGGGTGCAGGCCGCGTTCGCCAAACAGATGGATCTCGGCTACGAAGCGCCGGACGAGCCCGTCGAAGTCGAAGGCAATCCCGTCATGCTGCGCGAAATGTTGTCGAATCTCATCGACAACGCCATTCGCTACACGCCGGCGGGCGGCCGCATCACGGTCAGGGTGAGACACGAGAAAGCCGCTCGGCTCGTGCATCTGGAAGTGGAAGATACAGGCCTCGGCATTCCAGTGGCCGAACGTTCGCGAGTGATCGAGCGGTTCTACCGGATTCTCGGCCGTGAGGGCGACGGCAGTGGCCTCGGGCTTGCGATCGTTCGCGAGATTGCGACGATGCACGGCGGCGAGCTGACTATCGACGACAACGTCTATCAAAACTCTCCGCGGCTCGCGGGAACGCTCGTACGCGTCAGTTTGCATGTGCTGGAACGGGGCAGGACTTACCCTAACGCGAACTGACCGCGACGGGCGCCAGATAGCGAGATGGGCGGCGTTCATGGAACCCTACGCGACATTGCATGCAAGTTGACGGATGTTCTCGACATTCCGCCGGCGCATCAAAAGCTGCGGCAGCAGCCGTTCGTGTCAGAAGGCCGTAAGTTTTCACTCCAATAATCGGTTGCACGGGAACGCCGCGGGCCGGCGCACCGCGTGCATATCAATATTGGAGACGACATATGGCTACCGTTGGCGGACACATTTCGCCCGTGCCCATGACGCGCGATGAGAAGCGGGTGATCTTCGCATCGTCGCTAGGTACGGTTTTCGAGTGGTACGACTTCTATCTGGCCGGTTCGCTCGCGGCCTTCATCAGCAAGAGCTTTTTCTCGGGCGTCAATCCGACTGCGGGCTTCATCTTCACGCTGCTCAGTTTCGCCGCGGGCTTCGCAGTCCGGCCGTTCGGTGCGGTGGTGTTCGGACGGCTCGGCGATATGGTCGGCCGCAAGTACACGTTCCTTGTCACCATCGTGATCATGGGTCTGTCGACCTTCCTGGTCGGCTTCCTGCCCGGCTACGCGGCGATCGGCATTGCTTCGCCGGTGATTTTCATCGCGATGCGCATGCTGCAAGGCCTCGCACTCGGCGGCGAATATGGCGGCGCTGCGACGTATGTGGCCGAACACGCGCCGCCGGGACGTCGCGGCTTCTACACCGCGTGGATCCAGACGACTGCCACGCTCGGCCTGTTCCTCTCGCTGCTGGTCATTCTGGGCGTGCGCACGGCAATGGGCGAAGACGCGTTCGGCGCATGGGGCTGGCGGATTCCGTTCATTGCGTCGATCCTCCTGCTCGGTGTTTCGGTGTGGATCCGCCTGCAACTGCACGAATCGCCGGTCTTCGAGCGCATCAAAGCCGAAGGCAAGACGTCCAAGGCACCGCTTTCCGAGGCTTTCGGCCAGTGGAAGAACCTGAAGGTCGTGATTCTCGCGCTGATCGGGCTGACCGCCGGCCAGGCCGTGGTCTGGTACACGGGCCAGTTCTACACGCTGTTCTTCCTGACGCAGACGCTGAAGGTGGACGGCGCGTCGGCCAACATCATGATCGCCATTGCGCTTCTGATCGGCACGCCCTTCTTCCTGTTCTTCGGCTCGCTGTCGGACCGGATCGGCCGCAAGCCGATCATCATGGCCGGCCTGCTGATCGCCGCACTCACGTACTTCCCGCTCTTCAAGGCGCTGACGCACTATGTCAACCCGGCGCTTGAAACGGCCACGGCGAAGGCGCCGATTGTGGTGATCGCGAACCCGGACGAATGCTCGTTCCAGTTCAATCCGGTCGGCACGTCGAAGTTCACGAGTTCGTGCGACATCGCGAAGAGCGCGCTTTCGAAGTCCGGCTTGAACTACGAAAACGTCGCGGCTCCGGTGGGCACGCTCGCGCAGATCAAGGTCGGCGATACGGTGGTCTCCACCTATGACGGCAAAGCCGCCGACGCCAAAGATCAGGGCAAGGTGTTCGACAAGTCGCTTTCGACGACGCTGAAGTCCGCCGGCTATCCGCCGAAGGCCGATTCTTCGCAGATCAACTGGCCGATGAGCGTGGTGATTCTGACGATCCTCGTGATCTACGTGACGATGGTCTACGGACCGATCGCGGCGATGCTGGTCGAAATGTTCCCCACGCGAATCCGCTATACGTCGATGTCGCTGCCGTATCACATCGGCAACGGCTGGTTCGGCGGCTTCCTGCCGGCCACGGCGTTCGCGATCGTCGCGGCGAAGGGCAATATCTACTCGGGCTTGTGGTATCCGATCGTGATCGCGCTCATTACCTTCGTGATCGGCATGCTGTTCGTCCGTGAAACCAAAGACTCGGACATCTACGCAAAGGATTGAGGAGCCCTGTCCGGGCGGCAACTGAAAAAGTTGGGCGCCGGGGGTTGACAGCCCTCGGTGCTATCCTCATAATCTCGCTTCTTTCGGCGAATTAGCTCAGTTGGTTAGAGCGACGGAATCATAATCCGCAGGTCCGGGGTTCGAGTCCCTGATTCGCCACCAGTTGCAAGAAAAAGCCGCTGATCCGCAAGGTTCAGCGGCTTTTTCGTTTCTGGCTGTCCACGTTTCATCCGGGCAGCGACACCCGCAACTTAAGGAGGATTGTTGATGACGTTCCGCACCGCTGCGCACACCGTGGCCATCGCATCCATCGCGCTTCTCGGCGCCGCTTCCGTCACCGCGGCACAAGCGCAAACGCCCACCGACAACCAGTGGCGCGCAAGCCAGAGCACGCTGTCCACGCTTTTGCAGAACGGCTACAAGATCGTGGCCGTCGTCAACACGCCTCGTGGAGAGGCCGGTCCGGCCGACACCATCTTCGTGCAGCGCGACCAGAGCGCGTTCAAATGCATCGACCCGCAGGGACCCGAGCCCGGGAAAAAAGCGCCGGCCTGCTTTGAGCTGGCGCCGCCGTCGGGCGCCACCACCGGCTCGGAAGCCAAGTAGCCGCTGCCGCCGTGAGGTCGACGGCGGCAAAACGGATCACCGATCCACCAGCCGGCTCAAATTGCCGCGCACGCGCTGCAACAGCGTGATCAACTGCGCGGCTTCTTCCTTGCTGAAGCCGTTCAACGCTTCCAGCGCGACCGCGTCGCCCACTTCGCGCGCCTTGCCCAGCGCGCGCTCCGCCTTCGGTGTCATGCGCACCTGGCGCTCACGGCGGTCCTGCGGATTGGCCGCGCGCTCGATCCAGCCGCCCTCCTCCATCCGGTCGAGCAGTCGGCCCGCCGAAATCGGCGCAACTTCCAGCAGATCGGCGAGCCGCGCCTGGTTGATGTCGCCGTAATGCGCGAGATAAGCCAGCACACGGCATTGCGCGCGCGTCAGATCGACCGACGATTTCGCGAGATCGTCGAAACGCTTGCCGCTCAAGCGGCCGACGTCCGAAACAAGGAAGCCGAAGCGCTCTTCGAGCTGAGCAAGCTGGGCGGGTCGGGCGGGTGCGGCGGGTTGGGTCTCCATGCGCGGATTATACGAAAGAGCTTCCTCCCGAAACCCCGTGGTCAAGTTATTCAGCCTCCGCATAATTCCCGATGTGAGCCGGTCCACGCGTCGATATACTAAGCATGCTTACTATATCGACGATCTCCCACAGTCATGCCCGCCGCCTCCTCGCCGTCGAGCGTCGCCGCCGCGCCGCTCAACCGGCCGATGATCACCGTCTCGATCATGCTCGCCACGCTGATCCAGACGCTCGACAGCACCATCGCCAACGTCGCGCTGCCGCATATGCAGGGCACGCTATCGGCGTCGCAGGACGAGATCACGTGGGTGCTGACCTCGTACATCGTCGCCGCCGCGATTGCGACGCCGCTGACCGGCTGGCTGTCCGACCGGCTGAGCGTGAAGCGCCTGCTCATCCTCGCGATCGGCGGCTTCACGGTGTCGTCGGCGTTATGCGGTCTCTCGGAGACGCTCGCGCAAATCGTCGCGTCACGTTTGCTCCAGGGCGTTTTCGGCGCGTCGCTCGTGCCGCTGTCGCAGTCCATCCTGCTCGACATCAATCCGCGCGAGAAGCAGGGCCAGGCCATGGCCGTGTGGGGCATGGGCGTGATGGTCGGCCCGATTCTCGGCCCGACGCTCGGCGGCTGGCTCACCGACAGCTACAACTGGCGCTGGGTGTTCTTCATCAATGTGCCGATCGGCGCCTTTGCGCTGTTCGGCGTGGCGACCTTTCTGCCCTCGCGCGCGCCGAAACCCGACGCGAAGTTCGACGCGTTCGGCTTCGCGACGCTCGGCCTCGCGATTGGCGCGCTTCAGGCGATGCTGGATCGTGGCGAGCAACTCGACTGGTTCGGCTCCCATGAGATCGTGCTGGAGGCGCTGATTGCCGCTATCAGCTTCGCATTCTTTCTCGTGCATACGGCAACCGTCGGCAAGACGTCGTTTTTCAAATACGAATTGCTGAAGGATCCGAACTTCACGACGGGTACGTTCTTCATCTTCGTGATCGGCGCGGTGATGTATGCCACGCGCGCGCTGCTTCCGCCGATGTTGCAAAACCTGATGAGCTATCCGGTCGCGACCACCGGTCTCGTCACCGCGCCGAGCGGCGCGGGCACTATGGTCGCGATGCTGTTCGCCGGCCGCTTGCTGAAGCGGATCGACGCGCGGCTTATGCTGCTCGCCGGCTTCCTGATTTCGGCTTTCGCGCTATGGCAGATGATGCACTACACGATCGTGCTGTCGGCCTCGGACATCGTGTGGCCCGGCGTGATCCAGGGCTTCGGGCTCGGTCTGGTGTTCGTGCCGCTGAGCGCGCTGACATTCTCGACGCTCGCGCCGGAACTGCGCGCCGACGGCACGGCCACCTACAGCCTGATGCGCAACATCGGCAGCAGTATTGGCATTTCGATCGTGCAAACGCTAATGACGCGCAATACGCAGATTTCGCACGCGGACCTCGCGGCCAATGTCACGCCCTTCAACCCCGCCATTCAGCCGATGCTCGAAAGCGGCTCGCATTACGACATCGCGGCGCTGAACGCGTCGATCACACAGCAGGCCTCGATGATCGCGTATCTCAACGACTTCAAGCTGATGTTCGTCGCGACGCTGCTCGTCATTCCGCTGCTCGTGCTGATCCGCCCGGGCAGCAAGAGCCACGACGCTTCGGCGGCCCACGCCGCCATGGATTGATCACGCCTCGATGCGCCCGCGCGTGACGCCGAGCAGACGCGCCATGGCGTCGCGCGCGGCGGCGGCGTCGCGCGCGCGAATGGCCTCGAACACGGCCGTATGCTCGGCGAGCGACGCGTTGAACACGTCGGCGCGCTTCGCGTTCAACCGAAGCTGCGCCTCCAGCGTGCGCTCGATCAGCGTGCCGAGTGGAATCAGTAGTTCGTTGCTGCAGGCAATGAGCACGCTCAAATGGAATTGCAGATCCGCGCGCACCCATTCGTCGACGTTGCGCGCGGCGGCCATGGCGGCGTGAGCGGCAGAGAGCGCGCCGAAGGTCTCGTCAGAATGCGAAGCGGCGGCAAGACCCGCGGCATATGGCTCGATCATCTCGCGCATTTCCTGCAGCTTGAGCGCGAACTGCATGGGCGCAGCCACGCGCGAGTACCAGTCGAGCACGTCGGCATCGAGCAGATTCCACGCGTGCCGCGGCCTCACGCGCGTGCCCACGCGCGGCCGCGATTCGATCAGCCCCTTGGACGTCAACGTGCGCAGCGCCTCGCGCAACACCGTGCGGCTGACGCCGAACGTGTCCATCAGTTCGGCTTCGCGCGGCAGGATCGACTCGGGCGCGTAGTCGCCGCGCAGAATCGCCGTGGCCAGCAGATGGGCGACACGCCCGTGCAGATCGTGCTGAATAGCATTCTCCCGGCGGCCGTGCCGCTCAATATGTGGCAAATAGTACTATTAATAGTACTTTAACTCACGTTTGTTGTAGCATGGAAACCCTCGACTATCCGCATGCGACCACCGGAGACGCACGTCATGAAAATCACCAAGCTTGAAACCTTCATCGTTCCGCCGCGCTGGTGCTTCCTGAAAATCGAAACGGACGAAGGCATCGTCGGCTGGGGCGAGCCGGTGGTCGAGGGCCGCGCGCACACGGTGGCCGCGGCCGTCGAAGAACTGTCCGATTATCTGATCGGCAAAGACCCGCTGCTGATCGAAGACCATTGGCAGGTCATGTACCGCGCGGGCTTCTACCGCGGCGGTCCGATCACCATGAGCGCGATTGCCGGCGTCGACCAGGCGCTGTGGGACATCAAGGGCAAGCATCACGGCGTGCCGGTTCATGCGCTGCTTGGCGGCCAGGTGCGCGACAGGATCAAGGTGTATTCGTGGATCGGCGGCGACCGTCCGAGCGACGTCGCGAACAACGCGCGCGCCGTGGTCGAGCGCGGCTTCAAGGCCGTGAAGATGAACGGCTCCGAGGAGTTGCAGATCATCGACACCTTCGACAAGGTGCAAGGCGTCATCAACAATGTCGCGGCGGTGCGCGAGGCGGTGGGGCCGGACATCGGCATCGGCGTGGACTTCCACGGCCGCGTGCATAAGCCGATGGCGAAGGTGCTCGCGAAAGAACTCGATCCCTACAAGCTGCTTTTCATCGAGGAGCCCGTGCTGTCGGAAAACGCGGAAGCGCTGCGCGACATCGTCAATCAGACCAACACGCCGATCGCGCTCGGCGAGCGTCTCTATTCGCGCTGGGACTTCAAGCACATCCTGTCGGGCGGCTATGTCGACATCATTCAGCCGGACGCGTCGCACGCGGGCGGGATCACCGAGTGCCGCAAGATCGCGTCGATGGCAGAGGCCTACGACGTCGCGCTCGCGCTGCACTGCCCGCTCGGCCCCATTGCGCTCGCCACCTGCCTGCAGATCGACGCGGTGAGCTACAACGCGTTCATCCAGGAACAGAGCCTCGGCATCCACTACAACCAGGGCAACGACCTGCTCGACTACATCAGGAACCCGGAAGTCTTCAAATACGAAGACGGCTTCGTGTCGATTCCGCAAGGGCCTGGCCTCGGCATCGAAGTGAACGAGGAGAAGGTACGCGAGATGGCGAAGGTCGGGCATCGCTGGCGCAACCCGGTGTGGCGTCACGCGGACGGCAGCGTCGCGGAGTGGTGAGGCTCGCTCATCGGCTGAGCTGGTTTGCCGGCGCAGTCGCCGACAGACGTCGCCCGCGGGCGGCGTTTTGTCTTGCGTTTTGTTTTGCGCTTCGTTTTGCCCGTGCTCGCGGGAACCTCTCTCGGGCAATGCAGCCGCGCGTTACGGTGACGTGACGCGCGCGCCCGTCTCAGTAACGTAACATCCCGGACCGAATGGACCCGAGCGGCGCTCGGGCGACACCTCCCGCGTCGCGCGGCCAACCCCACGAAGCCCTGCCAAGCCCCGTCGGCAAAGGCTCTCACTCATTCTGTTCGGCATCAGACGGAGACATGGCCTGGAGCTTGCTGAAATGCATTCAAACAACGAATGCATCAGGGGGCTTCATGGGCGAATTCATTCCGGACTATTTGCTGCGCGAGCAGGCTGCCGTCGGCGCGCTCGCGCTGTTCGGCGTGCTGCGCATCATCGGCGCGATGCTGGCGTACGAGCGCGGCTGGCGCATTACGGCCATCGAGAAGTGGTTCGTCCTCGCCGCTTTCGTCTATTGCGTCCCGCAGCTGTTCGATCTGCTCACACACGTCTATAACGCGCACGCGGCGGCAGCCGAACTCGAAGGCAAAGCCGCGGGCTGCGCAATCGCGCTCTTTTGCGCGCCGATCGTCGGCCACCGGCTGGGGCTGGAATGATTGCGGCCGGCGGCCGGATGCCGAGCAGACTGTCCACGCGCCTGTCGAGGCCGGGCCGGCCCGCAAGACCGCGTGTCTTGCGCCGCACGCTGACACCGTGCGGTGCTTCTTGTGCGACGCGTGCAGACCGCGCCACTCGCCCCACCTGACAAACGCAACGACGCGCATCGGGGAGCGCCGGCGCGCCGGGCGTTTCGAACGTCTCGCTCGCGAGGCTCAGCCGAGCGCAGCGAAGGCCGGCACGCTATGCGCCAGCACGGCCGCCGCGATGAAGACACCGACCATCGCAAGCGCCTCGAGATAAAGCACGTTGACGAAGGTATGCGCGTCCATTGTCGACGCCGTGCGGCGCAGGCGCGGCAACGCGAGAAAACGGTTCAGGCCGCCCAGCACCAGCGCGAGTCCGACGAGCGTGAGCTTGAGGATCAGGACATGGCCCCATGTGCTGGACGCAATCGCCTCGAACGAACCGCCCGAGCCCCGCACGGCATTGAAGATGCCGGACAGCAGCACGAACCCGACCGCCACCAGCGACACGTTCGACACCTGCGTCGCCGTGCGGATCAGCACGCCGCGCGCGGTCGACGCGCCGAGCGCCGGCAGCACGACGAGCCCGGCCGCGATCGCGAGGCCGCCCCAGACGCTCGTCACGAGCACGTGCAGTGTTTGCATCGCGATCGCGGCGGACGCGAGGCCCGCGTCCGCCGCGTGTCCGAGCGAGGCCTTGCCGGCCGCGATCGCGATCACCGCGAGCCACAGCAGCGCGTTGCGCAGCACGCCGCCATGGCTCGTCAGCGCTGTGCCGAGCAGGACCAGCGCGCCGGCAAAGGCGATGCTCCAGCCGTAGCCGACATGGGTTTGCGAGAGCACCGTCGGCACAATCGCGAAGGCGGCGGGCAAGGACACGCCGCTCATCGACGCCGCCTGATAGAGCAGCCAGCCGAGGTCCGCGAGCACCAGCACCGCGCTCGCCGTCAGCAGCGAACGTTGCGCGCGCAACCAGGCAGGCTGTGCGGGCGCGATCTTGGCCTTCGCGTCATTCGCGAGCCACGCCCCGAGCAACGCCGAGCCGACGGCAAACGCAAACGCGACATTCATGAGCGCGGCCATGGCGACCTGCCCGATCCACAGTCCGTCGACGCTCATTTGACGGTGAACGCAAAGTCGCCCTGCGTGCGATGCCCATCCGTGGCGACCGCCGTCCAATGCACCGCGTAACGGCCGGCGCGGAGCGTCGGCAGCGGCAGATGCATGACGCGCGCGTCATGCTTGTCCACCTGCGACGCCGCGGGCGCGGCCGGCTTGCCGCCGGCATCGGTGAGTGCGATCTTGCTGAAGGCCGGCTCGAGCGGCTCGCTGAAGTGGATCGTAATGTCGGCGGGAGCGGCGACTTCGGCATTGGCAGCGGGCTCGCTCGAAACGAGATGAGCATGCGCGAATGCTGCGGAACTCAGCAGCAGCAGCGCGGCGGCGCCGAGCGCGGACGAAAGCCGCGCCGGACGAGAAAGGTTAATTAGCTTCATGTAAGGCCGATAGCGGGTGAACAGTAAAACGGCGGGAAAACGGCGATGGCCGGCCGGTCCGATGGAACGGACCTGGTGCCCCGGCACATCGGACGTGCGGCCCGGCGGGCCCCGAAGTGTACGCTTCGATGGTTCGGGCGCGGTTCGGTTCAACATCGCGCGGATAAGTTCGCCGGGTACAGCGCTTGCATTTGCCGACTAGCCGGCCACGAGCCGGAGACCGCGCCGTGAGTTCCGCACCGCGACGCGCGGCAAACTGTCGCACGCCTGTGACAGCCGCAAGCGTCCCCGATGCGGCAAATAGTCATCATCACCCTTCGATGATAGAATGCTGCGTCGCCGCAGCGCCGGCTGCCCTTCACACCGAGCCGCTCGAAGTTCGGTCAGGTCCCCGATTTTGAT
>Ga0209674_100559_pt1 | contig 14723 bp, 10 predicted proteins | sample AraplaCvi_mMS_r2_FD_184279 | JGI IMG/M metagenome (GOLD analysis project Ga0209674, IMG submission 184279) | Arabidopsis root microbial communities from North Carolina, USA - plate scrape CL_Cvi_mMS_r2 (SPAdes) (version 2) | ecosystem: Host-associated > Plants > Roots > Endosphere | place: USA... | reverse complement strand
AAACTGCGCAACGCGCTGGACGACGTCTGCGACAACGGCGCGATCACCCGCGCCGCCGTCGCCCAGGGCGCCGACATCGACGCCGTGACCGTCGGCAGTTGCTACCTGTCCAACCCGGGTCGCGCGAACGTCTACCAGCTCGCCAACGCCAACGGCGGCTACACCAACGTGACAGTGACGAATGCGGACTTCGGTTTCAGCCATCTGAAGCGCAACTACTACGGGCTGGATCTGTACCTCTCGCACCCGTTCGACGGCACATGGTCGGGCAAGGTCGATTACCTGTACTCGCGTAGCTACGGCAACACGGAAGGCCAGGTGCGTTCGGACGTGGGCCAGGGTTCCGTCGCGGCGTCGCGTGACTGGGACTACGCCACGCTGATGAACTATGCCAACGGTTATCTCGCCAATGACCGCAAGCATCAGCTGAAGCTCTACGGCTCGTACCAGATCGCGCCCGAGTGGCTGGTCTCCGCCAACCTGCTCATCCAGTCCGGCCTGCCGAAGTCCTGCCTGGGCCGTTATGGCGAAGCAGAAAGCGATCCGTCCGGCTACGGCAGCTACTATCACTTCTGCTTCGGCCAGCCGTCTGCGTATGGCGCCAAGGGACGCGAGCCGTGGGAAGAACTCGTGGACGTGAACCTCGAGTACCGTCCGTTGTGGGCCGATCGCAAGCTGGCTTTCACTGCATCGGTATTCAACCTGCTCAACCAGCAGCGGTCGCAGCGGACGAATCCCGTGTCGGGCAGCAAGAACTCGGTTAACGATGGCTACCAGCAGGTCATCAGCTATACGCAGCCGCGTTACGCCCGCTTCGGTGTCACGTACGACTTCTAACGGGGAACCCATGCATCCACTACTGCGACTGGGTATCGTCGCGCTTGCCGCCGGGGTCCTAGCGACCCCGGCGGTCGGCGGCGAGACCACCTATAAAGACCTGCCGACGGAAATCCCGGCGCATTTCACGCCGACGAATCCCGGTTTCGACTACGAACGTCGCACGGTCGAGATACCCATGCGTGACGGCGTGAAGCTGCACACCGTGATCGTGCTGCCCAAAGGGGTGACGCATGCGGGCATCCTGCTCACGCGCACGCCTTACGGCGCCGATGGCATGGGCCATCGCAACGACAGCCCGCATCTCGGCACCATGCTGCGCGGCTACGACAATCCCGCGGACATCATCGTGAAGGATGGCTACATCCGCGTGATCCAGGACATTCGCGGCAAACACGGTTCCGAAGGCGACTTCGTCATGAATCGTCCACCGATCGGGCCGGGCAACCCGACGCCTATCGACGAGTCGACCGATATCTACGACACGGTGGACTGGCTGGTGAAGCACGTGCCGGAATCCAACGGCAAGGTCGGCATCATCGGCATCTCCTATGACGGCTTCGAGGCGATGATCGCCACGATCCGCCCCCATCCCGCGCTCAAGGTGGCCGTGCCCATCAATCCGATGATCGACGGCTGGATGGGTGACGACTGGTTTCATCGCGGCGCTTTTCGCCAGCAGATGATTCCCTACATCTACGGCATGGTGAACTCGCGTGGGAGCGATATCGGCTGGACCACGGGTTACCGCGACGATTACGACCTTTACCTGCACGGCGGCTCGGCCGGCGACATCGGTCGCGCCTACGGCATGGAAGCGCTGGGTTTCTGGCAGAAGCTGCTGGCCCATCCCGCCTACGACAGCTTCTGGTCCGACCAAGCCATCGACACGGTCGCAGCGAAAGAGCCGATGACCGTGCCGACCATGCTCGTGCACAGCCTGTGGGACCAGGAAGACAACTACGGCGACATGGCCGTGTACCGCGCGCTCGCACCGCGCGATCCCGGGCACACGAAGTTGTGGCTGGTACTCGGCCCGTGGCGCCACGCCAAGACCTGGGAAAAAGGCGACACGATCGGTGCGATCGACCTCGGTAGCGATACGGGGACCACGTTCCGACAGACGATCCTCCGTCCGTTCCTGGCTCAGTACCTGAAAGACGATGCGCCGAAGGCGAGCATCGCCCCGGTCAATGCGTTCGTCACCGGCGAGAACACCTGGCGCCAGCTCGACACCTGGCCATCGGGCTGCCGCAAAGGCTGCACGCCTACCATGCAACGCTGGTTCGTGGAGGCCGATGGAGCATTCGGCACGACGGCGCCCGCGAAGGGCGAAGACGACTACGTATCCGATCCCGCGAAGCCGGTGCCGTACCGCGTGCGGCCGATCCAGTCGTGGTCGCATGGCGTCGCCGATCGTGAGGATTCCTGGCCGGAATGGCTCGTGGACGACCAGCGCCAGTTCGCCACGCGGACCGATGTGCTGACCTACGTCTCGCCCGTGCTCGACAAACCCATGGGCGTGTCGGGCGAACCGCTGGTACACCTGCTCGCCTCCACCAGCGGCACGGACAGCGACTGGGTCGTGAAACTGATCGATGTCTATCCCGACGAAGTCGAAGAAAAGCCGTCGATGGGCGGTTATCAGTTGCCCATCGCGATGGAGATCTTCCGCGGTCGTTATCGCGAGGGCTACGACAAACCGACGGCGCTGGTAGCGAACAAGCCTCTGGCTTATCGTTTTCCGCTGCCCACGGTGAACCACGTGTTCCAGCCGGGCCATCGGGTGATGGTGCAGATCCAGTCGAGCTGGTTCCCGCTCTACGACCGCAATCCGCAGACCTTCGTGCCCAACATCTTCAATGCGAAGCCCGGCGATTACCGCAAGGCCACGCAGACCATCATCAGGGACGGCGAGAACGGCACCTATATCGAACTACCGGTGGTGCCGGCGCCCTGATCGACCTATGACGAGGCCCTCCCCGCAGGGAGGGCCTCGGTGGATCAACCGAGCTTCGCGATCGCCTCGGCCACACCCTTTCCATAGTCGGGATGGCAGGCGGTGCAATTGGCGATGTGCCGCTGAACGACCTGCTCCGATGCGCCCTTGATGGCGCGTGCCGTATTGCCGAACAACGCCTCGCGCTGCGCCGGATTCATCATCTCGAACAGTTTGCGCGGCTGAGAGAAGTAGTCGGTGTCTTCGCGATGGTTCCACCGCTTGGCGACGGCATCGCCCAGATCCAGCGGCGGTTCGGAGTAATCCGGCTGGGCCTGCAGCGCGCCGTAGCTGTTCGGTTCGTACGGCGTGGAGCCGCCACCGTTGCCGTCCACGCGCATGGCGCCATCGCGGTGATAGCTGTGCACCGGGCAGCGCGGCGCGTTGACAGGGATCTGCGCGTAGTTCACGCCGAGGCGGTAGCGCTGCGTGTCACCGTACGAGAACAGGCGGCCCTGCAGCATCTTGTCCGGCGAGAAACCGATGCCCGGCACGATCACCGCCGGAGCGAACGCGGCCTGCTCGATGTCCTGGAAGAAGTTCTCCGGGTTGCGGTTGAGTTCCATCACGCCGACCTCGATCAACGGGTAGTCGCCATGCGGCCACACCTTGGTCAGATCGAACGGGTTGTATGGGGTCTTGGCCGCATCGGCCTCGGGCATGATCTGCACGTACAACGTCCAACGCGGGAACTCACCGCGCTCGATGGCCTCGTAGAGATCGCGATGATTGCTTTCGCGATCGTGCGCGACCACCGCTGCCGCTTCGTCATCGGTCAGGTTCTGAACGCCCTGCTGGGTCTTGAAGGTGAACTTCACCCAGAAGCGCTCGTTGTTGGCGTTGATGAAGCTATAGGTATGGCTGCCGAAGCCATGCATGTGCCGATAGGAACGCGGCACACCGCGTTCGCTCATCACGATGGTGACCTGATGCAGCGCCTCGGGCAGCAGCGTCCAGTAGTCCCAGTTGTTATTCGCACTGCGCAGGCCCGTGCGCGGATCGCGCTTGATCGCGTGGTTCAGGTCGGGGAACTTCAGCGGATCGCGAATGAAGAACACCGGGGTGTTGTTGCCCACCAGATCCCAGTTGCCTTCCTCGGTATAGAACTTCAAGGCAAAGCCGCGGATGTCACGCTCCGCATCTGCCGCGCCACGCTCGCCAGCCACCGTGGAGAAGCGCGCCACCATTTCTGTCTTCTTGCCCACGGCGGAGAAGATCTTCGCGCGGGTGTACTGGGTGATGTCGTTGGTCACGGTGAAGGTCCCGAACGCGCCAGCACCCTTGGCGTGCATGCGCCGCTCGGGAATCACCTCGCGGTCGAAGTGAGCCAGCTTCTCCAGGAACCAGACGTCCTGAAGCAAGGCAGGGCCGCGCGGCCCTGCGGTCATCGTGTTGTTGTCGTCGACGACGGGGGCGCCGAAAACGGTGGTGAGCTTGCTCATGGGTCTTACCCTTGAAGGAGTGAGGGAGCGCGAACGCGGAAGGACGTGACGGCAACGGTAAGCAATGGCGGACCATATGGGAAATTCATATTTATGACCGCATCGATAGATGCACCCTATCGAGCCAGTACTCCGTCATCGCCTGTCATCCAGCGAAGAGGATGGGCGAGCCGTCTTTCATTGGATTGGAAATCCCCGCCGCTGCGCACTGCTCGCGGTGGCGCTCAACCGGCTACCTGCCGGGATCGGGTGCTCTCAAGGACGGTGTGCGACGACTCACGTGTCGCCATCAGGCGACGCGTGTTTTACTCATTCGCGACCGAAACATGGTGCCGGCAACGCGCGCGCGTGACTGCTTGACGGCAACCCTTCGGTCCGCGTCGGAAAACATACGATGCCCGCCACGGCTGACAGCAACACGACCACTCGATACACGGTCTCGCCCTTCTTTGGCGGAGATGGGCATGTTTGACGCCTGCTTTGGTCAGCAGGGATGCGCGTCACGGCGTGAACCACAGGTCGTCCATCTGGACCTTGCCATCCGCGATCGCCACCTTGACTTGACTCAGGGTTCCTCCGGACTCGCAGGTAAATCTGTATCTCGTGCCATTGTGCTCGATAAGAGGTGCCGGACCTCCAGCGCACGCGCCTGACAAACCGATCGGCGCGTCCGCATGCAACGTGAGTTCGAGTGTGCGGAAGTACACGCCCGTCACGAATTCCCTTGCAACGATCGTCACTTCGCCGCTGACAAAATCAAGATGGCGCCCGGTCAACTCAGGTACGACACTGTCGCGTATGTACAGCTTGCCGCACCCCATACTGATTGTCCCCTTCACCCGCGCATAGGTTTCGAACCTGATCGGGGTCGGAGTTACTCCGAGAGGAACCGCCTCGAAGTTGAATACTGTGGTGCCTGGGCCAGGTTCGGGCAGTGCGGCGGCGCTCGGTATCGGCGTTCGCGGGATTTTCCTCGTGGTGCCGCAGTTCGCGCGGGACGCCTGTTGCACCACGGACTCTGCTCCCGCAGCGCCATGAACCTCTGCCGACACACCCGAGCTCGGCATGGACGCGTACGCCAATGCGACAACGAAACAGACAATGACCAGCCTGACCATGTCCTACTCCTTCCTTGGATGAGATCGGGATCACCGATTCGCCGTGTGCAGCGTGATGGTGCGTACCATGCAACCGTTTATCGCTGCAGCGAACGGCAAGCTTGTCACTTGGTTAACCATAGATCGTCCATGTGGGCCTTGCCATCGGCGACCGTTATCTTAACGTCATAAAGGTATGATGAAGAGCATGAAAGCCTGTACCTTTCGCCATGCTTTTCTACAAGGGCGGCCTGCCCGGAGGACGAGCCGCAGGTGCCTTGCACACCGACCGGTGAGTCGGCATGAAGCGTGAACTCAAGCGTACGTGCGAGCACCAAGGTTGCCGCATACATATGCATCTGCTCACCGAGAAGATCGAGATGATGTCCCCTCATTCCGGCTGCGGGCTCGTTTCGTATGTACATGTTGTAGCAGACCGTCTTGAGGAATACGTTTAGACCCGGGTAGTAAGTGGACAACGGGTAATACGGCCTGCCCCCTCCGAGCGGAACCTTCTCGAAATCGACAACCGTGGTATCCGGTCCCGGCTCAGGCAAAGTCGGCAATCCCGGATCCGGAATCGCCTGATCGGCAGTGTCGTAGTCAAACTCCGCCTGCCCGCCCTTTTGCATCGGCAGCGTCAATCGGATGATCGGCGCAAAGGTATCGAAGGTGCTCTTGTAACGCGTCTGGTCGGACCTCGCGTTGGCAAGTCCCACGGTATCGCCGCTCAGATAGAAGAACGCGCGGATCGGCACCTGAGCGCCCTCCGCCCAGCTGGCCATGCGCAACTCGTTCTGGATCGCCCACCATTCCGCGGGCATCAGGCTCCGACCCTGCACGAACGCCATGAAACGATTGGCGGCGTTGAGCTGGTCGGGGCGAACGTTCCACCCGCATTGCCCTCTGTATTTATCTTCCCGACCCAACGCATTGAAATGGGTGAACCAGGCCTGCCCCGTGTTGATACCCTGCGCGCTGCACCCAGCGCTCGTATCGCCACCTTGCGGATGTTTTCCACAACCACTGTTCGCACGGGGGGACGTATCGGCGTCCATGGGAAAAACGCAGAGCACATTGATCACCGCCGAGCCCGGTGCGTCCTTGTCCTTCGGATAGAAGATGAAGCCGTTGCGGAAGTCGAACGCGAGCCGGCTGAAATTCGTATCGGTGCGCAGCCAGGAGAACGACACGCCCGTGGAGGCGGGATTCGGATTCCAGGGCAGGTAGCTGCCTACGGTCGTAGCGCGCAGCATCACCCCCGTGCAGAGAAACGCAGGCGCCAACCCGTTCGACGTGGGACCACAGTCCGAACGCACGTCCTGGTACCACGCACGCAGGTCCTTGACGGCCGTCTCACCTTCCAGTTCCTTCGTGCCTGCCGAGGTAGTACCTGGCGTCTTCGCAGCTGGTTTCTTCTGCCCTGATTCCTTCGTGCTCGGGATCTTCGCATCCGCACGCTTCGCCGCGACCGAGGCCGTCGTCGCCTGGGGCGAAGGCATCGCCCAAACGGGTTGCGGCAGGGTGACCACGAACAGCGCGGCGCATAACCCTATGACGATCCGATGCATGTCCTGCTCCTTCCCTGGATACGACGATGGAACGACGGTCCGCTCCGATGGACCTGGAACTACTGTCCGACCGACGCGGGCGACAGCACCAGCGTTGCCATGGCGCATTTCCGGCATACGCCGTGCGGATGCGGCTAAGTCATTCGCAAGTGCTTGTTTGCAGAGCGGGTCCCGCATCCCCACAGATCATAGGTGGTGGATCTGGCCCGGTCGCCTATACTCCGGCGCATGAAAGCCAACGTCCTGCTGCAATACATCCTCCCGCATCGCTTCCTGTCGCGCATCGTCTACCAGGCCACCCGCTGGGAGTGGGCGCCGTGGAAGAACTTCCTGATCCGGGAGATCGTGCAGCGCTACGACGTGGACATGAGCCAGGCGGCGCAGCCGGACCCGTTTGCCTACCAGCACTTCAATGCGTTCTTCACCCGCAAGCTGAAGCCTGACGCGCGCCGGGCCGACCCCGATCCGCAGGCTGTGCTTTGCCCAGCGGACGGCCGGATCAGCCAGTCCGGCCGTATCCGCGATGGCCGGATCTTCCAGGCCAAGGGCCAGGAATACACCGCGGCGGAATTGCTCGGCGACGATGCGGCGGCGGCACCGTTCCGCAACGGCAGCTTCGTCACCATCTACCTGTCGCCGCGCGACTACCACCGCGTGCACATGCCCCTGCAGGGCGAACTCACCGACACCACCCACGTGCCCGGCCGGATCTTCAGCGTGGCGCCATTCGCCGTGGAGGCCATTCCGCGCCTGTTCGCGCGCAACGAGCGGCTCGTCTGCCGGTTCGAAGGCGAGCATGGTCCGTTCGTGTCGGTGATGGTGGGGGCGATCCTGGTCTCCAGCGTGGCGACGGTCTGGGACGGCCTCGCCATCCCGCCCTACGCGTCGTCCATCCGCCGGCAGGATTGCCGCGGCCGCGGCATCCGCCTCGAGCGCTTCGCGGAAATGGCCCGCTTCAACATGGGCTCCACGGTGATCCTGCTGCTGCCAGAGGGCTACACGCTCGACCCACTACAGCCTTTGCAGCAGGTCGTTGTGGGCCAGCGGCTCGGCGCGTGGACGGGCACCACCCCGAGTGCGTGACGACAAACGTGACGACTGACGTCACTATGTGACCAAAACGTCTTACATTCGACCCATGCCCAGGGTATTCTTCGCCGACCGGTCACCCTTTAAGGGGAGGGGCGTCGGGACCGCGAGAAGCATCCGTACTAGGGGAAGTCGTCCATGCGTCTGGTCAGCCATCTCATTGCCGTCAATCGCGAAATCCGCCTGAGAAGGCAGCTCGCGGACATCGAGCGTGTCGTTCTCGCCCTTCCGGTGCGGGCACACGCGGACCTTCAGCAACTGGTCCGGCGCGAGATGGAACAGGCAGCGGCATGCGATTTCCCGCATCTCTACGGCACCCCGCCCGAAGAACGCTACAGCACCTACGGTCACGGCCCCGACATTGGGCTAGGTAAGGCGCGCTCCGAGAATCCCCTCATCGCCACGCGCGGCGTGGCGCTGTGGATCGCAGCGGTCTACCACGAGACGCTCGACTCGCGCCGGCCCGGCATGGAAGACCTGCATCGGCAGATCCTGCGACTGATGCGTCAGATCAAGGAGTTGTCGGCGTCCGAGCGTACCGGCGGCGCCACCGCGTCCTGGGCGAACCGGCCGCACGCGGCCGCCTGATCCAGGAGCCGTTTACGGCCTGAGATCAGCGACACACCGGCAGGCGAATGGCCTGCCCCACCGTCAGATGGTGACCCTTCAGCCCGTTCATGCGGGCAATGTCTTCCACGTCGGCACAAGAGCTGCGGCGTGCGATGCTGCTGAGCGTGTCGCCGCGGCGCACGGTGTAGCTCTTCGACGCAGTGGGACTCGGCTTCGATGCCGCCGGTGACGTGTTGACCAGAGCCGCCGATGTCGCGGCCGGCGGCGGCGGGGCCACGATCTTCACCGCGTTGTGCAGGTCACTGGCGAGGATCGGCCACGGGCCGGTCGTGCATGCCGCCATGTAGACCTTCTCCAACGGCTTGGGCACCTCGAGGCGCGTACCTGCCGGCAACGTGACCTGGGGATCGAGCCGGGGATTGAGGTTGCGCAGGGTGCGGAACCAGCCATCCGGCATGTCGCGCGCGGAACCGAGGCAAACGGTCAGTTCGGCGAGCGATGCCGAACGCGTCAGGACGATCTGCCCAGGCTGGCCGTCCACCTTGGGCCAGGTGAGGTGATAGCTGTCCGGATGCAGGAAAAGCCACGCAGCGGCGAGCACCATCGGCACGTAGTCGCGCGTTTCGGCCGACATCTGGCCGTAGATCTGCGGGTCGTAGAAGCTCGCGCCGGGATTCGCAGCCGCAATGCGGCGCATGCGGCCTTCGCCGCCGTTGTAAGCCGCCAGCGTGAGTTCGAGATTGTTGTTGAACGCGCCCAGTTGCTCGTCGATGTATTCCGCATTGGCCTGCGCGGCCATGGTGGGGTCGAAGCGCTGGTCGAAACCATCGGCGTTCGACAGCCCGAACCGCAGCCCGGTCGCGTACATGAACTGCAGCGGCCCGGAAGCACCCGAGCGGGACACCGCGTGTACCTTGCCGCCGGATTCCTTGGCCATGATCCCGAACAGCAACGCCTCCGGCAGGTCGGCCTTCTTGTAGGCCGGCCACATCTTGTAGCGCATCATCTGGTAATTGACGTAGGCGTCCATGAGGTTCGGGCGCAGCTGGGTCAGCCACATTTCGAGCGCCGCCTTCACCGGACCGTTCATCACCATGAGGTCCGAGAACTGCTGGCCCTTGAGCATCGTGACGCTGCGCTGCGCCTGCGGCAGCGCATTGACGACGATGGACCCGGCGGCATCGCCGGGCTGCGCGCCCACTTCGGCGCCCTGCTCCGTATCGTCGGCATCCTCACCCTCGATGAAGCTGCCGTCCTTCAGGCGCAGCAGCCGGTCGAATACCGCGGCGAACCGCTGCTGGTCGCAGCCCGGGGTCAGAGCACAGCGGGCGGAGGCATCCTTCAATTGATCGAGGGACTGCTTGCGGCTCTGCTCCGCAGCGGCGGTGTCGCCGCGTCGGGCTTGTTCGATCGATGCTTCGTAGCCCTTACTCGCCTGGTTCATCCGGTCGTACAAGGCGTTGACCTGGGGCGGCGCCTTGCCGGGACGGGGGCCGCCGCTCGAAGCGCAGCCTGCCAACATGGCAAGGGAAACAACCAGAAAGGAACGCGGGACGCGGACGGACATGTACTGCTCGGAGGGACGGACGATGCCGGCCACGTTAACGCCCGGGCCGGGCGGACTCAAGCTGTTCGCCGACAAATTCTCTCTGACGACGCTGCTTTGCGTAGACTTGTTCAGGACATTCTTAAGGAAGCCGCCATGCCCACGATCCTCATCGGTCGGAACGACGACGCGACCGTCGAACTGGACAGCCGCTACGGCAACCGCCACGGGATGATCGCGGGCGCCACCGGCACCGGAAAGTCGGTGAGCCTGATGCTGCTGGCGGAGGGATTCTCCCGGCTCGGCGTGCCCTGCTTCCTGGCCGATGCCAAGGGGGACCTCGCGGGTCTGTCCCAGGCGGCCGGAGCGCCGTCGGAGAAGCTGGCAGCGCGCCTCAAGACCCTGGGCCTGTCCGGCTGGAAGCCGCAAGCCAATCCGGTGGTCTTCTGGGACATCTACGGCAAGGCGGGTCATCCGGTCCGGGCGACCGTGTCGGAAATGGGCCCCACCCTGCTCTCGCGCATCCTGGAACTCAACGGCACCCAGGAAGGCGTGATGGAAGTGATCTTCCGCGTGGCGGACGACGAGGGCCTGTTGTTGCTGGACCTCGACGACCTGCGCGCGATGCTCAGCTTCGCTGCCGAGCACGCCAAGGACATTTCCGCCCGTTACGGCTTGATCAGCGCGCAGAGCGTGGCCGCGATCCAGCGTGCCTTGTTGAAACTGGAACAGGACGGCGCCGACGCCTTCTTCGGTGAGCCGGCGCTGGAACTCGGCGATCTCATGCGCCAGGACATGAGCGGCCGGGGCGTCATCAGCGTGCTGGCCGCCGATACGCTGATCCTGAAGCCACGCCTGTACTCCACCTTCCTGCTCTGGCTGCTGTCCGAGCTGTTCGAGCAATTGCCCGAGGTGGGCGATCTCGAGGTGCCAAAGATGGTGTTCTTCTTCGACGAAGCGCATCTGCTGTTCGACGATGCACCGCCTGCGTTGCGCCAGCGCGTCGAGCAGGTGGTCCGACTCATCCGCTCCAAGGGCGTGGGCGTGTATTTCTGCTCGCAAAATCCAGACGACGTGCCGGGCGAGATTCTGGGTCAGTTGGGCAATCGCGTGCAGCACGCGCTTCGCGCGTTCACACCGCGCGACCAGAAAGCGGTCAAGGCGGCGGCAGAGACCTTCGCGCGCAATCCGAAGCTCGACGTCGTGGAGACGATCGGCAGCCTGGGTACCGGCGAGGCGCTGGCGTCCACGCTTGGCGACGGTGGCGTGCCGTCGCCCGTGCAGAAGGTGCTGGTATCCACGCCAGAGTGCCGCATCGGTTCGATCACGCCCGAAGAGCGTGCGAACGTCCGCTCACGTTCACCCGTAGGCGGCAAGTACGACACCGCGATCAATCGCGAGTCTGCTGCGGAACGCCTGGCCGCACGCGCCAGCGAGAAACTTCCCGCCGATGCTCCGCCTGCAAAGGCGGGTAACAAGAGCGCGGAGGGCTCCGATTGGAGCGCCACCGTGCGCGATGCCGTGTTCGGCACCGGTCGTCGTCAGGGCATGCTGGAAACGATGGCGAAGTCGATGGTGCGTACCGCGGGATCGCGGATGGGTCAGCAGATCGTACGCGGCATCCTTGGCGGCATCTTCGGCGGTAAGCGCTGAGATGACGGACCGTGCCCTCGCCGATCCGGATACACCGTTTGCCGAGCGTGTACGCACCGGCTGGCGCTATCCGCTGCATGGCGCCGCACTGATCACCATCGGTGCGGTCACGCTGTTCGAATGCATCGCCTTCCTGCCGATCACGGGTTTGAAGCTGCTCGTGATCGGTCTGGGCTGGGTGGCGATCTACACCTACTCGTTCGAATGCCTGCGGCACACGGCCGATGGTTTCGCGGAGCCGCCCGAACTCGCCGTGCATAGCGAGGATCGGACGAGCGTCGCGTTGATCATGATCCAACTCGTCGGCAACGCGATGAGCGTGCTCGCGCCGATCTTCTTCGGCTTTCCCGGCCTGCTGGTGTCGCTGCTCTTCGCTTTCGTGCTTCCCGTGATAACGATGTCGCTGACCTTCGATGGTGTCGGCGCCGCGTTGAACCCGACGACGTGGATCGCGGCCATCGGCCGCTTCGGCAACGCCTATCTGCTGCTGTTCGTCATGATGCTTGCCAGCGGACTGCTTCAAGCCGGCGCGCAGTACGCCATGCAGGATCGCGGCCCGACCTTTTTCGGTACCGTGGCCTATTACCTGATCGCGAATTATCTGACCGTGTACAACTTTCACCTGATGGGCGCGCTCATCCACCATCGCCACGAAGCGCTGGGCTATCGGCCGGAAGCGATGACGCTCGCCGAGGCAACCGATCCCGACGACGACTCGGCACTGCTGGCGCATGTGAACCTCGTGGCACGCGATGACATGCCTGGCGCAACCGACATCCTCACCGAACGACTGCGCGAAGGCCTCGCACCCGCCGCGATGCACACACGCTACCGCGAACTGCTGCGCGCGCAGGGTCGTGTGCCGGAGCTGCTGGTGCACGGACAGATCTGGATAGCAGCACTGGTGACGGGGCGCGAAACGCGCCGCGCGCTTGGCGTGGTGCAGGATTGCCTCGACGTCGATCCGACATTTCTTCCCGATGCCACGCAGACCTGCGGCCCTCTGGCCGACACCGCTGCACACGGCGGCATGACGCGGCTCGCGCTGCATCTCGCCGCGGGTTATCTGCAGACATGGCCGCAAGACATCGGCGCGCCACACTACGGTTTGCTCGCCGTGCGCATGCATGAGCGACTGGGCGAGACCACGCAGGCCGCCGCGCTGGCGCGTCAGCTGCTCATCGATTACCCGGGACATCCGCTGACCGGCGAGATCGAAGCGCTGCTCGCGACATTGACTGCGACGCAGAAGGTGAGCCCATGAGCCGCTGGCGCCCACCCTCGCCTTCGTCCACCGCCATCATCACCCGCGAGGGTTTCGAGCGGCTCAAGGCGGAGCTCGATCATCTGTGGCACACCGTGCGTCCCGAGGTAGTAAAGGCCCTCGCGGCTGCCGCCGCGGAAGGCGATCGCTCGGAGAATGCGGAGTACACCTATCGAAAGAAGCAGCTCGGCGAGATCGACCGCCGCGCGCGTTACCTCAGCAAGCGCATTCCGGTCCTGAAAGTGGTGGAGGCGGCACCGTCGCAACGCGATGCCGTGTTCTTCGGCGCCACGATCGAACTGGAAAACGTGGACTCCGGCGAGACCGTGCGTTATCGCATCGTGGGCCCGGACGAAACGGATGCACGACTCGGCTGGATCAGCATCGATTCGCCGCTTGCCCGCGCTGTACTGAAGAAACGCATCGACGACGAGTTCGAGGCAGAGCTGCCGGGCGGCCGCACGCGATTCGCCGTGATCGGCGTCGACTACGGCTGACCTACGAACGGCTCGGCTCGGACAAGCGCCGCGCCGCATGTTCGAGTCGATCCGTGAAGCGCGCAAGCTCGGCGGCAAAGGCGTCCAGCGCCACGCGATCCACCTCCGCGCCGTCGCGCAGGGCCTGCTCGATGCGCTCGCCCTGGTCACCCACGGCCGAATACCCGAAGACGTTCACGCCGCCGAGCACGTGGTGGATCCAATCGGCGACGCCACCCGCACTCGCGCGCTGCAAGACGTCCGGCAAGCGGGCCAGCGCGCCGCGCGTGGTGTCGGCACCGGCGCGAATGACGGCAGCCACGGCCTCGTCGCTACCGAAGGCGCGACGCAGGCGCTCCATGTCGAGCAGCGGTTCGGTAGACGTGTCCGGTGAGAGCCAGCGCGCGACGGTCGCGTGGAAGGCCTCCAACCGGATCGGCTTGCGCAGCAGATCGTCCATGCCGGCAGCCAGGCAGACTTCGCGCTGATCGGGGCGCGCATCCGCCGTCATCGCCACGATCGGCAGATGCCGACCCGTGCCAACCTCGCGCCTGCGCACCTCACGCGCAACCTCGTAGCCGTCCATGCGCGGCATGTGGCAGTCCACCAGCAACAGGTCGTAGTGCGTCCTTGCGAGCGCCACCAACGCGGCCTCGCCGTCTTCGACGACGTCGCAGCCGTAACCACGCAACGCAAGCTGCACGCGCACCAGTTCCTGGTTCACTGGATGATCTTCAGCCAGCAGGATGCGTGCGTCGCGCATGGGTGCCGCCATCCCGGTCTCCACCACGGCGGCAGCGGCCTCGACCTGCGGCAATGCCGCGGCAACGGGCAGTTCAAGCGTGACACTGACCGTGGTGCCCTTGCCCGGCTCGCTTTCGACGGCGATGTGGCCACCCATACGTTCGACCAGACGCCGCGAGATGGTCAGGCCGAGCCCGGTGCCACCGAAACGCCGCGTCGTGGACGACTCGGCCTGGCTGAAAGGCGCGAAGACGTGGCGCAGTTTGGCGGCATGGATGCCGATGCCGGTATCGGCGACCACGATGCGCAAGCGTTGCCGGGTGCCGTGTTGTTCGTCGACGCGCACCGCGACGCGAACGCCGCCCGTGGCTGTGAACTTGATGGCGTTGCCGAGCAGGTTGAGCACCACCTGCCGCAGGCGACCGTCGTCGACGA
>Ga0209674_100557_pt1 | contig 14799 bp, 12 predicted proteins | sample AraplaCvi_mMS_r2_FD_184279 | JGI IMG/M metagenome (GOLD analysis project Ga0209674, IMG submission 184279) | Arabidopsis root microbial communities from North Carolina, USA - plate scrape CL_Cvi_mMS_r2 (SPAdes) (version 2) | ecosystem: Host-associated > Plants > Roots > Endosphere | place: USA... | reverse complement strand
CCACCTGATCCCATCCCGAACTCAGAAGTGAAACGCGCATGCGCCGATGGTAGTGTGGCTCAAGCCATGCAAGAGTAGGTCACCGCCAGGGGCTTTATCCTAAAAACCCGGTCTCATTGAGGCCGGGTTTTTTCTTGTTGCTGTTGTGCCCTCCGGGCACGACCCGCAGCAGGTCACCGCCAGGGGCTTTATCCCAAAAACCCGGTCTCATTGAGGCCGGGTTTTTTCTTGTTGCTGTTGTGCCCTCCGGGCACGACCCGCAGCAGGTCACCGCCAGGGGCTTTATCCTAAAAACCCGGTCTCATTGAGGCCGGGTTTTTTCTTGTTGCTGTTGTGCCCTCCGGGCACGACCCGCAACAGGTCACCGCCAGGAGCTTCATCCTAAAAACCCGGTCTCATTGAGGCCGGGTTTTTTCTTGTTGCTGTTGTGCCCTCCGGGCACGACCCGCAATAGGTCACCGACAGGGGCTTTATCCTAAAAACCCGGTCTCATTGAGGCCGGGTTTTTTCTTGTTGCTGTTGTGCCCTCCGGGCACGACCCGCAATAGGTCACCGACAGGGGCTTTATCCTAAAAACCCGGCCTCAATGAGGCCGGGTTTTTTGCTTGGCCTGTGGGAGCCGCCATGGCGGCGAGGGAGGCTTGTTTGGTGGGAGCCAGCCTGCTGGCGATGGGAACTAGCCTTGCCGCTACAACGCTTCGTGGGCTTCTCGCCGCCATGGCGGCTCCCACAGGCATGACACTCTCGCGACAAAGCGTCATCATGTCTGCGCAGTGCGACAGAACGGGAAGGCGATGGATCCACGACTCAATCGGCGGCAGGAAGAATTGATTGCTATCGTCCAGCGCGAAGGCTTCGCTGGCGTGGACGAGTTGGCCAGTCATTTCGACGTGGCCCCACAGACGATTCGCCGCGACCTGAATCTCCTCGCCGACGCCGGCTTGATTCGTCGCTATCACGGGGGCGTCAGTGCTCCCTCGAGCGTTGAGAACGTCGCGTATGCCGCGCGGCAGTCGCTGCAGGCCGCGGAGAAGAACCGCATCGCTGCATCCATCGCGCGGGAAATTCCCGATGGATCGTCGCTCTTCATCAATCTCGGCACGACAAACGAAGGCGTCGGTCGCGCGCTGCTTGAGCATCGCGATCTGCGCGTCATCACGAACAACCTCAACATCGCCATTTTGTTGAGCGACAACCCCACCTTCGAGGTAATCGTTGCCGGTGGTGTGGTGCGCGGCCGAGATCACGGCGTGACGGGCGAGGCGACGATCGAACTCATCCGCCAGTTCAAGGTGGACTTCGGCATCATCGGTATCTCCGGTATCGAACTCGACGGCACCTTGCTCGACTTCGATTTTCACGAGGTGCGCGTCGCGCAGGCGATCATCGAGCACTCGCGCCAGGTCTTCCTCGGCGCCGACCACAGCAAGATCGGTCGAAATGCGATGGTTCGCCTCGGCGACTTTTCGCATGTCGATGCATGGTTCACCGATCGTCCGCCCCCCGACGTGCTTATCCCCGTCCTCGAGGCAGCTGGCACGCAGGTGCACGTGGCCGAAGACTGAATCGCCTAAGGGGTCACGGGTCTCCGGTGTCCCTTACGCTGCAGTGCAGCGTGCGATGTTCGTTTATGTTCGCATATGCTCGTTTGCACGCAGGCGATAGCTGGCGATGTCGTAAGAATGTTCGTTTTCGTGGAAAACACTGTCTTAACGGACGAAAACGAACGTACCCGAGCGTAGGGTATGTGCGACGCGCCTCGCCTCCCGCAAACGGAGTAGTCGATGGTCGAGCAGGTCGATGTCTTGGTGGTAGGTGGCGGCGTCAATGGCGTCGGGATCGCTCGTGATGCGGTAGGTCGCGGACTGAGCGTGTGGTTGTGTGAACGCGACGACCTTGCATCCCACACGTCCAGCGCTTCCACGAAGCTGATCCACGGTGGTCTGCGCTATCTGGAGCAGTTCGAGTTTGCCCTCGTCGGCAAGGCGCTCGCCGAGCGTGAGGTACTGCTCCGCGCCGCGCCGCACATCATCTGGCCCCTGCGCTTCGTGCTGCCGCATCAGCCGCATCTGCGTCCTGCCTGGATGATTCGCATCGGCCTGTTCCTGTACGACCATCTGGGCCGTGGTCGTCGCACGCTGCCGGGTTCCCGCCGTGTGCGTTTCGGCAAGCACGTGACCGGCGCGCCCCTGCGCGACGAGTTCTCCGTGGGCTTCGTGTACTCGGATGCCTGGGTCCAGGACGCACGACTCGTTGTGCTGAATGCGATGGACGCGGCGCGGCGCGGTGCACGTATCGAAACCCACACGAAGTGCGTGAGCGCGCGCCGCGATGGCGACGGCTGGACGGCGGAGCTGGAAGCTCGCGACGGGTCGCGACACTTCGTCAAGGCGCGTGCGCTGGTTAATGCAGCGGGTCCCTGGGCCGCGAGCTTTCTCGACGACGTGGTGCGTCTCAAGCACCAGCACACGCTGCGCCTCATCAAGGGCAGTCACATCGTGGTGCCGAAGATCTTCGAGCACCGCTACGCGTACATCTTCCAGCAGCCCGATCGCCGCATCGTCTTCGCCATTCCGTATGAGCGCGACTTCACGCTGATCGGCACGACCGACATCGAATACCACGACGACCCCTCGCATCCTCACATCGGTACGGACGAAACCAGCTACCTGTGCGATGCCGCGAACCGTTACTTCAAGAAGCAACTCACGCCTTCCGACGTCGTCTGGAGCTACAGCGGGGTACGCCCGCTGCTGCAGGACGAAGCAGGCAGTGCATCGGAAGTGACGCGCGACTATCTGCTCGATGTCGATCAGGACGGCGCACCGCTGCTCAATGTCTTTGGCGGCAAGCTCACGACCTATCGCAAGCTGTCCGAGGAAGCGGTCGATCGCCTGGCCCCGTTACTCGGCAACCGCAATCCGGCCTGGACCGCCGATGCGCCTCCGCTGCCTGGCGGTGGCGAGCGCGATACCGACGAACTGCTCGCCGACATTCGCTCGAGCCGCCCCTGGCTGCCTGAAAAGCTCGCATGGCGCCTGGTGCATAGCTACGGCACCCGCGCGCGCGATCTGCTCGGCGAAGCCTCGGGCCTCGATGCGCTCGGCGAAAACTTCGGCTCCGATCTTTACCAGGCGGAAGTCGACTATCTCGTGCGGCACGAGTGGGCCACCGACGCCGAAGACATTCTCTGGCGTCGCACCAAGGTCGGCTTGCGGGTCACTCCGCCCGACGTGGAACGCCTGTCCGCTTACCTGGCGACGAAGCGCTGACGCGCGAGTCGCCATCCCCCCAGCACGGGCCGTACTGCTGACCGGCCCGCACGATGAAGGAGTACTCAGCATGTCGGTGTATCTGAGTGAGTTCCTCGGAACGATGGTGATGATTCTGCTCGGCGACGGTGTCGTCGCAGGCGTGCTGTTGAAGGATTCGAAGGCCGAGAATGCCGGCTGGGGTGTTATCACGTGGGCCTGGGGGCTTGCCGTGCTCATGGGCATCTTTGTCGCCGCAAAGAGCGGCGCGCACATGAATCCTGCGATTACCCTGGCCCTCGCAGCGATCGGCAAGCTCTCGTGGTCGCTCGTTCCGGGATACGTGGCAGCGCAGATGGCAGGCGCATTTACGGGCGCGGTGCTCGTCTATCTCACCTATCTCGCTCACTGGGGCCGCACGCCGGATCCCACGAAGAAACTGGGCGTGTTCTGCACCATTCCTGCCGTGCGCTCGCTGCCGGCCAACATCCTGACCGAGGTCATCGGCACCTTCGTGCTGGTCTACTGCGTGCTCGCCATTGGTAGCAACGATCTGTCCAAGGGCATTGCACCCATCGCCGTTGCCCTGCTCGTGGTCGTGATCGGCATGTGCCTGGGTGGTCCGACCGGCTACGCCATCAACCCGGCTCGTGATTTCGGCCCGCGCGTGGCGCACGCGCTGCTACCGATCCCGGGCAAGGGCGGTTCGGATTTCGCCTATGCACCGGTTCCCATTATTGGTTCGATCATCGGCGCCTTGCTCGCCGCCTTCGCCTATACCGCTATCGCGGCATGATTCGAGAGGACTTACCGTGACCAAGAAGACCTACATTCTCGCCATCGACCAGGGCACCACTAGCTCGCGCACGATCCTGTTCGATCACGATGGCAACATCGCCGGTACCGCACAGCGCGAGTTTCCGCAGATCTTTCCACAACCCGGCTGGGTGGAGCACAACCCGCGCGAGATCATGACCAGCGTGCTCTCGACGATGACGGAAGTCATCAGTAGCTCGCAGATCGATCCCGCGTGCATCGAAGGCATCGGCATCACCAACCAGCGCGAGACCGCGGTGGTCTGGGACAGGCACACCGGTCAACCGATCTACAACGCCATCGTGTGGCAATCGCGCCAGACCGCGGATATCTGCGAGCGGCTGAAGAAGGAAGGCCACGAAGAGATGGTCCGCGAGAAGACGGGTCTTCTCATCGACGCCTACTTCGCCGGCACCAAGGTGCGCTGGATACTCGATCACGTCGACGGTGCGCAGGCGCGCGCCGAGGCAGGTGACCTGCTGTTCGGCACCATCGACACCTGGGTGATCTGGAACCTCACTGGCGGCAAGGTACACGTCACCGATTACACCAATGCATCGCGCACCTTGATGTACGACATCCACAAGTGCGAATGGGACGACGAGCTGTTGAAGATGCTCGGCGTACCGCGTGCGATGTTGCCCGAGGTAAAGTCGTCCAGCGAGGTCTACGGCAAGACGTTGTCGAAGCACTTCTTCGGTCGTGAGGTGCCCATTGCAGGTATCGCTGGCGATCAGCAGGCGGCACTCTTCGGCCAGGCGTGCTTCGAGGAAGGTCTTGCGAAGAACACCTACGGCACCGGCTGCTTCATGCTCATGAACACCGGCGAGAAAGCCGTCCGTTCGAAGAACGGCTTGCTCACCACCATTGCCTGGGGCGTCGACGGTAAGGTCGAGTACGCGCTCGAAGGCAGCATCTTCGTCGCGGGTTCGGTGATTCAATGGCTGCGTGACGGCCTGCGCATGCTCGGCAAGGCCTCCGACTCTCAGGAGTACGCCGAGCGCGCCAAGGACAATGACGGCGTGTATTTCGTGCCCGCCTTTGTCGGTCTTGGCGCGCCGTATTGGCGAAGCGACGTACGCGGTGCCGTGTTCGGCCTGTCGCGCGGCACGACGAAGGAGCAATTCATTCGCGCTGCGATCGAGTCGATGGCTTACCAGACGCGCGATGTCCTCGAGGCGATGCAGAGCGATTCCGGTATCCAATTGAAGGAACTGCGCGCCGATGGCGGCGCCATCGCCAACGACTTCATGGCGCAGTTCCAGGCCGACATTCTCAACGTGACCTTGCTGCGGCCGAAGGTGCAGGAGACGACGGCGCAGGGCGCGGCTTATCTTGCCGGCCTTGCCGTGGGCTTCTGGAAGGACAAGAAGGACATCGCCACCCGTTGGGCGATCGATCGCGAGTTCAAGCCGTCGATGACCGAAGAGCGTCGCAACGATCTCTACGAAGGCTGGAAACAGGCGGTCAACGCCACGATGGGATTCAAGCCGCGCAACTGACCCGCACGTATCGCGTGCCAGAAACGCAAAGGGCGGCGCAGTGATGCGCCGCCCCTTGTTTTTAAGCGATGTCGAAGGCTCAGGCCAGCTTGTAACCGAACTGTTCCTCGAACTCGCCAGCGAACTGTTCGTAGGTGAAGAACTGGTTCTGCGTGCCCGGATGCTCGACCTTCAGCGCGCCCATCAGCGACGCCATGCGTCCGATGGTCGGCCAGTCGTAGCCCTTCATGATGCCGAAGATGAGGCCTGCGCGATAAGCGTCGCCACAACCCGTCGGATCGACGACCTTACGCTCGCGTGCCGGCTGCACCTCGATCGTGGCGCCATCGGCGTGAATCAGCGAGCCACGCGGTCCGAGCGTCACGATGTACGCCTTCACCTTGGCGGCGATGTCAGATGCGCTCCAGCCGGTGCGCTGCTGCAGCAACTGCGACTCGTAGTCGTTGACGATCACGTAAGTCGACTTCTCGATCATCGCGCGGAATTCGTCGCCGTTGAACAACGGCATCGCCTGGCCCGGATCGAAGATGAAGGGCACGCCACGCGCGGCGAACTCGTCCACGTGCTGCAGCATGGCTTCGCGGCCATCCGGCGCCACGATGCCGAAGCTGCAATCGGCGATGTCGCGCACGTGATTCTCCTGCGCGCTCGACATCGCGCCAGGATGGAAGGCCGTGATCTGGTTGTTGTCCAGATCGGTGGTGATGAAGCACTGCGGCGTGAACTGATCGTCGAACTGACGCACGCCATCGAGCCGGATGCCGAACTTCTCCATGTGCGCGCGGTACGGCGCGAAGTCCTGACCCACGGTCGCGACGGGCATCGGTTCGCCGCCGAGCAGCTTGAGGTTGTACGCAATGTTGCCCGCGCAACCGCCGAACTCGCGGCGCATGGCCGGCACCAGGAACGACACGTTCAGGATGTGCACCTGATCCGGAATGATGTGGTTCTTGAACTGGTCCTGGAACACCATGATGGTGTCGTAGGCGAGCGATCCGCAGATAACGGCAGTCATGCGTTGGGAAACCCTGAAGGTGATGGGGCCGGGATCGGCCGCGGCAAAACGCCGTCGACGAGGATGACGGCAAACCGGCGAATCGTACCCAAAAACGGGTCCGGAGGCGACCGCCGGGGTGGCCCCGGACCTACCCGGGGAGGGGAGCTTCCGCATGCATCATTCGGACTTACAAGGCTTTCTTAACTTATCTGCCCTTGCGTGGGGGAGGGCGCCAATCTAGACTCGCACGCTTACTTTTTGCCGCAACGGGCGCCCGCCGCATCATGTTTAAGAAGTTCCGCGGTCTCTTTTCGAACGACATTTCCATCGATCTCGGCACGGCGAACACGCTCATCTATGTGCGCGGGCAGGGCATCGTCCTGAACGAGCCGTCGGTGGTGGCGATCCGCCAGGATCGCGGCCCGGGTGGCCCGCGAGCCGTCGCGGCGGTCGGTGGCGACGCCAAGCGCATGCTCGGCCGTACCCCGGGCAACATCGCCACCGTGCGTCCGATGAAGGACGGCGTCATCGCCGACTTCACCATGACCGAGGCGATGCTCCAGCACTTCATCAAGCAGGTTCACCGTTCGCGCATGCTGCGCCCCAGCCCGCGCGTGCTGGTCTGCGTGCCCTGCGGCTCGACCCAGGTCGAGCGCCGCGCCATCAAGGAATCGGCCGAAGGCGCGGGTGCGCGTGACGTCTTCCTCATCGAAGAACCGATGGCAGCCGCGATCGGCGCCGGCATCCCGGTTCACGAGGCCCGTGGCTCCATGGTCCTCGACATCGGCGGCGGCACCTCCGAAGTGGCGGTCATCTCGCTCAACGGCATCGTCTACTCGCAGTCCGTGCGCGTGGGCGGCGATCGCTTCGACGAGGCCATCATCAACTACGTGCGCCGCAACCACGGCACCCTGATCGGCGAATCCACCGCCGAGCGGATCAAGCTCGAAATCGGCTGCGCCTTCCCGCAGAGCGAAGTGCGCGAGATCGAGATCTCCGGCCGCAACCTCGCCGAGGGCGTGCCGCGCATGTTCACGATCAACTCCAACGAAGTGCTCGAAGCCCTGCACGAGCCGCTGTCCGGCATCGTGGCGGCGGTCAAGGCGGCGCTGGAGCAGACCCCGCCGGAGCTGTGCTCCGACGTGGCCGAGCGCGGCATCGTGCTCACCGGTGGTGGCGCGCTGCTGCGCGACCTGGATCGCCTGATCTCCGAGGAAACCGGCCTGCACGTGCAGGTGGCCGACGACCCGCTCACCTGTGTGGCGCGCGGCGGCGGCAAGGCCCTGGAGATGATCGACCAGCACGGCAGCGACTTCTTCGCGTTCGAATGATGGCGGCGCGCACGGCGCGGAGGCCGGAGCGCGCAAAGGATGCACAGGAAGCGCTCGCTGCGGCCTGTGACCTGGCGGGCCAGCCGGCTTCCGACAGCGCGGCCCAGAGCATCCCGTCATGGCCCTGAATCGCGACGACAAGTCGCCCCTGTTTGCGCCCGGCGTGGCCGGCACGTTGCGGCTCATCGTCTACCTGGCGCTCGCCTGCGTGCTCATGGTGCTCGATCACCGGGGCGGCTGGCTCGCCAACGTGCGCTATGGCCTATCGATTCTCGTGGAGCCGGTCTATCGCATTGCCGGCCTGCCATCGCAGGGGTTCCAGGCGGCGACCGTCGCCTTCGCGGATCGCCAGCGCCTTACCGAGCAGAACCAGCGCCTGCGCGAGGATCTGCTGCTGGCCAATGCCAAGCTCAATCGCATGGCGTCGGTAGCCGAGCAGAACCAGCGCCTCAAGGAACTGCTCGACACCCAGCACAGCCTTTCGCTGAACGTGCAACTCGCGCGCCTCATCGGCGTCGATCTCGGCAGCTTCCGTCACAGGATCGTGCTGAACGTCGGCGCGCGTGACAAGGTGAAGCCGGGACAGGTAGTCATCGACGCCCGGGGCGTCATGGGGCAGATCGTCGAGGTCATGCCTACCACTTCGGTCGCCATGCTCATCACCGATCCCAACCACGCCATCCCCGTGACCGTCGAGCGCAGTGGCCTGCGCACCATCGCCTACGGCTCGCGTGCGGGCGACATGCTCACGCTGCCGAACATCCCCGTCTCGGCCGACGTGCAGGTGGGTGACAAGCTGGTCACCTCGGGCTTGGGTGGGCGTTTCCCGCCCGGCTTCCCGGTGGGTGAGGTTCGCGACGTCGCACAGACGCCATCCGGTACCTTCCTGTCGGCCCAGGCGAAGCCCGCGGCGGACCTCGATCGCAGCGAGGACGTGCTGCTCCTGCACGACCTCGCCGAAGTCGACGGGCCGCCCGCGCCGGCGCCCAATGTCGGTCCGCCCGCTTCCCTGGCGCCCGATCCCAACGCGCCCCAACCGACCTTGCCGTCGGTGACGTCGCCCACGGCGACGCCGTTGCCGGCACGCTCGGCGACCGCCGCCACCCCGACGGGGACCGCACGATGAACAAGGTCCGCGTTCGCCAGTTGTGGTTCGCCGCCACGCTGCTGATTTCCCTGTTCCTGATGCTGATCCCGCTGCCGGGCCCGTTGACGCCGTTCAAGCCGTACTGGCCTGCGCTGGTGTTGCTCTACTGGTGCCTGCAATCCGGGGATCGCGTCACGCTGGGCCTCGCCTTCTGTCTCGGCGTCGCGGCCGACCTCTTCGACGGCATACTGCTCGGCGAACAGGCGCTGCGGCTCACGGCCATGGTGTTCATCGCCTTGCGCTTCCGCTCGCGCCTGCGCTTCTTTCCCATGTGGCAGCAATCGCTCGCGGTGCTGGGTTTCCTGCTGAACGATCGCATCCTGTTGCTGCTGATACGCGTTTTCGGCGGCGATCCGTTGCCGCCGCCGGAGTACTGGATCTCGCCGTTCGTCGGCGCAGCCCTCTGGCCGTTCGTCTTTCTCATCCTCGATGACCTTCGCGCGCGTCTGCGCATCCACGAGGCATGAGCAGGCGGCGCGCCTCGATCAAGGAAGTCCGCGGCGAGGTGGCGCTGTTCCGTCGCCGTGCGCTCGCGGGCTTCGTCTTGATCCTGCTGGGCCTCGCCGCCGTATGCGTGCGCTATGTCTATCTGCAGGTGCTGCACCACGACGAGTTCGTGGCACGCTCGGACCAGAACCGCGTGAAGCCGCGCGCGATCCCGCCGGCACGTGGCCTCATCTACGATCGCAACGGCGTGTTGCTGGCCGACAACGTGCCGGCGTTCCGTCTCGAGGTTACGCCCGAGCAGGTGCCCGACATGGACGCCATGCTGCACGAGCTGGGTGCCGTCGTACCGATCAGCGATGAAGACATCACGGCTTTCAAGAAGCAGGTGAAGCAGAGTCGCCGCTTCGAAGGCGTGCCGCTCAAGCTCAAGCTCACCGAGGATGAAATCGGCCGATTCGCCGTGAATCGCTGGCGATTCCCCGGCGTGGACGTGGTGCCCTATCTCACCCGGCGCTACCCGCTCGGTGCGCAGATGGCGCACGTCATAGGCTATGTAAGCCGCATCGACGCGGACGACCTCGATCGCATGGACGAAGACGAGGAAGCCAGCTACAAGGGCACCACGCATATCGGCCGCATCGGTATCGAGCGCTACTACGAGAAGCTGCTGCACGGCCAGCCGGGTTACGAACTGGTTGAGGTCAATGCCGACGGCCGTACCCAGGCCGTGCTCGACACCACGCCGCCCACGCCCGGCAAGAACATCTATCTGAGCATCGACGTGCGCCTGCAGAAGGCCGCGGAAGAAGCCATGAACGGTCGCGCCGGTGCCGCCATCGCCATCGATCCGCGCAACGGCCAGGTGCTCGCGTTTGCCAGCGAACCGAGCTTCGATCCCAACCTTTTCGTCAACGGCATCAGCTCCGCCGATTACAAGGCGCTGACCACCGCGCCCGACAAGCCGCTGTACAACCGCGGTCTCCGCGGCGTGTATCCGCCCGGCTCCACGGTGAAGCCGTTCCTCGCACTCGGTGGCCTGGCGATGGGTATTCGTCGGCCCAGCGATACCGTGCTGTCCACAGGCGAGTTCTGCATTCCTGGGCAATCGCGCTGCTATCGCGACGACAAGCGCGGGGGCGACGGCACGGTCAACCTGCAACGCGCCATCGAGAAATCGACCAACACCTATTTCTATCGCCTCGCACTCGACATGGGCATCGATCGACTGGCCGACTGGATGGGGCGTTTCGGTTTCGGCCAGAAGACCGGTATCGATCTCGTCGGCGAAGTCGAAGGCATTCTGCCTTCGCGCGAATGGAAGGCCACCCGAAGCAAGGCCGGCTGGTATCCAGGCGAGACCATCATCGCCGGCATCGGACAGGGCTACTGGGCGGTGACACCACTGCAACTCGCGCATGCGACGGCAACCTTCGCCGGTCGTGGCGTGCCGTACAAGCCGCACTTCCTGCTCGACACGCAGGATGGCGTGGATAGCCCGCGCGTGCCGCAGGCGTTTCCACCCACCGGTCCCTCGCTGATCCGGAAGCCGGCGGATTGGGACGCGGTGGACCAGGGCATGATTGCGGTGATCAACGGCGAAGGCACCGGCAAGGGCCTCGGCAAAGGCTTTCCGTACGTGATCGCTGGCAAGAGCGGTACGGCGGAGCGCTTCTCGCGCACCACCAACGCATACAACGAAAACAAGAACACGGCCTATCTCGCCACGCGCCATCGTGCGCTGTTCATTGCCTATACGCCCGCGGAAGATCCGCGCATTGCGGTGGCGGTGGTCCTCGAGGCCGGTGCGTGGGGTGCGAAGGATTCCGGCCCCATCGCCCGCAAGATCCTCGACCAGTGGGTCGTGGACGAGGGCGGCCAGCGACCGACCGATCTGTCGCCTGCCGACGTCGTCACGTCAGACGCCCTGCCCGAAGCGGCACCTGCCAGCGAGGGCACGGCGCCCGCCTCGGCTGCGAGTGCGCCGGCATCGCCCGACGACAACGTCGAGGACCAGGGCCAATGATCCAGAACCTCTCCGCCCGACTCAAACGCTTCGGCCTGCGCCTGCTCACCCGGCCGCGGCTCGACCTGCCCCTGTTGCTGGCGTTGTTCGTGCTCGGATGCGCCGGGTTGGCGACCTTGTACAGCGCAGGCAACGGCAATCTATCGCTGGTGACGGGGCAGGCGGCGCGCTTCGTGCTCGGCGGTCTGCTGCTCGTTGTGATCTCGCGCATTCCGCCGCCGGTACTGCGTTCGTGGACACCGTGGCTCTATCTCGGCAGCACCGCGTTGCTCGTGGTGGTGGCGGTGCTCGGTGAAGGTCGCGGTGCGTACCGTTGGCTGGACCTCGGTGTGATGCGCTTTCAGCCGTCCGAACTGCTCAAGCTCACCATGCCGATGATGGTGGCCTGGTATCTGCATCCGCGCCAATTGCCGCCAAGCTGGAAGGACATCATCGTTGTCGGCTTGTTGATCGCCGTGCCTGCCGGGCTCATCGCCGAGCAGCCCGATCTGGGTACCGCGCTGTTGGTAGCAGGCGCAGGCGCGTTCGCGCTGTTCCTTTCCGGCATGGCGTGGTGGCGCATCGGACTGCTGGTCGGTGCCGTGGGTGCTGCCATTCCCGTCGCCTGGCAATTCCTCCACGAATACCAGCGCAACCGCGTGCGTACGCTGCTGGACCCGGAGTCCGACCCGCTCGGCAATGGCTGGCACATCATCCAGTCGAAGATCGCCGTAGGCTCGGGTGGCGTGTTCGGCAAAGGGTGGCAGCACGGTACGCAGTCGCGTCTGGAATTCCTGCCTGAGCACACGACCGACTTCATCTTCGCCGTGTTCTCCGAAGAGTTCGGCTTGGTCGGCGTCATAGCCATCATGCTGCTTTACGCGTTCATCATCGGCCGCTGCCTGTGGATCGCGATGAATGCGCGCGACACCTATTCGCGCCTGCTGGCCGGCGCCATCGGCATGAGCTTCTTCGTCTACGTGGCGGTCAACGGCGGCATGGTCGCTGGCATTCTGCCCGTGGTAGGCGTACCCATGCCGCTCATCAGCTACGGCGGTACGTCCGCCGTATCGTTGCTCACCGGCTTCGGCGTGCTGATGTCGATACACGCGAACCGGAAGCTGCACGACTAGCGTCGTGCAGCACCGCGAAGCCGCTCTGCTCGTCAGCGACTCAGGTTGCTCAGTGCCAGATCCACGATGGAATCGCCGCGGCCGCTCATCACGGCCTTCAGTGCGTAGAGGCTGAGGCCCTTCACTTGCTCGCCGCTGATCTTCGGCGGGATCGACAGCTCGAGGCGGTTGCTCACCACATCCAGCAACGCCGGGCCTTCATGGGCGAGGACCTCGGCGATGGCCGATGGCAGATCGCTGGCGCGGGCAACACGGCGACCGTGGATGCCCATCGCATTCGCCATGGCGGCGAAGTCGGGGTTACGCAGCTCGACGCCGGTTTCAAGGAGACCGGCGGCCTTCATTTCCAGCTCGACGAAACCCAGCGTGCCGTTGTTGAGCACGATCACCTTCACGGGCAGCTTCTGCTGCGCCAGGGTGATGAAGTCGCCCATCAGCATCGTGAAGCCGCCATCCCCCGACAGCGAAATCACCTGCCGCTCCGGATAGGCCGCTTGTGCGCCGATCGCCTGCGGCATCGCGCACGCCATCGAGCCATGGACCCAGGAGCCCAACAGTCGGCGTTTACCATTCATGCGCAGATAGCGGGCGGCCCAGATGGTGGGCGTACCGACGTCGCAGGTGAAGACGGCATCCTCTTCCGCCAGCTCGCTTACCAGTCGGGTGACCTGCTGCGGGTGGATGAGATCGTGGCCGGGTTCGATCCGCGCCAGTTCGTCCAGGTCGTGACGGGCGCGCTCGTAATGCGCAAGGCAGCGATCCAGATGACCACGCACGCGCTTGGGTTCGATGCGCGGGAGCAGGGCGCGGAGGGTTTCGCCAACGTCGCCCACGATGCCGAGGTCGACGCGGCAGCGTCGGCCGATATTGCCGGGACGGATGTCTACTTGGGCGATCTTGGCATCTTCGGGATAGAACTGCCGATACGGGAAATCGGTGCCGAGCATCAGCAGCGTGTCGCAGTCTTCCATCGCGTGGTAGCCTGAGCTGAAACCGATCAGGCCGGTCATGCCCACGTCGAACGGATTGTCGTACTCCACGAATTCCTTGCCGCCCAGCGCATGCACGATCGGTGCTTTCAGCGCGTCGGCCAGGGCAATCAATTCGTCATGCGCGCCCGCGGTACCACGACCGCACAGCAGTGTGACCCGCTTGCCTTCGTTGAGCAGGGCCGCGAGCGCATCGAGCTGGCGCTCGGCCGGCACGACGCGCGGCGCTGCGGGCAACAGGCTAGCGGCAGGCGTTGCGGCTTTCACCGGCGACTTGCGCATCGCGACGTCGCCTGGAATCACCACCACCGCCACGCCGCGTTGGCCGACGGCGGCACGAATCGCGGCGTCGATCACGCGCGGCATCTGCGCCGCGTCGGAAACCATCTCGCAGTACACGCTGCATTCGCGAAACAGTTCGGTCGGATGCGTTTCCTGAAAGTAGCCGTTGCCGATTTCCGCGCTGGGGATGTGCGCTGCGATCGCGAGCACCGGTGTGCGCGAGCGATGGCAATCGAAGAGACCGTTGATGAGATGCAGGTTGCCCGGACCGCAGCTGCCGGCGCACACGGCAAGCTCACCGGTGAGTTGCGATTCGCCACCGGCGGCAAAGGCGGCGACTTCCTCGTGGCGCACGTGGACCCAGTCGATGCGTTGTCGCTGGCGCAGGGACTCGGTGATGGCGTTGAGGCTGTCGCCGACGACGCCGTAAATGCGGCGGACGCCGGCTTCTTCGAGAGTTTCTGCGATCAGGTCAGCGACGTTGGCAATGGACATCGATAGGCTCCTTGGGCGCGAACGGCCATTATGCGGCCGTCGCGATCAAGGTGCCGTCGTCGTGCCATGCCATTCGTAGAGGAAGTCCCATACGCCGTGGCCGAGCCGCATGCCGCGACGCTCGAAGTGCGTCTCCACGCGCCATGCGGGACGCTCCGCTGCCAGCCCCGGCCCAAGCCGGTTACGCCAGCCCGGCGCCGCTTCCATCGTTTCCCGCATGTGCTCGGCATACGCTTCCCAATCCGTCGCCAGATGAAGCAGGCCGCCCGGCGCCATGCGCGACGCGAGCAGCGCCACGAACGCCGGCTGGACGAGACGACGCTTGTTGTGACGCTTCTTGTGCCAAGGGTCGGGGAACCAGATGCGCACCTCTGACAGGCTGCCGGCAGGGATCTCGTGCTCCAGCA
>Ga0209674_100556_pt1 | contig 14827 bp, 16 predicted proteins | sample AraplaCvi_mMS_r2_FD_184279 | JGI IMG/M metagenome (GOLD analysis project Ga0209674, IMG submission 184279) | Arabidopsis root microbial communities from North Carolina, USA - plate scrape CL_Cvi_mMS_r2 (SPAdes) (version 2) | ecosystem: Host-associated > Plants > Roots > Endosphere | place: USA... | reverse complement strand
CTCGGCGGCTGGCGCTGGGGCGTGGACATCAAGCAGCAGTTGCTCGCCACCGAGCGAGCCATGAAAGCGACTCAAGCCTGACCGTTGAATGTTTCGCTGGCGCCCTGCGCACGCCAGCGATATCTTGCGGCCTTCGCGCCGATTCCCCCTCGGTGCCGACGCATCCGGATCCTTATGTCAGACGCCACCGTTACCCGCCCGACCGCTGCTTCGATGGTCGCCGACCCGCGCTGGATGGTGCCGTTGTCGCTGTTTGCGCTCTACGTGATCTGGGGTTCCACGTACCTGGCGATCCGCTATGCGCTGGTGAGCTACCCGCCCTTCCTGCTCGCCGCGATCCGCTTCGCGATCGCCGGGGTGCTGCTGTTTGCCGTGCTGCGCCTGCGTGGTGCCGCGCTCCCGACCGCGCGCCAGTGGAAGAACGCGGCGATCGTCGGCACGCTGCTGCTCGCGGGCGGCAACGGGCTGGTCTGTTTCGCCGAGCAATCGGTCAGTTCCGGTATCGCCGCGGTCGCCGTGGCGAGCATGCCGCTGTTCGCCGCGCTGTTCGGCGGCATGTACAGGGAATGGCCCACGCGCGGGGAAACCGCCGGACTTCTGCTCGGTTTCGTCGGCGTCGTCGTGCTGAACCTTGGCGCCGGCTTGTCCGGTTCGCCGCTGGGCGCCATCGCGCTGATCTGTGCCGCGATGTGCTGGGCCTTCGGCTCGGTGTGGTCGAAGCGCCAGGATATGCCGAAGGGCCCGATGAACACCGCTGCGCAAATGCTCTGCGCTTCGGTGTCGCTCGCGATCATTGCGCTGCTGACGGGCGAGCGCTTTCCTTCGCATCCGCAGGTCGGCGCGACGGCCGCTCTCGCCTATCTGGTGGTGTTCGGCTCGATCATCGCGTTCAGTGCCTACCTCTACGTGCTGAAAACGGTGCGACCGGCGCTCGCCACCAGCTATGCCTACGTGAATCCGCCCGTCGCCGTGCTGTTCGGTGTCGCGCTCGCCGGAGAACACGTCGGCGTCTTCGATTTGACCGGCATGGCGATCATCCTGGTGGGCGTCGGCATCATCACGATGATGCGGGTGCGCAAGGCCTGAGCGGCGCCCTACGCGCCCCGCTGCGATTGTGACGCACGTCCCACGCCGGGACACCCTGCCCGCTTTTCAGAATTATTCGATGTCCGCACCGTGTCGGACTACCTAGGCTGGCCTGCTTCGTCTTCCGGAGCGGCGCATGGCAAGAGTTCGATCCGCACCTGTCCACCCTTCGCATCGCCATCACTGGTGGGCTGCACGCCTGACCACGGTGTTTGGCATCGCCATTGCGTCCCTCGCTTCGTGCCAGCACTTCCATCCGAAAGCACCCGATCCGCGCGGTCTCGCGCTGGAACTGGCCGATGTGGATGCCTGCCTGGACAGCGGCGGAGCGTGGTCCGCGGACACGCACCGCTGCGTGAGTCGCGTCGACGTTCCGGACGACGCGACTCGCACCTGGCGCGAGTGATCCCGCAAACGAGCCACCCTGCTACAGCAACATGCCGCCCGAAGCCTCGATGCGCTGGCCATTGACCCAGCGGTTATCGTCCGAAAGAAGCGACGCAATCATGGGGCCGATATCGTCCGGCACACCGGCGCGACCGAGCGCGGTGAACTCGGCCACCCTCCGATTCACGTCGGGATTGTCCCGCACCATGCCGCCACTGAAATCCGTTTCGATCGCGCCCGGCGCGACGCAGTTGGCCGTGATGCGCCGTGGCCCGAGTTCCTTCGCCAGATAACGCGTGAGCACCTCCACGGCACCCTTCATCGCGGCGTAGGGGGCGCTGCCCGGCATGGCCACGCGCGTCAGCCCACTCGACACCGTCACGATGCGACCGCCATCGCGCAGCAGCGGAAGTAGCGCCTGAGTCAGGAAGAACACGCCCTTGAAATGCACCTGATACAGCGCATCCACCTGCGCCTCCGTGGTGTCTTCGATCGGCGTGTGGTGCGAGGTGCCTGCGTTGTGTACGAGGTAGTCGAAGCCTTCGGCACCCAGTTGCCGCAAGGCTTCCCGCAAGCGCTGCGTGAATTCGGGGAACGCCGCGGTATCGCCCGTGTCGAGTTGGAGGGCCACGGCAGAAGCGCCTTCCGCAGCGACCATCTCCGCGACAGCCTTGGCGTCGGCCTCGTTGGAGTGATAGGTGAACACGCTGGACACGCCGCGGCGAGCCAGATGCTGCACCGTATTGCGCCCCAGCCCGCGGCTGCCGCCAGTGACCACGGCGATGCGGCCTTTCGATTCGGAACCCTGCATGACGCACTCCCGTTGGATGATGACGGGAGATTAGGCTTCGCTGCCACAAGGGCGAATGCCGGAACCATGCGCTTTCTTGCCTGATCCTGGCGCGCATCGCGGCAGCGCACGGCAACCGGGATAGGATGCAACCCATCGACCGATCTTCCGGACACGCCCATGTCGCGCTCGCTGCTCGACGCCATCAAGCGTTACACCGATAGCCGCGGTGGCGACTCGCCGTGGTTCACCGCGATCGACGACGTGGTGATCATGCGCGCCGACCTGCCGCACCATTCGCAGGTACTGTTCCGTCCGTCGCTGTGCGTGGTGGCGCAGGGCGCCAAGTGGAGCACGTTCGGTGGGCGCCGCTATGAGTACGGTCCGGGGCAGGCGCTGGTGGTCAGCGTCGAGATGCCGGCCTTCAGCCGTGTTGTACAAGCCAGTCCCGACGAGCCGTTCCTGGGGATCGCCATCGGGCTCGACTCGAAGATGCTGGGCGAGGTGGTCGAGGCGCTGCCGACTCCCGTCCGCCCCTCGCCGGGCGTGGCCCGCGGGGTCTTCGTCACGCACTACGATGGCCCCCTTTCGGACTGCGTGCTACGCATGGTCCGGTTGCTGGACACGCCGGACGCGATTCCTCATGTCGCGCCGTTGATCAAACGCGAGATCGCCTACTGGCTGTTGACGGGGCCGCACGGCGCCGACGTGGCAAAGGTGACGCTGGGCGACCCGGGCACGCGACGCGTGCTCGGTGCCGTGCAGACCTTGCGTGCCCACTTCGCGGAACCGATGCGCATCGACGAACTGGCGAGCATGGCCCAGCTCAGTCCGTCGGCATTTCATCGGCACTTCAAGGCACTGACGTCGATGACGCCCTTGCAGTACCAGAAACAACTGCGCTTGCTGGAAGCACGGCATCTGCTGGTAGCCGGACAAGCCAATGCCGAGACCGCCGCCTATCGCGTGGGTTACGAAAGCCCGTCCCAGTTCAGTCGCGAGTACACACGCATGTTCGGTGCACCTCCGCGGAAGGACGCCGTGGCGATCCGGAGCGGCGACGGTCCATCCGGCTAGACCGCCACCGCCCGGGGCGACGTCGATTACAACTCGCGCAACGCCGTGGTGACCGGCACGCGTGCCGCGCGCAACGCGGGGAACAATCCGCCGATGAAGCCGATGGCGAGCGCCCACTTGATACCGGTCCAGAGCAATCCGCCGCTGACGTGGAAGCGGAACACCACCTGGCTGAAATTCGCGCCGAGTGTCGATGCGCTGTAACCGTTGAAGACGATCCACACGATGCCTGCGCCGATCACTCCACCGAGCAACGCCAGCAACATCGTTTCCAGCATCACCGACACCACGACCGGCACGCCGCGGAAGCCGATCGCACGCAGCGTGGCGATCTCGCGAGCACGTGCCTGGATCGCCGCAAACATCGTATTCAGCGCACCGAAGATGGCGCCGATCGCCATGATGATGCCCACGGTGATACCGACCGCGCGCAAGACCTTGGTCAATCCTTCGGACTGTTTACCGAAGTACTCGCGTGTGGTGCTTACGTCCACCTTGAGGCGAGGATCGGCAGCGAGGTTCGCCTTGAAGGCGTCGAACGTCGTGGGGGAATCGAGCAGCACCGTCACCGATTGCACGCTGCTGCCGCGACGGTAAGCCGAGGCGACGCTCTGCGTATCGCCCCACAATTCCGATTCGAGCGCATCGTGCGATTCGAAAATGCCGACGACGGTCCAGGTCTGACCGGCGAGGCGGATGCTCTTGCCGACATCCAGACCCTCGAACTGCGCCTGCGCGCCCTTGCCGACGATCAGTTCGCGCAGGCCGGGATGGAACGTGCGGCCTTCCACGATCTTCACCTGATCGCGCAGTTTCCACACATCTTCGCTGACGCCGCGGATCGGTACGTTCGAGTCGCTTTGCGGATCGCCTTTGCGCGGCAGGTTCGCCACCACGACGAGTTCGCCGGATGCGATGGGCCGTCCCTGCGCATCCTTCTTCACGCCCGGCGCCTGCATCACCACGTTGGCGCTGTCGCGATCGAGAATGGAATTGAGTTCGGCCTGCGAACCGCCGCGCAGGACGATGGCGGTGCGATCGTTACCGGTGGCGCGCAAGGTGTCGGCAAAGCCTTCGCTCATGGCGAGCATCGCCACGAGCACACCCACCACGCCTGCGATACCGACAACGACCACGGACGACGAACCCAGCCGTTGCGTCACGGTGGAGAGCCCCACCCGCGTCACCTGCCAGGTCTGCCGGCCTCGACGCGTCGCCACCATCCACAGCGCCAACGCCACGGCCAGTGCGACGACGCCAGGCCATGGCAGCATGACCCAGATCGCGAGGAATACTGCCAGCACCAGCAAGGTGAGGAGGGCGCTGCCGAATCTCTTCAGGAAATGCATGGTTTGTCTCCTCTCAACGACCGGCGAGCGCGTCGACGATATTCAGGCGCATGGCGCGGATGGCGGGAAGCGCGCCGACGAGTGCACCGATGACCAGCATCAGCACGATGCCGAGCACCCACGTCTGCGTACCGATAGGCGGCAGGTTGAGCATGCCGCCGCTACCCTTGGCGACGATCGGCACGAGCACGCCGGCCAGCGCGAGGCCGACGACACCGCCAAGGAGAAGCAACAGCATGCCCTCGGCGAGCACCATGCCCAGCACGCTTCCGCTGGAGAAGCCGATCGTCTTCAGTACCGCCAGTTCGTTGGTACGTTCACGCACGGCCTGCGCCATGGTGTTGCCGGTCAGCAGGATCAGTGTGAAGAACACGGCACCCATGATCGCGGAGACGATGAGCCCGATGTCGCCAAGCTGCTTCGCGAACGACGCATTGAACGCCTGTTCGGTCTGCGTCTTCGTCTCGTGGTCCGAGTTGGCGGAGAGCGCATCGATGGCCTTCGCCACGGCGTCTGCCTTGTCGGGCGAGGTCAGCTTCACGACATACCAACCCACCGTCGTGCCGACCGACTGGAAGGCGTTGGCATCCTCGAAATACTTGTGGTGGAAGAAGAACTGCTGATCGGTGCCGTTCGCTGCGCCCTTGGCCGGCGTGTAGATGCCCACCAGATCGAATGGCCAGGTCTTGTCGCCATTGCGCTGAGGAAAGATAGTCGACTGCAGCGGGATCTTGTCGCCCACCTTCCAGCCGAAACGCTTCGCCAGCGCCTCACCGACGATCGCACCCGTGCGCGTGGCTTCGAAGGCCTTGCGCTGCTCGGGCGGAAGGACAATCTCGTGGTAGATGTCGAGATAGTTGTCGCTTACTGCGAAGCTGAGCACGAAGTTCTTCGGGTCTTGGTAGATGCCGCCGAACCAGTTGGCGTACCCCACCGACTTCACGCCGGGAACAGCTTGCATGCGCGTGGCAAGGCTTGCCGGCAGCGACTGGATGATCGAATAACGCGACGTGGTGATGAGCCGATCCACGCCGATCACGCTGCCGCCTGACGAGAACGCTGCGCGTGTGGCATCGAGCATGCCGAACAGAAGAAACGCGGCGAGGATGGAGACCAGCGTAAAGAACGTGCGTGCCTTGCGCCGGAAAAGGGCCGCCCAGACGAGATGCAGGTATTTCATGCCGACATCCTCCGGGTCAGGCCACGGCTTGATCGACGAGGGTGCCCTTGTCGAGGTGCAGCGTATGGTTGGCGTACTCGGCGGCCTTCGGATCGTGGGTCACCATGACGATCGTCTTGCCGTGCTCTCGATTCAGTTCCCGCAGCAGACCAAGAATGTCTTCTGCGGATTGGCGATCGAGGTCGCCCGTCGGTTCGTCGCACACCAGCAGCGTGGGATCGGACACGATCGCGCGCGCGATCGCCACGCGCTGCTGCTGGCCGCCGGAAAGTTCGGACGGCTTGTGCGACGCGCGGTCCGCCAACCCGACGAGTTGCAGCGCAATGGACGCGTTCTTCCGGCGCTGCGCGCCCGAGAGTTTGGTCAGCAGCAGCGGCAGCTCCACGTTGCGCTGCGCACTGAGCATCGGCATCAGGTTGTAGAACTGGAACACGAAGCCGACGTGCGCCGCACGCCACTTCGCCAGCGCGCCAGAACTCAGGCGATCGATGCGATCGCCGGCGACCGTGATGCTGCCACCGGTCGGTGTGTCCAACCCACCGATGAGGTTCAGCAGCGTGGTCTTGCCGGAGCCGGAAGGCCCCATGAGTGCGAGGAAGTCGCCTTCCTCGATCTTGAGGTTCACGCCGTGCAGCACTTCGACCTTCTGCCGGCCGCGCTCGTAGACCTTGGAAAGATCCTGGATGTCGATCAGGGTGGCCATCGCTATGTCTCCGTGCGTGTCAGGGCGAAGTGGTGGTGTCGGTACGAACGGACGCGCCATCGGCGAGGTCGGCCGGTGGCGAGACGATGACGGTGTCGCCGGCCGCGAGGCCTTCGCTCACCAAACGCACGTCGCCGCTCGACGTGGGCGCCGCGCGTACGTCATGACGCACGGCCTTGCCCTCCGCGACGAGGTAGACGACATCGCGGTCCTGCCGACGCACGATCGCTGCCGCAGGCACGAGCACGCCCTTGGGCGCATTGGCCTGCACTGGGGCGCGACGATCCAGGAAGGACACGCGCACCCCCATGTCGGGAACGATGCGTGCGTCCTTTTGTTCGAGTGCGACGCGAACCTTCACCGTGGCCTTGCCGCGGTCGGCGGCCGGAACGATCGCAATCACGTGGGCCGGAATGCGCCAGTCCGGATAGGCGTCCAGCACGGCCTCGGCCGGCATGTCCGGCTGCACGCGGCCGATATAGGCCTCGTTGACGTCCACGTCGATTTCCAGCGAATCCATGTCGACGATGGTGCCGACACCCGTGCGGGTGAAACCGCCGCCTGCAGAGAGCGGCGACACGATCTCGCCGACCTGCGCGGCCTTGTCGGTGATGACGCCGTCGAACGGTGCGCGCACCACGGTGTAGTCGAGGTTCACCTGCCCGACGCCCACCTGCGCGTCGGCGGCATCGGCCTGGCGGCGCACCGTGTTGAGCTGGGCGCGATACGTCGTCGCCTGGGTGCGGGTCTGTTCGGCGACTTGACGCGAGACGAGACCACGACCGACCAGGGCTTCCTGGCGGTCCGCATCGCGGAGCGCTTGAGTGAGCTGCGCCTGCGTCTGGGCGACGCTGGCATGCGCCGCCGCGGCATTGGCGCGCGCCGAATCGAGGCTGGCGCGCAGGGCGTTGTCTTCCAGGCGGGCGAGCACTTGGCCCTTCTTCACCCGGTCGCCTTCCTCGATCAGCACCTCGACCAGCGTGCCGGTGATTTGTGCCGAGACGGTCGCCTGGCGACGGGCCGTGACGTACCCGGTGGCCTGCAGCACGGCGCCTGCCTCACTGCCGGCGCTGGGCGCTACGGCCGTCGCCGTGCGCACTTCCACCGGGCGATGCGCGAGAAAGAACCAGCCGGCGGCACCCGCGAGCACAACGGCCACGACCACGGCGGCCGCCACGAGCACGGTGCGACCGCCTGAACCCCTTCCCCCGTCTTGCCCTTCCTTGTGCGACTTGTCGATCTTCAACTGCCGCAGCAGTTCCGCATTCGAATTCATCGTTCCTTGTTCCCCATGACGACATCGCAATCCGATCATGCGACTGGCGCGGACCCTGCACCACTTCCGCCCATCAGTCATCTGCCGTGACAGGTGTCACCTGCTACGCTTGCCCGATGAAAACCGTCATCCCCACGCCGGCTCAGCCGAGCATACCCGTCACCGGGCGCACCGAGCGTTTCCCGGTCCGCCGCATCTTCTGCATTGGCCGAAATTACGCCGACCATGCCCGCGAAATGGGCGCCTCGGTGGATAAGGCGAATCCGATGTTTTTCACCAAGCCGGCGGACGCCATCGTCACCGACGGCGCCGACGTTCCCTATCCGTCCGCCACCAACGATCTGCACCACGAGGTGGAGATGGTGGTGGCCTTGGGGGCAGGCGGCTCGGATCTCTCCGTGGAACAGGCCGCCGCCCTCGTCTGGGGTTACGGCGTGGGCCTGGATCTCACCCGCCGCGATCTGCAGGCGCAGGCCAAGGCCAAGGGTGCCCCGTGGGACGTCGCGAAGGGCTTCGACCACTCCGCCCCAATCTCCGCCTTGGTGCCGGCCAGCGAGGCCGTGCCCACCGCAGCTACCCGCATCGCGCTCGACATCAACGGCGAGCTGCGCCAGCAGGCGACGCTGGCGGACATGGTGCTCGACGTGCCGGAGATACTGAGCGCGCTGTCGCGCCTGTTCGAACTCAAGGCGGGTGATATCGTCTACACCGGCACGCCGGCAGGCGTCGCGGCGCTCTCGCGCGGCGACCGCTTCCGGGCCACGCTCGAAGGCATCGCCACGCTCGAAGGCCGCGTGGTCTGATTTCGCGCAGTGCCCACAAGGGGCACGCTAGCTTCCACCATTCGATGCCATGCCAGAAGGAGAGACGCACCCATGAGCTTCATCGATGAATTCAAGAAATTCGCGCTGCGTGGCAACGTGGTCGATCTCGCGGTCGGTGTCGTGATCGGTGCCGCGTTCGGCAAGATCGTGACCTCGCTCGTGGACAACATCATCATGCCGCCGCTGGGGTGGCTGATCGGCGGCATCGACTTCTCGCAGTGGAAGTGGGTGCTCAAGCCCGGCGATCCAGCCACCAAGACGGCAGAAGTCGCCGTGCAGTACGGCGTCTTCATCAACGTGCTGATCCAGTTCGTCATCATCGCGTTCGCGATCTTCCTTGTCGTCAAGGCGATCAATCGGCTGACCCGTCGCCAGGAAGCGGCGCCCGCTGCACCACCGGCCGACGTAGCGCTCCTCACCGAAATCCGCGACCTGCTCAAGCAGCAGAACCACACGCCCTGAGCTGGCACCCACAGCAGGGCCGCCATTCGCAACTGTGGGAGCCGCCATGGCGGCGAGAAGCCTACGAAGCGATGAAGCGGTGAGGCATATTCCCTCGCCGCTTTAGCGGCTCCTACAAGAGCGAAGCCCGCAGGTGAACCATGACTTCCAGCCTATCTGCCGTTGTCACCCCGGCGCAATAATCGACCTTTCCGTCCCCGGGGGTCACCATGCGTCATTCGTTCCGTCTCCACGCGCTTGCCGCGTGTCTTGCGCTTGCCTTTTCCGCCCACGCCGCCGACAAGGCGACGAGCATTCCGGCGCAGGCCGTCACCGCAGCCACCGAGCTGCGCGATCGCGCGATGAACGACAACACCGGTTACGAGTTCGTCACTGGCCTGACGACCGAGGTCGGCCCGCGCGTGGCCGGCAGCGCCGCCGATGCGCGTGGCGTGGCCTGGACCGTGGCGAAATTCAAGGCGATGGGCTTCGACAAGGTCTACACCGAGAAGGTGAGCTATCCGTTGTGGCAGCGTCGCAGCGAGCACGCTGAAATCGTCGCGCCCTTCCCCCAGCCACTGGCGCTCACGGCACTCGGTTATTCCGCCGGTACGCCGAAAGGCGGCCTGACCGCCGAGGTGGTGGGCTTCGACGATCTCGAAGCCTTCAAGAAGGCCGATCCCGCGACCATCAAGGGCAAGATCGTCTACGTCAGCACGCACATGCAGCCGCAAAAAGACGGCCACGACTACGGCATGGGTTCCGCGACCCGCACCCGCGGCCCCGTACTGGCCGCCAAGATGGGCGCCGCCGCCTTCCTGCTGCGTTCCGCCGGCACCGACGCGCACAGCCGCACGCCGCATACCGGCGTCACGGGTTTCGAAGATCCCAAGGACGCGATCCCGGCCGCCGCGCTGTCACTGCCGGATGCCGACCAGTTGGAGCGCGTGCTGAAAGAAGGCAAGCCGGTCACGTTGAAGCTCGATCTCGACGTGGGTTTTGCCGGCACCTACGAAGGCGCCAACGTCATCGCCGAGGTCACCGGCCGTAAGTACCCCGAGCAGGTCGTCGCCATCGGCGGACACCTCGATTCGTGGGATCTCGGCACCGGCGCCATCGATGACGGCGCGGGCGTCGCGATTGCCGCCGCCGCGGCCAAGCTCATCAAGGACATGCCGCAGCGACCGGACCGCACCATTCGTGTCATCGCCTTCGCCAACGAGGAAATGGGTCTGTGGGGCGGTCGCGCTTATGCCGAAGCCCATGCGAAGGACGTCGCGAAGTTCCAACTCGGGACCGAATCGGACTTCGGCGCGGGTCGCATCTGGCGCATGACCGCCAGCGTCAAGCCGGAAGCGCGCGGCGCCATCGAGCAGATCGCGAAGGTCGTGGCGCCGATCGGTGTGACCTATGACGCGACGAAGCCGGGCGGCGGTGGCTCCGATCTGTCGCAGATGCATGCCAAGGGCATGGCAGCGCTTTCGCTGACTCAGGATGGCACCGACTACTTCGACTACCACCACACCGCGAACGACACGCTCGACAAGATCGACCCGAAGGCCTTGGCGCAGAACGTAGCGGTCTATGCGGCCTTCGCGTACATGGCGGCACAGGCCAAGGGTGACTTCGGCTCGGCGCCCGGCGCCTTCGCGAAAGACGGCGCGCACGACTGATAGGGAAGAAGGGGCGACAGGGATGTCGCCGCGCATGCCGCGCCCGCAGGCGCGGGAGCGTTAGAGCAGCGCTTCGACGCCCGACACGCGGGCAAGCGCCAACAGGCCCGCGGGAGGCTGAGTCACCGCGAGCGCCCGTCCCTGGCTGCGCACGTGCGCCAGCAGAGCGAGCACGGTAGCCAGCCCGGCACTGTCGACCGGACCCAGTCCGGACAGATCGAGCCGCGCCACATCACGATGGCTATCCAGTTCGGTACGTGCCGCGCTCAGGGCATCCCCGGCGGTGGCAAACGTAAGCGCGCCGGAGACCGCGAGGGTCTCCGGCGTCGGGTGACTCAACTGGAACGAAGCCGCACTCACTGGTTCGCGCCGCCCGGCTTTTTCGTGTCCTTGGCCATGTCGTCGATGGCGGCGGAGCCCTTCTGCTCCAGGTCGGCCGTGAGCTTGTCCAGGCCTTCCTTCTTGATCTCGGCATCCACCTGGTTGCGATAATTGGTGATGTACGAGATGCCTTCGATGATCACGTCGTAGGCCTTCCAGTCGCCGCTCTTCGACTTGCGGAACGCATAGTCGACCGACACCGACTTGCCGTCGTCGAGCATGACCTGCGTACGCACCACGGTGCGCTTGTTGTTGAGGTCGCCGGTGAACGGCAGCACCTTGACGCGGCCGCGCGTGTAGTTGAGCAGGCCTTCCGCATAGCGATGGGTGATCGAGTTGTAGAACGCCTTGGCGAAGCGCTCGCGCTGCTGCGGCGAGGCGTTGTTTGCGTTCTGGCCGAGCACCAGGATCGAGGCGTAATCGATGTCGAAGTGCGGGAGGAAAACGTCGTCGATAACGGCGATCAGTTTTTCCTTGTCGTTCTTCAGTTCGGCCTGATGGCCTTCGATGGCCTTGGCGAGATCGTCGGAAATCGTGGTGACGATCTGCTGCGGACCCTGCGTGTTGGCGGCCGCGGCCGGTGCAGCGGCGTCCTGCGCAACCGCGGGGATGGCCACCGCGGCGGTCACGGCAAAGGCGATGGCGAGTGAAAGCTGACGCAACATGCTCATGTCTCCAGGACCGGCTTACTTCTTGCCGGCGTTGTCGGGTTGGGTAGCGCCCTGGGCACCACCGGACTTGTTGTCGCTCGGCGAACCGTTCACCAGGAACTTGCCGATCAGGTCTTCCAGTTGCAGCGCGGATTGCGTCAGCACGAAGCTGTCGCCGTCCGCCAGGTATTCCGGCGACCCGCCGGGCTGGACCGCAACATACTGGCTACCGATCAAACCGCTTGTGAATACGGCAGCGGACGAGTCATCCGGTATCTGGGAGTAGCGCTTGTCGATCGCAAGGGTGACCGTGGCTTGGGAACTGCCCGGCTTGATGAGCACGGACTCGACGCTGCCGATCGGCACGCCGGCCATCTTCACCGCCGCGCCAGGCTGCAGGCCGCCGATGTTGGTGAAGTCGGCCGTCACGTGAAAGGTGCCGCCCAGGCGGTCCGGGGCGCTGCCGCCACCGAAGAACTTGCCGAGCATTTCTTCCAACTGCTGGGCCGGGCGGGTCAGGCCGATCTCTCCGCCTTCTTTCACCGGGGTCTTCGAGCGGCCGAACTGGATGCCCACGTACTGGTCGCCCAGCAGGCCACTGGTATAGATCGTGGCGACGGAGTCGTCCGGAATGTCCTTGTGCCGATCGTCGATGGCAAGAGTGACCTTGGCCTCTTCCTTGCCGGGCACGAGGTCGATCGCCTGGACCGAACCGATGCGGACACCGGCGACCTTCACCGGGGCGCGCGTCTTCAACTGGCCGACGTTCGCGAAATGCGTTTCCACCTCGTAGGTGGACCCCTGTGTCGTGTTGGCGACCGAGGTGGTCTGGGTGGCGAGGTACGCCAGGGCAGCGAAACCGAGCACGATGAACAGGCCGGTGCCGACGGCGTAGGAGCGTCTCTGGGTCACGGCACGATCCTCGAATGGGCGATGGGGGAAAGAAGAGTCATGGCGGTCTCGGGCTCCTCAGATCAGGAACGAGGTGAGGACGAAGTCCAGCGCCAGGATGGCGATGGAGGAGGCCACCACCGTGCGCGTCGTCGCATACGCGACGCCTTCGCTGGTGGGCGGCGTGGTATAGCCCTGGAACACCGCGATCAACGAGACCACGATGCCGAAGGCGAAGGACTTGAGCAGCACGCCGTTGACGATGTCCTTGTGGACGTCGACCGAGGCGGTCATGTTCGACCAGAAGGTGCCGTTGTCGATGCCAAGCCAGGTCACGCCGACGAGATGGCCGCCGAACACGCCCATGGCGCAGAACACGACTCCAAGCAACGGAAGGGCAATGACACCCGCAAGAAAACGCGGCGCGGCAACGTAGGCGATCGGATCGACGGCCATCATTTCCATGGCGTCGAGCTGATCCGTCGCACGCATCAGGCCGATCTCTGCCGTGACCGAAGTGCCGGCGCGGCCGGCGAAAAGCAGTGCGGTGACCACGGGCCCCAGTTCGCGATAGATCGCAATCGCGACGACCGTGCCAGTGGCGGACGTGCCGCCGAAGATCGACAGCACGTCGTACAACTGCAACCCGAGCACCATGCCGACGAACAGGCCGCAGGTCATCACGATGGTGAGGCTCATCGCACCGACGAACCATATCTGCCGTAGCGTCTCGCGGCCGTAGCGCAGGCTCCGCGGAATCGCGGCGAGGATCGTGAGCAGAAAGATTCCGCATGCGCCGATCTGCGCCAGGCTGCGAACGACGACGTTGTCGTTCCTGGTGCTCATGCCTTGCCTCCGGAAAAACCGAGCGCGCTGGCGTAATCGCCAGCGGGGTACTGGAACGGAACGGGACCGTCGGCCTCGCCACCGAAGAATTGCGCCGTCCAAGGTGAGCCGTCGCTGGCGAGCGTGGCCGGATCGCCCTGCGCCACGACCTTGCCATTGGCGATCAGGTAGACGTGGTCGGCCACCTTTTGCACGGCCGCCAGCTCGTGAGCGACGAGCACGCTGGTGATGCCCAGTGTCTCGTTCAAGGTGCGGATCAGCAGCAGCACCTGATTCAGTGCAATGGGGTCGAGCCCGACGAACGGTTCGTCGTAAAGAATGAGCGCCGGATCGAACACGATCGCCCGGGCCAACGCCACGCGTCGCGCCATGCCACCCGACAGCTCGGTGGCCATCAGTCGCGCCGCACCGCGCAGGCCTACGGCCTGCAGCTTGTTCAGCACGATATTGCGAATGAGCTCTTCGGGCAGCCGGGTGTGCTGGCGTAGCGGGAAGGCCACGTTCTCGAACACGTCGAAATCGGTAAGCAGCGCGGAATTCTGGAACAGGTAACCGATCCGTTCGCGCAGCACGAAAAGGCGCTCGCGCGACAGCGCGGGCACGTTCTCGCCGTCGACCTCGATGCTGCCGGCATCGCCGCGCATCTGCCCGGTGATGTGCTTCAGCAGCGTGGTCTTGCCGGTGCCGCTGGGGCCCATGATCGCGGTGATCTTGCCGCGCGGGATGTCCATGTCGAGGTTGTCGAAGATGGTCTTGCCGTTGAGGACCGTGGTCAGTCCGCGCACGCGGACGATGGCGTCGTCGGTCATGGTGCAAGCAACTCCTCGATCAGCGATTCGTGGCGACGGGCCGCGAGCGGCGCCCGCTGGCGTACCGCGCGGACGATCGACCGGAGGTCGCTCAACGCGTCCTCGAACCGGTCGTTGACGATGATGTAGTCGAACTCATGCGCGTGGGCGATTTCCTCGCGCGAATTGAACAGGCGGCGCTCGATCACTTCCGGTGCGTCGGAACCGCGGCCACGCAGGCGGCGCTCCAGTTCCACGCGCGAAGGCGGCAGGATGAACACGCTGACGCAATCGGGCTTGCCCTTGCGCACCTGGCGCGCGCCCTGCCAATCGATCTCCAGGAGCACATCGCGCCCCTCGGCCAGCTTGCCCTCGACCACGGTGCGGGAGGTGCCGTACAGGTTGCCGTGGACCTCGGCGTGCTCGAGGAAGATGCCATCCGCAATTTCCCGCTCGAAGTCGGGACGTTCCACGAAGAAATAGTG
>Ga0209674_100553_pt1 | contig 14873 bp, 17 predicted proteins | sample AraplaCvi_mMS_r2_FD_184279 | JGI IMG/M metagenome (GOLD analysis project Ga0209674, IMG submission 184279) | Arabidopsis root microbial communities from North Carolina, USA - plate scrape CL_Cvi_mMS_r2 (SPAdes) (version 2) | ecosystem: Host-associated > Plants > Roots > Endosphere | place: USA... | reverse complement strand
ACTTGTGCTGGGCGGTGTGCTGATGGGGCTCGGCGTTTGCGGCATGCATTACGTCGGCATGTCCGCCATGCAGATGCCAGCCATGATCGATTACGACGCCAATACCGTGATCCTGTCGGCCGTCATCGCCATCGTGGCGTCGATCGCTGCGTTGTGGCTGGCTTTCAATATGCGGGGCCTATGGCCGCAAATCGTCAGCGCGTTGATCATGGGCATTGCGGTCTGCGGGATGCACTACACCGGCATGTCGGCTGCCACGTTCCGGTCCATGGACAGCATGGCAATGGCTAGTGGCCTCAGCGGCAACGGTCTTGGCATCGTGATCTTCGCGGTCGCCGTGATCCTGCTTTCCACGATGCTAGTGATTCAAAGGCGACGCCAGCAGCAACGCGCTCAGATCAAGATATGACGGTGCGGCCGGCGCGTCTTGAGGGCAACGCGCGTCGCTCCTAAGCCCATGAGCTTTCATGACTTCACTGAGTCAGTTGTGTTGACGGGTGCTTCTCCTTTGCCTTACACCGTATGCGGCTTGAATCTTGACGGTACGATTCAGTGCGTCCAACGTCTCTAGCACTTTCAGTCGAAGATCGTGATCCAGCTTGGTTGTGCTCAGGTGAGCATGTACTTGCTGGTCAACATCGAGCGATTGCTGATCCGAGAGAAAGCCGCAAGCTAGGCGCCTGCGAAAAAGATCGGTCGCTGCTGCTTGATGTTGGGCAGGTTGTTCCTGCCGATCGAAAATTGACCATCTCTGCCCGCTGGAAATTGACCTGGGACGGAGGCCGGAAAAAAATCTTCTGCAGCTGTGGATAGCTCAGCTGAAGTCACCTTCAATGCCTTGAAGAAATCCGGTGCCCAAGCAGGCGACACGGTGGTCATTGTGAAACAAGAAACCCCCGGCATTGCCGGGGTGGATGGACCGGTTTGACAATGACAGGAGTCCATCGCGAAAACTTCCCTCGTGAGCCGCCAAGCACACGAGAGGAGAATCGCGATGGACGAGAGTGAAAGCCTAAGTCACACAAAATGGGAGTGCAAATACCATGTGGTATTCATCCCGAAGTATCGAAAGAAAAGTATCTACAAAGGCTTGAGGAAGCACCTGCCGGAGCTATTTCGACGGTCGGCGCACTACAAGGAAAGCCGGATCGAAGAAGGGCATATTACGAGCGATCACGTACATATGTTGATCTCGATACCGCCGAAGTACTCGGTGTCGCAGGTGGTGGGTTACATCAAGGGTAAGAGTGCGGTGCACATTGCTCGAGTGTACGGGGATCGAAAGCGTAACTACGCGGGGCAGCGATTTTGGGCACGTGGGTATTTTGTCTCAACCGTGGGTAGGGATGAAGGTTTGATACGAGCCTACATCCGGGAGCACGAGTTGGAAGATCGCCGCTTGGATCAGTTGAACCTATTGAGCTAGGCCGCCACCGAAAGGTGGCACAAACAGAGGGGCCGCGTTAGCGACCCGTAAAGCCGCTTTGAGCGGCTCACAAGTTATATCCCCCGGCTTTGCCGGGGGATATTTACTCCGCATTCCAGGCGAAATTTTTCATTTTTTGTCAGAAATTGGCCCTCTAGAAGGCCGCTTTCATAGAGAACCGATTGACGTCGTCACTGCCGTTTGACGAGATCAGCTATCGTCGAGTAAACCAAAGCCCAATCTTCGGATGGTTGCGAGACAGAGACGCCTGGCGCGGGTTCGATCTGCGGCAAATCAACACGCCGCACTAGGCCGTTGTGATCGATGAGGTCCCAAATGGCATCGAGCGCGCTTTTCTGAGTCGGAAACCAAAAAATAACGGCATCAGCATGCCGTTGGTTGGCGTTTTTCATTGGCAGGCGAAGCCGCACGCCACCGAGTTCAAATACCAGGCGCAGCTGTATCGCGGTGGGAACCAACGCCGCAACACGCCAACCCACGAAACCGCCGCGGGGGATCAGCGCAGCGTGGCAATGGAAGCGTGGGTATAACCAGCGTTTGGCGATGAGGGATGCGGTGGCAGCCTCTGTCTGCATGAGGAGTGCATCGCAACTGGAGTGGTTCCACGCTTTCAGGGACAAGCGCATCCGAAGCTCTCTGACAAACTGGGGCGCATCAGGCTTCCAAAGAATCAGATCTCTTCGACCTTTGGCTTGCTTGCAGGCTTTGCAGCACATCACAGCCGCATCCGGCTGCCGGGGACCACCCGCCATAAGCGGAATGATCGCGTCCATCGAAGGAACAAGCACCGTGCGCAGCCTGATACCACAATAAGCGCAATACCCTTTGCACCTCTGCATGGCGAGCGACAACCACCCGGCAGGTAGCTCTTCGGATGAATACCGAGTAGAGCCCAGTGCCTCCACAAAGGTGACAAGTGTCTCGTGAGGCGGTGGGGTTGCGCCCGCAGAAAGGAACGTATCCTCGCCCCGAAATCCGCTGGCGGAGATCGAGATCGACGCTTCTTGATCGACCCAATCACCGTGGCGTAGTGACCGCTCGACTTTCCACTTCGGCGACTGAACGAACGCATGTGTTTGCGGGGCTGTTTCTGTTCCCCGTGTCTCCCATGTCGGCATGTTCACATCCTGCGAATGGCCTGAGGCTATTCAATCACAGATTGACCGCGGAGCAAGCAAGCGGGCATGGGGCGTTGGCTGAGCGTCTATATGGGGCTCCCTCAACGGATGAGGAGTGGTGGGGGTGTCCTCTTCAGTGACCGCGGATCAGGGCTCGTCTGCCTCTTGTGCCCTGAATCCTTGCGTGAAAAGCGCGGCGCAATTCGTCGCCAAAAGGGGGCCATGTTCATTAAGCTTCGTTCTCCGTGAGGGCTTAACACGGTAGTCCCGAACGTGCTGCATCCCGGCATGTCGTTACCAGACGTGAGGCGTGACTGACAAGGCTTTCGGATTAGGATGCCGATTTTTCTCGGAACCCAGCCTTCCCACATGCATTGCAAGAAGAACAAACGGACAACTTTCGCGCAAGGCAGCGTGAAATGCGGGGAAACCCCAGGCTCTGTATACGTCTCCTGGGTGATTGACTCACGGGCCGCTAACGAGACCGCGTGGATAGTCGTTTTAACTCGGCGTTAGAGCTTGGCTGGTTATTCATGGATGAGGCTAATGTTTCTTGTCCGAGATAATCCGCAGAGGACGTTCTCTTATGAATGACCAGGCCCGTCAAGGCGTAAGTGCTCCGCCGCGTCAAAAGGGCGGTATTGGCTATGTTCTTCTATGGCTGTTGGGAGTTCCCATCCCAGTGCTGATTCTCATCGCGCTGTTGCGCGGATGCGCTTGATACCTCGCCCACTGAAGATCAAGGAGAACAGCCATGGTAGACGTAGTGGTAACTCGCACAGAGGACACGGGCGATCGCCTGGCGGCGATAAGCTTTCGAGCTATCTTCGCTGGCTGGCTGGCGGCAACCGGCATCGCTGTGTTGCTTTACGTCGGCGGACTGGCCATGGGGTTTTCGGCGTTCAACGCCTGGAATGCATCGGCAAGTATCAAAGGCATTGGCATAGGCACAGCCATATGGATCGTGCTGAGTTGGGTCGTATCGCTATGGCTGGGTGGCATGTTCGCCAGCTGGTGCGCCGCTCACGATGACCGCACGATTGGAACCTTGCACGGTGTAACGGTATGGGGGCTTTCCGTTACCGCCGCCATTCTATGGATAGCGATGACCATCGGTAGCCCGATGCATCATGGTGGCGCACCTATGCGCGCCGACGTGCATGCTTCGCAAGGTACAGAAATGCCTGCGAGCCCCACACCGGATACGCAGGAATGGATGGGAGACGGATCGCTCGCCGTTTTGCAAGCGAATATTCAAGCCCGCCTGACCTCGCACGACCGGGCAACGGCGGACCAAATTGTTGCCGCGTTGCTTAGCGGCCGCGAGAATGCGGCGGCCAACCTTTTCGCGGCTTCCAACCAAACAAGCACGGCCAACGGCGCATCTATTGTGGCCGCGATAGCCGCGGACACCCAGGCTGCCCAGCTTGATGCAAAGCGTCGCGCCGATCGCATCGCGCATGATGCGGCCATGGCGCTGTGGATAGTCTTCGCGAGCCTGTTGCTCAGCCTGATTGCCGCGACACTGGGAGGATGGGTCGGCGCGCAACATATTGGACGGATCCACCATCTGCGCAGGTTCGAGACCTCGCCGCACAGGAGTAGGCGGTAACCGCCATGCACTCAGGATGCTCTCGCTTGGAAGAGATACAAATCGCGAGCCATGAACGACGACACAATCATTTTCCTTCGTGATTGAGGTCACCACGAAATGAAATACGCGCGTTTCACTCGATAGCGGTGATAAAGACCCTGAGTTTTGCGCGCTGTCTGCGCGTATCTTTCGGGAGTCATTCTTATGCATCGATCCAAGCCTCACACTATATGGGTGTGCTGCTGCATTACGGGCATAGCGGTGAGCGCGTCATTGAACGCGCAACCTCAAACGACGCCGGCATCTTCCACCTCTGCGCCGACCTCGCCAGTGGATAACACGCAAACGAACCGGCGTGATCGGGACAACCAAACGGTCACGCCTGCGCATCAACCGAACAACAAGGCGGATATCAAGCTTGCCGCCGCCGTTCGTCGCGCCATCGTCAAGGACAAATCGCTATCGACAATGGCCCACAACGTCAAGATCGTCGCTTCCCAGGGCGCGGTGACATTGCGCGGGCCGGTTGAAACCGAAAACGAAAAAGCCCGGCTGGAAGCAACCGTCAAAGCGGTAGCGGGCGTGAACAGCGTGGATAACGAATTAGACGTGAAACATTGAGGAACGACCAGCATGAAAGCTTCTGTTTATTGCATCGCCAGAACCGTCGAACAAGCCGAGGGCATCGTTCTGGACCTCAAGGAAACCGGGTTCAGTGCCGACGCGATTTCCGCTCTGTTGCCCGATAAACGCGGCACGAAGGATTTTGCCCACGAGCACAGCACCAAGGCTCCGGAGGGCGCGACCACGGGCGGCATCGCAGGCTTGGGAATCGGCGCGGCCTTGGGCTGGCTCGCCGGTATTGGTGCCTTGGCCATTCCCGGGCTGGGTCCATTCATTGCGGCCGGTCCGATCATGGCCGCATTGGGCGGCGCGGCGGTGGGTACTGCTGCGGGCGGAATCGTCGGTGCGCTGGTTGGCATGGGCATTCCGGAGCTCGAGGCCAAGCGCTATGACGAAAAGATCCGCGGCGGCAATATTTTGCTGTCCGTGCATACCGAAGATGGCAAGCAACGTGATATCGCCAAGGACATCTTCAAGCGCCATGGCGCTGACGACATTTCGAGCGCCTCGGAAGCAAGCGCGAAGTGATCCGTGATAGCGGGTCGTTAGATATTGCCATTTCTCAAACCTCTCCGCGCGAAGCTGAGAGGTTTGATTATTTGCGATAACAGCAAGGCATTCTCTGCCCTGCATCGGTACGCACTCAAATCTCCGATTCTGCTGACCGATGAGTAAAAATATTTAAGGCAACACTGAAAAAGTCCCCGCCATCGGCGACACTGTGCCTGTAACCCATACGGATTCCCGCGATGAAGCAACCCACGTTGGCGATTGAAGCAGATCAGGCCGAAGGCTTCGAATAGTATCTGTCTGCCGCACTCCAGTGGTAGATGCCTAATTTATTGATTTAACGCAATTCGTCGTGCGCGATAAGCCGACTTATCCGAGTATGATTTCGCGCCAATTTGTGCATAGAAAAGTACCACCGCACTCAAGCCTGCAGAGTACCGGCAGCCTGGCCATGAAGTCTGCAGATATACCGCGGAGGATGCTTGGTTATCGAGATACCTAACCATCGCTTATTAGAGCGATTAGGGCGCGTTATAGAGGGTAGGGCGCGTATTCACTCCCAGCCCAAGAAAAACTTAAAAAAGGGCTAGCTCACAAAAACAAGGGGCAAAGCGATTAACCCGTGTTATCGCGGGTAGCTATTGTGATGCGGGGAGGGCGAGGCGATCATCGCGACCACTCTGAAGCTGCAGTTGCCAGCAAGCTGGCGCACCGAGTTAGTCATCTGCGCAGAAAATGTCAAAGAGAGCTTCCATCAAGGCGTTCACCCGTTCGTCGCTAATGCAGTAAAAAATGGACTGACCATCGCGACGTCCCTTTATCAGTTTGTCTCGTCGTAACACCGACAGGTGCTGGGAAACAACGCTTTGAGCTAGGCCAAGCGACTCGGCAAGGTCATTGACGGAACGTTCTTCGTGAACCATCTGGCAAAGAAGAAGCAATCGATTTTGGCTTCCCACGGACTTGAGAAGCGCGACCGCGTCATCGGCGCGTTCCTGCATGGTTTGTATGTCCAGGGCAGGTTTCTTACGATGACGCGTGCCCTTCGTTGTAGAAGGCTTCATAGCACGTCAACTGGGATTTTGAGATAGTGAATGCCGTTGTTCTCAGCCGGAGGGAGGCGTCCAGCTCGCATATTGACCTGGACGGAAGGGAGCAAAAGGCGAGGCATATCCAGTGTCGCATCGCGCGCATTTCGCATTTGGACAAACGTCTCTTCACTCACTCCCTGACGCAGGTGAATGTTATGTTGCTTCTCTTCACCGATGGTGGTCTCAAAGCGGTATTCCGTTCGCCCATTCGGCTTGTAGTCATGGCACATGAAAACACGGGTGTCGTCTGGAAGTTCGAACAGCCTTTGAATGGAGCGGTATAGCGCGTGAGCGTCTCCGCCGGGGAAGTCGCATCGTGCAGATCCATAATCGGGCATGAAAAGGGTGTCGCCGACAAAGGCGCAATCGCCGATGAGATGTGTCATACACGCTGGCGTGTGACCCGGGGTGTATAGGGCTGTGGCTTCGATGCCACCAATGCGATAACGCTCACCATCTCTGAAGAGATGGTCGAACTGACTCCCATCTCTCTGGAACTCGGTTGCCAGATTGAACAATTTTCCAAAAACGTTCTGAACGGTAAGTATGTGCTCCCCGATGGCCAACTTCCCGCCAAGCCGAGATTGAAGATAGGGCGCTGCCGAGAGATGGTCCGCGTGTACATGGGTTTCAATCAGCCATTGCACAGTGAGATGGTTCTCCTGGACGAAGGCCATGATCGCGTCGGCGAATGCATGACTTGTGCGCCCGGATGACGCGTCATAGTTCAAGACGCTGTCGATAATGGCTGCCTGCCTTTCCTGAGGGTCCCAGACAACGTAACTGAAGGTGTTGGTGGGTTCATCAAAGAACGCCTTAACATTGGGTTTTTTCATGTTCAATGACTTCAGATGGGGTTGTGCGAGATAAAAATGGAAAGCGCTTGGCTGTCCACCAACCGAACGCCATGGTGGCAACGAATAGCCAAACCGACCAGGAGCCACCGGCGAGGGACGCCAGAACAGGGCCGGGACAATAGCCTGCGAGTCCCCAGCCGACGCCAAAGGTGACGGCTCCTGCTATCAACCGCCCATCGATATGTCGGGATGCGGGGAGCTGAAAGTTGTTTTCCAGCCATGGCCTCGTGCGATGCAAAACAAGCCGATAGCCAAACATGGTGGTCAGCACCGCTCCGGCCATGACAAAGAGCAGGCGTGGATTCCAGGCGCCAGAGACGTCCAAAAAAGCCAAGACCAGGGATGGTTGCGTCATACCGCTGAAAATCAGACCGGCACCAAACAAGAGTCCCGCCAAACCCGCCATCAACTCTTTCATGGATAGATATCCCTGATGAGATGGTGGGTGACGAACACGGTAGCGATGCCAGCGCTCATGAAAATCAAAGTGGCGACCAACGACCTAGGCGATAGGCGTGCAAGGCCACAAACGCCATGACCACTGGTACACCCACTCCCCAGCTGAGTCCCAAGCCCTACCAGAAACCCTGCGACAGGTATCCAAAGCCCATGGACAGTGGGTGGACCTATGGCGTCAACGCCCACCACGAAGCTCAATAAGACTGGCGCTGCCACGAGGCCGGTGAGAAACGCCAAGCGCCAGCCAACATCAGATTGCCGAGGCTTAGACAGAAGTCCTCCGACAATTCCGCTGATTCCGGCGACCCGTCCAAGTGTGGCCATGAGCAGGACTGCAGCCATCCCGATCAGGGTGCCACCGATGACGGGTTGTAAAACGGCCATAGCTGTAAAAGTTCATATATTCGAAGTAATGAATATATTTCTCTGCAAGAAAATTGACAAGTGCCGGCGCTTCGGCGATCGGGGGCGAACGTGGGGAAACCTCAGACTCAGTGAGGTGATTAGAGCGGGTTATCGGGGGTAGGCGAGAGTCCGCCTTCGCCTGCGGACATCGCTGATGTGCTGTCCTCGCATCATCGTCATATCCGGGCAAGCGATAGCCCGGAGCTGGCGGGGAGCCCTGTATGGCCTGTGACGGCAACAGTGATCCTCTGTTACCCCTCTCCCGGTATCGTTCCGATAGCGGTACCGCTGGAATCCCTATGGCCTGGCAAGTGACCTTCTCGCGACGAGAAGGTCACGCTCTTCGCTAGCCCTTGATGAATTTCAGAAGGTCCGCATTGATGACGTCCGCGTGGGTGGTCATCAACCCGTGTGGGTAACCCGGATAGATCTTTAGCGTGCTGTTTTTGAGCAGCTTGGCCTGCAGCAATGCGGCATCTTTGTACGGCACGATCTGATCATCGTCACCTTGCATCACGAGGGTTGGTACCGTGATCGCCTTCAGATCTTCCGTTTGATCTGTTTCCGAGAAGGCCTTGATACCTTCGTAATGGGCTACCGCACTGCCCATCATTCCCTGGCGCCACCAGTTCTCGACGATCCCCTGCGAGACCTTGGCGCCGGACCTGTTGAAGCCATAGAACGGACCCGTCGGAACATCGAGAAAGAACTGTGCTCGATTGCCGGCAAGTGCCTTTCGAAAGCTGTCGAAAACTTCGAGCGGCGTGCCGCCAGGGTTCTTTTCGTTCATGACCATGAGCGGAGGAATCGCGGCAATGAGCACTGCCTTGGCGACGCGTCCCTGAGGCTCACCAAACTTCGCGACATAGCGCGCGACTTCGCCACCGCCCGTTGAATGACCGATGTGAATCGCATTCTTCAAGTCAAGATGCTCCACTACCGCCGAAGCATCTGCCGCGTAATGATCCATGTCGTGACCGAAGCCTACTTGTGAGGAGCGACCGTGACCGCGCCTGTCATGCGCAACTACGCGATAGCCGTTGGCAAGGAAGAACAGCATCTGTGCATCCCAATCATCCGATGACAGAGGCCAGCCGTGATGAAACACGAGAGGCTGGGCGCCCTTCGGGCCCCAGTCCTTGTAGAAGATCTCGACACCGTCCTTAGTCACAACCTTGCTACTCATTTGCTGACTTCCTGCAAGCGGGCGTCCCGCTCCGGATGCCGAGGTGGAGGCCGATGCTTTGGACGAGAGAAGAGGCACGGCCACCGAGGCGGCAGCTACCGCGCCGACACTGACAACCACCTTACGACGCGACGTGCTGACTAGCTCGACTTTTTCGTTACCGCTCATAACGCACCCTCCAGTAAGAGTGAGACGATGACACTTGGTCATCCACATGATTGAACTGCCGGAGCAATACCATTTAGTAGGCCAAACGTGCCGGATCAGCGACTCGTGTGACCGCCACCGTCATTGCCGCGATGAATAGGGGGACTCCAATTCAAACGACGGAGCGCACCACACCGCCGTCTACACGGACGGCCGCCCCTGTTGTGACTGAAGCTTGCTCTGAGGCGAGATAAACGCTCAGATTGGCGACCTCATCCACCGATGCAAGGCGCTTGATTAAGGAGGTAGGGCGATGGGTGGCAATGAAGTCTCGCTCGACCTCCTCCTGTGAAATACCCTTTTCTGCAGCAATCTTTCCAAAGAAATCACCCACACCTTCCGATCTTGTGGGGCCAGGCAAGATGGCGTTAACGGTGACACCCGTGCCCGCCAGTGATTCGGCCAGTCCACGTGATACGGCAAGCTGCGCGGTTTTCGTCGTGCCGTAGTGAACCATCTCTGCAGGAATCTGCACCCCCGACTCGCTGGAGATGAACTGAATTCGACCCCAGCCACGTTTGGCCATGCCCAATGCGTAATGTCGGGCTAACCGTATGCCACTAAGTACATTCACTTCGAAGAATCGAAGCCAGTCTTCATCCGGTATGTCGAAGAAGGTTTTTGGTTCGAAAATTCCCAGATTGTTTACCAGGATGTCCGCCTCCGCCACGAAGTTGATCAGCTCTTGCGCGCCCTTGCTCGTCCCCAGGTCACCTGCAAAACCCGATACCTTCGCGCCAGGAACATCCGTCGTAATGATGGAGATGGCGTTGTCCACGCGTTGTTGCGTGCGTCCAGTGACAATAATCTGGGCGCCGGCGTGGGCCAGGCCGCTAGCAATAGCAAGTCCGATGCCAGCGGTCGATCCGGTCACAATGGCGGTCTTGTTGTTTAGTTCGATACGCATAGAAATTTCCCGTCGATATATTGGATTGGCTGGCCCTCTGGCCCGTTACGACCCGACTATTTCTACTCGGACCTGGTCGCTAGTGCGCCTTGTACGCCGGCACAGACGTTCACGCCCGACTCTTGCTGCTCACATTGAGATGGCGTGACATACACCCGGGCACAGAAACGAGATGCTGCTTAAACCCACGAGGCGCCCACACGTCAATTCACGGCCGAGGATCCAACCAATTTGTCGGACACGAGCTTCCCATCAATGAAGTCGCGCACCGCAGACACGGTGACGTCTGGCGCTTCCTCCATGAGCCAATGCCCAGCGTTCGGCACCACCAACTCTGTGACATTGATGGCTGCATTGCGCATCACAACGGCCTCGTTTGGCCCAAACGATTTTTCGCCACCGATGGCAAGTACGGGCATAGCTAGCTTTGACGTTAGCGTCGCCTTGTTGTCCTCCGCGTCCTGACGAATGGAGCGGAACTGAGCAAATGCAGAATGCATGGTGCCCGGCCGAGCATAGAGTTCGGCGTAGTGCTGACGTGTGACTTCGTCAACCTTGGCCGGATCGCCTGCAAAATCGTTCCAGAATCGATCCAGAAAGATACGCTCACGGCCAGCTACGAGGCGTTCCATGTCATGACCACCAAAATCGAAGTGCCACAGCAGGGGGGAGCGTACGATCTGATCCCACGGTGGCACGCCCGGTACAGGAGCATCCATGACCACGAGTCGGTCGGTCTTGTCGGGATGGCGCCTAGCGTAAGCGTAGGCGACCATTGTGCCGATGTCATGACCCACCACCATCGCGTGATCGATGCCAAGTTGCGTCAACACACCACGAATATCTTCAGCCTGGTTCTTCTTGTCATAGCCGGACTCAGGGCGCGATGAAAGGCCGAGGCCACGAAGATCGGGCACTACGACGGTGTGGTCGCGGACGAGGTTCGCAGCGAGCGGTTCCCACATATCTCCGGTGTCACCAAAACCGTGCAGAAGCACCACGGCCGGCCCTTTGCCACCGACGCGAACATGGATCGTAGCGCCGTTGGTCTGGATATCCTGTAGGTGAAAGGTTGGAGGAAATGATTTGACGGCAGCCGAAGCTGGAAGGCTCAGGGCAAACACGAGGCATGCTACGAAAAGAGAGCGGGACATAAATTCGGCTCCAAGGAAGTGACTGACTGTGTTTCTACAACTTCAACGCCGATGGCCTTCAAGGCGCCTTTGATGGGACTCAATGCCTGGTCATCGGATCATCTGCAGGGTTCTCATAGATCGTGTCCGTCGGACCAATGCCGGTGATCAGTACGGTGACAGGCTCGTCACCGGTCTGCGCGAAGTGAGGTGCATTTGCTGGCTCGGTATAGACCGAGCCCATTGGCAGCGTCTTCAACTTGCTCTCGTCAAACTTCACCCCGTAGCCGAAATGCCATGTTCCCGACAGCACGGTTCCGACACGGTCACCGGCATGGTGATGTGCGGATATGGATGCATGGGGAGCTACGCGAAGCAGCTGGCTATATGGGCCGGATTTAGATGGATTGCCGAGAATGGTGACAACTTGCACTTTGGCATTGCCAGAGCCGCCCGCGCCGCCCGTGGGGGAGATCGCGGAGAGTTGGCTGGGAGTCTTTGCATAATTGTCCGAGAACAAGGGTGCGCTAACCTGCTGCGCTTGCGCGGCCACTGCGAATACAGCCAAGAAAAAAACTATCAATTTGCTCATGTTGGCTCGATCTCGATTAGATGCTTGGCTTTATGTGTCGCCTGCGCGGTTAGTTTGCGGCTACAAATGCTCCGTTCTTTTGCTGAAGCAACTCAGTGCCCCTCGATGGCGAAGAGAATCTCGGCGAAGCCAGGCACCGTGGCCTCTCGATTCCAATCTCGCTGAAGCTCGCAGATGACTTGCACCCAGCTCGTTGGCTTGGCGCCAGCCTGAAAGAGACGGTCAAGGGCGGCGTTGTGAGCCTCAAGCGACGTCCCTCCACAGGCATCGACGACTGGGTATACCTCGAATCCGTCCGCGATGGCGTCCAAGGCAGGATGGACGAGACACACCTCGGTCCACAGCGCCGCCATGATCAGCTTCTTTCGGCCCGTTGCTTTCACGGCGGACACGAAATCCCGGTCCTCCCAGGCGTTGATGGAGGTACGATCAATGACCCGGAGGTTTTCAAGCACATTGGTGAGCTGATGAATCGTCGGCTGGTTTCGCCCCGTGGAAACGTTCACTGACGAGAGCACGGTCGGCAAGCCATAGAGCTTCGCGATCCGCGCGAGCGCCGTAATATTGGCGACCAGCTGCCGCTTGTCACGCGAGGCGATGGAACTTACTTGCACCGGCTGGAAGTCGATGATCACGACAGCCGCGTTCTGAGGCGTAAGGAGGTGGTCGGTGACTGCATTTCGGACGCTGGGATATGACGTCATGTTGAAGATCCTTTGGGCAAGAAATCATAGGTACGACAAGAGCCCTACCGACAAGACGGCCGGATAGCGTACGCGCCTCGTAGCGTAAAGCTCGCGCTCAGCGGGCTGCGACCTTCTCGATCAGATGGGCCACCTCGCTCGGGTGCGACAGCATGACGACGTGCGAGGCGCCCTTGATTACGATCACCTCCTTGGCTGCCGATAAAGGCCATGGCCTGCGGCGGAATGTTCTTGTCAGCGTCACCGTATACCCACCAGGGCGGCAAGTTCTTCCACGAAGCTGCGCCGGCTTTTTCATCGAGCGCCACCTGCAGCAGCGGGCGCTGCGTGATGGCCATCAATGCAGCGTCGGCGGCCGGCACACCGGCGGCGAACTGGGCGTGGAATTTATCCTGAAGGATGTACAGATCCTTGCCGCCATCGGCGAGGTCGACTGGCGGCGCCAGTGCCGAGCCGAGCGTGCTGCCGGCAAATTTGCCCGTCAGTTCACCCAGCGTCTCGCCCGGCTCGGGCGCGAAGGCGGCGACGTAAACCAATGCTTTCACATTGGCGTGCCCATTGGCCGCCTCGGTGATCACATTGCCGCCATACGAATGCCCGACCAGGATCACTGGCCCCTTGAGATCGGCAACGAGATTGCCGACATAGGCGCCATCACTCCTGGCGCGGCGCAGCGGATTGGCGACGGCAATCACGAAATAGCCGTCCTTGCGCAGAATCCTAGCCACGCCGTTCCAGCTGGAAGCATCGGCGAAAGCACCATGCACGAGCATGATGGCCGGCTTGTTCCTGGCTCTGGACATGGCGGAGCCAGAAGACTGTGCAGACGCATTCATGGCCATCGAGGTGACAATGCTAAGCGCGAGCTCAATCATGATTTTCCGCACGTCATATCTCCTTGGGGTTTTGTGCAGGGAAGGCTGGTCGTGGCCTGCCTCTCTGAAAAATGGGATGAGTCATAGCCGCGCGTGCGCGGTTGCTATCGCCGCCGGCCGTTTTGGCGCGGTCACGATCGATCCTTACGTCGGTCGAATACATCGGGGTCGTTGAGGACAACACTTTTCCGGTCGAACAAGTGCGCATCGACGGAATAGGCGCCCGCCCGAGCGAAGCGAGTGCGATGGCGGCTGCAATAGAAATGCCGGCGCATGGTCACACCGCACCGCCGCCGTGGATCAGTGCGTACGCTCCGACCATCGCGCAACACACGGCGAGCGCAGGCGTCGCCAGGCCGATACCCGGCAGGTCAATTGGAAACATGGAGAAGAGGCGCTGCATGTCTTCAGCGTAGGCTTGCCCCCAGGCGGGCGGCACCCCCGGGTGGGGCAAAGAACTCACTCTTTAGGGGCATGACACTCGAACGCCATCACGGCGGTCAGCAACAGGAGCTGCAATTGACCGGTCTTGGGTGAAGATCGCACAACAAGATGTGACTTAAGGAGAGGGTCGTGACGCGCCTCGCAGAGAAGATCCGACGCGCGCATGCACGCGAACATCATCGCTGCTGCATCGGCGATGGGGTTGATCGTCGTGCTGCTCACACATCGTACGCCGTGCCAGGCGTGGCCACCCATTCGGGTAGCGCCCAAGACCCGGCCTGGGATTGAGCGCCGACTGACGCCAGGGAACACTGGCATTGCGGACTGCCCCTTCTGCAGGCCGGATGCTGCGTCGGTCATGTTTTCCACGAATGGCGATTGTCGAGGCTGCGGCCTTTCTTAATACTCTCTCGATAAAATAGGCACCTGTCGCCGCCGATGATGCGATGAAGGCCCGTCGAATGATCCGGTTTTGCCTGCTCTTGATTGGCCAAGCTGCTCTCTTGCTGGCGATCGTGCCGATCACCTGCTCAGTCGGCCGGGCGCAGACCATTCCTGCTGGGTTCGCACCGTTCAAGCATGTCCGTGCCGCTGCCGATGATGGCGCGCCCGACGGCCTCCTGAGAATCACGCAAACCGCCGATGGCTATCTCTGGCTTGCAGGCGATGCGCTGTATCGTTTCGATGGTGCGACCTTCGAGCGAATCGACTGGCCAGAAG
>Ga0209674_100551_pt1 | contig 14908 bp, 14 predicted proteins | sample AraplaCvi_mMS_r2_FD_184279 | JGI IMG/M metagenome (GOLD analysis project Ga0209674, IMG submission 184279) | Arabidopsis root microbial communities from North Carolina, USA - plate scrape CL_Cvi_mMS_r2 (SPAdes) (version 2) | ecosystem: Host-associated > Plants > Roots > Endosphere | place: USA... | reverse complement strand
CGGCCCGAGGATCATGCCGAACAGGAAAACCAGGTGGATGAGGATCGTGCCCACCCACGCGGCGACGCGAAGCAGGCGATCGCGCGGCCGCTCGCGAAGACGACGCCGGTAGACCAGCGCATGCATCGCGGCTTCCCGCGGGGACACGGGCAGCGCATTAGCAGCGATCGCTGGGTCGCTGTCCGGTCGGAAGGTCTTGGGCATCGTGCGTAGTGTCCATGCTGCGGCGCGCGCGCACAATCGCGACCGTAGCGGTAGCTACTGTCCCGTGCGCCGCGCTCGCTCGGCGTTCTCCTGATCCATTGCCTTGAGCGGAATGTCGGACGCGCAGCCCTGCGGCAGCGGCTTGTCGGCGCGGAAGGCAGCGATGCATGCCGCCTCGGTCGGCGGCGGAGGCTGGTCGGGGAGGTCTTTCACCAACGGATTGGCGGGCGCCATGTTGAGCCGCACGTCGCCGTCCTTCTTGGAAGCCTTCGACGGGTCCTCGCCACCGCAGCCGACCGGCAGCACGAAGAACACGGTGGCGCACTTGATGCGCGTGCCATGACCCAGGTCGATCGTCTTCTTCACCGTGGTGCTTTCGATCGCGCGGCGCAGCCCCTTGTTGAGTGCGTTCTCATCGCGCGGCGCCCAATCCTTCTCGAAGCGGGTCTGCGTGTACGTGACCGTGGTCTTGTGCGACATGATTCCGCTGTCGTCGGTCGGCTTGCGCGCCACGAAATCGGCCTGGGTCGTCGACGAGCCCGCCCCTTGCTTCGGCAGCACGATCGAACCGTCCGTACCGAACAACGCGGGCTGCTGGGTCGGTGGGGCCGGCGTATCGGCGGCGGCCGGCGGCGGCGCCTGGTCTTTCGGCGGTTCCTTGGGGCGAGGCGGCTCGGGCCGTGTGGCCTCCGGCGAGCGAACCTTCGGCGGCGGCTCGGTGACGGGCGGCGGAGGCGGCGCCTCGACAGGTGGCGCGGACCGGGTCGGCGCGATGAAGCGGACCTCGAGCACGTCGTTGCGGTCGTCGGGCGAGGCGTAGCCGACGAGCGGGCGAGGCATCATCTCGTAGCGAACCAGCAGCACCAGAAGAATGTGCAGGATGATCGCCACGACCATCGCCAAGATGCGGCGCACACGCTCTCGGGGTGGCGGACGGCGTCCTATCGCGTGCAGGGTAGCGATCGTCGCCGCGTCGATCGGCGCCAGCCCGGCCGGACGCGGCGATGCGTCCGGCTCCAGCCGGTGGGGTTCGACGAACGACGGTGGCGCCTTGCCAGGATATTGCACGCGCGCAGGGCCCCCATGGGCGTGAGAAAGTCGGAAAGCTTAGCGGCGCTCCGCTAAACGGAGCGTAAGCCCCGGCGCTCAGACCGTGCGCGTGCCGGAAGATTCCCCTCGCCTCTTGATTCCGGCGCTCGGAAGGAGAAGGCTTGGCCCGGGCCCTTGCCCGACCACCGCCATGACCGTCCGGACCCCGGACGACCGTGACGGCCCGCCATCGTTACGCCGGGAGGCGTGCGAGAGGGCGACGCCGATCGTGACGTTCGCGTTCCCCACGCGTCCCTTCCACTGAAGGAGGGTCGCATCGTGTCGCCATCCACGGAACGCATCCGCAGCCTCGCCCTGGCCGGCCATGCCGGCGTCGGCAAAACCACCCTGTTCGAAGCCCTGCTTCACACTGGCGGCGCATTGACCGCCATGGGCAGCGTCGAACGCGGCAGTACCGTTTCCGATACCGATCCCATGGAAAAGGCGCGGGGGCATTCGATCGACGCATCGATCGCGTCCATCGCGCGCAACGGTTACCGCATCCACCTGATCGACACGCCGGGCTATGCCGACTTCTGCGGACCCGCACTCGCTGCCCTCGCCGCCGCGGACACCGTCGCCATCGTGGTGAACGCGGCGAACGGTATCGAACACGGCACGCGCAGCATGATGGCGCTGGCGAAAGAGCGCGGCCTCGCGCGCGCGCTCATCATCAACCGGATCGATGCGGAAGGCGTGGACCTGCCCGCGTTGGTGAACGCGCTGCGCGACGAGTTCGGCGCCGAGTGCCTGCCGCTCAACCTGCCCGCGGCCAAAGGACACGCCATACGCGACACGTTCTTCCAGACAGTCGGCGAGACGGATTTCTCGTCGCCCGGCGAAGCGCATCGGCAGATCATCGATCAGGTCGTGGAAATCGACGACGAGGTCATGGAGCATTACCTCGATGCTGGCGAATCCGCACTCAGCGCGGCCGAACTCCGCGGCGCATTGGAGCACTGCCTGCGCGACGGCCACCTCGTGCCGATCGTCTTCACCAGCGCACGCGAAGGCGTCGGCATCGTCGAGTTGCTCGATCTCGTCGAACGCATCCTGCCCTGCCCTACCGAGGTCAACCCACCGCCGTTCCGCAGTGCCGACGGTACGCCGTTCGACATAGCCGCCGACGCGCAGCGGCACGTGGTCGCCGACGTGTTCAAGATCGTCAACGATCCCTTCGTCGGCAAGCTGGGCGTATTCCGCGTGTGGCAGGGCACCGTCCGCAAGGATGCGCAACTCTTCGTCGACGATGGACGCAAGCCGTTCAAGGTGGCGCATCTGTACCGCCTCAAGGGGCGTGAACACGTCGAGATCGACGAGGCCCTGCCGGGCGACATCGCCGCCGTGGCGAAGGTCGACGACGTGCATTTCGACGCGGTGCTGCACGACGCGGCCGACGAAGCCCGCATCCATCTCGACCCCGCCCCGTTTCCCGCGCCCATGTACGGCCTCGCCTTGGAACCCGCGCACAAGGGGCAGGAGCAGAAACTGGCGCAGGCGCTCGCCAAGCTCGCCGAGGAAGACCCGTGTTTCCGCGTGGAACATCACAAGGAACTCAACGAGACCGTGGTGCGCGGGCTGTCCGATCTGCATCTCAAGCTCATGCTCGATCGCATGAAAGCGCGCTACGACGTCGACGTCGTCACACGGCCGCCGCGGATCGCCTACCGCGAAACGATCGCCGCCGATGCCGAGGGTCATCATCGACACAAGAAGCAGACCGGTGGCGCTGGGCAGTTCGGCGAAGTGTTTTTGCGTGTGGAACCGCTGGAACGCGGCGCCGGCTTCGTCTTCGCCGACGAGACCAAGGGTGGTGTCATCCCAGGGCAATTCATGCCGGCCATCGAGAAAGGCGTACGCCAGGCGCTGGAGCACGGCGCCATCGCCGGCTACCCGATCCAGGACGTGCGCGTGGTCGTCCACGACGGCAAGCACCATCCGGTGGACTCCAAGGAAGTCGCATTCATCAGCGCGGGGAGAAAGGCGTTTCTGGATGCGGTTTCGCGCGCCCGGCCTCAGGTACTGGAGCCGGTGGTGGATCTGGAGGTATCGATTCCCGACCACTATGTGGGCGACGTGACCGGGGGTCTGGCCTCGCGACGTGCGCAGATCATGGGAACCGATTCGCTGCGCGGTGGCGAGACCGCCATCAAGGCCCGCGTACCCCTGGCCGAACTGGTGGACTACTCGACCCAGCTCAAGGCCATGACCGGTGGGCAGGGACGCTACGCCATGTCGTTCAGTCACTACGACACGGTGCCGCCCGGCGTGCAGAAGAAGCTGATGGAAGCGTGGAAACCCACGGTGGAAGACGACTGAGGCCCGGTCGTCGGCACGGTCGTCATGGCGGCATGCGTGCCGCCATGACGGCCCGGTGGCTTATGCCGCCAGCGTGTCGATCAACGCATTCGTGAAGGCCGGGATGTCATCCGGCTTGCGGCTGGTGATGAGGTTGCCGTCCTTCACCACCTGGCTGTCTTCCCAGCGCGCACCCGCGTTGGAGAGATCCTGCTTGAGCGACGGCCACGAGGTGACCTTCTTGTCCTTCACCAGGCCGGCGTTGATGAGCGTCCACGGACCGTGGCAGATGGCCGCGATCGGCTTGCCCGACTCGGCGAAGGTCTTCACCAGGCCCAGCACCTTCTCGTCGGTACGCAGCTTGTCCGGGTTGATCACGCCACCCGGCAGCACGAGGGCGTCGTAGCCGCTGGCATCGGCCTTGGCAAGTTGGACGTCAACGGGAACCTCTTCGCCCCAATCCTTCCCGCTCCAGCCTTTGATCCGCTGAGCGTCGCCGGGGGCGATCACATCGACCGTCGCGCCCGCTTCTTCCAGCAGGCGCTTGGGCTCGGTCAGTTCCGACTGCTCGAAGCCGTCGGTAGCCAGTACCGCCACGCGGCGGCCCTTAAGTCGATCGTTTGCCATGGGGAATCTCCTCGGGGGAATGTCCGATCGAGGATGGGCGACGGCAGATGAGCGAGATGTCGCATTGCCGTCGCCGCGGCATGGGCAAACGTGAAGACGGGATCAGCCCGCCTTGGCGCGCTTCGGCTTCAACATGGTGCCGATGCACTTGGGCGAGCCGCAGCGGCAGGCCCAGATCTTCTTGAGGCGCGCCGTGTGCTTCATGTCGAGCGTGATGCCGTAGTCGTAGGTGAGCTCTTCGCCCGGCGCGATATCGCGAATGGCTTCGATCAGCACGCGGTCATGCTTGGACGGCTTACCCTCCACGGCTTCCTCGATCAGCGCCTGGCAGTTCGGGTCGCAGCCGTGGTTGATCCAGCGGGCGACGTTGCCATGGCTGTTGCCATCGACGATGTAGCGCTCGTTGAGCGTGAACAGGAAGGTGTGGCCGGTCTCGCCGCCGTCGCCGTAACGCTTGTCGGCCTGCGCGTGCGTGATGCGGTCGCCCTTGTACTCGATGATCTCCTCACCGGCCTTGATCGGTGCGGTGGCGAAAACGCCATTTCCGTGGATGGGCGAACGTCGTGCGGCGATGCGTCGGGTCATGGGTGATCGTGATGATGGAATGATCCGCGATCATGCCTGCTTGCCTGCCGCTTGGGAACCGCGTTTGAAACGCATGGCTCGCGCGTACCGGGCGCCCGGCGCTACCATCGAACGAGTGTTCGACATGCCGGAATCCAACGGAATGACCTCGATCGTCCGCCACCCCCTCGTTCGTGCCGTATTCGTGACCGGCGTTGCCCTGCTCGCGGGCTGCGGGCCGGCCAGGAAAAGCGTGTTCCCGCCGTCGCTGACCCTGCAGGAAGTGTCCGCGAAGCCGGGGGGCACCTGGCACGTGACCCTGCGCGTCCGCAACAACAGCTATGGCGGCATGTCGTTCGACATCTTCCAGGGCACGCTGCGCGTCGGCGATCTCGGCGCCGTGCTGCTCGACGCGAAGATCGACCAGGACATCCCCTCCTTCGCCGCCGACGTTGCCACCATCGACCTGCTGCCCACGGCGGAGATGTCGAAGGCGCTCGCGGCCCTCGCGGCCAAGGGCAGCGCAGGCGCCCTGCCGTACAGCATCGACGGCCATGTGACCGCCACGCCGGAAAAGGAAGACAAGGCCCAGACCTTCCCCGTACACGGCAAGAACTGGCTCTCGCCCGTCCCCGGCATTCCCGACACGTATCGCTCTCCCTGACCTCTCACCGCGCCGTCCCGCGCGACCGCCCCAGGATCTTCCATGACACTCTACAAAGCCCCTCTCGACGACATGCGCTTCGCGCTCTACGACGTCCTCGGCGCCGAAGCCGTGCTCGGCCAGCTCGAAGGCGGCGAAGCGCATACCCGCGACCTGTTCGACGCCGTGCTCGATGAAGCCGCGCGTTTCAACGAACAGGTACTGGCACCGCTGAACGCCTCCGGTGACGCCGAAGGCTGCCATTACGACAAGACCACCGCGGCTGTCACCACGCCGAAGGGCTTCAAGGAGGCCTATCGCCAGTACGTGGATGGCGGTTGGGCTGGGCTTACCGCTCCCGAGCAGTTCGGCGGCCAGGCGTTGCCGGCCGTGCTGGGTGCACTGACCAAGGAAATGATCGACTCCGCCAACCTGGCGTGGGGCATCTACCCGCTGCTGTCGCATGGCGCTACCGATGCGCTGGCGCACCACGGTGACGCGTGGCAGCAGGAAACCTTCTTGAAGCCGCTGGTGGAAGGTCGCTGGACCGGCACCATGTGCCTCACCGAGCCGCAGGCCGGTTCGGACCTCGGCCTGTTGAAGACGCGCGCCGAGCCGAACGCAGATGGCAGCTACCGGGTCACCGGCACCAAGATCTTCATCAGCGCGGGCGAACACGACTTCGCCGAGAACATCGTGCACCTCGTGCTGGCCCGTTTGCCCGACGCACCGGCCGGCAGCCGCGGCATTTCGATGCTGGTGGTGCCCAAGTTCAAGGTGAACAAGGACGGCACGATGGGCGAGCGCAACACCGTCGCCGCAGGCGCCATCGAGCACAAGATGGGTATCAAGGGCTCGGCCACGTGTGTCATGAACTTCGACGAGGCCGAAGGTTGGCTGGTCGGCCCCCCGCACAAGGGGCTGGTCGCCATGTTCACCATGATGAATGCGGCGCGCCTGGCTGTCGGTATTCAGGGGCTGGCCGTCTCCGAGCGTGCCTTGCAGAACAGCTTGAATTACGCGCGCGAGCGCCTGCAGATGCGCGCGCTCTCGGGCCCGAAGCTGCCCGAGAAGCCGGCCGACCCCCTCACCGTGCATCCGGACGTCCGCCGCATGCTGCTCACCCAGCGTGCGTTTGTGGAAGGCGGTCGTGTGCTCGCGGCCTACGCGGCCCTGCAAAGCGACATCGAAGCGCGCGCCACCGATCCGCAGGCGCGCAAGGAAGCCGGTGAACTGCTGTCGTTCCTCATTCCGATCGCGAAGGGCCTGCTTACCGAAGCCGCGCAGGAGTGCACCAAGGAAGCGCTGCAGATCTTCGGCGGCCACGGCTACATCGCCGAACACGGCATGGAGCAGTTCGTCCGCGACGCCCGCATCATCACCTTGTACGAGGGCACCACGCAGATCCAGGCGCTGGATCTGCTCGGTCGCAAGATCATGCAGTTGCAGGGCGCCGGCCTGAAGCATTTCCTCGGCGAGATCTCCGCCTTCTGTCAGGCTCACCAGGCGAACGAAGCGCTCCGCGCGTTCGTGGGACCGCTGGCCGTGGCGGCGAAGACCTGGGGGGATCTCACCCAGGCCATCGCGCAAAGCGCGCAGGCCAACCCCGAGGAACTGGGCGCCGCCGCCGTGGATTACCTCTATCTCTCCGGCTATGTCAGCCTGGCGTATGTCTGGGCGAAGAGCGTGCTGGCCGCCGAGGGTTCCTCCCTCTCGGCAGAACGCCGGCAGGCCAAGCGCGACACCGCCAGCTTCTACTTCGCCCGCATCCTGCCGCGCATTCACATGCACAAGGCAGCGATCGAAGCGGGTGTGGCGAGCCTCCCTGAGGTGCTGTAATCGCGAGCGATTCGTGGGGCCGTTTCGGCAGCCATCGGCTACGAAACGGCCCGCGCTCGGATAGGGGCCATCACACTTACGACCTCGCGGGGCTTTCCTCGACATGCCCGAAGGTGTAGAAAAAAGCCTCTGCCCGGAACTACGACCGAGACGGTGACCGACACGATGAGCGATTCTCCGTTCCTGATCCGTCTCGCCGAGAGCGACGACGACGAGTTCATCCTCGGCCTCATTCCCCGTTTCGTCGACTTCAAGCTGCCCAACGGTCGCACGCGCACCGACTGCTTGAAAGGCATCGAGTCCGACCTGGTCAAGCACCTCGACGAGCAACCGTCGAACAGCTACATCTTCGTCGCCGAGAACGACGAGGGCGAGGCGGTGGGCTTCGTCCACCTGCAGAAGACCAAGGACTTCTTCACTCACCGCGACAATTGCCACATCTCGGACATTGCCGTGGCCGAGCGTTACGAGGGTGCCGGGGTCGGCGCCTTCCTGCTCGATCATGCACAGACGTGGGCCAAGGAGCACCGCTGCCAGTTCGTCACGCTGGCGGTCTTCCCCGGCAACGAGCGCGCGCTGGAGTTGTATCGCAAGCACGGTTTCGACACCGACCTGATGCGCATGGCGAAGCCGGTGCGCTGAGCGCCTCCGCGCTGTAACGAACACTCGGCTCCGCCGCGCCGCGGGCGGTTGCAGGACGCGAGCGCGGCACCGCTTGGACCGGATACATGAGCGCACAGTGGATACCCGTGACCCGCCGACACGTCGTTCTCGCGGGCGATCTCGCCGGCACGGTGGTTTTCGCGGTCGAAGGCGCCATCGCTGCCATTCACGGCGGGCTGGACCTGCTTGGCGTGCTGGTGTTGTCGTTCATTGTCGCGCTGGGCGGCGGCGTGGTCCGCGACGTACTGATCGGCGCCACACCACCCAATGCCATTCGCGACTGGCGTTATCCGACGCTCGCCTTCGCCGCAGGCCTGGTCACCTTTGCGTTCCACGCATCCATGACAGCCGCACCGCCCATGGTGCTACTCACACTCGATGCCGCCGGGCTCGCCATCTTCGCCGCAACGGGCGCGGAAAAAGCATGGGATTACGGGATCACCCCGATCAACGCGATCCTGATGGGCGCCGTGACGGGCTGCGGTGGAGGCGTCATCCGCGATCTGCTGCTCACTCGCACGCCGCTGATCCTGATGGCGGATATCTACGCCACCGCAGCGCTGCTCGGTGCGGCAGTGGTCATCGGATGCCGGAAGTTGCAATGGCCGCCCGCCGTCGCCACGGCGCTGGGTTGCCTGGTGTGCTTCGCCGTCCGCATGGCCGCCGTGGCTTTCGGTTGGCAGTTGCCCCGCGTCGCGTGAGCGAACACGTTGCAACAGAACTAATCGACCAGTTCGATATCCAGACCATGCAACAGCCCGAAGGACTCGCTACGGGTGAAACGACTGCCACGCACCGGGTTCTCCTGGATATTGATCAGGTAATGCATGGCTTCGCTGAAATCCACGCCGATGAGCTGGGTCTTGTTGAAGAGACTGTCGCGGAAATCGGTATACGTGAAGTTCGACTTAGCAAAGTTTCCTTCACGGAAATCGACGCTGTGCGCTTTGCACTCCTCCAGCACGGTTTCCTGCAGGTCGAGGCCAAAGAAGTTCGAGTAGCTGATGTTCGACTTGCGGAAGGCCAACTTGCCCGGCGCGGCGTAGCGCGGCCACTCCGCGCGGGTCCAGTCGACGCCCAGCAGTTTGCACTCATCGAACGACACCGCCTGGCATTTGCTCGCCGACAAACGCGCATTGCTCAGGTCACATGAGCGAAAGGTGCACTCGATGAACTTGCAGCGATCGAACACGGCTTCCGTCAGCGAGCAGCGTACGAAGGTGCAGGACTCGAATGTTCTCGAAGTGAACGTTTCACCGGCAAGGTCGAGACCTTCGAAGTGCTTCAGGTAGAGCTCGGTATCGCTGGGCAGGGATCGTGTCATGGTGGCGTAGGCAAGCGGACGGAGAGAAACCATGGCGGTCGAGCCTTTTAAGGAACGAGCACCGCAGCAGCTATGGAACGCAGCATGATGCGAAGCGGGCGCGATCGCATAGACCCCAAAAGAAAAAGGCTCATCACGGAAGTCCGGGGCGCTGTCTGGATACGTCGGGTCATTCGCCGCTCTCTTGTGCGGAAACTCGCATCGAGGGGACACCGAAGACTCCCACAATGACTCAGGTCGCGTGTCGGGAGAGCCGCAGCGCGGCACAGGCGCCGATGCGAGGCCGAAGGCGAGCCAAACCGACGAAGCGAGTCGTCAACAGCAACGACAAGAAAACTCCACCTTCCCGCCAATGCGCGAACAACCAAAGAAAAAGCCGCCCGAAGGCGGCTTATCGTGTATCACTTGCCGGCGACTCAGGTCGCCGACGGCGTTTCCTTGCGCTCGCGCTCGTCGAGGCGGGCGGCCATGCGGTCGATGTTCGCCAGCGAGACCAGGTGCGCGTAGATCCAGCCGAGGGCACCCTCGCGCAGGAATTCGTGCGCCGTCTTCTCGTCGAGCGCGCGCAGCCGTTCCTCGTTGATCACGAACAGACCGTTGAGGTTGATGCCCTTGCCTTCCTTCTGCAGCGTGATCGTGCGCGGCTCGAGCAGGTTGTGCTCGCGCAGCTTGCCCATGAACCACTGCGTGCGGGCCACGTGGTCCTGGAACTCGCCGAGGAAGTTCACGGCATTGGTGAGAGCCGGCGCATCGGTGCCGTCCTCGTTGAACAGGCGCTCGCCTTCCTCGTTGTTGAAGCCTTCGTAGGCTTCGTCGAGGAACACGGTGAAGTCGTCGCCTTCGGTACCGGCCGGCTTCTCGGCCAGCACGAACGGATAGCGGCGAACGAACGCCGGGATGTAGATGCCCTGCTCCCAGAAGCCGTTCTCACCGACCAGCAGGTTCTCGCCCTGGCGGAGGCCAAGCAACGCCATCGGGCCTGCTTCTTCCAGCGAATTGCCCGCGAAGAGGATCGGGAAATCGCGCGCAGCGGGCGCGAATTCGACGCCGGTCAGCGGCACGGAGTGCGCGGAGGCGGCGAAACGGATGTTGTTCACGGCCTTCAGACGCAGGTCGCGGTGGGCGGTACGGTTCAGGGGAACCGGACGCTCGTAGAAAAGCACTTCTGCCACTGTGTAACCCTCATGGACCCCGCGGACCTGGGAAGCCACCCCGGCCCCCCTTCCAAACCCGCTGGGCTCGAATGCGAATTCCCACTATAGCAGTGGTCGATGACAGGTGAAGCCCCAGGGGGCGGCACCGGGCGCCAGGCACCTTTCCGCATCCGTTTGAACGGCGCGACAGTGGCCCCTTGGACGAACGCTATTCCGTAGCAATAATCGGCTATGCTCGGGCCAGACCCCTCCTGCAGGGGCTGGATCGCCGTGCGATCCGCACGGAGTTCGACTTGCTGGAACGCTCTTTCGCTTATGTGAAGGACGAGACACGATGACGATGGAAGTGCTCCAAGAGGACCTGCCGAGGGTCACCGCGTTACATGCGACGCGGGTGCTTTCCCTCGATGCGGCAGGCCGCATCCTGGACTGGATCAGTTGGCAGGACGCGGTTTGCCTGTATGTGCGCGGCGTGGTGGCCTGGACCCTGGGCGACCCGTGCGTCACTGTCCACGGCGGCATCAGCCGGGCGAGCGGACTGCGCAGCAGCCTGCAATTGCACCCGATCGTGGCCAGCACGGGCCATTGTCGCGAACACGCGATCGACCCGGCCCCGGCCCTGACCAACACCGCTCTGTTCGCTCGCGACCGGCACATCTGCCTTTATTGCGGCCATCAGTACACGCGCCACGAGCTGACCCGCGACCACGTGGTGCCGCTGTCCAAGAAGGGCGCCGACGAGTGGGAGAATGTGGTCAGTGCCTGCCTGGCCTGCAACCTGCGCAAGAGCAACCGGACCCCGCAGCAGGCCAACATGCCCTTGCTGGCCGTGCCCTACCGCCCGAGTTGGGTGGAGCACCTGATCCTGTCCAACCGCAACATCCTCGCCGATCAGATGGAATTCCTGGTGAGCCATCTGCCGCGCGACCGGCGGCCCGGCTAACGGCAAAAAACGTCGCTGCGCCGGGCGCTTGCCGGCGTCTGGCCGCGGCGGCGGCCACGCAGGCCGGGCCGCTGCCCGGCCCTGTCGCTTTATGTTCACCTTTTGTCCCTTGCCCCGCCCCCTCGGGAGGCGAACAATAGGCAGATGAACGACCTCTCCCGTTATCCCTATCTGGCGCAGATCGAGTCGCCGGAGGACCTCCGCCGTTTTTCGACGGATGAACTGCCGGCCATCGCCGACGAGCTGCGCGGCTACCTCATCGAGGCCGTGGCGTCGTCGGGCGGCCATTTCGGCGCCGGGCTGGGAGTGGTCGAGCTGACCGTCGCGCTGCACCACGTGTTCGAGACGCCGCACGACCGCCTGGTGTGGGACGTCGGCCACCAGTGCTATCCGCACAAGATCCTTACCGGTCGACGTGACAGGATCACGACGATCAAGAAGAAGGACGGCCTCGCGCCGTTCCCGCGCCGCGAGGAAAGCAAGTACGACACCTTCGGGGTCGGCCATTCGTCCACATCGATCTCCGCAGCCCTCGGCATGGCCCTCGCGCTGCAACGCCGCGGCGACATGCGCAAGGTGGTAGCCGTGATCGGCGACGGCGCGATGACGGCCGGCATGGCCTTCGAGGCCCTGAACCACGGCGGCGACGTCGAGCCGAACATGCTCGTGATCCTCAACGACAACGGCATGTCGATCAGCGAGAACGTCGGCGCGATGACCAAGATGATGGCCCGCGCCATGGCGAGCCGCACGCTCAACGCCTGGCGCGAGCGCGCCAAGAAGGCGATGCCGCGCGAGTCGTTCGTCGGCCGCTTCTTCAAGCGCTGGGAAGAACACGCCAAGGGCATGTTCGTGCCCTCGACCTTGTTCGAGGAGCTGGGCTTCCACTACACCGGCCCCATCGACGGCCACAACATGGCTCAACTGGTGAACGCGCTGGAGACGGTGAAGGCCCTCCCCGGCCCGCAGTTGCTCCACGTAATGACCACCAAGGGCAAGGGCTACGAGCCCGCGGAAAAGGCGCAGATCGAGTACCACGCCGTGGGCCCGTTCGATCCCGTGGCGGGCCTGGTGAAGAAGGGTGCGCCAGCCAAGCCGACCTATACCGACATCTTCAGCGACTGGCTCTGCGACATGGCCGCGACCGACGAGCGCCTGCTGGGCATCACGCCCGCCATGCGCGAAGGTTCGGGCCTGGTCCGTTTCTCCAAGGAATACCCGCAGCGCTATTTCGACGTGGCGATCGCCGAGCAGCATGCGGTGACGCTCGCGGCGGGCATGGCGGTGGAAGGGGCGAAGCCCGTGGTGGCGATCTATTCCACCTTCCTCCAGCGCGCCTACGATCAGGCCATTCACGACGTGGCCCTGCAAAACCTCGACGTGACCTTCGCGATCGACCGCGCGGGTGTGGTCGGTCCGGATGGCGCCACGCACTCGGGCAGCTTCGATCTGTCGTTCATGCGCTGCCTGCCGAACATGGTGATCATGGCGCCGGCCGACGAGAACGAATGCCGGACCATGCTGACTACTGGTTTCCGCTACGAAGGCCCCGCGGCGGTGCGCTATCCCCGCGGCACCGGTCCGGGCGCGAAGCTTGCCGAGACGCTCGAAACCTTCCCGATCGGCAAGGCGGAAGTGCGTCGTCGTGGCCACCACGGCCTGGCGATTCTGTCGTTCGGCACCATGCTCGCGCCGGCTGCCGTCATCGCCGCGGAGGTCGACGCCACATTGGTGAACATGCGCTTCGTGAAGCCGCTGGACGAGGAACTGATCCTCGAACTCGCGCGCACGCACAAGGCCTTCGTCACCATCGAAGACAACGCCATCGCTGGCGGTGCCGGTGCCAGCGTGGCCGAATGCCTCGCCGCCCATGGCGTCACCCTGCCCATCCAGCATCTCGGTCTTCCGGACGTCTATCTGGAACACGGCAGCCGCGAGGAAGTCCTCACCATGGCCGGCCTCGACCTCCCGCAGATCCGCCACGCGATCCGCGCGCGATTCCCGCAGTTCTGCGCGTCGGCGGTGGCTAGCGCGGGGTAATTCGCGCTCCACACGACTGGGTCCACATAGGTAGCACCAGCTTCTTCGTCGAGCGTTCAACCGACGAAGGTAGGGAAAATTCCGTGTAGGGAATGCTCGCCCGCACCGTATCACCCGGGGCTAGCCGGAAGTTGCAGGACGACGGACAGAAGCCGAGATTTCGTTCCTTGATGTGGTACTTCCTGCCGTCCGCCTCGACCCATACGTCATTGCTATGTGCGTCGAGAAATCCCAAGTTGTTAGGCCACGATCCTTCTTCGATGCACCACGTCTGGCCCGACGTATTCTCAAGTTCGATATCGAACCGCTTTGAGCCCGGATTGTCCGAGATGCGCAGCAAATGGGTGATTTCTCGCCTTCCCTCCGGTTTTGTCGCGGAACACGACATCAGCCATACAGCGAGAACTGCGAAAAATAGCGCTCGTGTCTCGCGGCGAATCATTGGGACAGATCCGTCAGATGATCCGGATTCACGACCGCGCGATTTTGTTCACGTTCGCGTAGGAGGCGGAAGTACTCACCGCCATTGGCAAATTTATAGGCTTTACCTCCTTCGATACGCTGGTCGGTGAGTCCTACGGTGTGCAGAGATTCGTGACCCGCGGCCCATTCGAGCATCGATGAATTGCCATAGGAGGCGTGGCTGGTATTGATATAGATATTGTTACCACCCACCGTCGCCGCCGCCAAATCTGCCCCACCCATTCCCATGCTCTTCCATTCTGAAGCCGAACTCGCGTTCGCAAACAACCCCGACCCCGGACCGGCGTCGAGCACGCGCGCAGCCTGAGCAAGGGAATCGGCAGCGGAGAACAAGTTCCCTGCTGTTGCACTGCCCTCTCCCATGACCGACTCGAAGGCACGTACTGCCGATTTGTCACTTGAATCTAGCTTCGTGCCTGCGGCTATCTTCTCAGCTGCCGCCCAGAGTTTCCCCGCAGCCTTATGGTGCCCAGCGGCTGCGCTGTGCTGGGCCTTGTCGAACCGCTTCCATGCCTGGTCATCCTTCCAACCGGTACCACGTTCGTAGTTTCCCGAAGGATCGATGCGGTTCATCGGGTTGTTCGATACGTACGCATATCGATTCATGCTACCGATGTACCCGGGCGACGCCTCTACCGCATCCTTGGACAGGAACCGTCCCGCCCCCGAGTCGTAGTATCGAGCCTGCATGTAGATCAATCCGTCGTCGTCATGGACATGTGCGGTGTAGCCTAGCCCGGCAACTGGACCGAGAGCGGGACTCCCGTAAGGCCGGTAGTCCGATGACGATAGGGTGTTGCCTTGCGCATCGGTCGTGGCAAGCACCGATCCCTGCGCGTCGACATAGTAATAAACAACATCCCTGGCCCTAGCCACCGGTGTCGTGAACCACAACGGCATCCACAGCGAGCAATAGAAAACCTTTCGCCAGACACCGTTCCTCCGGCGGAGGTTATCCGTCAGCCGAGATCGCTCCGATGTCGTGTCAGAAACTTGCATAGACATACCCACTCCACGGCGAACATCCATTGGCGTTA
>Ga0209674_100546_pt1 | contig 14984 bp, 13 predicted proteins | sample AraplaCvi_mMS_r2_FD_184279 | JGI IMG/M metagenome (GOLD analysis project Ga0209674, IMG submission 184279) | Arabidopsis root microbial communities from North Carolina, USA - plate scrape CL_Cvi_mMS_r2 (SPAdes) (version 2) | ecosystem: Host-associated > Plants > Roots > Endosphere | place: USA... | reverse complement strand
ACTTCCAGCCGCACGGGCATGGCCCGACCGCTGATGTGCTCGACGATCGTGCGGATCTTGTCCAGGTACTGCTCGCGTACCGTATCCAGCGAATACGGGTTCGGCGCGTAGAGGAACAGGCCGTGGCCGTCCTCCCTGGCCTGCAACGGCATAAGCCAGGTATGGACGTCCTCTGACGTCAATTCGCCTTCAAGACGCTCGAGGCAGCGTCTCCACAGTTCACTCATCGGGTATTCTTGCCACAGAAGGGGCGCATGCGCGCGGGGTGGACGTCGAAGTCTAACAGCGTTCCGCCTGCTCCTCGGCCTGTGCGTCACCGGGCCACCACCGTCGCCCTGCATCCAAGCGGTTGACAGTCTTACGGAATGTCCCGCATACTTTCAGGCCTTTTTCCATCTTCACCCGGATGTAAGCGCCATGAAGCGTACTTACCAGCCCAGCAAGCTCAAGCGTGCCCGCACGCACGGCTTCCGTGCCCGCATGGCCACGGCCGACGGCCGCAAGATCATCAACGCCCGTCGCGCCAAGGGTCGTAAGCGCCTGATCCCGTAAGCGGTTCGCCTGTCGTGCGTGCCGCCGCTCTGCCGCGCGATGCGCGGCTACGCAGCGCCGCCGACTTCGCAGCGTTGCGAACTGTCAGCGGTCGCCTCGGCGGCCGCTGTTTTCTTTTGCGCTTCGGAAACAACACCGCTGGTACGGCGCGCCTTGGGCTCGCCATTTCGAAGCGTTGTTCGAAACGCGCCGTCGATCGCAACCGCATCAAGCGCCTCGCTCGCGAGGCGTTTCGTCGCGCGCGTCCGGATCTCCCACAGGTCGACATCCTGGTCATGGCGCGTGATACCGCCCTTAAAGAGACCGGCGCCACCCTCCTGGCGGAACTCGACGGGCTCTTCCGCCGTATCCGGCCGTTGAAGCCTGAGGGTGCCGACGGCACAATCGCGCGTTGACCTCACGTCCACCCCGCCCCTTCCGGCCAGTCGGCCGTGGCGCCATTCGGATCTGGCCTAAGCAATGAATCAAACGCGCACGCTTCTCTTCTTCGCGCTCATGTTCGTGGCGTACCTGCTGTGGACGGAATGGGAAAAGGACTATGGTCCTCACCCGGTCGCTCCCACGCCTGCGGCTCAGACCGACAGCGGCAAGCCGGCCGCCGATGGCAGCATTCCTGGCGCAGCTGCGCCGGCCAATGTGCCAAACGAGGCCGCGGCGGCCGCCGATGGCAAGGGCCAGCTCATTACGCTGTCGAACGACGTGCTGCGTCTTACCATCGACACGCGTGGCGGCAGCATCGTCCGTTCGGAGCTGCTTGCATATCCGGACGAGCCGGTCACCAAGAAGAACCCGACTCCGCCGCCGGCACGTCTGCTCGACGATCAGCCGGAGCACTTCTTCGCCGCGCAGGATGGCCTGGTCAGCAACAACGGCCCGGCGCCCGACCACCGCGCGCTGTTCCACAGCGAGACCTCGGAAGCCAAGCTCGCCGATGGCCAGAAGACCGTCAGCGTCGATCTCACCTGGACCGACCCTTCGGGCCTCAAGGTCGTCAAGCGCTATACGTTGAAGCGCACCGACTATGTCGTCGAGCTCGATCAGCGCGTGGAGAACGGCACGGGCACCCCGTGGACGGGTAACGCGTACCAGCAGTTGCAGCGCGTGCCCGCCGCCAAGGTGAACTGGTTCAAGGCCTACACGGACCCCGCGCAGCACAGCTTCTTCGGCGCCGCGTGGTACAGCCCGGAAAACAAGTTCGAATCGCTGCCCTTCCTCGACTTTGCGAAGAAGCCGCTGAACCGCCAGATCACCGGCGGCTGGATCAGCATGCTGCAGCATTACTTCTTTGTGGCCTGGATTCCGCCGGCCGACCAGAGCGTGACCTACAGCAGCACCATCGTCGATCCGAACTCCGCGACGCCGCGCTATCTCGTGCGCGCGTTCGGTCCCGCGATCCAGGTAGCGCCGGGTCAGACCGCTGACAGCGTTGCTCGGCTCTACGTCGGTCCGAAGCTGCAGGGCACGCTGGACGTCATCGCGCCTGGCCTCGAACTCACCAGCAACTACGGCTGGCTGACGATCATCGCCCAGCCGCTGCACTGGCTGCTGTCGCAGTTGCACGCGATCAGCGGTAACTGGGGCGTGGCGATCATCCTGCTCGTGCTGCTCATCAAGGCCGCGCTGTTCAAGCTCACCGATGCGCAGTTCCGCTCGGGTGCGCGCATGCGCAAGCTGCAGCCGCGGGTCGCTGCGCTCAAGGAGCGTTACGGCGACGACCGCATGAAGATGCAGCAGGCGATGATGGAGCTGTACAAGAAGGAGAAGGTGAATCCGATGGCGGGCTGCCTGCCCATCCTCATCACCTTCCCCATCTTCATCGGCCTGCTTCGCGTGCTCTCCGAATCGATCGAACTGCGCCATGCGCCGTTCTTCGGTTGGATCCACGATCTGTCGGCGCCCGATCCGTTCTACGTGCTGCCGGTGCTCTACTTCCTCGTGACGCTGCTCACGCAGCGCATGATGCCTACGGCCGGTATGGATCCGACCCAGGCCAAGATGATGAAGGTGATGCCGCTGATCTTCGGTGTCTTCTTCGCCTTCTTCCCGTCGGGCCTCGTGCTCTACTGGACGGTGAACGGTGCGACCAGCCTGCTGCAGCAGTGGTGGATCAACCGCAGCGTCGATCGCGCCGACATCAAGGCCAAGACGGCTTAAACCCAAAGCGGCGCGTCGAACGACGCGCCGCTTCGCCATAGCAGGTTCACCATGACCCACGGCGACGACACCATCGCGGCCATCGCCACCGGCGCCGGCGCAGCTGGCGTCGGCGCCGTTCGCGTGTCCGGGTCACTGGCGCCACAGATAGCGCGTGCGTTTCTTGGGCGAGAACCGACGCCGCGGCATGCGCACTTCACGGCATTCCGTGACGCGCAAGGTGATCTGATCGATCGCGGCATCCTGCTCTACTTTCCTGGGCCTGCGTCGTACACCGGCGAACATGTGCTGGAGCTGCAAGGCCACGGCAGTCCGGTATTGCTCGATGCCTTGCTTCGTCGCTGTATCGCACTCGGTGCGCGGCTTGCACGGCCTGGCGAATTCACCGAGCGCGCCTTCCTCAACGGCAAACTCGATCTCGCGCAGGCCGAAGCGGTCGCCGATGTCGTGGCCGCCACGTCGGAAGCCGGTGCGCGAGCCGCGTTGCGTTCGATGGAAGGTGTGTTCTCCGCGCGTGTCGACGATCTGCTCGCTGAACTGATTGCGCTGCGCGTGCACATCGAAGCCGCGATCGATTTTCCGGAAGAAGAAATAGACTTCCTCGCCGATCCGGTCATCGGTGAACAGCTCATGGCGTTGCGCGCGCATCTCGATGCATTGCTCGTCGAAACACGGCGCGGCGTTCGCCTCAACGATGGCATTTCCGTTGCCATCGTCGGCCGCCCAAACGCCGGCAAGTCGAGCCTGTTGAACGCGCTCGCCGGTCAGGAGCGCGCCATCGTCACGGATATTCCGGGCACCACACGCGATGTGCTGCGCGAGTCCGTCCTCATCGACGGCGCCACCCTGGAATTGGCCGACACCGCAGGATTGCGCGATAGCGACGACGTGGTCGAACGCGAAGGCATCCGGCGTGCGCGCGCGCAGCTCGAACGCTGCGACGTCGCCCTCTTGGTCACCGATGAAACCCACGCCGACGCAGATCTCGCCTTCTTCGAAGGCGCGCCAATGCATGCCACGCGACTCGTCGTCATCAACAAGATCGACCTATCGCACGCCGACGCCCGCAGCGAACGGCGCGACGGGCACGACACGCTATGGCTCTCGGCAAAAACGGGTGAGGGACTGAATACGCTGCGCGACATGCTGCGCCAGCTTGCGACAGCCGGCGCTGGCGACGGTGCGTTCAGCGCGCGTCGTCGACACGTCATCGCGCTGGAAGCCGTGCGCGATCACCTGACCCGCACAGACGCCGCATTACGCGACAGCCGAGCCGGCGAACTCGCTGCGGAAGAACTGCGTCGCGCGCAGCATGCCCTCGGCGAAATTACGGGAGCCTATTCCTCCGACGATCTGCTCGGCGCGATCTTCGGGTCGTTTTGCATTGGTAAATGACCGCTCAACACGCCTCGGCAAGCGCGCCCTCGCTACGCCGCTCGGCGGCGACAGAGACCATCCAGATCGCCAGACCCATCACGGCTAATGCGCTGCCGACCCAACCCGGCGACGTCCAGCCGTAGCCATGTGCTATCGCCAGGCCGCCAAGGAACGGGCCGAGCGCGTTAGCCGTGTTGAAGGCGGAGTGATTGAGAGCAGCGGCGAGACCTTGCGCGTCGCCGGCCACATCCATCAGGCGTGTCTGCAGAATCGTGCCCAACGCACCGCCGATGCCGATGAAGAACACATCGATACTGAGCGTCCATACGTTGCCCGCAGCGAACGGGAAGAGCGCGAGCATGACGATGCTCCACACCAGCAACCCGCCAGCCGTGCGCATCAGTGCGCGATCGGCAAATGCGGGCACGATCATGTTGCCGGCGGTGAGCCCGATGCCGAAGACGCCGATGATCCAAGGCACCGTGTGCAGCGGCATCTGCGTCACCTGGACGAGAATGTCCGCGAGATAGGTATAGACGGCAAACAGACCGCCAAAGCCGATAGCGCCGATGGCGAGCGTGAGCCATACCTGCGGGCGCTTCAGTGCACCCAGTTCGCGAAGCGGGCTCGCGTCGCGATCGGGCGGCACTTCAGGCGCGAATACGGCGATGGCCGAGATCGTCGCGATCCCGAGCATCGCGACGAGTGCGAAGGCCCAGCGCCAACCCACCGCCTGGCCAAGCCAGCTCGCCAACGGCACGCCCACCACAGTCGCAACGGTCAGGCCGAGAAACATCTGGCCGACCGCGCGCGTGCGGCGATCCGCTGGTACGAGCGATGAGGCGACCAATGCAGCGACGCCGAAGTACGCCCCATGCGGCAGCCCGGCGAGGAACCGGAACACAAGCATCCAGTGATAGTTCGGCGACAAGCCGGTCAATCCGTTGAACAGCGTGAACATCGCCATGAGGATGAGCAGCAGGCGACGACGAGGCACGCGCGCACCCAGCACCGTCATGATCGGCGCACCGACCACCACGCCCAGCGCATAGGCGCTGATGACGTGCCCGGCCGTCGGCGCGTCGATGCCCAGCCCCTGCGCGAACAGAGGCAGCATGCTCATCGAGGCGAACTCGGTGGTGCCGATGGCAAAGCCGCCCACGGCGAGGGCGAGGATTACCAGACCGACGTGGCGAGAACGAGTGGGCGGCGCGCCCGTAGTGGCCGCGGGGGAAGAGACGTTCATTGAGGATCCCAGGGTTGATGGGAGTGCGGGACGGTGGTGCGCCGCAGCATTGCTCTAGAATACGCCCGACCCTTGTTCCTAGCCACAGTCACCGCAGCAAGCGCCGGAGAGCCCGCACACATGCACGGTGCAGCCGGGCGTACCGGCCGTCACCTTAAAGCGAGTACCTGATACCCATCAGGCCGGTCGAGACTCGCATCGCGGCGTGTTTCACGCGCCAATGGTCAGTAGGAGCATGTCCCGTGTAACGCGTCGCGCCGAAGGTGAAGTTGGTCGCCGCTATGCGTATCAGCCGGTATTCGACGAAGGCCGAAACGCGTTCGGTCAGCATCGCGCGGAGCCCGCCCTTCACCTGCCATGCCACGGCGACGTCGCTCGCGTGGTCTCGCGAGTTGAAATGGTTCACCCGTTCGTGGGTATCCGGGGTCATCTCGATGGGGCCCGACGGGTTCGTTTGGTAGGCAACCGCTCGGCGCGCTTCCACCCGCGCGACGCCAAAGCCTACGCCCGCGTAGGGCTCGAAACGTCCCTCGCTGCGATAAGCGAAGACAGCGTTGAACATCACCATCCCGACATCTGTGCGCATGCGGGTGGAAAATCGGTGCAGCCCCGCGCCGTATTTCTTTGTGACGACCGAGGTCGGGTCATCCAGCAAGGCCTGGTACGGGGACTCCCGACGTGCGCCACTCCTGACGCCTCGGGATTAAACAGGTCTGCATCATGGCGAGGTGCCAGACGCATCCCTTCCACTTCGACTGCAGGTGCCAGACGAAACGTGGGAAGGTCGAACCGATAGCCCATATGGGCGCCGAACAATGCGCTGCGCCTCTGCTTGGCGCGGCCCTGCGTGCTCACCACCAGGTCGAAGTCCTTCATGCCGGGAAGAGCGTACTGGCCGCGCATGTGAGACGTTCCGTGCTGCGAGATGTCATGCGTGGCGCCCCATGCGACGCCGCCAAATAGCGCTCCGTAGAAGCCGCCGCCCGATCGCACTTCGGCTGTCGTCGGCGTCGAAGTAGCTGCTAGCGATATCGCAAGAGCAGGGGTCCAACGAAGCTTGCGCCGATGAGTCGGATAGTCCACAAACGAGGTCATTTTCAAAATCCATATGAGTGGTGCACCCCTACGCGCACCGCGTGCGAACGGCGCACGAGTGCATCGATCGCCATCGATGACGATTCGCAGGGGTTTGATGGGGATGGGGAGGGGGAAGCCGTCGGCGGAGGCCTCTACCGACAGCAAAGAAAGTGTGGCACACGACACACTTTCTTTGCATACCGAATTATCTCAATCCGGCTCGCGGATAACCTCGTCGGCAAACCAAGCGATCAGTCAGCGCGTTCGTCGCGCACGAATTCGACAAAGGCCCGCAACGCCGAGGTCACCCGTCGTTGCCGCGGGTAATACAGCATGAAGCCCGGATACGGCGGACACCAGTCTTCAAGCACTTTCACCAATCGTCCTTCCGCAACGAGCGAGCGCACCTGGTCATCCAGCACCAGCGTGAAGCCCATGCCGGCGAGCGACGCATCGAGCGCCAGGCGAAGATCGCCCAGGGTAAGCCGGCCGCGCACATCGAGTTCGAGTTTCTTGGCGCCTTGCTCGAACTCCCACTTGTAAAGCCGGCCGCTGGGAAAACGAAAGCGGATGCAGTCGTGCTGGAAAAGATCGTTCGGATGCAGTGGTACGCCGTGTCTTGCCACGTACTCGGGTGACGCGACGCAGGCACCGCGTTGTTGTCCGCTGATCGGCACCGCGATCATGTCCTCGGGTACCTGCTCCAGGAAGCGGATACCCGCGTCGAAGCCCGAGGCGACGATGTCGATGAGACCATCGTTGTCTACCGCCTCGAACTGGATGTCGGGATAGCGTTCGAGGAACTGGGGCAGCAACGCCGGCAGCAGCAACTGCGCGGTGACGCGTGGCATGTTGATGCGCAACGTACCCGCGGGCGTCGCGCGGAAGTTGTTCATTTCCTCCAGCGCTTCACTGACGTCAAACAACGCCGGTTCCAGTCGCTCCAGCAGTCGCTGCCCCGCTTCGGTGAGCGACACGCTACGTGTCGTTCGGTGGAACAGCATCACGCCGAGGCGTTCTTCCAGGTTGCGGATGGCGTAGCTGATGGCCGAGGTCGTCAGGGTCAGCTCCGCCCCCGCCTTGCGGAAGCTGGCGTGCCGTGCGACCGCGGCGAAGGCGGCGAGATGGGAGAGGTTGTCGGGGCGCATGATTATCAAGAATAACTCAACGATTCATCAGATAATCCGCGCTGGCGCGTCGAATTGTTGAGCACTTATCGTTACCGGCCAACGAATGCCCCCCCATGAAGAGGATGCTCCCATGTTCGAAGTCCGCGGATTCGCCGCCCATGACGCCACGACGCCCCTCGTCCCCTTCACCGTGCCCCGCCGCGATGTTGGCGCGCACGATATCCATATCGAGATCCTGTACAGCGGCGTCTGCCATTCCGACCTGCACCAGGCCCAGAACGACTGGGGCAACGCCATCTATCCGATGGTCCCCGGCCATGAAATCGTCGGGCGCGTGAAGGCCGTCGGTTCGGCCGTGAAGAAGTTCAAGGTCGGCGATTATGCCGGCGTCGGCTGCATGGTGGATTCCTGCCGCGAATGCGAATCCTGCAAGCGCGATCTGGAACAGTACTGCCTGAACCACACCAGCTTTACCTACAACGGTACCGAGCAGGACCGGACGACGCCGACCTATGGCGGCTACTCGACCGACATCGTGGTGCAGGAGCGCTTCGCGGTGAAGATTTCCGACAAGCTCGACCTCAAGGCCACCGCGCCGCTGCTGTGCGCCGGCATCACCACCTACTCGCCGCTGCGTCACTGGAACGTGGGACCGGGTCAGAAGGTTGGCGTGATCGGCCTCGGCGGCCTCGGCCATATGGGCGTGAAGTTCGCCAAGGCGATGGGCGCGCACGTCACCATGATCACCACCTCCGCCTCGAAGGGCGAAGACGCCAAGCGTCTCGGTGCCGACGCTGTGCTGCTCTCCACCGACGCGGAAGCGATGAAGGCGCAGGCGGCCAGCTTGGACTTCCTGCTCAACACGGTGCCGGTGTCCCATGACCTGAACCCGTACATCAATCTGCTGAAGCTCGACGGCACGATGGTGCTGGTGGGTGTGCTCACGCCGATCGACGGCATGATCGGTGGTGCGCTGATGCTTCCCCGCCGCACGATCGCCGGTTCCGCCATCGGCGGCATGGCCGAGACGCAGGAGATGATGGATTTCTGCGCCGAGCATGGCATCGTGTCCGACATCGAGCTGGTCGACATGGCTTCGATCAACGAGACGTACAAGCGTCTGGTGAAGAACGACGTGCGCTACCGCTTCGTCATCGATATGGCGACGATGCCCGCCTGAGGCGCCTCGCTCGCTAACTAGGCGAAGGCGCCGCGCTGCTTGGCGCCTTCGTCGTTTTTGTCGCCTTCTCGGCGTGGCCGACGACGGCATCCCAGTCGAGACCGAAGCGTGCCAGGTATTTGCGCAGGCGATCGGCATCGTTGGTGCTGGAGCGTTTCGCGCGTGACACGGCGAACAGCCGGCGGCCAGCCTCGGAAATGTTGCGGCTGCGGCGGCAGATGGCAACGACCTCTCGCAACTGCACGCGATCGAATAGATCGAGCTCGTTCGCGGCGTCGCCGAGAAGGTCGTCCAGCGCATCGTTCCCGTTTTCATGGCGCCAGAGGCGCTGAAGTCGGCCGATTTCTTCCTCTACGCCTTCCAGGTTGATGCGGCCTGCCGGCGCGAGCGTCGCCATGCGAGTCACCGACGCGCCGAGATCGCGGAAATTGCCCAACCAAGGCGCGTCGCCGGACGTGGCAAAGGCCAGGTAGCGGGCACGCGCTTCCTTGTTGAAGGTGACGCGGCGGTTCTCATCGCGCGCGTAGCGTTCGAGCTCGTAGTCCAGGTTGGGCTCGATGTCCTCCATGCGCTCGGCGAGGCCGGGAAGATGGAAGGACCATATGTTGAGTCGCGCGTAGAGATCGTCGCGAAAGCGGCCTTCTGCCACGCGCCTACCCAGGTCGCGGTTTGTACCGGCGATCAGCTGAAAATCGCTGGACACCTCGCGATCGCCACCCACTGGGAGGAATCGCTTGTCTTCAAGCGCGCGCAGCAGCATCGCCTGCTCATCTGCGCCCAGCTCGCCAATCTCGTCGAGGAACAGCAAGCCTTTGTCGGCGCTACGCAACAGGCCGGCTCGTTCGCCCGCCGCACCGGTATAGGCGCCTTTGACGTGTCCGAACAGTGCGCTCATGGCGCCATCGCCGCGCAGCGTGGCGCAGTTCACTTCCACGAAGCGACCGGACAGTTCGCGCCGCGCCTGCTTCAGCTCGAACAGGCGCCGAGCGAGCTGGCTTTTGCCTGCACCCGTGGGCCCCATGAGCAGGATGGGAGCTGCCGAACGGCTGCCTACGGTCTCTATCTGTTCGATCATTCGGTTGAACGACGCATTGCGCGTGGCTATGCCGCTTTTCAGGTGGGAGCGGTCCTGACGCTGTTCGTCCTGGAAACGTTGCGCCAGGCGGTCGTATCGCGAGAGGTCGAGATCGATAACGCTCAGTTCGCCGGCACTCGCAACGACACCCTGCTTTCGTGGTGGGGAGGCTTGCAGCAGGCGACCGGGCAGATGACGGCTCTCCGCGAGCAAGAACAGACAAATCTGCGCGACGTGCGTGCCCGTGGTGATGTGGACGTAGTAATCCTCGTTCTCGGGATCGAACGGATAGTCGCGCGCGAACGCATACAGCGTCTCGTACACCGACTCGAAATCCCAGGGATTGGCGATGTACGTGTCGTGGATGCGTACCTCTGTTTCCGGCGACACCTGGCGCAGATCCTCGCAGACCCGTCGGCAGGTCTTGGCGTTGCGGCGTTGGTCCACGAGCAGTTCTATGCGATAGACGAGGAAGTCCTCGTGCATGCCTAGCGACACGGTGGGGCGCCAGCGCTCCCAGCGCGCGGCGCCGTCACCCTGATCGAGTTGTGTGCCCAGGAAACCGAGAACGACCTTGGCCTTCATGACGATCCATGTAGATAAAAAGCGATATGAGCATATCTTAAAGCGCGCGCTCCGAGCGAAGAAAGGATTGAGCTGAGAACTACGAAATCCTTATGGATCATGAAGTTATAAGGCGCCCGTATCGGTTGGCACGGCTCCTGCTCTCTACAGGCAGGTTCTACCCCGGTGGGAATAGGCCCACCGGGGCCGGGCGAGACATTCATCAGGAGCACGACCATGAGCAGCACCGCTTACCAAGTCATCAACGAGCCGGGCGCGGCGCCGATCAAGCTGTGGACCCGCGGCGTGCCGCTGGAGGACGAGGCCCGCCAGCAGCTCGTCAACATTGCGAAGTTGCCGTTCGTGCATGGCTGGCTGGCTGTCATGCCCGACGTGCACCTGGGCAAGGGAGCCACCGTCGGCTCCGTGGTGCCGACGATCGGTGCCATCGTTCCAGCGGCGGTCGGTGTCGACATCGGGTGCGGCATGATCGCCACGCGTACGACCCTTACGGCGTCAGACCTGCCGGACGATCTGCGCGACCTTCGTCACGCCATCGAGTCGGCGGTGCCGCATGGACGTACCCTCGGTAAGCGCGATAAAGGTGCCTGGGCCACGCCGCCCGCTGCGACGGTCGAAGGCTGGAGCGATCTGGCAAAGGACTTCTCGCTGCTGACGGACAAGTACCCGAAGCTGGGCCGGACCAATAATCTGCATCACCTCGGAACGCTGGGCACGGGCAACCACTTTGTCGAGATCTGCCTCGATGAAGAACAGCGCGTCTGGTTCATGCTGCACTCCGGTTCGCGCGGCGTGGGCAATGCCATCGGCAATCACTTCATCGAACTGGCGAAGCAGGACATGCGCCGCTGGATGATCAACCTGCCGGACGCGGATCTCGCGTACCTGCCTGAGGGAAGCCAGCATTTCGGTGACTATGTGTTCGCCGTCGATTGGGCCCAACGCTATGCGAAGACCAACCGCGCCATCATGATGAAGCATGTGGTGGAGGCGGCAAGGAAGGTGATCACCAAGCCGTTTGAGGCATGGTCGGAAGCAGTAAATTGCCATCACAACTACGTGAGCCGCGAACACCACCTGGGCAAGGATGTTCTGGTGACGCGAAAGGGAGCGGTGAGCGCGCGCAAGGGTGAACTGGGCATCATCCCAGGCAGCATGGGTGCGAAGAGTTTCATCGTTCGTGGCCTCGGCAACGAGGAAAGCTTCCATAGCTGCAGCCATGGCGCCGGACGCGTCATGAGCCGTACGCAGGCGAAAAAGCAGATTACGCTCGAAGAGCACCGCAAGGCCACGGCGCACGTGGAATGCCGCAAGGACGCGGATGTCATCGACGAGTCGCCAGCCGCCTACAAGTCGATCGAGGCAGTGATGGCAGCACAGGAAGACTTGGTCGAGATCGTGCACACGTTGCGTCAGGTCGTGTGTGTGAAGGGATGAATAGAGGAATAGGACAATGATCGAACTGGATGGCCAGGCCGGCGGAGGGCAGCTTCTCCGCACGGCGTTGGCGCTGAGCTTGTGCACCGGTGAGGGATTCGCCATGTCTGGGATTCGCGCAAGGCGCGCGAATCCCGGACTTTTGCGCCAGCACCTCACGGCGGTGGAGGCGGCGGCCACCGTCGGCGAGGCGGTGGTGGAAGGTGCGACGGCGGGGTCCACCCATTTACGTTTCACGCCACGCACGGTCCGCGGTGGCGACCATCGCTGGTCGATCGGTACAGCAGGTTCGACGACCCTCGTGCTGCAGACCGTGCTGCCGTCGCTATGGATGCACGGCGTGGCCGCACGCCTCAGCATTGATGGCGGCACGCACAATCCGCAGGCGCCTTCGGCGGACTTCATTGCGGCGGCGTTCCTGCCGCTGCTGGCGCGTATGGGTCTGGATGGCGATTTCCGGATCGATCGCCACGGCTTCTATCCCGCCGGTGGTGGCAGCATCGTGTTCGATCTACGCGCGAGCGCGAAGCCGGTCGCCATGCATCTGGTGCATCGGGGCGCGATCGTGGAGCGTCACGCCACGGCTATCCTCTCCGCGGTGCCTGTGGGCGTCGCCCGGCGCGAACTGGACGTCGCCTGTCGCCGCCTCGGCCTCGGGGAAGAAGAGACATCGATTCGTCAGGTCGTGCCGGCGCAGGGTCCGGGCAACGCGTTGAACATCCGTTATCGATCGGAGCACAGCACAGCCGTGTTCACGAGCTTCGGAATGAAACGGGTGACGGCGGAACGCGTGGCGGAGCTGGCGAGTACGGCTGCAAACACCTGGCTGAAAGCCGATGTGGCCGTCGATGAGCACCTGGCTGACCAACTCCTGCTGCCCATGGCTCTGGTTGGCGAAGGCAGTTTCAGCACGACACCGCCTTCCGACCACACGCGAACCAACGCCGCGTTGATCGAGAAATTCCTACCGGTCGAATTCGTCTTCCGTGACGAAGGTAGCGGGCGCTGGATCGTCGAGGTCTCGCGCTAGTCCGGCATCACCAGCCGTAGGGATATCTCGTCGAGCGTTTTCCCGGTCGCGCCGTCCACCACGACGGCGCGAACCGGCGTGCCTGTTTCTGCATCCACAAGATGAGATAGCGCCTGTCCGCCGCCGTTGTAGCGGCGGCCCCACTCCGCCATGGCGGCAAGAATCGGCACGAAATCGCGTCCTGCCTGGGTCAGCATGTACTCGTCTCGCGGCGGGCGCTCGCTGTAGCGCCGCTTCTCCAGCACGCCGGCTTCCGTCAACGCCTTCAGTCGGCGCGACAGGATGTTCGGCGCAATGCCGAGACTGGTGCGGAACTGATCGAACTGGGTCATGCCCCGGCTGGCGTCGCGCAGGATCAAGGCACTCCACGCGTCCCCGACGAAAGCGAGACTCCGCGAGATCGCGCAGGTGCCGGAAGAAAGTTTGTCGATGTCCATTGCATTATGATAGCAACGTCACTATCGTATGGCAACGCACTAGCTATCACTTTGCAACTAACCCATACGGAGCAACGACATGAGCACTGATTTCAAAGGCACGGCCCTGGTCACGGGCGCTTCCTCGGGCATTGGCGAGGTCTATGCCGAGCGCCTGGCCGACCGCGGCTACGACCTGATCCTGGCTGCCCGCCGCGTGGATCGCCTGGAGGCGCTTGCCCAGAAGATCACGGCACGTACCGGCCGCAAGGTCGAAGTGCTGCGTGCCGACCTCAGCGATCGCAAGGACATTGCTGCCGTCGAACGCCGTTTGGCGGATGACGCCACCATCACCCTGCTCGTAAACAACGCCGGCATCTCGCTCGAAGGCAGCATCCTGGAAAACGGCAGCGAGAACATCGAGCGGATCGTCACCGTGAACGTGCTGGCCCCGACGCTGCTGGCGGCTGCCGCGGCGCAGGCATTCGTTGCCCGCGACAAGGGCGGCATCATCAACATTGCCTCCGTGCTGGCATTTGTGCCGGAAATGATGGACGGCATCTACAGCGGCACGAAGGCGCACCTGGTCGGCATTACCCAGGGACTGGCCGCCAAGCTCCAAGGCACCCAGGTACGCGTGCAGGCCGTGCTGCCAGGCGCCACCCGTTCCGAGATCTGGGATAAGTCGGGCAAGGACGTGGACGCCATGATGCCCGGCATGGTGATGGATACCGCAGACCTCGTGGACGCCGCGCTGGTCGGCTTCGACCGTGGTGAAGTGATCACCATCCCGCCGCTGCAGGACGAGGCGCAGTACAAGGCGTTCGAAGCCGCTCGCATGGCCATGGCGCCGAACCTGTCGCGCAAAGAGGTCGCACCGCGCTACCGCCAGCACGCCTAACCCTCACTTCCAGCGAGAACAGGGCTTTATCGCCCATTCCCGTATAGCGCCGCACGAAGGCGCGCTAAACTATCGAACTGGCTAGGTTCTCGCGGTTCGGCATGCTCTCCTTCGTGTTCGGCGCCTTCGGGCTGTCCACCCTCTGGTTGCTTCCCCTGATCTGGCGATTCGTCGCCGCGATGGTGCGCCGTCGTCGCCCACCGACGACGGGTCCTGGCGCGATACGTTTCTGGACCGGCCTCGTCCTGGTGTTGCTCGCCAGCGCCACACTCGAAGGCCTGGTGGTGGCGCATTACACCGACGATCCCAGCGCCGGTGGCGTGGTTTGCCGCTGGCTCGCATCGGGCGCCACCGGCGTGCCGGGCGCGTTCCCCAGTGTTGTTCTCTGCCTCGTCGCGCTGGTCATCGCACTGCCGTGGTACCTCGGCGTGCCGTGGTCGGCGTTTCTTGCGCGCACTACCACCTTGTTGGAGCCGATGGGCGCAGGCGCGATTGCCGCGGCACGGCGCCTCATGTCGCGCGGCGCCTCGCGTCGTAGCGAGCGCCGCAGCGCGGGCGCCACACGCCGCCCCGGTCGAGCGCCCGCGCGCCGGACGCCGCGACCGGAGCCAATCCGTCAACGTCCCACGGCACCCGCACGTGCGACGACGGCAGCGCCTTCCGTTGCTCCCGTATCGGTTCGCCCCTCGGTCACCACACCCGTGCCGCCGCGACGCCATGCACGTGCTGAAACCGTGATCCGGGAACCCTGGCTGGCGCCGAAGACCCTGGCCGCCGAGAGCGAGACGACCGCCCCGCTGCTGTCACGCCCCGTACCGCCTGTA
>Ga0209674_100545_pt1 | contig 15073 bp, 10 predicted proteins | sample AraplaCvi_mMS_r2_FD_184279 | JGI IMG/M metagenome (GOLD analysis project Ga0209674, IMG submission 184279) | Arabidopsis root microbial communities from North Carolina, USA - plate scrape CL_Cvi_mMS_r2 (SPAdes) (version 2) | ecosystem: Host-associated > Plants > Roots > Endosphere | place: USA... | reverse complement strand
GCGCGATGCCCTGGCAGCTGGACCTGGGCGTGCGCTACCTGAACATCACCTCCGAGAGCGTCGCGATCAACCGGCCGCCGGCGACCCTCACCATCGACCCGAACGACACCAGCAATGGCCAGGTGACCTACGGTCCGATGGCGCCGCAACAGGCCAACGGTGGCTACCACAGGTGGCTGCCGTCGCTGAACTTCAAGTTGAACTTGCTCGACAACCTGGTCTACCGCTTCTCGGCGTCCAAGACCTTGACCCCGCCGGAGCTGAGCAACCTGTACTACAGCAAGAGCTACGGCACGCGTCCGAACTCGCTGACCATTTCCCAGGGCAACCCGCAGCTGCAGCCGTATTCCTCGCGGAACTACGACATGGGCCTGGAGTGGTACATGAACGATGCCAGCTACCTGGCGCTGGAAGGGTTCTACAAAAAGGTCAGCAACTTCAGCACGCTGATCAGCTCGCCGTTCCCGTTCCTGACCAACGCCAATACCGGGCAGCCGTTCATCTGGTCGCTGACGCAGCCGGTGAACCTGAATTCGTCCAACATCTACGGCGAAGAGCTCACCTTCAACTACCAGTTCAAGAACATCCTGCCGGCGCCCTTCGACGGCCTGGGCATGGCCGTGAACTACACCCACGTGAAGAGCAGCACATCGCTCGGGCCCAGCGAGATATCGGCGGGCGGCAAGTTTGCCGTGCCGGGCATCGGCGATTCGGCGAACCTGAGCGGGTACTACGAAAAGGGTCCCGTGCAGGTACGACTGGCCTATAACTGGCGCGGCAAGTACCTGGAAAGCATCGCCTACGGTTCCGGCGCAAATCCTGCCACGCGCAGCGCCTACGGCCAGGTGGACTTGAGCGCGAGCTATTCGTTCAACAAGTTCCTGTCGGTGTTCGTCTCCGGTACCAACCTGACCCACCAGCACCTGTACGACTACTCGGTCTATCGGAACCGGTTCCTGTATGCCGAGGCGGATGGCACGGTCTACACCGTGGGGGTGCGAGGCAGCTTCTGATGAAACCCTCTTGGAACGCCCTATTGGGCTTGCTGTTCGGCGCGTTGCTTTCGAGCAACGCGCCGGCGGCTCCCGCCACTCCCCCCGCCGCGGCGGGGGGAAGTCTCGCCATCGAGCAGGGTCGCTTCATGCTCGATGGCAAACCGTTCCGGGTGATTTCCGGCGAGATGCACTACACCCGCGTCCCGCGCGAGTACTGGCATGATCGCCTGAAGATGGCCAAGGCGATGGGCCTGAATACCATCACCACCTATGTGTTCTGGAACGCGCACGAGGCTACACCTGGCCACTACGATTTCAGTGGCCAGAACGACGTCGCCGAATTCATCCGCGAGGCGCAGCAGGAAGGCCTGTATGTGATTCTTCGCCCAGGTCCCTACGTGTGTTCCGAATGGGAGCTCGGCGGACTGCCCGCCTGGCTGCTGAAGGATCCGGACACCAAGGTGCGCACCACCGATCCGAAGTTCATGCAGCCGGCACAGCGCTGGTTGCACCGGCTTGGCCAGGAGCTGGCGCCGCTGCAATTGACGCATGGCGGCAACATCATCGCGGTGCAGGTAGAGAACGAATACGGCAGCTTCGGCAAGGACAATAGCCCCTACCTGCAACAGATTCGTCGCGACATTGTCGACAGCGGCTTCGACGCGTCGCTGCTGTTCACCTCCGACAGCGCCCAGCAGCCTGGCTCGTTGCCGGGCTTGCTCAAGGTGATCAACTTCGGCGTCGGTCACGCGCGCGAGAAATTCGCCAAGCTGCATACGTGGCAATCCACCGGCCCTTACATGGCCGGCGAATACTGGGTGGGCTGGTTCGATCATTGGGGCGCACCGCATCACGTTGCCGATCCCAAGAAAGTGGCGGGCGAACTGACCTGGATGCTGCAGCAAGGGTATTCGGTCAATTTCTACATGTTCCATGGGGGCACCTCATTCGGCTGGATGAATGGCGCCAACTGGGATGACGACAACTACCAGCCCGACGTCACCAGCTACGACTACGACAGTCCTCTGGATGAAAGCGGACGGCCCACGCCCAAGTACTATGCAGTGCGCCAGGTGATCGCCAAGGAAACCGGCGCCACGCTGCCGCCGGTACCGGCAACGCCGTCCACCCAGGCGATCGATGGCATCAAGCTGAATGAAGCGGTCTCACTATGGGATGTATTGCCGACACCTACGGCATCGCATGAACTCAAGACCATGGAGGCCTTGGACCAGGCGTACGGCGATATCCTTTATCGCAAGCGCATGGCGACCGGCGCCTCCGGCGAACTGCGCATCGACGGCCTGCACGACTACGCGTTGATCTACGTCAACGGTAAGCGTGTCGGCACGCTCGATCGCCGGCTGAAGCAGGACCATCTATCGGTCAAACTCGCCAAGGGCGATACGCTGGATCTGCTGGTGCAGAACGACGGACGCATCAACTTCGGTGAGAAGCTGCTGGCCGAGCGCAAGGGGATCATCGGGTACGTCAGTCTGCAGGGCAGGGCATTGCGGGATTGGCAAATCTATTCGTTTCCGTTCACCGACAGCAGCTCATTGAACTACAGCCGCGGCCCATGCCGGCACGCACCGTGTTTCTATCGCGGCACGTTCGATGCCGCCGTCTCTGGAAGTGCCGCCGCAGACACCTTCCTGGACACGGCGGGTCTCGGCAAGGGTTTCGTCTGGCTCAACGGGCACCCGTTGGGACGGACCTGGAGCATTGGCCCGCAACGCACCTTGTACGTGCCTGGCGTCTGGCTGAAGCCCCGCGGCAATCGGCTGGTGGTGATGGATTTGCTGGCTGAAGGCCAGCCGGTACTCGCCACGCGCAAACAGCCCATGCTTGGCACACCCACGGTACCGATGCCATGACGCATGACATGGTGCGATCGCTGTATCCGACTTCGTTCAAACAGCCACGGGGAACACCCATGAAAAATTCCATTCCGAACTTGTTGCTTTCGGCAGTTTCGTTCGTGTTCGTTGCCGCCATTGCGGTGACCGCCACGCCGGTGCGCGCGGGCGCGGCGACGCCGGCGCCGGCGCTGCCGCAGATGGGCTTCAACAACTGGAATTCCACTCACTGCCGCGACGAGTTCAATGAGGCGATGATTCGTGGCATCGCCGACAAGTTCATCAGCCTTGGTTTGCGCGATGCGGGCTATCGCTACGTCAATATCGACGACTGCTGGGCAAACTGGCAGCGCGACAAGGACGGCCATCTGCAAGCCAATCCCAAGCGTTTCCCGAGCGGCATCAAGGCACTGGCCGAATATATCCATCAGCATGGCCTGAAGTTTGGCCTGTATTCGAGTGCCGGCGTTTCCACGTGTGAGCCGTTGAAGGAGAACCGCGGCTTTCCTGGTGGCCTCGGTCACGAGAAGGACGATGCCGCGACTTTCGCTTCCTGGGACGTGGACTATCTCAAATACGACAACTGCAACAACCAGAAAGTCGACGCTCACAAACGCTATACGGCCATGGCCGATGCACTGCGCAGCAGCGGCCGGACGATTTTCTTCAGCATGTGCGAATGGGGCGAAAACAAGCCCTGGCTGTGGGCCGGCAAGCCGCCGGTCGACGCCGGCTCGTGGCGCACCACCGGTGATATCAGCGACAACTACGCCTCGATGCTGAAGAACTTCAAGGAGAACGTGGTACTCGATAGCTACGCAAGCCTCGGCCACTGGAACGATCCGGACATGCTCGAGGTGGGCAATGGCGGCATGACCGACCTCGAATACCGCAGCCATTTCAGCCTGTGGTCGATCATGGCGGCGCCGCTGCTGATCGGTACGGACCTGCGTACGATCAAGCCCGATGCATTGCAGATACTGCTCAACAAGGAAGTCATTGCGGTGGACCAGGACCCGCTCGGCGTCCAAGGCCATCAGGTGCGCGACACCGGCGGCATCCATGTCATCGTCAAACCGCTCAAGGATGGCAGCCGCGCTGTGGCTGTGTTCAATGAGACCGATGCGGCGCATGACGTCACCGTTACTGCGGCCGAGCTGGGCCTGAAGGCCGGCCAGAGCTACAACGTGCGGGATCTGTGGGCGCACGCCCAGAGCAAGGGCGACGGTTCGATCAAGATCGAGCTGGCGGCGCATGCCACCGCGATGTATCGCATCGGCCGCCGCTGAGACGCGGAGGGTCGTTCCCGCCAGCGCGGGCAACACGAGGTAGCAGTTGTCCGTGCTGGAGATAGGGAACGCGATCCTCGGTGTATGCATCGTGCCCGAAGTCGGCGGCGGGCTGGCCGTGGCCGGCTTCGAGTGAGACGGACGCAGTCAGCCGATTCCGCCGCCGCAGGCGACGCTGCGGATCGGTTCGTTTCCGCGTGTTCGATTCGTTACACGATCGAGCCGATCGAACGCGGTTACGAACGCGCCGGTTTGCCAGCGCGACGGCGGATGTTCTTGCGCGAATCGTGGACCAAATTGACCATCGCTTGCCGCGCCACTTCCGGCTGCTTGCGCTGAACCGCCTCGTAGACTTTCAGGTGCTGCGGCAGGGCAACGTTGAAGTTGGAGGCATTGCGCGCGGACAGGCGAAAATACGTCCCCAGCGCCGTTTCGATCACCGAGAACAGCGAAGACATCAGTTCGTTGTTGGCGGCCCGCAGCAGATGTTCGTGAAAGCTCAGGTCGGCCACGGCCCAGGCATCGAGGTCGGTTGCGGCAGCCATGGCCTCATACGCTTCCTTCAGCGCGGCTAGCTGCGCCGACGTGCGCCGACGTGCGGCAGCGGCGGCAGCGGCCGGCTCGATGATCTCGCGCATCTCCACCAACTTTTCGACGAAACTCTCGGTCGGCATCAAGGCACAGCGCCAACCCAGCACATCGGCATCGAGCTGATTCCAGTAGATCGCCTCGCGCACGCGGGTACCGGTCTTCTGCCGCGACTCGATCAATCCCTTCGCGGAAAGCACTTTGATCGCCTCGCGCAATGCGCTGCGGCTCACGCTCATCTGCTCGGCGAGCAACTCTTCGCGCGGCAGGTTTTCACCGGGCTTGAGTTCGCCGCCGACGATCAGCCGGCCGAGCTCGTGGACCACCTGTTTGTGCAGGTTGTACACGGTAATGGGTTTCACCACCATGGCATGGCACTCTCGAAATGGATGCACCGACAACCAAAAGTCGAGAACCATCCTCGGCTTGACCAGCTGAAATTATAATACAAAATATTTGCTTGGCAGACGCCTCGTCGGCAATGACGCTGGCTTCATCAGGCCACCAGGTTCATTCGCGCAGCCGCGGCACATCGTGCTCGCCGCGCTCCTCGATGGCGACCAAGGCTGAGCGGCAGCGTGGCATCGTTCGGTGCCAAAGTGTCTCAGAAAATAGCGCAGGAGATTCGGTTCTGATCCATTTGCGACCGTATTCGTGCGCGTTATTTTATCGCGCCCAGGCTCCTGGTTAATTCCGCTCTACCCGGATTTTCGGCGTTTTTAAAAAGGGAACCACGCGTACGCCATCGCGGCGGGTCCGGCTTGTGATTTGAGTGTTGAAGAACATGGATAGCCGATCGGTTTTCGCTACGGCAGCTCCGGTTGCGTGCTCCTATCGCTTCCTGCACAATTGTACGACAAATGTCGTCAAGGACTCGGGGCAGGCGTGCGGACGCTATCGCCGCATAGTTCATGCGACGAATCGAGACTGACAATATCCGAAGGAATTGCCTGTGCAGATCGCGAATGGCGCGCCCGACGACGCCAATGCCGTGAATGCCGATAGCGGCCTCTACATATGGCTGATTTGCCTGGTCGCAGCGCTCGGTGGTCTGCTTTTCGGCTACGACTGGGTTGTCATTGGCGGCGCCAAGATTTTCTACGAAACCTATTTCGGCATCCACGACCCGGCGATGTCCGGCTGGCTGATGAGTGCAGCCCTGGTCGGTTGCATCGCTGGAGCTGCCATGGCGGGCAAGCTTGCCGACCGTTTCGGCCGGCGCGCAGTGCTCATCGTCTCGGCGGCAGTGTTCTTGATCTGCGCGCTGGGCACTGCGTGGGCGGACGGCGCCGGCAGCTTTGCGACTTTCCGCATCATCGGCGGACTCGGTATCGGCCTGGCGTCCAGCATCTCGCCGCTGTACATCGCCGAAGTCAGCCCTGCAGCACATCGGGGACGCTTCGTGGCGATCAACCAGTTCACCATCGTCGTCGGCGTGCTGTTGGCGCAGTTGGTAAACCTGTGCATCGCCCGGCCCGTGCCGCCGGGGCTCGATGCGCACGTGCTGCTGCAATCCTGGAACGTGCAATACGGGTGGCGCTGGATGTTCTTGAGCGGCGGCGTGCCGGCAGTGCTGTTCTTCGTGCTCGCGATGGTCATACCCGAGTCGCCACGATGGTTGAGCCGGCGAGGCCGCCACGATGCAGCGCAGCGGGTGCTGACGAAGATCGGCGGCGACGCCTATGCGCGCGCTTCGCTGGCAGCCATCCGCACGGTGCAGGACTCCACCTCTGGCGCTGGCGTGACCTGGCGTGATCTGCTCGACCGGCGCGTACGCCCGGTAGCCGTGATCGGCGTGACGCTGGCGGTGTTCCAGCAATGGTGCGGGATCAACGTTATCTTCAACTATGCGCAGGACATCTTCGCGTCGGCGGGATTCGACATCAATGAAGGGCTCAGGTCGATTGTCGCCACCGGCTCAGTCAATCTGCTGTTCACGCTGCTGGCACTGGTGCTGGTGGATCGCTGGGGGCGGCGCAAGCTCATGCTGATCGGCGCTGGCGGTCTGTTCGCTGTCTATCTGCTGATCGGTGGCGCTTATGCGCTGCACTTGCTCGGCCTGCCGGTGTTGCTGCTCGTGCTTGCGGCTATCGCGATCTACGCCACGACGTTGGCGCCGGTCACCTGGGTGCTGCTGTCTGAAATCTTCCCCGACCGGATCCGCGCACAAGCGATCGCCATGAGTGTGTTTTGTCTCTGGACCGCGTGCTTCGTGCTTACCTATACGTTCCCGTGGCTCAATGCGCATCTTGGGCCGGCAGGCAGTTTCTGGTTGTACGGCCTGATCTGCGGTGCAGGCTTCCTGTTCGTGCTGCGACGTGTTCCGGAAACTGCCGGCGTACCGCTCGAGGTGCTGGAAGCTCGGCTCGAACGCCGCGCCGATGAGCGCTGAGAGCCTGTCTACGATCTACCCGAACGTCAAGCGTGATAGAGCTGGCTGCGGCCGCCGTCGATCAGCAAGTCCGTCGCGTTGATAAAGCGCGCCTCATCGCTGGCCAGGAATAGCGCGGCATATGCGACCTCTTCGGGCTCGCCGATGCGTTTGCAGGGCAGAAGGTCGGTCTGCCTGCGGCGCTCGGCTTCGGGGTCCGGGCATGACTGGAAATAGCGTTCGGTCGCCGGCGTCAGGATCAGTCCCGGCGAAATCGAGTTCACGCGAATGCCGCGGTCAGCGTATTCCAGCCCCAGCGCGCGAGTGAGTCCGATGAGGCCGTGTTTGGCGACCGGGTAGGGGAAACTGCCTGGAATGATCTTGTGCCCATGCACGGATGCAATGTTCACGATATGCCCGTAGCCTGCTTCGAGCATCGATGGCAGCACCGCACGGGCACAGTGCCAGGCGCCTTGCAGGTTGACGCCGAGGTTGCACTGCCAGTCCGCTTCGCTCAACGTCAGCGGATCGCGAAAGACGTTGACGCCGGCGCCGTTGATCAGGATGTCGATGCGACCGAGCGCTTCCCGGGCCCGCGCCACGGCGTGCCGCACCTCGCCGGCATTCGACACGTCTGCTTGCACGGCGATGGCGGGGTGGCCCGAGTCTACGAGCTGACGCGCCAGTGCTTCGGCCGCGGCAGCGTCCACGTCCAGCAGCGCCAGCGATGCGCCTTCGCGCGCGAAAAGCTTGGCGATGGCGCTGCCGATGCCGCTGGCGGCGCCCGTGATCAAGGCGGCCTTGTTCTCAAGGCGTGGGTTCACGTGGTTCTCCTCCCGAAAGCTGCGGCGCCCGATGGCATGGCGGGAGGTGCATCATCGTCCTCCACGCGGAAGCAGAAATGCCGGCACAGGCGCTCGCCTGGCGCCAGTGCCGTCATGCCGTGCGCCAGTGGCCCGCCGGGCAAGTGCACGGCGTCGATCGGATGGTCGACTGGTTCGAAACAGAAGAAATCCGCCTCGTCCGGCGTATAGAGCAGGAAGGCATCGACATCCGCCAAGACGTGCAAGCGCAGTCTTTGCCGGGGCCAATGCACTGTGGCTTTGCCCGACCAGGGCAGGAAGCAGTGATTCAGCACTTCGCCCGGCAATGTCTTCGGCTGCCGAAAGTCCCAGTCGGAGGGCACTGATACGTTCTCCAATGGCAGTGGCGAGAGGCCGTCGTTCTGCCATACGCGGGCGGCGGGCGCGTGCAAGGTAACGCCGTCGTGCAGTGCGATGAACGGATGCAAGCCAAGCCCGAACGGCAGCGCCGCGTCGCCCGTATTGGTCACGCACAGTTCGATCTCCAGCGAGTCCTCACGCAGTGCGTAAGTGAGCATGGCTCGGTAGGTGTAGGCATCCGGCACTTGCTCGTCGAGCACCAGCCGAACTTCATCGGCGGTATGCGACTGCGTTGTCCACGAGCGGCGCCAGCCGCTACCGTGGATGGGATAGGGCTCGCCGGGACAGTTGGGCGACAAGGCCACCGAGGTGCCGGCAAAGTCGAATCCTCCGCACGAAATGCGATTGCTCCATGGCACGAGGGGATAACAGGCCAGGCGGTTGGGATCGAAGACCCCGCTGCCATCCGCAGGCGACGGTATGTACGGGCGCAGCAAGGGGAGGGCGACGTCTCGTCCAAGCCAGTCTAAGCGGCCTAAGCCGCCCCCCTGCATTGGCAGCACCTGCACGCGCAAATGCGTGTTCTCGATCCAGCAACCCTCTTCCTCGATCATCGGCCGGCGTATCCGTTATTCGCGGTCGAAGGCGATGGCGGCACCCTGAAAATCGCCACGCATCACGACGTCGATACCTGCGTTCATCCAGTAGGCGCCGCTCGCCACGGTCGGCGTACGCTCGGCCAACGTTCCCTGGAGTACGCGCATGCGGTAGCGCACATTCGGATCGAGCCCCTGGAGCCGCACCGTGGGGTAAGGATAGCCTTCGGCGCCGGAATGCAGGAATGCGAACAGCACGGCATGGGCCTTGTCGGGCGATACGCTCTCGGTAGCCGAGTGCTCGCTGCCGTTATCAGGCGAAACCAGGCGATACAGATCGCCATGCTGCACGGTCTCGCGGATCACCTTGTAGTCGGCGACCAGACGTTGTGCGGTGGCCATGTCCTGCGCGGTCCATTTCGTCAGGTTCGCGCCGATACCGAGCGAGCCCTGCATGGCGGACAGGAAACGGTATTCCAGCGACATGCTGCGCCCATCCATGGAGGAGGGCGAGTCGGTAACCCAGGCCATCATCACCCCCGGCGTATGCGCCTGGGTAAAGCCGTCCTGGATGCGCAGACGGTCGAACGCATCCGTGTTGTCGGAAGGCCAGACTTCGTCGGTGAGATGCATGATGCCAAGGTCCACGCGACCGCCGCCGCTGGAGCACGATTCAATCTCCACGTTCGGATGCTTGTGGCGTAGTTCCTCGAGAATGCCGTAGACATTGCGCACGAAGTCGACGTAGACATTCTTCTGCTGGTCGGGCGACAGCTGTGGCCAACCTGGTTCGGACCAGCTGCGGTTGTAGTCCCACTTGAGGAAGGCGATCTGGTTTTCGCTCAGCAATGTGTCCAGCGCATGGAACACGTAGGCGCGGACGTCTGGCCGGGCGAGGTTGAGCACCATTTGGTTGCGGCCCAAGCTGCGCGGGCGGCCGGTCATGTTGAGCACCCAGTCCGGATGCGCGCGGTACAGGTCGCTGTCCGGGTTGACCATCTCCGGTTCGACCCAGATGCCGAAGTCCATGCCCAGCGCGTGGACGCGATCGATCAAAGGCTTCAGCCCGTGCGGGAATTTCTGTGGATTGACGGTCCAATCGCCCAGCCCGGCCTTGTCGTTGTTGCGCGCGCCGAACCAGCCGTCATCCATCACAAAACGTTCGACGCCGATACTTGCCGCCTTCTCCGCGAGCGCGGTCTGCCCGGCTTCGTTGACGTCGAAGCCCGTCGCCTCCCAGGAGTTGTAGAGCACGGGCCGCGCACGCGGGTGTGGCGCCTGCGGCAGGATGCGAGTGAGCTCCAGCCGGTGCATCAGTCGCGAAGCCTCGCCCATGCCGCCGTTGGTGACGCCCGCATAGAAGCTGGGTGTCTGCAGACTTGCGCCGGGCGCCAGCTTGTAGCCGAAATCAAACGGATTGAAGCCGCCGGTGACGCGTACCTGCTCGGCCTGGTCCTGCTCGATCGTCATCTGCCAGGAGCCGCTCCAAGCCAAGGCGCCAAACCAGACCTGTCCATGTGTTTCGTTTGCGTCGTTACGGCGGATGGCGAACCATGGCTCGTTCTGCATGCCGGTACTGCCGCGGCGGCTTTCGAGCACGGTCTTGCCCGGCTGCACCGGGCGCTCGTAGATGTCGTTCTCGCCCGCCCAGCGGCCTGCAAGGTACCGCAGCGTGTAATCGCGGCTGCGCGGCAAGATCCACGTACCCGCGCTCGCCTGTTCCACGATAACCGGCGTCGCCGCCCGGTTCTCGATGACCGCGCTGCGCCGCAGGATGCCCGTGCCTGGGTCGATCTCGTACTGCAAGGTGACGACGATCGGGCGCTCGATGTCCTTCAAGACGACGGACAGCACGCTGTCATGCACGCTGTTCGACACGTAGCGCAGGACCAAGTCGCGATTGCCGTCTGGAAACGTCACCTTGAGATCCGGCTCGTAGTAGAGGCCTTCGCCCCAACCGGCATATTCCTGTGGGATCACATTGACTACGCCGTCGATGGCGTCGCGGCCGGGAGGCGCGACGGGGGCCGGCAAAGGGTCGCCCGATGCCAGTCGCGGTCCCCAATAGATCGACTGAAGCTGTCCTTTTTCGTTGACCCCAAGCGCGTAGGTCACCTTGGCCGCATCCAGCCGGAAGACATGTCCCGATACATTGATGTGTGCTGCGCCATCGCTGGCCGCAGCTCGTGCATCGACCGTCGCGCCACATGCCACCAACATTATCGCGCCAAGGATCGCCATATAACGGCGGGCGCATGTTCTTGAAAATTTCATCAAGCGAGGAACCCCTTTTGTCGTTTGCCGAACTGCCACCGGTCACTTTGCGACCGTTGCGACCGAGCATGCTCAGCGGCGGCCACGCCCACATCTCCAACTACTCTTGACAAGGATGAGTGATGCAAGTCAAGTAAAGGATATACTATAGTACGACAAATAAACTTTCGATCCGTTTTCCCTTCAAGAGGCGACGATGCCAACCATGGCGGTATGGTCCATCAGGCGAAAGCTCGATGATCGTGTCGCGTGCATCGTCTACGGTGAACTTGGTGACGGTAAGCCGTTCGGTGGAAAAGTTGGTTGGATGGATTTCATAGCCCACCTGCCAACGGTCGCCGACACGCACTACCGGCACGCCCACGCCGAAGCCATGACGGATGGCGAGGTTTTGCGCGAGCACACCATTGGCAATCAATAAAGCAGGACGCGCTCAAAAACGAGCGTCATGAATAGACGGGTTAAGGTGTTGCCCCTTCGTGTTGGGCAGATGCGCTACAGCTTGCATGCGCACCGAGCGCTGCGCCTGTGGCGGTTAAACACCCAAAGGACGAATTCTTCAACGAATGTCTCTGCATGGATGCTGGTTCGGCCTGGCCATTCGCTGGTACCGCCACGCAAACCTGTCCGAGCGGCAAGTAATGGTTACTCGAGATGCCGACGATAAGATCCCAAGAGAATGCCGATGAGTAACGAAGAACAGCCAGTGCGACTGGATGGGGCGCGTACCGATCTGATGGCCAGGCGCCGGTTCTTGAAAATGACCGGCGCCATGGCGGCCATGCTGCCATGGCTTGGTTTACCCAGGTTTGCCGAAGGCAGCACCGTACAACGCCCGGTCGGCTCCCTGCCGGCGGCGGCATCGAGGCATACGCTTTGGTACGGCGCGCCAGCGCCGGAGTCGAACGTACTGCGCGAGGGCTTGCCGATCGGCAACGGGCGTCTTGGTGCTCTGGTCGGTGGCGGTCCGGCGCGAAATTTTCTTTACCTCACCGATGCCTCGATGTGGCTCGGCAAAGGCGATATGTTGCTGGGTGACGATGGTCAGTTCGAGTACACGACGGGGCACTTCGGCAGCCTGGTGATGCTGGCCAAGCTGTACATGTCGATAGAAGGGCATGAGGCCGCGAACATCACCGGGTACCGTCGCGAGCTGGACCTTGACCAGGGATGCGTTCGCGTGACGTATCGAAAAAATGGCGTCGGCTACGCGTGTGAAATCTTTGCCAGCCACCCCGATGACATGATTGCGGTCCATCTGTCTCAAACCGGCGGTGGCGTCTATAACGGTTCTATCGAGTTGCAGGGCATGCATGGCGAAGCCGCCCGCCATGAAGCCGAGAGTGCGAGCAGCCATTTCGAAGGCGTCCTGGACAACGGCCTCAAGTACGCGGCGAACATCAAGGCCGTGGCGGCGTCCGGTACGGTGACGACGGATGCCAGGGGGCTTCGCTTTGCGAACTGCGAGGCGCTCACGATCATCTTCTGCGGAGGCACCAACTACACCCCGGATCCGGCGATGAGCTTCATGGATGCCTCGCTCGATCCATTAAAGCTTTCGGTAAAGAAAGCAGAAGCTGCCGCCAAACATACGCCGGCAATGCTGCTGCATACGCACGTGGTCGACTATCGTTCCTTATTCGACACGATGAATGTCGACTTCGGCGCGTCGACGAAGGCGCAGCGCGAGATGGATACGTGGACGCGTCTTCAGGCACGGGCCACGGCCGGCTCGGCGGCCGATCCGGAGCTGGAAGCGTCTTATCTGCAGTTTGGGCGCTATCTGACGATCGCCGGTTCGCGCGACAGCTTGCCGACCGGTCTGCAAGGCCTCTGGATAAACAACAACGCGCCTCCCTGGATGGCCGACTATCACAGCGACGTCAATATCCAGATGAATTACTGGCTGCCGGATCGCGCCGGGCTGCCTTCGTGCTTCGATGCCTTGACCGACTATTGCCTCAGCCAGGTAGCCTCCTGGACGGCCATGACGCATCGGTACTTCAACGATCCGCGTAATGTGTTTCGCAATAGTTCGGGCAAGATCGCCGGCTGGACGATGGGTATTTCCACCAATATCTATGGCGGCGCAGGCTGGCGGTGGCACCCGGCCGGCAATGCATGGCTGTGCAACAATCTTTGGCAGCACTATCAGTACACCCAGGATCGCAACTACCTCGCGCGTATCTATCCCCTGCTCAAGGGCGCCTGCGAGTTTTGGGAGTCGCGACTGCTTACCGTTACTGTGACGGATCTAAAAACTGGCGTCGCGCGCAGTGTCCTGATCGATGACGCCGACTGGTCGCCGGAGCAGGGTCCGCTCGATGCCAAGGGCATCACCTACGCACAGGAATGGGTGTGGGACCTGTTCGAAAACTATCGTCAGGCCAGTTCGCTATTAGGCAGGGACGCGGACTACGCCGCATCGATAGCGCAGCTGCAAGCCCGCCTGTATCTGCCTCAGGTGAGTCCCAAGAACGGCTGGCTGGAGGAATGGATGACGCCGGACAATCTCGGTGAAACGAGGCATCGGCATTTGTCGCCGCTGGTGGGCTTCTTTCCCGGCGATCGCATTCGCCTCGACGACAGCCCGCCCGCCTTGATCGAAGGCGTTACCAAACTGCTTGAGGCGCGCGGCACGAGCGGCTACGGCTGGGCTTGCTCTTGGCGTGCGATTTGCTGGGCACGCCTGAAGAAGGCGGAAAAGGCCTATCAGCTGTTGCTCACCAATCTGTTGCCATCGAAAAATCACAGCAACGGCACCGCGCAGAATTTCTTCGATGTGTACAACCTAAGCGCCGACAGCGACGCCTTCCAGATCGACGCCAATTACGGCACGCCGACAGCGATGCTGGAAATGTTGATGTATTCGCGCCCTGGCTTGATCGAGCTGCTACCGGCACTCCCCAAGGCCTGGGCGGCCTCGGGTAGCGTGACGGGCATGGGCGCGCGCGGCGGCTTTCAGGTCGACTTCTCCTGGCTACAAGGCAAGATCGCGTCGGTCACGGTACGAAGCATCGGCGGCGAACAGACGCGCGTGAAATGCGGTGCATGGACGAAGCCGATCGCGCTTCATGCAGGCGCGTCCGTCACGATCGACCCCAACGACACCTGAGTCATTGCAGGCTTATGATCAGGCAGATGGGTCGAATCGGATGGCAGGTATTGAAAGGCTGCTGGAGGCCGAGGGTCGCCCTCCGCTTTTCAATTAGCGTCGACTAAAAGCTCAAACCCAGCGGTTGATTGCAGTGATATTTCTTGTCGGTTTGATCCACATCGCTTGGCGAAATGTGTCGCGCGATCAATTCCCGGAGAGTCAGGTTTCGCCATACGTCGACGTCCATGCAATGACGGCTTGTAACGCCGAAGAGGCGCTGCGCCTGGCGCATCGCTGCACCGACACCTTGTGTACGGGAGTCGATCAAACGGATGCCGGGTATAAATGGCTTGTCGGACCCCGTGGGAGTGAGCGCCGAGCTGATGGCGATGGAGAAGGTGAATCGGGTGGGCGGTTTTTCCGACCTGTCTTCCGACCCGGACGTATACTGAAGTCCGTTCCGGGAGGCCTGCCATGAAATCTTCCTCGCTGTTCCGCCTGCTGTGCGTTGCCTGCCTGGCCTTTGCTTCCGCCGCGGCGTGGGCGGCGGCACCGCAGGGCAACGTCGACGTGCACTACAAGGATCCCCAGCACTTCACCGAGGCGAAGCGCAGTTCCGGGGTGCACCTGATCAAGGCCGACGAATACCTGGAGCCGCTCAGAGCCTACATCGTCCAGCGCGCCTCGCGCATGCTGGCGCCGGGCCAGCGGCTGGACATCGAGGTGACCGATGTGGACCGTGCCGGCGAATACGAGCCCTGGCGCGGGCCTCGCTTCGACGACGTGCGCATCATCAAGGACTTGTACCCGCCGCGCATCGACTTGAACTTCACTTTGTATA
>Ga0209674_100543_pt1 | contig 15143 bp, 14 predicted proteins | sample AraplaCvi_mMS_r2_FD_184279 | JGI IMG/M metagenome (GOLD analysis project Ga0209674, IMG submission 184279) | Arabidopsis root microbial communities from North Carolina, USA - plate scrape CL_Cvi_mMS_r2 (SPAdes) (version 2) | ecosystem: Host-associated > Plants > Roots > Endosphere | place: USA... | reverse complement strand
ACGCTTGGGCATGCTCGGGATCATGTGCCCATGGCAGGTGGCATCGACTGCCTGAGAGAGCAATACGACCCTTCCGTCCCGTCCAGTGGTTCGTTCCTTACGCTTCCGTTCTATCAACCCTCGGTCGATAGCTACACCATCGATGAGGTTGTCACCGATACGCCGATTCCTATCAGCAACAGCTTTACGCTGCACGACTCCTGGCGCACGCCTTCCGGCTCTCCCGTCATCCCCATAAAACACTGGCGCATGTCCGAATACACGGGACTGGCCATGGACGATCTCGAGGGCGGTCAACGGGGTCATATCGATCTTTACGCTAAATCGGGAGAGCAGATCGTCGGCCGGCAGGCGGGTTGGTGGATGAACACGCAGAATGACGACACCGTTCTGGCGAATGGGTCATTGTCGACCAACCTCGGTTGCTGGTATCAGGGGCCGCCATATGCAAGGCTCTTTGCGAATCTTTCGCAGGTATTGGACGTGTCGTTCGATACCGGCGTGCATTACGTCACGGCGAGCGGTGGTGCCCATTCACAGGCTTACTTCCAATTGATCGTGAGTGATACGAGTGGCGGATGCGGCCAGAACTGCGCCTTCAGCATTTCCGTGGGGTATTTCGGACCGGACAAGGATGGAGCGACGCGCCAACTTACCATTCCTGACGATACCGGGACTACGAATCTACCTCTGACGGGCGCAGGCCTGGATGCACCCGACTGGGTAACCCGCATGCCTGACTCGATCCATTTCCAGGTAGGTACTTTCTCGCCGGACCACGTGCATTTCCGCATATCGCCCGATCAATTGATCATGATGCGTAACGATGTGGCCGGGACATTCGACGTTTACCGACAACTGTCGACGAACCCGCTGGACTACGCGATCACCCTCATCAACGTCAATGGTGAAGTCTACGACCCATGTAAAGCGGGCGTGCCCACGTGTACTGGATCATCCCCCAGCCAGCTTGGGATGACTGTCGGCAACCTGAGGGCGACGGCGACCGTACCGCACGAGGCGGTGGGCACGCCCAGCGCCATGGGCGGACCGTCGCCTTTACTCGTATTCCGTCACCCTGCCGGCGATCTGTTCGGGCTTTCGACGGATCTTGGGCCATCAGGCCCTTGGCGGGGTTCGATAGGGACGCGACGTACCGTGGACGACCCGGCGGCGACGGTGGGACAAGGCGCGCAAAGGGTCTACTTTCTCGATGCCGGGCGCCACATCAACGAGACCTTTCGCGCGGGCGGTGCTTGGCAGACATGGGACATGACGACGGGCCTTGGTTTACCCGATGCATTCACTCCACCGCATGCATATACCGCTTCCGATGGGTCGGTGCGAATGTATTTCCGCGACGTCGTCGGTCACGTCCATGAAGTGCGACTAGGTTCTTCGGGTTGGATCGCTTCCGATCTCACCGCGCTGGCGGGCGCGGAAAATCTTCCTCCGGCCATCGGTAGCGCAGTGGGGTATCAGGCGGGCAATGCCGATCGGGTGGTGTATCGCGGAGTCGGCAACCAGATCGTCGAGCTCTTCTTCTGGGATGGGCGTTGGCAGGCGTGGAACATGACGACGACGCCGGGCGCGGTTCCGGCGGCGACGGATCCACGCGCCTTCACGGACCCGCAGGGTGCGGCGAGGGTGCTCTACCGCGATATCAATGGAGCGCTTCACCAGTTACGCACGGAAACAACGGGCTGGCAGGACACCAACCTGACGAGCGTGGTGGGAGCGGTACCCGCATTGGGCTCGCCGATGGGACTGGGTGTAGGCAGCGGAACGGACGTGTTCTACGAAGGTATCGATCATCATCTGCACGTGCTGGCATGGTCCGATGGTCGATGGAGCCAGCAGGACATGAACGCCTTGGATGGAGCCGTGCCGATCGTCTCCGACCCCATCGGCTACGTAGGCGCGGACGGCGTGGCGCGAATCGACTACTTAGGTAGCGATAACCAGCTTCACGAATATTTCCGGCAAGGAAACTGGAAACACCGGGATTTCTAGAAGACGCCCTTTGGCTTGGGCCGACTCCTTCGGTTGATTGATAAAAACTATCACTCGTGGTGCATCAATCGATTTGTCATTCCCTCCGGTGACGTGGACACTGCTCGCATCACGAACAGGAATCCATCATGTCATCCATCTACGACCACCAGGTTCGCACCATCGACGGCAATGTCCTTTCGATGGATGCCTATCGCGGCAAGACCCTGCTGATCGTCAACGTCGCCTCGCGCTGCCAGTTCACCCCGCAGTACCAGGGACTCGAAGCGATGTACCAGCGCATGCGCGGGCAGGGACTGGAGATCCTCGGCTTTCCGTGCGACCAGTTCGGCAACCAGGAGCCGGGTGCCGAGGCCGAGATCAAGTCGTTCTGCGACCTCACCTATGGCGTGACCTTTCCGCTGTTCTCGAAAATCGAGGTCAACGGCGAAGGAACGCATCCGCTGTACGCCGCTCTGAAGCATGCTGCGCCAGGGATGCTTGGTGCCGAGGACATCAAGTGGAACTTCACCAAGTTCCTCGTCGACCGCTCGGGCGTGGTAATGAAGCGTTACGCGCCGGCATTCACGCCCGACTTCATTGAGCGGGACATCGCGGGTCAAGCCGTGATGGCGTGAGGCATCCGGGGCGGATGATGCAGCGTCAGCGGGTGCATGCGAAGAGCAGGAATAAGCCACTCTGTATTGATACGAGGTGACTGTGTGCTGGTACGCGCTCAGGATTTAGCGAACCGTATCACGCAAAGGATGGCGGTAAGACGCATGTCATGCGGAAGTAAGGGTGGTTACACGGGAATAGACGAACGTACGCGGCTAATCCTCCAGCAAGGTCCACCCGATGCCGTTCGCTCGCACCGCCCTCGCCACCGCTCTTGCCCTTTCGCTGTATGCCGGCCATGCGCTGGCGGATGAAGACATCGCTGCCGCCACGCCGGCCGCCACTGCGGACGGCCGCGACGCGAAACAGCTCGACGCCATTTCTGTGATTGCCCCGGGCGAGACGCGCCAGGTGCAGAGCATCGGCGTGGATGAGATCACGCGTCAGCAGACCCCGGGCAGCAGCGCGCTGAAGGCGCTGGACAAGCTGCCGGGCGTGCAATTCCAGGCGGCCGATCCGTGGGGCGCCTATGAATGGTCCACGCAGATCACGTTGCATGGTTTCGACCAGTCGCGCTTGGGCTTCACGCTCGACGGCATTCCGCTCGGCACGATGGGTTATGGCGTGACCAACGGTCTGCAAGTGACCCGCGCCATCACCTCGGAAAATATTGCGACCGTGGAACTCGCGCAGGGCGCGGGTGCGCTCGGCACGGCGTCGAATACCAATCTCGGCGGCACGGTGCAGTTCTACTCTGCCGATCCGGACATGAAGCCCGGCGTGCGCTTCAACCAGGTGATCGGTTCGGACTCCACGCAGCGCACCTTCGTGCGTGCCGATACCGGCGATCACGGCGGTTTTTCCATGTACGTGTCTTTCGCCCATGCCGACACGGACAAGTGGAAAGGCTACGGCGACCAGAAGTCGAACCAGGCCAACCTCAAGGCCGTGTACCAGTGGGGCGACGGCAATCGCATCAGCCTCTTTGCGGACGGCAGCAAGCGCAAGGAATACGACTATATGGATCTTTCCCTGACCAGCCAGCGTGCGCTGGGCTGGGACTGGGATTACCTGCAGCCGGATTGGAACACGGCGGTGGGCATCGCCAATGCGCTCAATGGCAACGGTGCGTATCCCGCGATACTGAACGCCCTGCCGACGGACTACGGCAAGGGTGATGCCACGTACTACGCCGGTGGTGGCATCCGTCGTGACGGACTGGCGGGTCTGTCCGGTTCGTTCAATCTCGGCGGTGCCACGCTCGACGCGACCGGTTACTACCATGGCGACCGCGGCGAAGGTCAGTGGGCCACGCCGTACCAGGCGTCGTCGCCCACGGTGCCGCTGTCCATGCGTACCACCGACTATGGTCTGGATCGTTATGGCCTGACCTCCGCGCTGAAATTCCAGCTCGGCAACCACGACCTGGAACTGGGCGTGTGGGGCGAGAATGCGAACAACCGCCAGGAGCGCAACTTCTTCACCCTGGACGGCCAGTACACATCGCTGTACACGTTCTATAACGATCAGACGCCGTTCCTGCGCGCATTCCTGCAGCATTACGAAACCAAGACGCGCATGGCATACGCCGAGGACACGATCCATCTCCTCGACGATCAGCTCACCGTCAACTTCGGTGCAAAGTCGCTTCGCGTGACCACCGATGCCACGTCGCTGGTACCGACGACGGCCTTCGCCCAGGGCAGCATGAAGGCGAGCAAGGGATTCCTGCCGCAGGCGGGTGCCGATTACCGTATCGACGCCAACCAGGACGTCTACGTCTCGTACGCCAAGAACATCGCCGCCTATGGCATCACGCCGTTCAGCACCTCGCAGGCGTCCTTCGATGCAGCGAAGAGCCGCTTGAAGCCGGAGGAATCGCAGACCTGGCAGGCTGGCTATCGCGCACACGGTGAAACGTTCGAGGCATCGGTCGGCGTGTTCTACACACGCTTCGAGAATCGCCTGCTCGTGACGACGCCATGTCCGGCGGTGGTTACCTGCGCGTCGTCGCTCAACAACGTTGGCGACGTGAAGAGCCGCGGTGCCGACCTTGCGTTCATCTGGAAGCCGATACACGGTTTCAGCTGGCTCAACTCGCTCTCGTATAACCGCTCGCAGTATCAGGACGATTATCAGAACGCCGGCACGGTGCACACGGCGGACAAGGAAGTGGTGGGCGTACCGAAGACGATGTTCTCCAGCTCGCTCAACTACGAGATCGACGGCTGGCGCGCCAACCTCGAAGGCAAGTACACGGGTCGTCGCTACATCACCTACACCAACGACTCGTCGGTGCCGTCGTACTGGGTCGTGGATGCCGGCATCGCCTACGACTTCGGTGACATGTCCGGATTCAAGGGCGTCAGCATTGGCTTCAACGTGACCAATCTGTTCGACAAGCGCTACTTCGCCTCGACCGGCACCAACGGCTACGTCGCCTCCGATCCGCTGGGTTACAACCAGACGCTCATGGCCGGCGCACCGCGGCAGTATTTCGTGAACCTCAACGCCAAGTTCTAAGCAACTCGGTGGGTACTTGCTGGTGGGAGCCAGCCTGCTGGCGATAGGGACTTGCTTCGCGGCTACACCGCTTCGTTGGCTCTTCGCCAGCAGGCTGGTTCCCCCCGGTGCTCTGATTTTCGCCGCCACGGACTTGCAACAATCGAACGTCAAGATGGCGCGCCCGCCGGGGCCGCGCCGACAGGGGGCCGGCCTGGTCGCGGGCGCTCCCCCGGATATCCCCATGTCCAAGTTCGTTCTTGCCGCGCGCTCCCGTCGCGCGATCGTTTCCCTTGCCGCCGTCGTTGTCGTTGCGTCGGCACTCACCGCCTATGCCTCGTTGCGCGTCCATCACGCCGACGCGCAATCATCGCCGTCCGGCACCTCTTCCGTCGCACGCGCGGCTGACGACGGCGCGTCGAGCGGCGTGGACATCCTGCTCGGGCTCGCTCGCGACGCGACGCGTGAGGGCCGATTGGTCTCGCCTCAAGGCAACAACGCCTATGAGTACTATCTCAGCGTCATGCAGCTCGACCCCAGCAATGTCACGGCGCAGGATGCGCTACGCGAGACCTTGCCGTTCGCTTCGCAAGAGATCGAACGCCTGATCAACCGCCGCGATCTGGAAGAGGCGCGGCGCGAGATTGCGCTGCTGCGTGACTACGACCCGACGAACTACACGCTGATCATCCTCGGCGCGAAGCTGGATGCGCAGCAACAGGTGGTCACGGCGGAAGACGAGGCGAAGGCTGACGCCATGCGTCGGCGAAACGGAAGCCCGGATTCACGCACTGGGAGGTGATCGCGGTAGATCCTTCGAGCAGGCATCCGACTGCGGCGCGCAGCCGGGGCCTGACCCCCCAAGGAGTAATGGATGATGGACAAAAGGATTAGCGCGGTTCTTCTTACCCTCCTCGTGGCAGCACCGCTTGCTGCCAGCGCCCAGACCGGACGCCAGGGCGACAATGGATGGACGCCGCCAGGTGATTCGCCGGGAACGGTCATCGGTGCCGCCGGTGGTTGCGGCATCACCGACATGCCTGCGTTCGCGGCCGTGATTGCAACGAAGCCGACGCCCGCTCACTTCAGTGCCCTGTACAGCTGCGTGCAGCTCGTGCTGCCGGGCGACCAGGCAAGCATGGAAATGCGCCTCGACAACAGTCGCTACTTCGCCGAGCTCGATTCCGTCGGCCGCATCGTGGGTGGCTCGTTCCGCTGAGTCCCATCGCCGGCCGACGAAGGCCTGCGTCAACATCAAAAGGATATTGATCATGCGCAAGACGCTTTGCACGTTCGCTCTTACCCTGCTCGTCGCCACGCCGTTCGCTGCCAGCGCCACTACCGGCAACGGGTTCGCTTCCGCCCAGTCCACCACCGCCAGTTGCAGTGTCGTCAATCTGTTCGCATTCCAGGTGTTCATCGCCTTGAAGCCGACCGTCGCGATGTTCCGCCACGTCTACCCTTGTGTGGCGCTCGTCCTGCCCGGCGACGTGTCGACCCGGGAGATGCGTTCGGACAACAGCCGCTACTTCGCCGAGCTCGACGCATACGGCCGCATCGTCGGCGGCTCGTTCCACTAAACCGACGAAGCGCCGGGCAGGGCGCTTCTTTCCGCAAGGCCATGCCTGGGGTTGCGAATAGGCGATAATGCCGTTCGCAGTCCCAGGCAAGGAGCCTTCCATGAATCGTTTCCATCCCCTCGTCTTCGTCGCCGTCCTCGGCGCGGCGCTCGCAAGCGCCTGCCAGACGGCGCCACCCGCCGCCCCGAAGCCCGTGGCCGGGTTCGTCACCGACATGAAGGCGTTCGATGCCTTCATCGCGACCAGGCCGACGCCCGAGCAGTTCCGCGCCACCTACCCCGACGTCATGCTGGTCACGCCCGATATGATGACCACGCGGGAAATGCGCCAGAACAACAGCCGTTACTTTCCCAAGTTCGACGCCGAAGGCCGTATCGTCGGCGGCTCGTTCATGTAGGCCCGTCACCGCCATGTCCAACCCCATCCGGCCCTTCAAGGGCATCGTTCCGCGCCTCGGTGCGCGCGTCTATGTCGATCCCGCCGCCACCGTGATCGGCGACGTCGAGCTGGGCGACGACGTGTCCGTGTGGCCCGGCGCGGTGCTGCGCGGCGACGTTCACCACATTCGCATCGGGGCGCGCAGCAATGTGCAGGATGGGGCCATCGTCCACGTCACCCACGACGGCCCGTACACGCCCGGCGGCTTTCCCACGCTCATCGGTGCCGATGTCACCATCGGCCACGGCGCAGTGATCCACGCCTGCACGATCGAGGACGCCTGCTTGATCGGTATGCATGCCACCGTGCTGGACGGCGCGGTGGTGCGGAAGCATGGCTTCGTCGGCGCGGGCGCTCTCGTGCCCCCGGGCAAGATCGTGGGTGAACGGGAGTTGTGGCTGGGCAATCCGGCGACCCTGGTACGTACGCTGTCCGATCGGCAGGTCGAGCAGCTTTTCTATTCCGCCGCGAACTACGTGCGGCTCAAGGACGACTACCTCGCCTGACGGCGAGCGCCCGTGCTGCACCCCGGCTTGATTTGCCCTCGCCGGGGCACCACGCTGATCGCCTGACAGGAGATCGACGATGGACACCACGACCAACCCCCTTCTCGACACGGGCGACCTGCCGGCGTTCTCGGCGATCCGGCCCGAGCACGTCGAACCGGCTATCGACACGCTGATCGCCACCCAGCGGGAAGGCATCGCGCGGATCGCCGCGCCCGGCGCGGAGCGCGACTTCGAGCACGTCATGCTTGCCCAGGAGCGACTGGACCAGGCGCTCTCCCGGAGCTGGTCGCCCGTGAGCCACCTGCATTCGGTGGCCGACTCGGAAGCCTTGCGCAAGGCGCATGGCAATGCGGAAGAGAAGCTTACGGATCTCGGCATCGAGATCGGCCAGAACCGCGACCTCTATGCCGCCGTGCAGGCCGTGGCCGACCGTCCGGACTTCGCCGCCATGCCCGCCGCCGCCCGTGCCGCCGTGGAGCATGCGCTGCGTGACTTCCGCCTCTCCGGCGTGGCGCTTGAAGAGCCGGCGCGCAGCCGCTTCCGCGAGATCGGCGTCGAGCTGTCCCGATTGACCACCGAATTTTCCAACGCGGTGCTCGACGCCACCGAGGCGTGGCACAAGCACATCACCGACGAGCGCGATCTCGTCGGTATCCCGGTTTCGGGGCGCGCCGTGCTGCGCGAATACGCGCGCGAGGAAAAGCTCGACGGTTACCTCGTGACCTTGAAGCAGCCCAGCGTGCAGGCCGTGCTCACGTATGCGGAGAACCGCGATCTGCGCGAAGCCGTGTACTACGCCTACCAGACCCGCGCCTCCGACCAGGGCCCCGACAAGGGCAAGTTCGACAACTCCGAGCGCATCGAAAAGATCGTGGCCCTGCGCCATGAGGCGGCGCAGTTGCTCGGCTTCCGCAACGCGGCCGAGGAATCGCTGGCGACGAAGATGGCGGGGTCGCCCGATACCGTGCTGGTGTTCCTGCGCGATCTCGCTTCTCGGGCCAAGCCGGTCGCCCGCAAGGAACTGGAGGAGCTGCGCCGGTTCGCGACGGAAGAACTGAAAATCGACAATCTGGAACCGTGGGACGTGGCCTTCGCCGCGGAGCGCCTGCGCCAGCAGCGTTATGCGATCGACGAGGAGCAGATCAAGCCGTACTTCCCCGCGTCCGCCGCCATCGATGGCCTGTTCATGGTCGTGGAGCGCCTCTACGGCATCCATTTCTCGCCGCGCGACGACGTCGATACCTGGCACAAGGACGTCACCTATTACGACCTGAAAAATGCCGACGGCACCGTCTTCGCAGGTGCCTACCTCGACCTGTACGCCCGTTCCGGCAAGCGCGGCGGCGCGTGGATGGACGTGTGCGCCGACCGTTTCCGCGATGGCGACCACCTGCAGCGCCCGGTGGCTTTCCTGACCTGCAATTTCCCGCCGCCGACCGATGGCGTGCCGGCGTTGCTCACCCATGACGACGTGCTGACCCTGTTCCACGAATTCGGCCACGGCCTGCACCACATGCTGACGGAGGTGGACATTCCGTCCGTCGGCGGGATCGATGGCGTGGAATGGGACGCGGTGGAGCTGCCCAGCCAGTTCATGGAGAACTTCGCCTGGGACCGCGACGCCTTGCGCTCGTTTGCCCGCCATCACGAGACCGGCGAGCCCCTGCCCGACGAGCTCTACCAGCGCATGCTCGATGCCCGCCATTTCCATGCCGGGCTGTTCCTCGTACGCCAGCTCGAATTTGCCCTGTTCGATTTCCGCCTGCATCTCGAGTACGACCCGGCGCAGGGCGCTCGTGCGCTGGACGTGCTGGAACGGGTTCGCCACGAGGTTGCGGTGCTCCACCCACCTGCATGGCAGCGCTTCCCGCACGCGTTCACGCATATCTTTGCGGGCGGCTACTCGGCCGGCTACTACAGCTACCTCTGGGCCGAGGTCCTGTCGGCGGACGCGTTCGAGGCATTCGAGGAAGCCGGCGTGCTCGACCGTGCCACGGGCGAGCGTTTCCGGCGCGAAGTGCTGGCCGTGGGCGCGACCCGCCCGGCGCTGGAGTCGTTCAAGGCGTTCCGCGGCCGTGAGCCGCGCCCGGACGCCTTGCTGAAGAGCTACGGCCTCGCCTGACACGAGACCGGCCGCGCGGCGACGGACGCCGCGCGGCATCTCTGCCTTTGCCGACGCCCCTGTGACCTGCGAACAGACAGGCTCGGTGGCGCTTGCGAGAATTGATCAGAGTGTCCTTTACAATGGCGCGATGAAGATCGCGTCGTGGAACGTCAATTCGCTCAAGGTCCGCCTGCCCCACCTCCAGCAATGGCTGGGCGAGGCGCAGCCGGACATCCTCGCGCTGCAGGAAACCAAGCTCACCGACGACAAGTTCCCCGTCGACGAAATCGCCGCCATGGGTTACCGGTCCGTGTTCTCCGGGCAGAAGACCTATAACGGCGTCGCCATTCTCGCTCGCGAGCAGCCGGCAGACATGGTGACCGACATCGACGGCCTCGACGATCCGCAGCGACGCATCCTGGCCGCCACGGTCGGCGACGTGCGCGTGGTGAATCTCTATGTCGTCAACGGCAAGGCGCTGGGCGACGAGAAGTACACCTACAAGCTGCACTGGCTGTCGAAGGTGCGCGATTTCCTGGCGAACGAGATGGCGCGGCATCCGAAGCTCGTGGTGCTCGGCGACTTCAACATCTGCCGCGACGACCGCGATGTCTACGATCCCGTCGGATGGGGCGAGGACATCTTCTGTTCGCCGCCCGAACGTGCGGCCCTGCAGTCGATGCTGGATCTCGGGCTTCACGACAGTTTTCGTCTTTTCACCGAAGATGCAGGCCATTTCAGCTGGTGGGATTACCGCCAGGCGGCGTTCCGCCGGAACATGGGCCTGCGGATCGACCTCATCTTGATCAGCGATGCGCTCAAATCGGTCGCAACCTCGTCGATCATCGACAAGGCGCCGCGCAAGTGGGAGCAGCCGTCCGACCACGCGCCAGTCGCGCTGGAGTTGAACCTTTGAATACACCCAAGTCCGAATGGCCGAGTTCCCTCGACGACAAGGAACTCGAAGAACTCGATACCTATCTCCGCGCGCACAGCGGTGAGGGTGACCTCATGCTCGATGGCGTGCATGGTCTGCTCTCGGCCGTGGCCATCGGGCCGCTCGAAGTGAAGCCGGAGGAATGGCTGCACGAGGTGCTTCACGACGCGTTCGGCGACGAAGACGAGGGCAATCGCGTCCTTGCGCTGCTCGCCAAGCTCAACGATTCCATCAGCGCCGAACTCGACGTGGACGCCTACGAGCCGATTCTCGGCGAAGTGGACACCGAGGAAGGCCCGCTGCTTTCGGCGGCGGGCTGGTGCGAAGGCTTCAGCCGCGGCATCGACATGCGTGCGCAGCTTTGGGAGACCCGGCTCGCCGAGGATCCGACGCTGATGCAGTTGCTCGGCCCCATCATGGCCTTGGCGGTGGACGAAGGCGTGCTCCAGGCGGACGCCGAGTTCGAGAAGCTCACCGATGAGGAATACGACGAATGCCTGGGCCAGTTGCCCGAGGTGCTCAATGCGGTCGGCGACTACTGGCGTGAAAACCCGCCCACGGAAGACGAGCTGAAGGCGCTCGCCCGCCGCCCGCGCAGCGAAGGCGAGGAAGGACCGCCGCGCCAGCGTTCCGGCCACTGGGTGCATTGATTCGGTAAGCGTGCCGGCCGGCGCCACCGCGCCGGCAGTGGGTGCCAGCGCACGAACGAAACAGATCGTTCTCGCCGCGGGCCTTGGCTGGCGCCTGGCAAGACGGCATCGTGTGGGCATCAAAGGAGCCCACCATGACCACTCAACGCCACATCATCCGCCGCGTTCGCGGCATGGACACCGCCGACGGCGCCGGGGTGAAGCTCAAGCGCGTCATCGGCCAGCCGGCATTGGACATGCTGGACCCGTTCCTTCTGTTGGATGAATTCCGTTCCGACCAGCCCGGCGATTACATCGAAGGGTTTCCCGAGCATCCGCATCGCGGCTTCGAGACCGTGACCTATATGCTTGCCGGTCGCATGCAGCATGGCGACAACCACGGCAATCGCGGCGACCTGGGCCCAGGCAGCGTGCAATGGATGACCGCTGGCCGCGGCATTCTCCATTCGGAAATGCCGCAGCAGGAAGCCGGCCTCATGTGGGGCTTCCAGTTGTGGGTGAACCTGCCCGCCGCCGACAAGATGGTCGCGCCGCGCTACCAGGACATTCCACCGACGGACATCCCGGTCGTGCAGCCTGCCGAGGGCGTCACAGTGCGTGTCATCGCCGGTGAGCTGGCCGGGGCAACCGGCCCCGTCGTCGGCATCAGCACCGCGCCGGTGTATCTCGATGTGGCCTTGGACGCGGGCGCCAGCGTCGAGCTCGACCTGCCGGAAGGTCACAGCGCGTTCGCCTACGTGTTCGACGGCGAAGCGGCGACGGTCGGCGGAGAAGCGCTGGCGCGCAGCGAACTGGGCGTGCTGTCGAAAGGCGAGACATTGCGCCTTTCGGCAGACACGCCTGCCCGTGTCCTCGTCGTCGCAGGTCGGCCGTTGTCCGAACCGGTGGCGCGCTACGGCCCGTTCGTGATGAACACGCCCGCGCAGATCCACGAAGCCATCGCCGACTTCCGCGCCGGCAAGTTCTGACGTTCGAACGCTGCGGCGAGCGGTGCGCCTTGTCAGTGCCTCCCCGCTCGCCGTAGGCTCCACGGATGTCCCGACAAAAGCATGCGTTTCTCTTCGATCTCGACGGCACGCTCGTCGACAGCGTCTATCAGCACGTCCTTGCCTGGAAAGAATCGCTCGACATGGAGGGCATCGACCTTTCCGTGTGGCGCATCCATCGCAAGATCGGCATGAGCGGCGGGTTGTTTACGGACATCCTGTTGCGCGAGACGGGGACCGAGATCACGCCGGACCGGATCGATCGCCTGCGCCAGAACCACGCCGCGGCCTACGGTCGACTGGCCCAGGCCGGTGCGGTGAAGCCGTTGCCCGGTGCGGTCGAACTGCTCGCCTGGCTGACCGATGCCCGGATTCCCTGGGCCATCGCCACGTCGGGACGGATGGAAACCGCGTCGCACAATATCGCCGCGCTCGGCGTGGACCCGAACAAGGTGCCCGTGGTTACACGCGACCAGGTGCGCCATGCCAAGCCCGATCCCGACCTGTTCGTGACCGCCGCGGAGCGGCTGGGTACGGATATCCGCGATGCCATGGTCATCGGCGACGCGATCTGGGACATGCTCGCTGCCCAGCGGGCCCGTGCGCTCGGGATCGGCCTGCTGTCAGGCGGCTATGGGGAAAACGAGCTGGAACGCGCCGGCGCCTATCGCGTGTTCGAGGACCCGGCCGACCTGCTCCGCCATATCGACGAAGTTGCAGCGCGAAGCTGAACGGATTCAACAAGTTCCCGCCGGCGTTTAGCTGCCGGACGGGTCGGGGTCCGTAGGATCGGTGCCCTAAGCTTCGCCAGGATTTCACTTGCCATGCGCTTTCTGCTCACTGTTGTCCCGCTGACCACGGCCTTCATCATCGCGGCCTGCACTCACTCTGAGCCGTCCGCCCCGCCCAGCGAACCCGCCGCCGCCTCGACGGCAGCCTCCCCCGCGCCCGGCAAGACGGCGCCCGCCAATCCCACCCTCGGTTCGCCCGAATGGTTCGCCTGGGTGGACAAGACGCTGGCGGTCAGCGATGACGGGCATGGCCCGCGCCCGGGTACCGATGAGTGGAATCAGGCCGTGAATCGGAAGCTCGGCCAGGAGGCGCCGCAAACGGCGCCCGGCTCGGCCGAATGGCAGCAGGCGGTGGACGCCCTGTTGCGCACGCGCGTCGCAACACACTGACGATTGCGACGGGCGCGCCTACTTCACCGGCGCGCTGATCTGGGTACGGCCCTTCGCCAGCTTGATCTCGCCCGAGGGTAGCGACAGGACGAGTCCACCCGGCGGCGACACCGGCTGCGTGATGGTGAGGGTGGCCACGCCGTTACGGGCCTTCAACGTGTAACCCAGGCGACCGTACGGCGTGCGCAGATCGCGAATCGCGATACCGTCGCCGTCCAGCCACTCGGGCTGCACGCCAGCGGCCAGCACCATAGCGCCATCCGCCGCGCGATCGTAGGCGAACATGTCGAGCGCCGAACGCACGTAGTCGGAGGCGATCCAGGCGTGCGGCATGTCACCGACGAAGCGTGGCTCGCGAGGATCGCGTCCCACGACTTCTGCCCACTGGTTCCACGCCGCAGGTCGCCGGTCCGCGAAGAAGAACACCACGAGCTGACCGAGGCGGTCGCGCCAGCCCAGGCGGATGAAGCTCGCGATGGTCCGCACCTCGTAGGGCGTGTAGTCCTTCCACGCCGTCTTGCCATCGCGGCGTGCGACGAACCCTTCCCAATAGGTCTCGAACGTGCGGTCGAGCAGTGCCTTCGGCAGCCGCGCTTGCTCGCCACCAGGCGACAGCGCGATCGTGGTGGACGTGGCATCGAAGTCGCCAAGCTCGGCCGAGCCCGGAATGAAATCGATGCCCTTGTTCTTCACCGCAGCGGCGATCGACGCGTGCAGATCGTGACGGAAGGTGTCGCGCGACGCGGCAAAGTGCGTGGCGTCGTCGGTCTCGTCGAGCGCTTGCGCAAGCACCACGGCATCGTCGTAGCCTTTGAGCGCCCAGAAATCGTCCCAGTAGGAATGCATCGGCTTCGCCGAATAGCCTTCGTGGCTGATCGATGCCGGCATCAGGCCATAGAGCGCGCGATCCGGACCATTCAAGCGCGACGGCTGGCGCTCGCTTGCGCGCAACGTGTCCATATACGCCACGGCTTTACGCACGTGCGGATAGAGCGATGCGAGCGTGGCGCGGTCATGCGTATAACGCCATAACTCTGCCACGCTGAAGACGAGTTCACCTTGGCTGTCGTTTTCGGGCACGGGATCGGAGCCGCGCGCATCCACGCAGCACGGTACCTTGCCGTTGGAAAACTGATGCGGCGCGTACCAGCGGATGAAGTCGCCGGCAACGTCTTCGTGTCCGGTACGCAGCAAGCCCTCGAGCATCATCGCGCCGTCGCGCACCCAGGTGCGCGAATACGAGCGAGTACCCGGCTGCAAGGCCGGACCGTCACGCGAGATGAGAATGTGCGCGATGCCACTCTTCATCGTGTCCACGATGGGCTGCGCCACGGCGGGCACGCGCACCGTCACGCGATCGAGTTTGTCGCGCCAGGTCGAGGCCACGGCATCCTCGTGCGCGGAAAGCCACGCGGCCGCGTCGGACGGCATCGCGATGTCGTCGCCCCGTTCCACCGGCACCACGACACCCAGCTCTACGTGGCCATGCGCCGGTACGTGCAGGTCGTACAGCAACGCGCCCTGCGCGTAGCCTGCGCCATCGTGCAGCGTCGTCGCGGGTGGACGCTCGCCTGCATCCAGTCGCTCGGCCAAGGCGGTCGGACGATCGGCGCTTGCGACGAAAGCACTGGTGCGTTGCAAGGGAA
>Ga0209674_100540_pt1 | contig 15234 bp, 3 predicted proteins | sample AraplaCvi_mMS_r2_FD_184279 | JGI IMG/M metagenome (GOLD analysis project Ga0209674, IMG submission 184279) | Arabidopsis root microbial communities from North Carolina, USA - plate scrape CL_Cvi_mMS_r2 (SPAdes) (version 2) | ecosystem: Host-associated > Plants > Roots > Endosphere | place: USA... | reverse complement strand
CTGCCTCACGTGGAAATCATCCACGCGCAGGCTGTTCCAGCTATCCAGATGCACCGGTTGCCAGATGCCTGCGGTAACGATGCGCGGACCCCAATCCCAGCCGTACTGGTAACCCGCCTTGCGCACGTAATTGGCCGTCTGCTTGCCCTTGGGCTCATCGCCGAAGGCGGAATCGAATTCACCCGGCAGCGCATACGGCTGCTTGAGCAGCCACGGCAGCAGGCGTTTGATCGGCGAATACAGCCGCACTTCCAGCGTATTGCTGCCTTCGTGCAAGGCGGTTTTCACCGGTACGCGCCAGCGCCGGAACATGTTGTCCGCCGAGGCCAGCTTCTGGCCGTTGAGATAGAGGTCCGCAAACGTATCCAGCCCATCGAACACCAGCTCCACGTGATCGCGTGCGAGCGTGGCCTTGTCCACACGGAAGGTGGTCTGGTACTGCCAGTCGGAAAGGCCCGCCCACTGCACGCGCGCTTCGTTGTCGCGGTAGTAGGGATCGGGCAGCAGCTTCACTGCCATCAGGTCGGTCTGCACCGTACCTGGCACCGTCGCGGCATGCCAGCGCGTGGCATCGTGATGGTCCTTTGCATGGGCATCGCCTTCCACCAAGCGGAAACGCCAGCCGCTATCCAGGCTTTGCGAGGTGGTCTGCGCCCACGCCGCCAGCGGCAACAGCAGCAGCGAGAGCAGGGTGATTTTCGGAAAGCGCCATGATGCGCGCGTGGACAACGGGATTCGTTCAAGCATGCTGCTCAGCCGTATCTATATGGAGTAATGGAATCCTGCGCTTGCGCAGGGGTGGTGACACGCCGCAATGCGTCCCTGGTTTAGATCGATCTATATCAAGGACGTTAGCAGTTGGCCAGAGGGCGCGCATGCGGCATCGCAATAGTGTTTCCCGCGCCCGGAGGCGCAGGCTGTATGGGAGCACCCAGTCTTGTGGCCATGATTGCCCCGAAAGCGCATGACTACCCGGAAAAACGACGCACTTCTGACATAGGCGGCATATAGACGGGCACCGCCGTTTTTTTGCGTTGAAAATTTGACGCTACCGATCCGTTTTGGCCTTCCCGCCTGGTCGGGGAGAAATTTTTCCGGACCAACGTCGTTTGGGAAAAGTCTGATGGGCTGAGACATACCTCACGCTACAATAGGCCAATAACGAGCAGCCATGTCAGTGCGCGGCTCGTCGATAGACCGCAGATCAAGGAATGCGGTGAACAGGGGCTAGAGACGGATTCAGCACGGAGCAGTTGGCGGCATGCGCAGTAAAAACAGGGGATTTGAGCGGCGTTCGCAGGAACGTCGCGCCACATCGACGTGGCATATGTGGGCAGCGGGCACGTTGGTTTTCGCTGTCGCAAGTCACGCGACCATGGCACGCGCACAGAGTGCGGCGGCCGAGCAGGCCCAGCGCGATCAGGCACAACGGCAGGCGCAGCAGCGCGAAGCCTTGCGTGCGGCGCCGGATGTGCGCTTGCAAACCGGACAGCCGATCGACTACCACGTCACCACGGTGCCGGCGGAATCGCCGTGCTTTCGCATCGACGCGATCGCACTGGAAGGCGCGCATGTGCGCGAGTTCGGCTTCTTGCAAAAGTATTTCGACGCCTATCGCGGCCAATGTTTCGGGCAACAGGGCTTGGGTCTGCTGGCGCATCGCGCGTCCGATCTGCTGCTGGCGCGCGGCTACATCACCAGCCGCGTGGTGATTCCGGAGCAGAATCTCGCCACCGGCCACCTGCGCGTGGTGTTGCTGGCCGGCACGGTGGGTGCGGTGCGTTTTGCGCCGGGTTCGGCTACGGCCGATTGGCAAAGCGCCTTGCCGATCCGCCCCGGCGACGTGCTGAACCTGCGCGCGATCGAACAAGGGCTGGAACAACTCAAGCGCGTGCCTTCGCAGGAAGCGAAGATCGATATCGCACCCGGCGCGCAGCCAGGCAGTTCGGACCTAGTGCTGACCATCGCGCGTGGCAGGCCGTGGCGCCTGATCGCCAATCTCGACGACAGCGGCTCCTACGACACCGGCAAGGAACAAGGCGGCCTCACGCTCGCCGTGGATCAACCGCTGGGCATCAACGACCTGCTCAGCATCGGCTACACGCACAGCGTGGGCGACTACGACCACGTGAAAGGCACGCACGGCAACAACTTCAATTACAGCGTGCCGTGGGGCGACTGGACCTTCAGCCTGACGGCGTCGAGTTATGCGTATCGGCAATCGGTGTTCGGCTCGCTGCAAACCTTCGCCTATACCGGCGGCTCCACCAACACCGCATTCAGCGCCACGCGCCTGCTGCATCGCGACCAGCACAGCCGCACTTCGTTGCAGCTGACGGTGAGCACGCGTCACGAGCACAGCTACATCGACAGCGTGGAAATCCAGACCCAACGCCGCAAGGTGAGCGCAACAGAACTTGCGTTGATCCAGCGCCGCTACATCGGCGCGTCGCAGCTGGACCTGCGCCTGGCCTATCGCTGGGGCGTGCCGTGGCTGGGCGGGCAATGGCAGCCCAGCGAACATGGCGGACCGACGAATCGCTATGGACTCGCCACCTTCGACGCGAGCCTCAGCACGCCGTTCCAGTTGTTTTCCACGCCTTGGTTGTGGCTATCGGAGCTGCACGCGCAAGCCACCGGCGATCGCCTGTATGCCGAGGACTACCTCACGCTCGGCGGTCGCTACACCGTGCGCGGCTACGACGGCAACACCGTGCTGGCCGGCAATCACGGCGCGTATTGGCGCAACACGCTGAACCTGCCGCTCGGCGGCAGCGGCTTGTCGCTGTATGGCGGCGTGGATGTGGGTCATGTCGGCGGCGGTGTGTCGAGCACGTACACAAGCCACAGCCTGAGCGGCGTGGTGACGGGTGTGCGCGGTTCGCGCTGGGGCTTGAGCTGGGATCTGTTTGCCGGCTGGGCGTTGCAGGCGCCGCGCGGTTTCCCGAGCCGACATCCCACTGCGGGCATGCAGTGGATCTACACCTATTAATTGATGCGTTGAGTTGCAGTTCGAATGGCGCGCCGGCAACGGCACGCAAGGGATACATCGAGGATCGATGCTATGAAAGACACTGCTGTACGCGATACGAACCAACCCGCCACGCAATCACTCCCTCCCCCCTCCGGGGAGAGGGTCGGGGTGAGGGGACAAGGCTTGCGGGAAACTGCAATTGAGCGTGAACAAAACGCTCTAAACGCACGTCGTGAACGAGCATCCGGCGAGGTTCGCCCCTCTCCCCGGAGGGGAGAGGGCGCAAAAGCCTGGCGCCGCCAAGCATTGTGGGCCGCACTCACGCTTGCACTGGGTCTGCCGAACGCGCACGCCCAAACCGTCCCCGACGGCGCCACGCACACCAACGTCATCGCCGCCCCCAACGGCACGCCGGTGGTGAACATCGCCGCGCCCAACAACGCCGGCGTGTCGCACAACACGTATCAACAGTTCAACGTCAGCAGCAACGGCCTGATCCTCAACAACAGCGGCGCGATCAGCAACACGCAGTTGGCCGGCTACATCACCGGCAACCCGAATCTGGGCGCGGGGCAATCCGCCAACGTGATCCTCAACGAAGTTACCTCCACGCAGCCGAGTGTGTTGAACGGCGCGATGGAAGTGGCCGGCCATGCCGCACAAGTGATCGTGGCCAACCCCAACGGCATCACCTGCGGCGGCTGCGGGTTCATCAGCGCGCCGCGCGGCACGCTGGTGACTGGCGTGCCGATCCTCGACGCGAACGGCGGCCTGTCCGGTTTCAACGTGAGCGGTGGCAGCATTACCGTCAACGCGCAAGGTTTGCTCGGCGGTAACACCGATCAGGTCGACCTGCTTGCGCGCGCGGTGGAGATCAACGCCGGCGTGTGGGCGCGTCAACTCAACGTGGTCACCGGCAGCAATCGCATCGACTACGCCACGCTCGCCACGCAGCCGCTCGGCGCCACGGGCGCGACGCCGGCCGTGGCGCTGGACGTGTCCGCGCTGGGAGGCATGTACGCCAACGCCATCCGCCTGATCGGCACCGAAGCGGGCTTGGGCGTGAACAGCCAGGGCCAGATCGCCGCGCAAAGCGGCGACCTCACCATCACCAGCGCGGGGCAGGTGGTGCTGGGCGGCAAGACCACTGCTACCGGCAATCTCAACATCAGTGCGGCGCAGGTGCTCAACAACCAGGGCACGCTGGCGGCCGGCGGCGCGGTCACGCTTGCGGGTAGCGATCTTTTCAACAGCGGCACGCTTTACAGTGGCAGCGCGATGACGCTGTCCGCCACTGGCCAGTTGCTCAATAGCGGCGCAATCGAAGCGCAGAACGGCGCGTTGAACGCGCAGGCCGGCGGCGCATTGAGCAATACTGGTGCGGCCAGCGTGTACGCAGGCGGTGCGATCAACCTTAAGGCCGCATCGCTCGACAACGCCGGTACCGTGGAAACCGCGCAAGGCGCCACGCTGCAGATCGGTGGCAACGCCAGCAACAGCGGTACGTTGCAAACCGACGCCGGCGCGCTGGCGTTCACCGCCAATACGCTCACCAACAGCGGCACCCTGAGCGCGAATGGCAGCGCCACGCTCAACGCTGCCGGTAGTCTCGCCAGCAGCGGCAAGCTGTTGGCCTCTGGCAATCTTGCACTCACTTCCGCGCAGCTCACCACCTCCGGCACCGTGCAGGCCGGCGGCGCGTTGGGCTTGAACGGCGGCAGCTTGAACAACAGCGGCAAGCTGTATGCGCTGGGCGGCGCATGGACGGCCACGCTGAGCGGAGCGTTCACCAACCAGGCTGGCGGTGATGTCTACGACAGTCAGAATCTTTCGCTCAATGCCGCTGCGCTGACCAATGCCGGTGGCATTGAGGCGCAAGCTGCGGCGCTTACGCTTGCCGGCGCCTTCGCCAACAGCGGCAAACTGCAAACCGATCAAGCCGACCTCACGCTCAACGCGACAACGTTCGCGAACAGCGGCACGCTCAGCGCCTATCGCACGCTGCAGGCGCAGCTCAGCGGCAGTGCACAGAACAGCGGCAGTGCACAGAACAGCGGCGTGCTGGTCAGCGGACAGGCGCTGAATGTTTCAGCGGGCAGCTTCGACAACCAGGCCGGCGGACAGGTCCAGAGCGGCACCGATCTTTCGTTCGCTGCCGCCACGCTCAGCAACGAAGGCGGTGTCAACGCCAAGGGCAACGCGACGCTATCCGGCACCAGCTTGAGCAACGGCGCAGGCGCGCAGTGGATTGCCGCTGGCACCCTGGTGCTGAATCAAACCGGCAGCGTAAGCAATGCGGGCGTATTGCAGGCCGGCAGCGATCTTTCGCTGTTGCATGCGATCTCGCTCAGCAACGCGGCCAACGCCACCGTATATGCGGGGCAAGATTTCAACCTCGGCGTAAGCAAGCTGCTGAACAACGCCGGCATGCTCTACGCCGCGCGCACCGCCACCTTCAACGCCGGCAGTGTCGCTAACGGCGGTACCTTGCGCAGCGCTGGCACGCTGACCCTCGACAGCGCCGGTAACGTCACCAGCAGTGGCGCCATCCAGGCACAGCAAAGCCTCACTTTGCAAAGCGGCGGTGACTTCAGCAACAGCGGTGAGCTGTACGCCATCGGTGGCAACCTCGCTGCGCAGATCGGCGGCGCTTTCACTTCCAGCAGCGGCGGCGATATCTTCGGCGGCCAGAACGTATCGTTCAACGCCGGCAGCTTTGGCAACGCGGGCACGCTGGAAGCGAAGCAGGCGGTGACCCTCACCGCGCAAGGCGGCGCGACCAACAGCGGTACCGTGCAGGCCGACAGCGGTTCGCTCGCGATGACGGCCAACACGCTCAACAACGCGGGCACGCTGAGCGCGGCCGGCGCGATGCAACTGAGCAGCACCGGCAATTTTGGTAATAGCGGCAATATCGCTACCGCACAGACGCTTGCGCTGAGCGCCAGCAACCTCACCAACAGCGGCCAGATTCAAAGCGGCGGCAACGCGACGCTGCACGTTGCCACGTTAACCAATAGCAAACTGCTGCAGGCCGGCGGCGCATTGGCATTGAAAAACAATGCGACGTTGACCAATCAGGCCGATGCGAAGATTCTCGCCGCTGGCGACCTGAGCGCGGATACCGCCGGCCTGCTCGACAACGCCGGTACGATCCAGAGTGGCAGCAATCTCGTCATCGATGGCGCCGGCGCCGTCACCAACCACAGCGGTGGCACGTTGTACGGCACGCAGCTCACCACGCTACAGCTGAGTGGGGCGTTGAGCAATGCCGGCACCGTGTACGGTGTGCAAGGTTTCAACCTTGACGCAGCGAGCCTGAGCAACAGCGGCAGCCTGCGCAGCGATGCGTCGCTCGCCATCACCATCCAAGGCGATGCAGCCAACAACGGCACGGCCTACGCGCTCGGCGTCACCAATTGGCATATAGGTGGTGCGCTGAGCAACAACGGCGTACTGGCCGCCGCAGGCAACACCACGCTCACCGCGAACAGCCTGAGCGGCAGCGGCACGCTTGCGGCCGGGTTGCGCAGCGACGGCACCATGGGTACCGCGGGCGATCTGGCGGTAACCACCAACGGCAACCTGGCCGACAACGGCCATGCGCTGGCAGCCGGTGCGCTGAATTTCAGCGGCAGCGCGATCGATCTTTCCAACGGCCAGGCACGCGCAAACAGCATTGCGTTGACGGCCACGCAGGGCAATATCAGCAATGCAGGCGGCGACCTGGCCGCCAATGGCGCGGTGACGCTCACTACCCCTGGCAACCTGATCAACGGCGGTACATCGTCATCGCAAGGCGGCAAGATCAGCGCCGGCAAGCTGATGCTGCATGCCGTCGCGCTGAATAATCAGTACGGTTCGCTGATCCAGACCGGAAGTAGTGATCTGAGCCTGACGTTCAACGGTGCATTCCAGAATGCCAGCGGCAGCCTGAGCACCAATGCGCAGAACCTTTCTATCAATGCGGCGTCGATCGACAACAGCGGCGGCATCATCCAGGACGCAGGTACCGGCACGCTAGCGCTGGTCACGCCCGGCAACCTTGCCAACAGCAACGGCAAAATCGCCGCCAACGGCGCGCTCTCGCTGCAGACCAACGCCGCGCTCGGCAACGACAACGGCACGCTCAGCGGCGCCGGCAACGTCACCGCCACGGCCGGCAGCTTCAGCAACGTGCATGGCTCGCTGATCGGCAACAACGTCGGGCTCACCGTTGCGCAGGCGTTGACTAACACCAACAGCGGCACGATCCAGGCCGCTGGCGCCTTGAACGCCAGCGCGAATACGCTGGACAACACCGGCGGCGCGATCAAGCTCACCAGCGCGCAGCTGCTCAACCTGACCGTCAACGCCGCGCTTACCAATGGCGCCGGCGGTTTTATCGGCGGCAACGGCGCGGCGATGATACTCGCCGGCAGCCTCACCAACGCGGGCCAGATCTACGCCGGCACCACGTTGGGCGTGACCGCGCAGGGCAGTCTCACCAATGACGGCGGCGCACTGCAGGCGCTCGGCTCCAGCAGCATCGGCAGCGGCGGCGCGTTGAGCAATCGCGGCGGCAGCATTGAAGCCGGCAGCGGCAACAGCGGCGCCAGCCTGAGCATCAACGCCGCAAGCCTGGACGATAGCAACGGCCGCGTCGCCAATACGGGACAAGGCAACACCACCGTGTCGCTGAGCCAGAACCTGGTCAACGAAGGCGGCACGTTCGGTGGCCAGGGCGTGGTGGCGCTATCGGCGTCGAACTTGGACAACAACGGCGGCAAGCTGGTGTCCGGCCAAGCGCTTGCGCTCAACCTGGGCGGCATGAGCAACCTTAGCGGTACGGTCTACTCCGGCAGCGATCTCAACTGGAACAACGGCGGCGCCAGCCTCGCGAACGCGCAGGGTTCGCTGCAGGCAGGCGGCAATCTGAGTTTTGCGCTGGCCTCGCTCGACAACACAAGCGGCACGCTGGCCAGCAACGGCAATGGCAACCTCACCCTGGGCAGCTTCACCGGCGCTGGCAAGGTGGCCGCCGGCCAGAACCTGTCGATCAGCGTGGGCGGCGATTACAGCAACGCCGTCGGCAACCAGTTGAGCGCCAACAACAACCTCACGCTCAACGTTGGCGGCAATTTCAGCAACGCATCAGGCGCGACGCTGCAGGCACCGAACACCCTTACCCTCAGCGCCGCCAATATCGATAACGCCAGCGGCGCCACGTTCAACAGCGCCAACACCGCGCTGAGCACCGGCGGCACGCTAAGCAACGAAGGCAATATCGAAGGCGACACCATCACGCTCAACGCGGGTGCGCTGAGCAATACCGCCAACATCATTGGCGGCACCATCACCGCCACCGCGGGATCGCTGACCAATGGCGCAGACCTGGGACAAGCCACCGGCAACAATGCTTACCAAAGCGCACTGATCGCCGGCAGCAACAGCGTTGCGCTGTACGTAGGCGGCACGCTGCTCAATCGCGATGCGACGATCTTCAGTGTGGGTGACATCACCATCGGCGCCAATGCCGGCGGTGGCGCCAGCCAGGCGGTGACGAACCTGTCGGGCGATATCGAGGCGAACGGCAGCATCACCATCAACGCAAGCCAGTTCACCAACCAGCGGCGAGTGTTCCAGACCACCACCTACAACCTCACCGGCAGCGAACAGTCGCAAAACACCAACACAGGTTCACCGCAGGCGGTATATCGCTACGACGACACCGACCCTACGCACAAGCCTCCTTATGTATCGGCAAGCCAGGTGCTGACGCCGCAACAACAGGCGGCGCTGGAAACGTGGTGTGGCGGCCAAGGCACACCGGGCAAGGATGGCGACCAATGGTGTAACGGTACGTCCATCAATGGCGACTCGCACAACATCCTGCACAACGACCTGCAGTCGATCACTACCGCCACGCTGACGGCGGTGCAACGGCTTTCCGCCGCCAGCGCCGAGGGCCGTCTGCTGGCGGGCGGCAACATCACGCTCAACGGATCGGTGCTGAACGACAAATCGACCATCGCCGCCGGCAACAACCTCATCATCAACGGACAGAGCGGCGCCAACGGCGGCGGTAGCACATCGAACGCAACCGTGCAGAACATCGCGTGGACACCGACCGGCACCCTGCAGGAAAGCATCAACGAGCAGACCGGTATCGAATACGTCAGCTTCAGCGGCAGTCGCCACTGGGCCTTCAAGGACTATGAAACCTGGAGCACATACCAGGACAGCGTGCAGGTTGGCCTAGGTTCCGGCCAGCCAAGCTGGATCACCTATGACGCCGGACAAAGCCTCGCTGCAACGATGAGCGCAGGCAACACGGTGTCGATCACCGCGCAGACCATCAACAACACGACCGTCGGCGCCAACGGCCAGCCGGTGCAGAACGTGATCGGCCTGGGTGGCAACAGCGCTGGGCTCAATGTAGGCGGCAATGGCGCTTCGACCGTAGGCAGCGTCGCCAACAGCAGCGGTGGCATCGACAAGGTGGCTGTGGGCGTCGCGCCGGGTCAGACCAGTGGTAAGCCGCTCGATACTGGAACCGCACGCAATGTCGCCATCGACAGCGTGGCATCCAGCAGCGCAAGCAATCGTTCCACCGCAACGCCGCAAGTGGTGCCCACGCTGGTGGGCCCGAATGCCAAGGTCAACCTGCCGCGCACCGGCTTGTATAGCGTCAATGTGCAGCCGGGCAGCGAGTTCCTGGTCGAAACCAACCCGCAATTCACCAAGTACAGCAACTTCATCAGCAGCGATTACATGCTGCAGAAGCTGAGCTTCGACCCGCACCAGACCGAACAGCGCCTGGGCGACGGCTTCTACGAACAGCAACTAGTGCTGGACCAGATCACCCAGCTCACCGGTCGCCGCTACCTGGCCGACGCCAGCGACGCGCTGGACCAGTACCGTGACCTGATGAACAGCGCCGTGCAGGTGGCACAGCAGTTCAATCTTTCGGTGGGTGTGGCGCTAACGCCGGAACAGATGGCCAACCTCACGCAGGACATCGTGTGGCTGGTCAGCGTGAACGTGGATGGCCACCAGGTGCTGGAACCGGTGGTGTACCTGAGTGCGACCGATGCGAAAAACCTCGCCGCAAACGGCGCGACCATCGCCGGCAAGAACGTAGTGCTCAACGCCAGTGGCGACATCACCAACAACGGCACCATCGCCGCCAGCGCGAACGCGCAGATCACCGCAGGCAATTTGCTCAACAGCGGCAGCATCAGCGCGGGCAACGATCTCAGCATCACTGCCGCGCAGAACATCTTGAACGGCGGCACGCTCAAGGCCGGCGGCAACGTGTCGCTGGTGGCGGGCAACGACGTGCTGAGCGGCGTGAACGTGGCGCAGAGCCTGGGCGCAGTGCAGGTCAACGGCCTGAGCTCGCAGATCAGTCCCGTCGCGCTCAACAATAGTTCGTTGTTGGGTAGCATCAGCGCGGGCGGCAGCCTGGCGATCAACGCGGGCCGCAACCTGACGTTGGACACTGCACCGGTAACAGCCGGCGGCAATCTCAGCCTGGCCGCCGGCCGCGACCTGACCGCCACCGCCACTGCGATCAGCGCTGGCGGCAACGCGCAACTGCTTGCCGGTCGCGACCTAAGTCTGCTCGCCACCGGCACCACCACGCACACCGGCACACAGCGCAACGGCGTCGATGCGCTCACGCACACAGTCAGCACCATCCAGGCCGGCGGCGGCGTAGCCATGGTGGCTGGGCAGGACCTGATCAGCCAGGGCGCGCAACTTACCGGCAGCACGGTGAGCCTGGGCGCTGGGCACGATGTGAACCTGCAAGCCGTCACCGACAGCACCACGCGTAGCACGGATCACTTCCAGAACCATACCGAGACCAGCACCGGCCAAAACGATCAGACCGTGCGCGGCACGAGTATCACCGGCAGCAACGGCATCAGTGTGGCGGCCAACCACGATCTGACCGTCACCGCCGGCAATCTCAACAGCGCCAGCGGCAACGTCACGCTGGCCGCAGGTAACAACCTCACGCTGACCGCGGCGCAGGAAGATCACAGCAGCTATCGCGACACCAGCACCCATCACAGCGGCCTGTTCTCCAGCGACAGCACCAAGACACACGACGCCACCAGCGATACCTATGTGATCGGCACCAACGTCAGCGGCAACAACGTGACGTTGGCGGCAGGCAACAATCTCGCCACACAAGCCGCGCAACTCACTGCCACCAACGCGCTGAGTCTCAGCGCCGTCAACAACGTCACCCTCGGCGCCGGTCAGGACACGCACACCGAAGAACACGACTACCAGCACAGCAGCTTCAACTTCTTCAGCGACAGCACCAAGCGTTTCGGTTCGGTTGACCCGGAGTGGCGCAGCAACAGCAGTAGCACCACGATCCAACAAACCACCAGCGTCGGCAGCACGCTCTCTGGCGACACCGTAACCGTCGCCGCTGGCCACGATCTCACCGGCACAGCCGTGCAGATCGCCGGTACGCACGACGTCACGCTGGCCGCCGGCAACAACCTCACGCTCAACGCAGGCCAGGACACCTACACCGAAACCCAATCCTCCGGCACTAGCCACACCGGCCTGATGAACGGCGGCGGCTTCAGCGTGTTGATCGGCAACAAGTCGCAGAAGACCACGACCACCGATAAGGAAGTGAGTTACACCGGCAGCTTGGTGGGCAGTACCGACGGTGCCGTCACGTTGACCGCTGGCAACAATGTGCACATCACGGGCAGCGATGTGCTTAGTCAGACGGCGACAACGATTGTTGGCAAGAACGTCACGATTGATGCGGCGTTGGGGAGTCAGGACATTACGCAGACGCATAAAGAGAGCCAAGGTGGGATCAGCGTAGGTCTCTCGGGTGGCGTGGCATCGACAGCGCAAACACTGGTGGCGGACGTGCATGGCGCCAGCAGTAGCAGCAGCGATTCGCGTTTGAAGGCGCTGTATGCCATGCAGGCGGCGCAGACGTTGTTCTCGCCCGGCGCCGGCAATGCCATGCACGTGAATGGCACGGGTCTCGACGCTTTGGAAAATACACCCGGCGCTCTCAAATCGGGCTACGCCCAAGGCGCTGCGGACACCAATGGCGAAATGGGCGGCGGCGTAGCCGGCGGTGCGCAAAGTGCTGGCAAAGCCACCGGCATGAGCCTGCACATCGGCATCGGCGGCGGTAGCTCCACCAGCACCAGCAAAACGCACGACGACATCGCCTACGGCAGCAAGATCAACAGCAATGGCGACGTGACCATCGCCGCTACCGGCGGCGACCTCAACGTCGTCGGCAGCCAGATCAACGGCAACAACGTCGCACTCTCGGCCACGCACGACATCAACCTGCTCAGCCAGGCCGAGCAGCACACCCAAAGCAACGACAGCCACAACGCCAGCGGCGAGGTCGGCCTCAGCATCGGCCAAACCACCGGCATCTACCTGAGCGTCGCCGCCGGCGAAGCCATCGCCCACGGCAACGGCACCACGCACACCGACAGCGTCGTCAGCGCAAAAGACACGCTGACCATGCTCAGCGGTAACGACACCACCATCAAGGGCGCGCAAGCCACCGGCAACACCGTGCTCGCCAACATCGGCGGCAACCTCAATATCGCGAGCGAGCAGGACACCAACGATTACGCAAGCCACAGCATCCAGGGCGGTATCACGCTGGTGTATGGCTGGAGCGGCAGCGGTGTGGGTGTCAGCGGTAACCTGGCGTTGAGCAAGGCCAACAGCAACTACGCCAGCGTTACGCAGATGAGCGGTATTGGAGCGGGTAACGGCGGCTTTGATATCAATGTTGGTGGTAATACCGATCTGAAAGGCGCGGTGATCGCCAGCAGTGCGAGTGCGGATAAGAACATCCTCAATACCGGCAGCTTGACCTATAGCGACATCCAGAACCAAGCCAAATCCAGCGCGGAGAGCATTAGCATCGGCGGTGGATACGGTACGGGGAGCATGTCGGGGATGACAGGTTTCTCGGGTGGCATTGGCATACCGCAAAACAGCAATCAGAGCAGCACTACGCAGGCGGGCATTGCACGGAGCACCATTGTTACGAGAGACAATCCAAATCAGGATCTGAGCGGGCTCAATCGCAATCCGAGTTTGAGTGATGCGAATGGGCTGACGAATAAGTTTGACCCGAACAAGATTGCACAGCATCAGCAGGCTGGGTTGTTGGCGGGGCAGATCGGTATGACCGCGGCGGGTGATATCGAACAAGCCGCAGGCATAAAGAATGGCAGCGCAGGCGCCACTGCGCTGCATACTATTGCTGGCGGGGCCGCGGCGGCACTCGGAGGTGGCAATGCCATGCAAGGTGCACTGGGTGCAGGCGCAGGCGAAAGCCTGCTGAATGTGATGCCATCCAACAACAGCCCACTACTGATTGAGCTAGCATCTACCGCCGTAGGCAGTTTGGTCGGAGGCGGCGCCGGTGCATCGTCAGCCAATGCCGGCGTGCTCTACAACTACCTTTCACATCCACAGCTGGAAGCGCTGCAAAAGCAAATCAATGAGTGTAGGGGTGACTCGGTTTGCATTGAATCTGCAAAGAGCGCCGCAGAATTCGTGTCGGCAAATCAAGAAAAGGATCTGATCAATGGTTGCAAGGCGGCAGGCGTCAACTGCTCAGATACCTACCATGACGCCATCAGCACGGCCATTGATTACATGAGCGATCCACTTGCCGCCCAGTTGGGACTGCAAGTGGATCAGGGAATCACCCTTCAGAACTACGTGAACAACAGACCCGTATGGGGATTGGTTTATGGCGACAAAGTCCGGAGCAATGACGGTTTAACGCTAATAAAAATTCAGGCTATATCAGCGACAGGTGCAGCTGGAGGCGGTGTCGTCACGGGACTTGGATTAGAAGGTGCATCACTAACAGCTATCGGTATTAGTGCCACGTCTGGCGCAGCGAGCGGCGGAATTTCAGCGGGCAAAAAGGGTGCAATTATTGGCGCAGTAACTGGTGGAGCGTTCAGTCTTTTGTCACCGCTGGCAACAGGTCTTGCGGATTCGGCCACTGGGGGCGGACTGACCCCTATTGCAATACTTGCGCGTACAGGGGGGGCTTCTGTGTCCGGTGGCGTGAGTGCGGGAGCGGGCACACTGTCATATAACCTTTTGACGGACACGCATTGGAGTGACGACTTGCCGTATAGCGTGACCCTCGGTAGCTTCGCCCCATTAATGAGTGGAGAAGCTTGGGTTACAGGTGTCGGACCACAGATTGTTGGAGGAAAAGTGCCCTATATTTTCAGCATTGGTACAAATGCGATCATCGTCACGGGTACTGGTGCGGATCCAAAATCCGATAATGGTTTTTATCCTCACCCACTTTCTACGAACTCAGACAACAAGTAATTAAAATCAAAAGCACTACTGTTTGGGAGTACTGCCTTGAAAGACGGTTACAATGTTAGCGAAAAAAAATTGGTGCGTTTCAGGTACTTCGAGCCTTATGTAGTGCTGCCCATTCTTATTGCAGGGGCGGGGTTAGGCGTAATATGGATAGCAGAATCTGCGAAGGAAGCGAATTGGCGGTTTGTGTTTGCTTTTTCTGTCTTCCTCATTCTTGTGATTGCCGGAATATGTAGCACTCTAAAATCATACGCGGATGTCGTCCTTGATAGTAAAGGTATAAGTAGAAAAATATTTTCTATTACTCTGGCCAGGATCGATTGGACAGATATAAAATATATAAAAATTTATGATCGGACTGCGAATATTAAGCTCAGCTATGCCAGGGTGCGCCAAGAAAAGGTGTACTGCATAGACCTCTATCCATGCAAACCTTCCCGATATTTTATATATGGAGGAAAGATAGCTATGGAGAGCAAGGGAAATATGCTAAGTGGGGGCAGTTTCTATAAGATATTGACCAGTTTAAATGGGTACATAAGCACGCACGGCGTCAAGGTAGAAAGTGTTCTGGATGGAGTCGTCTCATATCCAGATCAGCTACCAACAACAGACCTCTTCCGTGTTTAGGCGGCTCCGCGGACAGCATGGCAAAAACAACAAAGGAAACAACCGAAACAGGGGTGACCATTTCGCCGCCGGAGTCAAGTCAAATAAAACCCTCCGCTCTGAACGAATCAGAGAGATGAATGCCGATTGCAGTGCGTAACCACCTACCGTTGTGTTACGTGCGGTGCCAAGATCGCACCCGTCACCGTTCTGGATGTGGGCGGCCGTGGCCGCCCTTGCTTACGCCCAAACACTTATCGGTCATCGCGGATACCGTCCATGTGCGCGTC